>Ga0209638_1001389_pt1 | contig 15548 bp, 3 predicted proteins | sample BarGraNGADG00211_FD_184490 | JGI IMG/M metagenome (GOLD analysis project Ga0209638, IMG submission 184490) | Arctic peat soil microbial communities from Barrow, Alaska - Barrow Graham LP Ref core NGADG0002-211 (SPAdes) (version 2) | ecosystem: Environmental > Terrestrial > Soil > Wetlands > Peat... | reverse complement strand
GGCGAGCGCCGCGAAGATCGGGGTGCGCCCGGCGAGCGCCGCAGCCGCGCCGATCACGGGCCCGAAGAGCGCGCCGAACACCGCCGCGCCCATCGCGCTTCCGATCAGCTGTCCGCGGCGGTCGCGCGGCGACGCGGCGAGCAGCCACGAGAACGCGCCGGCCCACGTGAACGCGCTGCCGAGCCCCTGGACGAACCTTGCTGCGAACAGGCTCCAGAAGCTGTCGGCCAGCGCGAACCCGAGGCTCGCGAGACCCATTCCCACGAGCCCGACGATCACGGCGCGCCGTGGCCCGAGCTTGGCCGCGGCCGCGCCGCCGGGAAGGCCGCCGACCAGCGCGCCCGCCGGGTACGCCGCGACGAGGATTCCGGCGCGCAGCTTCGAGAGGCCGAGCTCGTGGGCGAAGTGAGGCAGGAGAGGTGTCAGCGCCGCATAGAGCATCGTGTCGACGAAGACGAGAACCGCGACGAGCAGCAGCAGGCGGCGCATCCGGGCCACGCTACCGCGGGCGACACCTCGTCCGGGGGATCGATCCCGTGTGCACGAAGCCCGAATAAGAGAGTGATGCCTGCGGCTCGGTTTGTCCTCCTGCTCGTCCTCATCGCGGTGATGTCGGCGGGTCTCGCACTGCGTGAACGGCCGTCGAACGCCGGATCGCCGCCGCCGCCGGTCGCCGCTCTACGCTGAGCATGTGACGATCGGGCGCCGCCGCGCCGTACCTCAGGATGTGAACGCGGTCTCGACCTCGCTCGACGCTTCGTCAGCGCGCACCGCGCAGCCGGGCTTCGCCGACGTTGCGGCCGACCAGCTCGACGCGGTGTTCCGCTACCTCGTGTTCCTGACGGGCGATCGCGCGGCGGCGGAGGATCTCACGGCGGAGACGTTCGAGAAGGCCTTTCGCACGTGGCGCCGCTTCGACCCGAGGCAGGGCTCGCCGCGCACATGGCTCTGCCAGATCGCGCGTACAACGGCGATCGACTGGTTCCGGGCCGAGGCGCGACGCAAGCGTCGCGAGGAGACGTATTCCCGCGACTTCGGCCAGGCGAGCGAGTTGATGGACGATCTGCCGGGCCGGCTCGAGCAAGCCGTCCGCGAGCTGTCGCCCGCGGAGCGTGAAGTTGTCGCACTGCGTGTGCTGCTCGAGCTGGACGGGCCGAGTGCCGCCCGCGTGCTCGGGATCAGCCAGACCGCGTGCTCGACTCGATTGAGCCGCGCGTTGAAAAACCTGGAGGAGAGGATCGACGATGTCCGCGAGTGAGATCGGACTCGAGCGGCTGGAAGCGCTGCTCGCCGGAGACGCGCCACGCACGAGCGACGAGGCGCGGCGTGCAGCCCTGCTCGCGCAGTTGCGCGACGCGACGCTGAGCGCGCCCGAGGCGCTGCGCTCGCGCGTGCTCGCGACCGCGCCGTCACGCAGAAGGGCTTTTGTGTGGCGGCCGTCACGGCGTCTCGTCTTCGTCGTGATTCCGGCGGCGTTCGCGCTCGCGGCGACTGCTGCGGTCGTGCACGGCCTCACGACCGGGTCATCGCAGCAGGTGAGCGGCGGGTCGATCGCGGACGCGCCGCACGCCACTGCGAAACAACTTGGCAAGGTGCCGCCGACGTTCTCGAGGGCAGGCACTGCGACGGGCTCAGGCAGCGCGGGGAGCACCGTGCCTCAGGCCGCAATCGCGGCTCCGCCGACGACGCTTGCGCCGACCGGCGGCACCAGCCGCCTCCAGCACACCGATGCGTCGCTCCAGGTGCGCGTGTCCGACGTGGAGCATCTCTCGAGTGCGACGCGCGCGGCAACGCGGATTGCGACGTCGCTCGGCGGTTATGCGCAGTCGGTCGACTACACCACGCCGCAGGGCGGCAACGGCACCGCGTTCATCGAGCTGAAGGTGCCTGCGCAGAACGTGCAGCGCGCGCTCGCGCAGCTTGCCGGGCTCGGGACGCTCGTCTCGCAGCACGTGTCGGTGCAGGACCTGCAGCACGCACTGCAGGTGCAGTCGGAGCAGATCGCGCAGCTGCGCCGCAGGATCGTCGCGCTGCAGCAGGCGCTCGCCGATCCGTCGCTCCCGGATGCGCAGCGAGTGCTGCTGCAGATCAAGCTCGCCGAGTCGAAGCGCGCGCTCGCGCAGCGGCTCAATGCGAGAACGGGAACGGTGACGGCCGGAACGACCGCACGCATCTCGCTCGTCCTCAGCACCGAGAAGTCGGTGGTCACGCCGGCCCACAAGCGCGGGCACATGAGCCGGATGCTCCACTCCGCGCTCGGTTTCCTCGGCGTCGAGGCGATGGTCGCGCTGTACGCCCTGATCGTGATCAGCCCGTTCGCCGTCCTGGCCGGCCTCGCGTGGGCGCTCGCCCGCGCGCGCCGCCGGCGGGACGAGAAGCGACTGCTCACCGCCTAGAGCCGCGGCCGGTCTGCGGATCTGATGGAATAGCCGCATGCTGCTGGCGGGTCTCTCCACGGGTCACACGATCGGCATGGTGATCGTCGCCCTGACGTTCATCGGCTTCGCGTTGATCTCGTCGTTCGTGATCCCGCGCCGTCAACCGGATTTCCCCGGCAAGAGCGGCATCGGCGTCTTCGCCATCGTGTGCATCGTCCTCTTCGTGGCCCAACTGACGTCCGTAATCGTCTTCGGCGTCGACAAGTAACGAACTCCTTCTCGAGTCTCTTCGTCGCGGAGCGGAACTTGTTCCGCGCAGCAGTGATTCCGCCCGCCGAGAGCACGAACCAGAAGGGGGCCACGGGGGAAACATGGTTTCCCCCGTGAAGCGAGCGACGTGAAGCGAGCGAAGCGCTAACGGAGAGAGCGGGATTTGAACCCGCGAGGCACCTTTCAGCACCTACGCGATTTCCAGTCGCGCTCCTTAGACCGCTCGGACACCTCTCCGGGTGGTGAAACAGCGTAACCGTCAGTCGCCTTCGTCGCGGAGCGGAACTTGTTCCGCGCAGCAGTGATTCCGTCTGCCGCGAGCGCGCCACGAGAAGGGGGCCCACGGGGGAAACTGGTTTCCCCCGTGAAGCAAGCGAAGCGATGCGTCGTCGAACCACGAACATTGGTCAAGACGAAGAAGGGCGGCTACTCCGGCCCAAAATGTCGGCTCGATACGTCCAGAACACGTGCAAGAAAGCCATTGTTCGCCGCAAAGTCGGACGTGCTGCGCCGGTTGCGCCGGTTGCCGGACGGTTCCCAGGACGGCACAACATTGTTACGTCGGACCTATTGAAATTCGGCAGCGGACGCGCTTAGCTCTGCAACTGAGTCCATGGGGGACTCGTACGTCGGGGAGTGTTGAGGGAGAGGAGAGACCAATTGGTCTCTGGTAATGCCGTCGCCTGCGGAGCGCGTCCGGCCTCGTTTGGGCTCATCGCCCTGCGCCGAGGTGCACTCGCCCGTGCGTTCGTCGCGGCCGGCTCCCTCAGCCTTATCTGCGTCAACGTTGCGCCACTCGCGCGGGCCCTCACGATGCAGTCGCCGCCGCGCGTGCACAGCCTTCATGCACTGACGGTTCCGATCCTCCGCTTCCCTGAGATGCGTATTCCCACCGCGAGCGCAATTCCCACGCGCGCGGCTGCACGCACAGCTGCTCCTCGCGTTCACGCAGCTTCTGCACATCACGCTGTGCGACACGCGGTGCGCGTGCCGGTGATCAAGGACGTGCGTGATCTGCGTCCTCCAGCTCCTCCGACCAAGGCGGCGCAACCCGCGGCGGCGCAACCGACGACGGTTACGAGCAGCGTCGGCGTTGAGCCGGTCGGCTTCGGCGATACGTCTACAGCGCCGGCGGCTTCGCCGGCGTCGCCGTCTGCTACGGCAACAGCACCCTCCGCGGATCCGACGACGCCCATGCCCTCGACGGTGCCGGCCGACGCCGCGCCTGCAGGGGCCGCCGCCAACGCGGCCACAACGAACGGCACCTTCAAGGAGTTCTCGCTCGAGCAGGCGACGGACAGCAGCCCGTCCGCCACCGATCAAAGTGGGAGCACGTCGGCAGGCGCCGGCGGCACCGATCCGAGCGCGACCAGCAACACCGCCGGCGACCAGACCGCTGCAGACGGCAGCCAGACAACGCCGAGCGGAACGACTACGACGCCGAGCGGAACGACTACGACGCCGAGCGGAACGACCACGCCGCCGAGCGGAACGACCACGCCGCCGGCCGCAACCGACACCACGCCAACCGACACGCCGTCGGCCTGGCCGATCACGCTCTCCGACGGCGCGTCGCACACCGTTTCCGTCACGGTCGACGGCTCGAACCTCGTCGTCACGATCGACGGCACGGCCACGAGCAAGCCGCTCGCGTTCGTCACCGGGCTTTCCATCACGGGCGGCGACGGCAACGACACGTTCACCATCGACGCTTCGTTGTCCGCAGCCGGCTTTCCCGTCACCGTCGACGGCGGGTCGGGAACCGACACGCTCAACGGCCCGAGCGCCGATTCGACATGGACGATCTTCGGTGCCGGCGCCGGCACCGTCGGCGGCGTCTCGTTCAACGGCTTCGAGAACCTCGCCGGCGCAGCCGACAACAAGGACACGTTTGTGTTCCAGGCGGGGGGCACGATCAGCGGCGTCGTCGACGGCGGCGCGGGCGGTTACGACAGCCTCGTGCTCGCCGGCCATCCGAAGGCGGTCAACTCCACGCCGACCGATGCGCACTCTGGCAACTTGGTCGTCGACGGGGTGAGGTTGACCTATACCGGGTTGGAGCCGACCGACATCTCCGCCGCGAACGTCACGATCAGCGGTGGCGAGGACGGGAACGCGAGCCCGCTGCCGCAGGGCGACACGTTCAAGGTCTCCCCGTACACCGATGCAGGGTCGGCGACCACCGCCTGCCAGACGGCGGGGAACTGCATCCAGGTGCAGAACTTCGACGGGCCGACCGGATCGATCTCCGCCGGCGAGCTCAGCTACTTCGTGATCTCAGGCCTCCTCTCGCTCACGATCAACGGCGGCCCCGGAACCGATCACACCGAGTTCACGGGCAACTACCTCGCCCCCGGCACGAACCTGACCGTCAACACCGAGACGATCAAGGTCGACTCCGGCGTGTCGATCGACGTCGGCACCGGAAACATCAACTTCAACGCGGCCTCGGCCGACGACGGCACGGCGCTGCTCGGCATCGACACCACGCTGCTCGGCGACAACGGGAGCATCGAGCTCGACGGCGCCAACCTGAATGGCGGCACGATCGACCTCGAGGCCTCGTCGACCAACGCCAAGACGACCGTGAGCGGCGGCGGCCAGAGCCTCGCCGGCGGCACGCTCAACGTCGCGACGACGACGCCGTTCCTCTCGAGCGGCAAGTTCACGATCGCGGGGATAACCGGGACCTGCTCGTTCACCGGGACGCCGTCGAGCCGCACGCAGTTCACCGGGATCACCGGCTGCACGGGCACGCCGGCCGACGGTGCCGCGGTCACGTCGGTGGGCATCCTCGAGAACGGCAGCGGCACGGGCATCAACCACGCCGGCCTCCAGCTCATCTACGGCGCCACGGTCAACGTCCACGGCGCCTCGACGATCACCGCCACCGGCAACGTCACCCTCGCCAGCACCGTCAACGTTGTCGGCACCGCGAATTCGGCCGGAGCCCCCGACAAGGGCACCTGGACCTCGGGGCTCAGCTACAGCAAGGGCGACGTCGTCTCGAACCCGGGCGACAACAAGCGGTACGACGCCAAGAACGACATCGCGAGCAGCACGACTGCGCCGGACGCCGACACGACGAACTGGGAGGTCGCCGACAGCAAGGACTCGTCTATCGCGGCCACCGTCCTCGTCGGCACGGCGAAGAGCCAGCTCTCCGGCACGAGCACGATCTCGGCGCCGAGCGGCAACGTGAAGATCAGCTCGAACATGATCACGAGCATCACGACGATCGCCGATTCCTCGGCCTCCGGCTCGGGCGCCGGGATCGCCGTCGGCGTCGTCGTGACCGACTCCGAGGCCTTCGTCGACAGCACGGCCGCAACGCCGGTGAGCGCCCTGGCCCTGACCGTGTCGGCCGACACGGACGACAACACGCCGACCACCGGCAAGTCGAGCCCGAGCGGGTCGAAGGGCAACGACACCTCGTCCAACGACCCGACCAGCAACCAGGCGAACGGCGGCTCCACCGCCCAGAAGGACGCGGCAGGCGGCAAGGCAGACGGCCAGTCGAAGACCTCTGACGGCAACCAGAACCTCAGCGCCGCACTCGCCGTGACGGTGCTCGTCGCAACGACGCAGGCCTACCTCGCGCCGAACAGCGGGACGGCGACGTTCAACGTCGGCACCGGCACGATCCTGGTGCACGCCGGATCGACGGCCAACTCCGCCGCGCTGGCCGACGCAGGCAACGTCAAGTACTCGCCCGACGCACCCACACTCGCCGCCAGCGCCGGCGGCGGGCTCACCGCAGGCACGACGTACTACTACACCGTGTCGGCGACGTTCGCAGGTGCGAGCACGACCGTGAACGGCGGCGGCCAGACGCTGACCGGTTCGGCCGACACGCTCACCGTCGCCTCGACGGCCGGGTTCGCCACGAGCGGCAAGCTCAACGTCGCCGGGGTCACCGGCACCTGCTCCTACACCGGCACGGCGGGCGGGAATCAGTTCACCGGCATCAGCGGCTGCACGGGCAGCCCGGCCGGTGGCGCGGCGGTCACGGAAGTCCGCGAGAGCATGCCGAGCCCGGAGGCGAAGCTCGAGATCGCGAGCGGCGCTACCAACCTGACGATCGGGCTCACCTGGACCGCCGTGGCGAACGCGACCGGCTACCGGATCTACCGCAGCACCACGAGCGGGCAGGAGACGTTCCTCGCCCCGGCCGCCGGCACGACGTTCACGGACAACGGCAGCATCACGCCGACCACCGAGACGGCGCCCACCACCGCTCCGAGCGACGGCATTGCCCTCGCCGTTGCGGTCAACATCGTCGTCCTCACGACGAAGGCGTATCTCGGCGGCAACCTCAACCTCCTCGCTGCCGGCGGCACCACGGTGGAGACGGTCGCCCCCGGAGCTGCCACGACCACGGTCAGCGGCGCTCTCCAGAACCTCGCCGGCGGCACGCTCGTCGTTGCGTCGACCACGGGCTTCGCCTCGTTCGGCGGCACCTTCCAGCTCGCCGGGATCGCCGGCACCTGCTCCTACACGAGCAAGGATGCGACGCACTTCTTCGGCGTCACCGGCTGCTCCGGGATCCCGAACGACGGGGTGACGGTCACCTCCGGTGGCTCGACCTTCACGACGCACGCTACTTCCGGCGCCGGCGGAAGTAGCGTCGGCGTGGCCGGCTCGATCGCCGTCACCATCGTCACCTCCCACACGACCACGGACATCGAGACGGCTCCGGTTGCGGTCAACGGGGGCGACGTGACCCTCACTGCGCTATCGAGCCTCACGAGCAACGCGATCGCCGACGCGAAACAGGCGAGCAGCGGGAGCACGTCCGGTATCGGCGCCTCGTTCGCGCTCAACATCGTCAACGAGACGACGAGCGCGGGCCTGACGAATGGCGCGGTTCTGACCGGCGCCAAGAACCTGACGCTGACCTCGAACGACACGAACGCGATGACCACCACCGCCGACGGCGGTGCTTCGGCCGGCAGCGGCAGCATCGCGCTCTCTGCCCAGGTCGCGATCTCGATCTCGAACGTGACCACGAGCGCGACGGTCGGCACCGGCCCCGACCTCACCATCACCGGGGCGCTCGCCGCGCACGCGACGCAGACGGCGAAGGTCACGACGACGGCGACCGGCGCGGACAAGGGCGGCAACGCCGGCATCGGTCTCTCGCTCGCTCTTACGGTCGCGACTCACCTGGTCGATTCGCAGCTCGAGCGCAACCTTGCAGCGGCGGGCGCGGTCAGCTTCACCGCGGACGGCTCCTCGGCAACCGACAGCGAGGCCACGGCAAGCTCGAAGGGTGCCAAGGGCAAGGGCGACGACACCTCGGGCAAGGACGTGAACGGCAAGGCGGACTCCAATCTCACCGACGCCAACAGCAAGTCGTCCGACGCGAGCGGCAAGGATTCCGGCTCGTCGAGCACCCCGAAGGCGAAGAGCGGCGAGAACGGCGGGACCTCGGTGGAGGTCGCAGCCGCGGCGGCGATCACGATCGCGACGTCCCAGTCGCTCGCCCAGATCGCTCCGAATCTGAACCTCACGAGCGGCGGTCTTGTGACCCTCGCGAGCTCGGCGAACACCGACGCGACCGCGAAGGCGAACGGGTCTGCCACTGATGCGAGCTCCCTGAACATCGGCGCCGCGGTCGGGATCGTGCTGGCCACGGTCACGAACGAGGCCGTCGTCGGCATCAACACGCTCATCGATTCGCACGGCCTGACCCTCGCCGCCACGATGCGCAACAACGCGGGCGACGCGAAGCACAGCATCGACGCCGAGGCCACGTCTGGCGCCGGCAAGGGCAAGGTCGGCATCGCCGGCTCGCTCGCGCTGACGATCGCGAACATCACGACGAACGCCGAGATCGGCTCGAACAGTGCCCGCGGTCCTCCAGGCGACAACCTCAATGCAAGTGACCTGACTCTTTCCGCCGCCTCCTCGGTCGCCAGCACGACCAAGGCGATGGCGAACGACAAGGATGCGGGCACGGTCGGTATCGGCGCAGGCGCTTCCATCAACATCGTCTACGACACGACGACCGTCTCGATCGACGACGGTGCTGTGCTGACCGGGGCGAAGAACGTGACCCTGTCGGCAACGGACACCGACGCCACCACCACCTTTGCCGAGGCCGGCGCGACCGGAGCGGCCGGTTCGGATCTCGCCCTGACCGCAGATGCCGCGATCGCGCTGCCGACGGTCATCACGAGCGCGACGATCGCCGGCGACACCTCGCAGACTCTCATCGTCACGGGCGCCATCAGCGTCACCGCGACGCAGACGGCGACCGCGACGACGACCGCGAAGGGCGACGCGAGCACGGGCGACGTCGTCATCGGCCTCGCCCTCGCGCTGGCCGTCCCGGACGACGAGGTGACCGCGACCGACTCGCGCACGCTCAGCGGCACGAAGGTCAGCTTCACCGCAAACGGCTCGTCGGACACGGAGACCGAAGCGGACGCGAGCGCCAAGGGCGCCGAGGGCGCCGACAGCGGCACGAAGAAGGACAGCTCCGGCAAGGATGTGAACGGCAAGGCGAACGACCAGCTCAGCAGCGCGAACGGCTCGAGTAGCGACAGCACCGGCAAGACCTCGAAGACAACCGACACGAGCGGCGCGAAGGCGCAGACGTCGGACAACAACGGCACCTCGAGCGGCGACAGCAACACCGTCACGGTTGCCGGGGCCGTCGCGATCAACGTCGTCATCACCGTTTCCAAGGCGTTCCTTGCCGACACCGCGCACGTCACAGCGACCGGCGGTGCTGTGAGCCTGAAGACGCAGGCGAACACGGACGCCAACGCAAAGGCCAACGGCAAGGCCGACGACGCCGGCACCGTCGGCATCGGAGCCGGCGTCGCCGTCAACAGCGTCAACATCACCAACATCGCGACGACCGGCAACGCAACGGTCACGTCGACTGGTGGCCTCGACATCGAGGCCGGCATGCGCGTCCTCGGCACGGACCACATTCAGCGGTTCGACGGGAGCGAGTGGAAGACGATCGAGTCCGGTGCGACATTCCCTGAGCAGCCCTCCGACGGCGACTTCTTCCAGTTGACGCAGGGTGTGCCGGGCACGACTACCGTCGACGGCGCAAGTCAGACGATCGACTCCACGCATACCGCCTTGACCGTCAAGTCGACGGCCTTGTTCGGTGGTACGGGCGCGACCGGCACGTTCACGGTCGAGGGGCTCACCGGCGCCTGCTCCTACACCGTGAGCGACGGCACGCACTTCGCCGCCACGGCTTGCACCGGAACGCCCGCGGACAAGGCGACGATCACGATGAACACGAGCACGAAGGTCGTCGGCGCGCAGAGCCTGCCCGCGAGCACCACGGTCGACGGCGACCAGACGCTCACCGCCGGCGGCACCCTGAAGGTCGTCTCGCTCGTCGGCTTCGACACGCCGAGCGGCATGTTCACCGTGGCGGGCGCGACCGGCACCTGCTCCTACACGGGCACGTCGGGTGGCAACACGTTCACCGGCGTCACGGGCTGCACCGGCTCGCCGAAGAACGGCACCACCGTCACGCGCATCGGCGGCGTTTCGACGCTGACCGTCGCCTCGCTCGCCGGCTTCGACCCATCGAGCGGCGTGTTCACCGGCACCGGGATCACCGGCACCTGCTCCTACACGGGCACGTCGGGCGGTAACACGTTCACCGGCATCACGGGTTGCACGGGCACGGTGAAGGACGGCGGTTCCATCACGCGCGTTGCCTTCAAGCCCGGCATCTATGCCTGGAACGACTCACTGAAGCAGTGGGTCTTCCAGACGGTCGGCATTCCGACCGGCACGGCGTTCCCGACGACCCCGGTGACCGGCGACTACTTCCAGCTCACAAAGAGCCCGGCGACGACCGTGAGCGGCGCGGGGCAGGACCTGTCGTCCTCGACCACGCTGAACGTCGCGGCGACCTTCGGATTCATCCCGGCGAACGGCACGTTCACCGGCGCAGGCATCACCGGGACGTGCTCGTACACCGGCACGACGCCCACGTCGTTCACCGGCGTCAGCAGTTGCACCGGCATCCCGGCCGACGGCGCGGCGATCACGGCGGGCACGAGCCCCGGCATCTACAAGTGGAACGGCTCGGCGTGGACGTTCGTCGGCGACGGCACCGCGCTTCCCGAGACCCCGGCCACCGGCGATCTCTTCCGCCTCGCCGAGCACGAGATTTCGGCCGAGGCCGAGTCTGGCGCCGGCGGCGACTCGAGCACGCTCTCGCTCGCAGGCTCCGTCGCGATCAACATCGTTTCGAACCACACCGAGGCGATCGTTCCCGCCGGCGCGACCGTGAGCGCGGGCACCGGCGATGTGACCCTGAAGACGCTGAGCAACGAGGAGGACACCGCCAAGGCTGACTCCGACGCGAAGAGCGGCAAGGTCGGCATCGGCGCCTCGGTCTCCGTCCAGGTGCTGAACGACTACATCGTCCGGTCGGCGATCGAGGACGGCGCCACCTTCTCGGGCGGCGCGGCGCTGACGATCTCGGCCGGTTCGCACCACGTCGTCGAGACCGAGGACAAGGCAGGGTCCGGGGGCGGCACGCTGGCGCTCAGCCCGTCCGTGTCGATCGCGATCGTCACCGACAACGTGTCCGCGTACCTCGGCTCCGGCGCCGCGCTCACCGTGACCGGCGACGCGTCGATCACGGCGACCGAGGATCTGGACTCGAGCCTCGACTCGAACGCGGCAGCGGGCGGCGACAACGTCGCCATCGGCGCAGCCGTCGCGGTCAACGCGACCAATGTGACGACGAGCGCAAGCCTCTCGCGCAACCTCACCGCGGGTTCTTTGACGGTGAGCTCTTCGACCGAGACCTCGACCACCGCGAAGGCGCAGGCAAGCGCGAAGGGCGCCGACGACGCCGGTGGCAAGAACCACGACGCGGACCAGCAGTCCAGCGACCAGGTCACGAACAACCCGAATACGAACGGCAAGACGACCGGCTCGACGCCCAAGGCCTCGGACTCGACCGACACGGCGAGCAGCAACTCGGGCAGTGAGACCGGCGACAGCGACAGCGGCGGCGTAGGCATCGCAGCGGCGGTCAGCGTCAACTGGGTGACGACGAAGAACACCGCACAGATCGGCGCCGGCGTCCATGTGACCTCCGGTGGCGCCGTCAAGGTCAGCGCCACGAACCTGACAACGGCGAACGCCTTCGCGCTCGGCGCGGCCGTCAACCTCCAGGCCGATACGAGCATCGGCGCCGGCGTCGGCCTCAACGTCGAGGACATCGCGAACACGGCGGACATCGGCGCGAACGCGCAGGTCAGCGGCGACGGCGTCACCGTCGAGGCTGTCTCGCCTGCGAGCAAGGAAAGCGACTTCGTCGTCTGGGGCATCGCGGCCGCGGGCGGCAAGAACACGGCGAGCGTCGCCGCCTCCGTTGCCGTCCAGGTGCTGACCTTCCGCACCAAGGCCTTCATCGACCAGGGCGCAGTCATCAACTCGACGGGCGCGGTCACGGTCAACGCCGCCGCGCCGCTCGGCTTCCAGAGCCTCGCACTTTCCGGCGGCCTGTCGACCGGCGGCGACGCCGTCGGCGGCGCGATCGTCGTGAACGTGCTGCCCGCGGTTCAGACGCTCGCCTACATCGACTCGGGCGCCTCGGTCACGTATGTGAACGCCGCGGGCGCGCTGTCGGTGACAGCGTCGTCGCACATCGCGCCGATCGTTCCGGATCCGAAGGTCACGAGGATCACGCTCCCGGCGCTCTCGTCGGTCGCCCTCGGCGGCTCGGCCGGCGGCGGCGACGCGGCCGTGACCGGCTCGGTCATCGTCGACGTCATCTCGATCGACACCGAGGTGTACATCGCGGGCGGCGTCCACGTGAACGACACGGGTCACGGCGGCACCCACGGCGGAACCGGCCAGTCGGTCACCGTCTCGGCGACCGACGATACGCATCTCGTGAACATCGCCGGCGCGATCGCGCTGACCGAAGGCGATGCAGGCGTCGGCGTCGGGATCATCGTCGACGTGATCAACAAGGACGTGAAGGCCTCGATCGGCGACGGCGCGAACGTGTGGGGCGGCGGCGACGTCAAGGTCGACGCGATCGCGACGGAGCAGCTCTTCGAGCTCTCGGTCGAGGCGGCTGTCTCGACGTCGGGCGCAGGCGTTGCCGGCGGCTTCATCGTGGTCGTCGACAACGGCGACGGCTCGCACGGAGTCGTCGCGTCGATCGGCAACGCGATCGTCAACGGCCTCGGTATCGAGGTCAAGGCGAGCGACATCGCCGACAAGCTCGAGCTCTACGCCGGCAACATCAGCTTCGGCGACAGCGCCGGCGTCGGAGTCGCAGTCGTCGTGCTCGTCCGCAACGGCATCGTCGACGCGCACGTCTCGAGCGGGGCAAGCCTCACCGCCGGCGCCGACGGCGTGACGGTGTCCGCGACGCAGAGCGAAAACCAGATCCTCGTGGCGGGCGCGGGCGCCGGTGGCGGCGACGCAGGTGTCGCCGGGTCGGTCGTCGTCGACGTCCTCGACAACTCGACGACCGCCACGCTCGACGGCACGACGATCTCCGGCGGCACGGTGGCGATCTCGGCGAGCGACAAGACCAACGACATCTCGGTCGCGGGCCAGCTCGCGATCGGCGGCACCGCGGGCGTCGGCGTCGGGGTCGACGTCGAGGTGATCACGAAGGACACGGAGGCCTCGATCGCCCCGTTTGCGAGCGTCACGACGACAGGCGCGGGCAACGTCACGGTCAGCGCGACCTCGCAGGAGACCGTCGTCCAGGTCGCCGCCGGCCTCGCCGTCGGCGGCAGCGCAGCGGTCGCGGTCAACGCGGGCGTGTCCGTCTACTCGATCACTACCGGCGCGACGATCGGCACCCACGCGAGCGTCATCGCCGACGGCTCCGTCGGCGTCACCGCCGATGAGGCGCTGCAGCTCGACGTCGTCGCCGGCAACATCGCCGTCGGCGGAGCGGCGGGCGTCGGCGTCGCGGCATCGGTGCCCGTGATCACGAAGAACACGAGCGCGACGATCGGCGACTTTGCAACCGTCACGGGCGCGGGCAACGGCGGCGGAGTGACCGTCAACGACGGCTCCTTCACGGTCATCGGACAGGACACGCGCTTCAACGGCGCGCACGTCTCGGGCGACACGATCAACCTCGGCTACACCGACGGCTTTGCCACCGGCGACGAAGTCATCTACGACGACGGCAATGCCGGCGGCAGCACCGATAACGGCAACCCGATCGGCAACCTCACGCCGGGCAACGTCTATTTCGTCATCGTCATCAACGATCACGAGGTGCAGCTCGCCGACTCGAAGGCGCACGCAATGTCGGGGACGCAGATCCACATCACCCCAGGCAGCGGCGAATCGCACCGGTTCGTCCCGACCGACCAAGGCACGAGCCACGCCGACAGCTCGCCGCGGTTCGACCCGGCGGACGTCACAGGCAGCACGATCAACCTGCCATACACGCTCTCGCTCTCGACGGGCGATCCGGTCGTCTACGGCGCCGGCGGCGGCCATCCGATCGGCGGCCTGACCGACGGCGCCACCTACTACGCGATTTCGATGGGTGGCAACTCCTACGAGCTCGCCGACACCAAGTGCCATGCGACCGGCGCGTCGGGCGACTGCGGCGGAAGCCCCGGCGTGGTGACGCCGATCACGCTCGACAAGTCCCAGGCGACCGGCCGCTCCCACAGCCTCGTGCAGCAGGGCAAGAACCCGTCCTCCGACGCTTCGCAGGAAGGCCCGCAGACGATCGTGCCGGGCACGAAGATCGGCTTCACAGGCGTCGGCGTGAGCGCAACCAACAGCGACACGATCGCGGCGGTCGGCGTCTCCGCTGCAATCGGCGGCAGCGCCGGCGTCGGCGTCTCCGGCACGGTCAACGTCATCACCGTCAACACGAGCGCGACGATCGGCAAGCACGCCGTCGTCAACGACAACGCGGGCTCGGCGGCCGGCCCGAATGTGCTCGTCGCGGCCGGAAACCAGTACCACGAGATTCTCGCCGCGGCCTCGCTCGCAATCGGCGGCGGCGCAGGTGTCGGCGCGAGCGTCGATGTCGCGATCGTCCACCTGAACGCGGATGCGCTGATCGACGACTCGGCGACGGTGCGCGCGACCAACAACATCATCGTCTCGGCGAGTCAGACCGACACGATCGACTCGATCACGGTCGCCGGTGGCGGCGGCACGGTCGGCGTCTCGGCCGCGGTGAACGTGCTCGTGATCACGACGCACGTCTTTGCCGACACCGGCGCCAACGCGACGGTCGCAGCCGGCAACAACGCGGCGCTGCTCGCGAGCGACGCCACGAACATCCTCGGCGTCACCGGCGGCGTGGCTGCCGGTTTCGTGGGCGTCGGCGCCGGCGTCTCTGTGCTGTTGCTCACCAAGGACACCGAGGCGTTCGTCGGATCGGGGACGAGCTTCAACGGTGACGCGAGTCTCGGCGGCTCGATCGGCGGGATCGCGAACGGCACGGAAACGGCCACGACCTTTGGTTTCGGCTCGAACGACGGCGTCGCAGTCCAAGCGTCGTCGAGTGAGGACGTCTTCGGCCTCGTGATCGCGGTCGGTGCCGGCTTCGTGGGCGTCGCGGTGCCCGTCGGCGTCACCCTCCTGACCGTGACGACCAAGGCCTTCAACGGGGGCTCGATCTCGTCGGCAGACGGCGCCGTCAACATCTCGGCGCTCGACTCGTTCACGTCGCTGACAATCGCGGGCGGCGTCGGCGCCGGTTTCGTCGGAGTCGCCGCGGGCGTCGACATCGGCATCGCGACGACGACTACCTCCGCCTTCGTCGCCCACGGGGCGAGCGTCAACGCCGGCACCACCGTCGACGTGAACGCTCTCGCCACCAAGCATGTGACGACCTACGCATTGGCGATCGGCGGCGGCTTCGTCGGCGTCGCAGGCGCGGTCTCGGTGTGGTCG
>Ga0209638_1001384_pt1 | contig 15567 bp, 12 predicted proteins | sample BarGraNGADG00211_FD_184490 | JGI IMG/M metagenome (GOLD analysis project Ga0209638, IMG submission 184490) | Arctic peat soil microbial communities from Barrow, Alaska - Barrow Graham LP Ref core NGADG0002-211 (SPAdes) (version 2) | ecosystem: Environmental > Terrestrial > Soil > Wetlands > Peat... | reverse complement strand
GCCCACATTCCCACATTCACATTTTGATCAGAAACTGTCTTTGTCAACAGCCATGATCACGAGGTCACGGGCGTCCTACGTCAGCGCCCTCGACCCGAGTTGCCCCGTTAAGTCCGAAGAGCCGCCAAACCAAGCAGACGCGAAGCGTCGAACACCAAACCCTTTTGAACATGCTGAACGTGCGTACGCTGGAGCAAGCCCGCGACCTCACCTTGTGACCATGTACTGCTTCGACAACAGCCATGATCACCGGGGTCGCGGGTGTGCTACATCAACACCCCCGACCAGCTTGCCCGCTCAAGTTTGAAGAGCCCCCATACTTGGTCATTGGCAACAGCACCGACTCAGTCATGGCCGAGACCGCCCATCACGACCTCATCTGGGCATGGAGGCCCTGCCAAAGTCGCCCCAGCGTGCCGAAGATGACGGCAAGGATGAATCCCACAGAAACCAGTATGGCGGGCAGAACATCGCGCCCGACGTGAATCAGGCAACTACCGGGTCTAGCCGCGATGGGTGTGCGTTCTTGTCCGCAGACCGATCCTCAATGGATGCTGACGATCTCAAGGAGATCTTCGAGTCCAACAAGATCTGATGGATTCCTGGTGTAGAGCCGAGCGTCATTTGCTGAAGCAGTTGCAGCTATCAACAGGTCCAGGGAGCGGGTTCGAGGCTTCCGACCTGCCGCGACGACCGCAGCCGCAAGCCGCCCATATTCTCGCGCAACGGTTGCATCAATCGCCAAAGCCTGGAACGTCTGTTCGATTGTCGCCAGTCGTCGCAAACGAGTGGCACGGATGCCGTCCGACCGGGCGACCAAAACCCCGAAATGTAACTCCGCCAGCGAGACGGTGCTGATTGCTATCTCTCCCTGAATTTCACCAGGGTTTGGTCCCAGAAGGACGCTCGTGTCGAGAATGCTCCTCATTTGGCGAAGGGGTCGCTGACCCCATGGTCAACCAAGTCACGGTCGTAGGCCCAATCGTCGTCAGCCGGGCCTACGAATACGGCAACGATGTCGTCCCAAGTGCGCCATTGCATGCGTTGCAGCGGTCCCAGCTGAGCAACCTCGCGGCCGCTCACGGTCACGGTCACTGTCTCACCACGCTCAGCACGGCGCACGAGATCGCTTGCGTGCTGGCGGAGCTCCCGCAGTCCCGCCTTAGTCATGGGCTCATGGTAGCACTTGTGCTACCGAAGATGGGAGCCGTGCCCTGTCGAAACTTGTGCCAGCGGAGAGCGAGTGTCCCATTGGGTTAGTGGACGTTGGTCCCGTGGTCACTTGAACAGTATGACCAGTCCAGTCAGGGCCCAGGATCGAATCCTCGAACTTCGTCACTCACGCATTTCCCGCCGCCATCGAACGTCCTCATCTGCTTGATATGTGGGTGATCTCCGTGAACATTTCACCGGTGATAGGTCCGCCGCTTGGGTGTCTTACCCACTGGATTGGTGGCCACGTCACCGTCGAAGAACACCTTCAGGTCGTAGGCCACTGCCAGCACCCGTGTTCCGCCGGCAACGACCGGACAGGAACTCCAGGTGGTCATCGAGCAGGTGCATGCCAAGTCGGACAACAGGTCCACCAGACGGGTCGTGAGAGTGGATCAAGCATGGAGCGATGGTCGGCATGCGGGTGCCTTTCTCTCCTCGTGGATTACCGTGCCCCGCGGGCTGCCGACCCGCCGGGAGCTGTTGGGCGGTCATGAACCCGGGCACGTCGCCCGGACTCACCCGCACCGGCCAGCCTCGTTGTCAACACAGCTCCGCACGGTCGAGGACAAGTCACGCGGCGCGCCCGGATGTGCGCCGCCGCGCTGCAGTTGAGGGGTTCGTCGGGAAGCATTGCTCGCCACTTCGCCTGTGACCAGATCCGTGACCAGGACGCCGGGAGACAGAGGCGCACCGGTTGGGACGGATGAGCAGAGGCAAGGTCACGCACAGGTGAGCGACGTTGTTAAGGCGGGCTCGTATGTGTTTTTGGTGTTTGTCAGCGACGATGATGGACATGGAGAGGATCGAGTCCCCGTTGTTGAGCACGGGGCATGTCGCGAGCCTCCTCGGGGTGTCCCGTCAGCACGTCGTGGACCTGTGCGATCGCGGCGACCTGATCTTTGTGCGCGTCGGGTCACATCGTCGTGTTCCCCGTTTCGAGCTGGACCGGATTCTCGGAGCCGTACATGTGGGCAAACTGACGCGTGATCAGGAGCGTTCGTTGTGGTTGCACCGGGCGGTGCTGGGAGAGCTGGTCAACAACCCAGAGGACGTTCTCGCCAGGGTGGGTGGGAACCTGCAGCGCCTGCGGGCCCAGCACCTGGGGCGGGGCATGACCGCACGCTGGTTGGATCAATGGCAGAAAGTTCTCGACGCCGGAGTTGACGCTGTTGCCGACGTGCTGACTTCTCAGGGACCGGCCGCGCTGGAACTGCGTCAGAACTCGCCCTTCGCCGGGGTGATCTCGCAAGAGGTGCGTTCACGAGTCTTGGCAGCCTTCCTGCGCCACTGGCGTCGGGACCATGGGCACCCCAGCCAAGCCACTATGAGTAGCGACAGTCGGGATGGTCGAGTCCGCGTGAGCGGGTAAATCGTGAACAGCTGGCCCACATCCTGCGGGAGGCGTCGACGATCGTGGAAGACCCGAACATCCTGGTTATCGGTAGCCAGTCGGTGCTGGCCACCTTTGATGAGGAGGAGCTCCCGGATGCGGCCACCGCATCCATGGAGGTCGACCTGGCCTACTTCGACGACCCCACAGAGGACAAGGCTGACGCGGTCGACGGCGCGATCGGCGAGCTCTCCTCATTCCACGAACGGTACGGTGTGTACGCCCAAGGGGTCAGCGTGCGGACCGCGGTGCTGCCGGACAGGTGGCATGGCCGTGTGGTGACCTGGTCAAACCAGTCCACGGGGCGAGCTCTCGCGGCGTTTCTGGAGCCGCACGACTGCGTTGTGTCCAAGCTCGTGGCGTATCGGGAGAAGGACTTCGAGTTCGCGGCGGCCATGCTCGAGTCCGGCCTGATCGACCCAACGATCCTGGCGCGGCGCATCGACCAGTTGCCCGCGGGCCTGGATCCGCTGGTACAGAAGAGGCTGGATTCATGGTTGCGAGCCTGGGTCGACCGACACTGACCAGACTGATCCTGATCGCTGACATCCGACGGCCGCATCCGCGAGTGCGCCGAGGTCGCGGCCCACCAGGCAGGCTCATCCTTTCGCCGTCTCTGCGCAGGCGTTGGCAGCGGCGACGGCCTGCGATGGCGCCCCTGGTACGGCGGTTCTTGCCATGCCGAACCAGGCCGGGGCCCGTCTGCCTCAGCGCCTCGAGCAAGATCACCCTTCTTGAGGTCACTGTTGACCCGGCCCGCGATATGCCCGCCCGGTTGAAGGTCTACAGCGCCGCCAACCACGACACCTGACCGTGGACCTTCGGGCGTACTTCATTGACGCCATGGCCAGAAAGCGCTTACAGTCCGAGTCACCCGGATCGTCGAAGCGTTTCGACTATGGTCTTCGATCCTTGTGAGTTGTTACTTGGAGGTCACTGACCATGGCGGTAAACAGGCGTAATCGGGCGGGGCTCGTTGCAGGATCGCGGCGTCGATCGCATCGACTGTGGTTCCGCGTCGCCCCCGCCGTGGTGGTGGGTCTGGTCTTGGCGCCCATCAGCCTGGCACTGGTCGCACCCCGCGTGGCAGCCGCTACGCCTCGCGTGGCAGCTGCAGAGAGCACCTACGCGTACCCGTTCCGTAACCCGCACCTGTCGCTCACCGTCCGGGTCAACGACCTGCTGGCCCGGCTGACGCTGGCCGAGAAGGTCTCCGAGCTACACCAGTACGTGCCGGCGATCCCTCGCCTGGGCATTCCGATGTTCAAGACTGGCACCGAAGCCCTCCACGGCGTCGCCTGGTCGACCGACGACAACAACAATGGCGCAGTGGTGACCGCCAAGGGGACGGTCTTCCCTCAGGCAGTTGGGCTGGCGAGCACCTGGGACCCGGCGCTGATCAAGCAGGTCGGAAACGCGGTGGGACAGGAAGCCCGTGGGTATAACTCAGAGAATCCCGTCGTCTGGGGTCTGAACCTCTGGGCGCCGGTGGTGAACCTGCTGCGCGACCCTCGTTGGGGACGCAACGAGGAGGGCTACTCCGAGGACCCCTACCTCACTGGGCAGATGTCGATTGCCTATGGCGCCGGCATGGAGGGCGACAACCCGACCTACCTGCAGGTCGCACCGACGCTCAAGCACTACCTGGCCTACAACAACGAGGTCAACCGAGCCACGTCGGACTCGATCGTCCCGCCGCAGATCCTTCACGACTATGACCAGCAGGCCTTCGAGCCGGCCATCGCGGCTAACGCGACGACCGGGGTGATGACCTCCTACAACCTGGTCAACGGCCGGCCGAACACGGTCGACCCGGATCTGGCGATGCTCGAGCGGAGCTGGACCAGTAAGACCCTCATGAACGTGACCGACGCCGGGTCAGCGGCCAACCTCCTCAGCCCGCAGGCGTACTACCCCACGCAGGCAGCCGCGGACGCCGCAGCGCTGATTGCCGGAGTCGACAGCTTCACCGCCGACGGCACCGACTCCGCAATCACGACGACCGCCGTCACGGCGGCCCTGCAGCAGCGTCTGCTCACCGCAGCCGAAATCAACAAGGCCGCCTCGGACGTCCTGTCCGTCCAGTTCCGGCTGGGCCAGTTCGACCCGTTGGGCCTCAACCCGTACGCCAGCATCACGTCGTCGGTGATCAACTCGCCGGCGCACCAGAAGCTGGCTCGCCAGGCCGCCGATGAGCAGATGGTGCTGTTGAAGAACGCGGCAAACACGTTGCCGCTGGATGCTAGCAAGACCAAGAAGATCGCGGTGGTCGGTCCGCTGGAGAACACCCTGTACAGCGACTGGTACTCCGGCTCCCTTCCGTATGAGGTAACCCCGCTGCAGGGGATCACCCAGCGGCTGCCCGCCAGCGCCGAGGTCGCCTCCAGCGAGGGTGTGGACCGCATCGCGCTAAAGGACACGGCGACCGGGAAGTACCTGACGGCGTCCACCGCCGCCGCCGGCGCCCCACTGGTCGAAAGTGGCACGAGCGCCGGCAGCGATCAGTCCTTCGACGTCTTCGACTGGGGCTCGGGGATCAACACCTTGCGGGCTGTGGCCAACAACAAGTTCCTCACCCTGGGCAGCACCAAGGACGTGGTCAACAGCGAGAGCCAGCCCAACGGTTGGTTCGTCCAGCAGCAGTTCAAGCTCGACCCCCAGCCCGATGGCACGGATGTGCTGGAGTACGCCGGTAACGACGCGAGCCAGTCGTGGTTCGGGGCCAACAAGTACGCGCTTGTCGGCTCGGACGGCACGCTGACCATCGGTGCGCCGACCTCGGCCGCCGCGACGCACTTCACCCGTGATGTCGTCACCAGCGGGGTGGCCAGCGCAGTGGCCGCCGCCAAGGGCGCGGACGCAGCGGTGGTGGTGGTGGGAAGCATGCCGTTCATCAACGGGCGGGAGGACGACGACCGGACGTCCACCGCGCTGCCCGACGCGCAGGAGGCGTTGGTCAGGGCCGTGCAGGCGGTCAACCCACACACGATCGTGGTCCTGGAGAACAGCTATCCGGACACGATCAACTGGGAGCAGGCTAACGTCCCGGCCATCGTGCATACCACACACGCCGGCGCGGAGACGGGCCACGCCGTGGCGGACGTGCTGTTCGGCGACTACGACCCCAGCGGCCGGCTCACCCAGACCTGGTACGCCTCGGACGCCAACCTGCCATCCATCCTCAACTACGACATCTCCAAGACCGGTATGACTTACGAGTACTACGCAGGAAAGCCGCTGTACCCGTTCGGCTTCGGCCTGAGCTACACGTCCTTTGACTACGCGAAGCTGAAGCTGGCCTCACCGGTCGTGAAGCAGAGTGGCCAGATACGAGCCACTGTGGACGTCACCAACACCGGGTCGCAGGCTGGAACTGATGTCGTGCAGCTCTACACCCACGAGATGGTCTCCCGGGCGAAGCAGCCGGTGGCACAGTTACGCAGGTTCCTCCGAGTGACGCTGAACCCGCACCAGACCAAGACGGTTAGCCTGACCATCAACGCGGCTGACCTGAAGTTCTGGGACGTCACCCACAACAAGTATGTCGTCGAGTCCGGCGTGTACCAGGTCGAGGTCGGACACAGTGCGGACGACATAGCATTATCCGCGCCGGTGCAGGTACAGGGCGCGGTCATCCCGCCTCGAAACCTGAGCAACCTCACCCAGGGGCAGAACTTCGACAACTACTCCGGGACCACGCTGAGCGACTACAGCAAGGCCAGCGGCACCTCAGTGGCAGCCGCCGCAGCCGGTGACTGGATCTCATTCGCCGACACCTCGCTGGCTCCCACCGTGAACGGTCTGAGCGCGCAAGTGGCGAATCCGGGTAGCTCGTCGGTCCAGATGACGGTGCGGTTGGACAATCCCACCAGTGGCACGGTGCTCGGCACGCTCACCATCCCCAGCACGGATGGCAAGTACAACTACACCACGGCAGCGACCGCACTGTCGGGCATCCCTGCCGGTCCCCGCCTGCACACGCTCTACCTGGTGTTCGGCGGACCGGCTCTGTTGCACACCTTCCAGCTGATAGGCGGGCACTTCTCCTCTCGCCGCCAGCGCCGCAAGGTCGAGCGGCGGGAGGAGTTCGCACCCTGAATGCGCGATCGAGCAGATCCGGTGGCATCGAGCAGATCCGGTGCTCAGGGGGCCTGCGTTGTCGCGGGGGATCACGGCCGCCAGTGACGCGGCCGGCCGCCATGGCGCTGGTCGGCGACCATGCCCCGGCATTGGCTTGCGGTGTGGCGGAACCCGGCAGATCGCTGTTGCCCGGGTTGGGCAGCATCTCTGGCAGATGACGTTGACGCCATGGCGCCAGACGCTCATGATTGACTGTCAGCGATTGTCGAAGCGTTTCGACTACCCTTCGATGACCGGCCGGCTCGGAATCTCGATTAGTCTGGGCGACTGACCCCGGGGGCTGACATGGCAACGATCACCGACGTGGCTCGCCTGGCCGACGTCTCGGTCAGCACGGTCTCCTACGTCGTCAGCGGCACGCGCCCGATCTCAGCGGCGACCGCGCTGAGGGTACGCGCGGCCATGGACGAGCTCGGCTACCAGCCGAACGCCTTCGCGCGAGGGCTGGCCAGCCGTCGAACCCGAACCCTTGGCCTCATGTTCCCAACCCCCGAGCGTGGCCTCGGCGTCACCGAGCTTGAGTTCATCACCTCGGCGGCGCAGGCCTGCCGCGAGGCGAAGTACCAGATGGTCTTGTGGACTACGCAGATCCACGAGTCCGCGGAGCTGAAGGCGCTGACCGGATCCGGGCTGGTGGACGGGGTGATCGTGATGGAGGTGCGGCTCGTGGACGAGCGCATCGACCTTCTGCGTGAGGCAGGGTTGCCGTTCACTCTCATCGGACAGACGCAGAACACCCAGGACTTGTCCTACGTCGACATCGACTTCGAGGCGACCGTGCGCGAGGCCGTCCGCCACCTCACAGAGCTGGGACACACCCAGATCGCCCTTCTCAACCGGAGCGAGTCTGAGTTCATTGATCGTTACGGCCCCACCGTCCGGGTCAACGATGCCTTCGGCGCGGTGATGGCCGAGCGGCGGCTGACGCCTCGGGCGCTGCCCTGTGCAGACGATCCAGAGGCCGGGCGTCTGGCCTTCGCCGACTTCCTGAACGACTCACCAGATCTCAGCGCGATCATCAGCATGAACGACCGGGCCACCATCGGAGTGATCGACGCGATCGAGAGCGCGGGATGGTCGGTTCCCGATGACTTCTCAGTGATGTCGCTGGTCGCCTCAGCCACGGTGGCCCAGCTGAGCCGCCCGCGTCTGACAACCCTTGCGCCGCAGACCGCACGCCTTAGCCAGCGCGCCGTCCGCAAGCTCGTCGCGCAGATCGAGGGCACTGACCCGCCCGATGAGTCGCCGCTTCTGCCTTGCCTGCTCGATATGGGCGCCAGTACCGGGCCGAAACCACACAGCCGCGTCGTCGAGCGCTAAATGCCATGCCCGACCCCCACAGCCATCACCGAGCGAAGGACGTCAGCATTCTTGGTTGCGACGATGCCGTGGCCGCAGCGACCCTGTCGAGGAAGAACCTCAGAGCTCTCCAGCAGACGCGACCGCCGGCACTTGACCACGACTCGAGTCGTTCGGGAGAACCAGGCGATCCTCATCGAGGACCTCGCTGCAGGGGACATGGTCGCCGACCACGTCGTGGCCCGCGCCACCTGGGATGCGGTGTAGGGACTTGCCGGCCAGGCTGGAGTACTCAGGCCGACTGGTACCGGCGGGCCCTCGTAGTGGCCACGCTGGTTCCTGTCTTCGACGGCGTGTTCGGCTTGCCTCCACCGCTGGTGGCGTCTTCCTCGCGGCTTGTTCGAGCCTGGCCTGCTGACCTCTGCGGGCATCAAGACCGGCTGCAGAAGGACCGGGCTCGCCCATCCTTGACGGGTGGGCGTCGCGGCGCTGGACGACACCGGGACCCAACTGCTGTTTCGCCTCGTTGCGGCCGCCGATGAACTGAGTCGAGGACTGAACCGTGTGCGCGTCGCCTCACTGATCACCCCGGCTGCCTGAGCGGACGTGAGCATTCTCAGACTGAGCGTTGGCTCGTTCATGTTGCAGCTTGACCATCGAGCAGTCGTTTGGCACTATCGCCAGCCGCGTAGAAGCTGATCGCTTTGAGCTTTGTTGACCAGACTCTGCCCAGGGTGAAGGGCCGAGCCAACGAGAGCGGGTTGCTCAGCCGATTGATTGCTCCCAACCAGCGTCATGGCCAAAGCTCACCTTGACGTGCTCGGGGGTGTCGGTGGCCGTCCAGGTCACGGTCGTACCACTGGGAAGACGGACACCGTGCTGTCGTCAAGCCCTTCCCCCCTTTGGGAGAGGGCCTCTTGCCTTGGCTCGTGTAGCCAGTTGTGTAGCTAGAATCATCCGGCAAACGTCTCGAAGCCGATGATCTGGAGGCTCACAGCGCCACGATCGGGTACGAATGCGACTTTCGGGAAGGCGATCGCCGGGTGGGCTTGGAAGTGATGGCCGGCGCTCAAGCATCGGTTACCCGTGTTTTCATCTCCTTGGCCCGGGGTACTGCAGAACTGACCAACGCTGGCGGTCCACCATGCGCAGTTGCCGTCTACACCAAAGGTGTGACGCGGTGAGATCGTTGCACCGACTCTCTTCGCGCTACGGCTGGGCGGCCTGTGCACATAGTCATGCGGTCCTGGCTGTGACCCGGCCAAGCACTCGGAAGGCGGTCTTGGTGCCGTAGTGGGCCGCGGCGGCGGCGCCCAGCCTGGCGACAACCAATGGGTTGCTCTTGGCTTCCTGCCATGTGCCGTTGGGCAGGGAGAGTCTGATGACCTGCTTCCACGCAGACGCGACCTGCTGGTGGAGGGGCCCGGTGACGTAACGAAGTTCGTACCGTTCCATGAGTTCGCGGACCTTGGGCGCGATTTCGGCATATCGGTTGCTCGGCAGGTCCGGGAAGAGGTGGTGCTCGATCTGGTGCGAGAGGTTACCTGTCATCAGGTGCATGGCCTTGCTGCCGCTGATGTTGGCCGATCCGACCATCTGGCGCAGGTACCACTCGCCGCGGGTCTCTCCTTCGATCGAGGACTTGGCGAAGGTCTGGACGCCTTCGGGGAAGTGGCCGCACATAATGACCGAGTGAGTCCAGAGGTTGCGCAGCAAGTTGGCCGTGGCGTTGGCCCCGACGGTGGGCAGAAATGACGGACCGGACAGGATCGGGTGTACGAGGTAGTCCTTGGTCATCTGTTGGCGGATCTTGTGCAGCACCTTCTTGCCATCGCCACGGAAGGTCTCCTTTTCCTTGCGGCCCTTGAGGTACTTGCCGATCTCGAGGTCGTACGCCGCTATGCCGTACTCGAACAGGCAGGCGTTGAGGAAGTTGTATAGCGGCTGGCCGAGGTACGCCGGCACCCACCGCTGGTCCTCATCGACGCGCATGATTCCGTAGCCGAGGTCGTTGTCGCGGCCGATCACGTTGGTGTAGGTGTGGTGCAGCTCGTTGTGCGAGTGTTTCCAAAGGTCCGCAGGAGAGGCGTGGTCCCATTCCCAGGACTGCGAGTGGATCTTGGGGTCTCGCATCCAGTCCCACTGGCCGTGCATAACGTTGTGACCGATCTCCATGTTCTCCAGAATCTTGGCCACAGACAGACCGGCCGTGCCTACGAACCAGGCCGGCGGGAAGAGGGAGAAGAGTAGGACGGCTCGGCTGCCCAGCTCGAGTGTCCGCTGGGTATTGATGACTTTGCGGATGTAGGCCGCGTCGCCGGCTCCGCGGCTCGCGAGGATCTCCTCCCGGATCGCGTCGAGCTCTGTGCCGAGTTCCTCAATCTGCTGGGGGCTCAGGTGCGCGGTGGGGTCGGGCTTACCGGACGCCTTCTGCTGGGGCAGACGCTGCGCCGGACGGGTCACCTTCAGACGACTTCCGTTCCGGGCCGGGCTCTTCGGAGCCGTTGCCGGCTCGGTGGTGGGGGCCTGGGTCAGTGTGGCGGTCATGATCGGCTCCTTCAGAGGTCGATGTCGCAGGCGCCGGCAGCTGCCGAAACGCAGGTCTGGATGAGGACAGTGTCCGGAGGCGCCGCGATGGTGATCTCGCCGTTTCGCAGGTCCCGCACAGAGCCTTCGCGTAAAGGCACGACGCAGCCGAAGCAGATGCCCATGCGGCAGCCGGACGGCATCAGCACACCGGCCTCCTCGCCAGCCTGCAACAGCGGGGTGGATCCGTCGGACTCGACGCTGACCCCGCTCTTGGCGAAGGTGGCGGTTCCCCACTCACCTGTGGCCAGCACGGTTGGGCGGAACCGCTCGGTGTGGAGCTGGTGGGCGATTCCCTGTGCGCTCCAGTGCTTCTCTGCGGCATCCAGAAGCCCGCTTGGTCCGCAGGCCCAGGTCTGGCGCTGCGCCCAGTCGGGGACCAGGGCCGCGACCTGCTCTGGCGAGACCATGCCTGCGGTGTGGGTGTGCTGCTCGATCAGGCGGATGCGGCCCCGGTCGGCAAGCGCGCGCAGCTCCGCCCCGAAGATGACATCGGCGGCGCTCGGCGCGCTGTGGAGCACGATGATGTCCCCCATGGCGTCGATGGCGTTGCGCAGCATGCCCATCACCGGCGTGATACCGCTTCCGGCGGTGAGGAACAGAACCTTGGCGGGGGTCTGGGGCGGCAGGGTGAAGTCGCCTGCGGCCTGGTCGAGCATGACGATCGTGCCCGGAGTGATCTCTCGCACGAGGTACTGGCTGACCTTGCCGTCCGGGATTGCCTTGACAGTGACGGTGATGCAGCCGTCGGTGGTCGCTGTGGGGGAGGTCAATGAGTACGCGCGCCAGTTCCGCACGCCGTCGACATCCACGCCGATGCGCACGTACTGGCCGGGACGGTGTCCGCGCCAGCCTCGGCCGGGCCTGATGACCAGGGTCACGGCGTCGGAGGTCTCGACGTGGACTGCCAGGACTCGCCCGCGCAGGTCAGCAGCCTTGCGCAGAGGGCTGAACAGGTCCAGGTAGTCCGCCGGCAGCAGCGGGGTGCTCACGAGCTCCGCGACCCGGCGCGCCCGGTCAGCGATCGTGCCTGCCGACCACGGCGTGAGAACTGGGAGTGCCATGCCTTCAACTATGGGTGCTCCTTTGGCTAGAATTCTGATCACTCGGCGTGAAAATAGCAGCTAGAACTATGCACAGGGAACAAAATGGGTGAGTCTGAGCACCGCGTGGCCCGTGACGCCGCACTGCTTGACATGGACGCAGGGACCATGGAGCGGCTCGGCGCCGAGGTCACAGCTATCGCCGAGGCGGCGGTCGACTCGATCATCAGGGAGGTGCCCAGCTACACCGGCGCCCTCAGCGGCCGGATGGGGTACGTCATCCGGGGCGCGGTGCAGCTGGCCCTCGGCAACTTCCTCAAGGTGGCGCGCAGCGCCGACGGCTCCGACCCCTCGACGCCGATCGCCCAGAGCACCGCCGCGGCATACGACCTGGGCAGGGGCGAGGCGCGCAGCGGGCGCTCGATGAACGCTCTGCTTGCGGCCTACCGGATCGGTGCGAGGGTCTGCTGGCGCGGTTTGGCTGACGTCGCGGTCGCGGCCGACGTGCCCGCGGCGACTCTGGGACGTTTTGCCGAGCTGGTCTTCGCCTACATCGACGAGCTGTCCGCAGCGAGCGTCGCCGGGCACGGGGACGAGCTCGCCACCACCGGGCGGGCCCGCGAGCGTTACCTCCAGCAGCTGGCGGATCTGCTCGTTGCGGGCAGCGAGGAAGGGGTCCTGTCCGCTGCAGCCGGCCGGGCCGGCTGGTCCCCGCCGGGAACGCTGACGGCGGTGCTGTTGCCGGACGGGCAGGTCTCAGCCGTCATCAGGCACCTCGACGCCCGCACCCTGCGTGTCAGCGCCGACCTGCCCGCGCTCAAGGGTGACGCCGATCTCGCGGCGCTGCTGGTTCCAGACACCCATGGGGTTGACCGGGTGCGGCTGGCCCAGCTGTTGCGCGGGCGTGAGGCGACCATCGGTCCCGAGCGACCCTGGGCGCAGGTCGGGGTCTCGTACTACCGGGCGGCGGCCGCCCGGGGGCTTGCACCGGCCTCCGAAGGTGAGCCTGTTGACGCCGACGAGCGGTTGGTCGAGCTGGTCCTGCGCGCGGACACACAGGCTTTTGGTGACCTCAGGACCGCCGCGCTGGCACCCCTGGCGGACGTCAAGCCGCAGGTACGGCGCCGGCTTGAGGAGACATTGCGCTCGTGGCTGCTGCACCACGGGCGCCGCCAGATGGTCGCTGACGACCTGTTCGTGCACGCGCAGACGGTGCGCTACCGGATGGGTCAGCTTCGTGAGCTCTTCGGGGACCTTCTGGATGACCCAGAGACCGTCCTGCGGCTGACCCTTGCCCTTGCGGTCGCCGATGCCAGCGCGTCGGACTGACCTGGGAGAGCGTTGTGTTGCCGTGTCTGGGAACACCGGGAAGTGGGGTCCGTCCCCGCGAGCCTTCGCCTCCTTGGCCGGCCGTCCCAGCACGACCAACCTTGGTGCGTCGTAGCGGGGGGACCTGGCCAAGGTGCGTCCACCGGTTTGCGCAACGCGCATAACCGCTACTCAACAGCGGTCCCAGGGAAAACCTGGGGGGGATCACGCCTGTTCTGCCCCTTCTTGCGCGCCGCCGGCGGGCGTAGCCGTGGTCAGCTTTCCGACCCGCCCAATGCCCCGGCATCTGGGGGTAAATGCCCCAGCAAACCAGGGTGCCCCCACCTGAACCCCCGGATCTTTGTGCTGTGGTCCCTGCTTCACGTGGGGCAGGGACCACAGCGGTAGCCGGGGGAGCCGGGCCGGTCAGGTCGCCTTTGCAGCCCGCAAGCCCGCGGGTCGGGCGGCGCGGCACTGGCAGACGGGGAACCGGCCCAGCGGCGATCCCCTGCCCAGCCGACCCGCACGGGTACGGCGACCGGCAGGCCCCACTTTCGCTGATTCCACGACGAGCCACGAGATGAAACTGCAGATCAGCGTGAACGGGTCGGTCTGTGACGTCGAGGTGGAGGTGCAGGAGGAGCCCCTGCCCACAGTGGGCACCGTCGTGGTGGGCAGCAACTGCGCCTACACCTTGACGCCGACCGCGACCAAGGCCCCGGCAACCTGCGCCAACGCCTTGACGTCCCCGGTCGCCGGCATCGTTGTCACGGTGCTCGTCGAGGCGGGCTCAGAGGTGAGGTCAGGGCAGACCCTGCTGGTGCTGGAGGCCATGAAGATGGAGACCGAGGTCACCGCACCCAAGGACGGCACGGTCAAGGCCGTCGACGTCGTGGTCGGCGACGCCGTGCAGGGCGGCCCAGCAGCGAGGCGAACAGGACCGAGACCGGTGGCAGGAGGTGCCTGGCCTGGCGCAGGTGTGCAAAGGCAGCGAGGGTGGTTGCGGTTAGCGCGGCAAGCCCGCCAAGCGCCAATCCCCAGCGTGGGCCGGCGTGCTGGGCGACGTAGCCCACGATGGGGCCACCGATCGGAGTCGTCCCCAGGAAGGCGACTGCCCACAAGGCCATTACCCGTCCGCGCATGCTCTGATCCGAGGTCATCTGCAGCATGGTGTTCCCACGGGACATGAAGCCGACGCTGCCGGCGCCGACCATCGCCAGGGTGAGGACTTCATTGGCCAGGGTAGGCGCGGCGGCGGCGGCGAGCATCGTGAGTCCAAAGGCTCCTGCGGCCACGGCAAGGCTGCGCATTCCTTTGGGCCGGCGGCTAGCCACCGCGAGCCCACCGATCACCGCGCCGATGCCCATCGCGGCGGTGAAGTAGCCGTACGCATCGGCGTTGCCGTGAAAGGTCTGTTCGGCCAGGACGGGCAGGACGACCTGGAACTCATAGGACAGCGCGCCGATCAGCGCCATCATCAGCAGCGGCGTAAACAGTCGCGGGGTCGCTCTCACGTAGCGAAAACCTTCGAGCAGCTGCCCCGGCGCATGAACAGACTTGACCGCAGGATGGAGCAGCTTTGGGTTCATCGTGGCGAGCGCGATGATGACCGCCACGAACGACACCGTGTTGAAGAGGAAGCAGGCGCCGACCCCGACGCTCACGATGAGGACACCGGCCAGCGCAGGTCCGACCGCGCGCGCGGCGTTGACCATCGAGCTGTTCAGGGAAACGGCGTTGGCCACCAGCTCATGGCCCACGATCTCCGGAACGAAGGACTGCCGCGCTGGGTTGTCCACACAGTTGACCAGGCCCATAGCGCCTGCGATCACCATCACCAGCCATAGCCGGACAGTGTGGGTGAGGGTGAGCAGGCCAAGGGCCAGCGCCAGCAACGCCATCGCCGTCTGGGTCGCCAGGAGCACACGGCGCTTGCTCCTGCGGTCGACGAGCACCCCGGCGTACGGGGACAGCAGCAGGATCGGGAGCGTCTGCACGGCAGCAACGAGGCCGAGTGCTGTAGCGGATCCGGTCAGCTGGAGTACGAGCCAAGACTGGCCGATAGTCTGCATCCAGGTGCCGACTAGGGAGATCGCCTGGCCGATCACGAACCGTCGGTAGTTGCTGCTCTCGATCAGGGACGCGAAGGTGCGTCTGCGCCAGCCACCCGTCGGCCGTGGTCCTTGCGACGGCACAACGGCGCCGGCATCCGGCCCCAACTGCGGCATGGCTCGATCATGGTCGCCTGCGGACGTGCCAGCAAGGGGCCAACGTCCCCCGCAAGGACGCGACCAACGCGGGTCCCAAGCTCGTGACTCGCCTCGGTGACCGTGTGTCGGTCACGGGCATGAAGGAACCACCGCGTGAGGCTTTGTGGGTACCGACCAAGGACTCACGAGAGGACTTCACGCGATGGCCCTGGACAAGTCTGCCTTGCTCGAGCTGACCGAGGCGCTTGGTGGTCCGGTTTGTAAGTTCGTCGGGGGGTGGTCAGGGCGTGGGGTCGCTGAGGTAGAGGCCGGCGGCGCAGTCGAGTGCGTCTTCGGGTAGGCCTGCGAAGGCGCCAGAGGGCAGGACCGCGTGTTC
>Ga0209638_1001383_pt1 | contig 15577 bp, 14 predicted proteins | sample BarGraNGADG00211_FD_184490 | JGI IMG/M metagenome (GOLD analysis project Ga0209638, IMG submission 184490) | Arctic peat soil microbial communities from Barrow, Alaska - Barrow Graham LP Ref core NGADG0002-211 (SPAdes) (version 2) | ecosystem: Environmental > Terrestrial > Soil > Wetlands > Peat... | reverse complement strand
CTTGCGCACCGCATAAAGAATGAGTTCCGGAACGCTGTGGATACCGAGCTTCTGGAGAATATGGGCGCGATGCGTCTCGACTGTGGTCGGGCTGATATTCAGCAGGTAGTATGAACCTATTATTGCCTTTGCATCACCGCTCGCCTATCCTGTTGAAAATCTCATTGTTGCTGGGAATCGGAGGGGAGCTGTCATGAAGGGGTTCGACGTAACATCTGGAAGACTGGCGGTATTTCTGGCCGTGACCTTGGGAATGCTGATGCCCACGGGCATGGCGTTCGCTCAGGGTTGAGTGATCTCACGCTCCGGTCTGGAGTCAAATGGTGCAGAAGGTGGCGGCTACCTGCAGCCGGGCGACTGGACATCGACGATCGGTGTCCGTCATGTCTATTCCCATGTCCATTTCAGCGGTCCCACGGAGAATTTCTCCCGGGCACAACTGGGTACAGAGGTTCAGTCGAAAACCAACATCGACAGTCTCCTCGTTACCTACCAGCTCACCCCGCGGATTAGTTTCACGGGGACCCTCCCATTTGTGTACGCCAGCAGGCGCCAGCAGGCTCAATACGCAACCCTGCACACGTCCGGGATTGGAGATATCAGTCTGGGAGCGCAGTATTGGGTGCGCAGCCCGAGGAGCGAAAGAGCAGGCGCCAACAACGCGCAGGTCGGACTGAGCCTGCTGATTCCGTCAGGGAACGCCCGCCAGAATAATGTTGTGGCGACGACGTACGGCGGGCCCACATCGACGCAGTTTCCCGATTATTCCGTCCAGCCGGGGGCAGGCACTTTGGGCATGATCATGTCGTGGCAGGCTTTCCAGAACCTGGGGAACAACACGATCGCGTTCGTGGATGGCAACTATGTCATGACTCAGGGCGGGTACCATAGCTTCTGGACCTCCCATGGGGGAACGTCGAATGGTCCTCCGTCTCCCACCCCGGGCATGACTCAGTTCGATGCGATTCAGGATCAATACATGCTGGAGGTCGGGGCCTCTCATCCTGCTCCCCTGATCAAGGGACTGGGCCTGACTCTGTCGATCCGCGCCGAGGGGGTACCGGCGCACAATCTGATCGGGAACGATTTGGGATTTCGACGACCCGGCTTCGGCGTTGCCCTGACCCCAGGTGTGATCTACACACGGGGACACCACATGCTGCAGTTCAGTGTGGGCAAGGTCATGATCCGCGATCGGACCAAGAGCGTTGCCGAAGAGATAAACGGCGTGCACGAAGGGGACGCCGCTTTTGCGAACTACGTGTGGATGGCGGGTTACACCCTGAGAATGCCGGGAAGAAAAAACTCCGTCGAAAAGCTGACGGAAAGTAACTCCAGCCGGTCACCCAGGGCAAACGCTTCACGCCCATCGATTGCCGGTGCGCTTCCGGAAGGGTCATTCCAGACGGCTTCCGACACCCTCAAACCATTCAGTTTGAAGACGCTGGACGGGAAAAAGAAGACGCTCAAGGACTTTTCGAACAAGGTCACGCTGGTGAGTTTTTTCTTCCCCCGTTGCCCGTACTGTAACGTCGAGTTGCCGCAGATCCAGAAGATTTACGACAAATACAAGGACAGAGGGCTCTCCGCCGTTTGGGTGAACATCCTGCCCGAAGAGACTGGTTTGATCGCAGGCTGGCAAATGGCCAAGAACCTCACGGTCCCGGTATTGGTTGGGGGGACCCAGGAGTCCTTGCAGAGGGACTACCACGTTAATTCGACCCCGTCGACTTATTTGCTGGATGAGAACGGGCGCGTCCTGTTCCACGAGGATGGCTACAAGCCTGGCGATGAGAAGACCCTCGAGGCCAAAATCGAGGCAGCGCTAAACGTCGTCTCTGCCGGCCCAGCATCCGCGTCGCTTCGGCCGTGCCCCGTGCCCTCCGAGGATCTCCAGCCTTCAGCCCCAGCGCCGCGGATTGTCGACGCGCGGCCGAGCCAATAATAATCGGCGTTGCCAGAGACACGTGAACCGGCCGTCGATTACGCACGGTTGCCGATACCTCACCGGTCTATGCCGCGGACGAGCTTCGTGGCGGAATGTGAGGGGAAACCTGGAAGAATGGCACCAAGGATGGGGGCCGCCAGAGGGCACCCGGCCTGAAAGGCTATGCTACGGTGCTTGCGAGGAAGAATCCCTGAGTTTGCGGGGAGGTTTCCGGCGAGAAGCGTAGCCCGGAGCAAGCGCAGATCTTGTCGATTCAAGCTCAGAGTCATGCACGCCACTTTGCGTACCACCTCCTCTGCTGGTCCTGGGTGGGCTGGGCGAACTCTCTTGGCCGTTTCTTTGCGGAGGCTGGCAGGAGCACACGAAATGTGGTGCCAGCGCCGGGCAGACTATGAACGTCAACAAAGCCATTGCGGCTGCGTACGATTCCGTGGACAGCGGCCAGGCCGAGTCCGCGGCCGGTGAACTTGGTCGTGAAGAACGGATCGAAAACACGCGAAAGCGTGGCTTCGTCCATGCCTATGCCGTTATCCCGCACCTCCAGGCAGACATAGGCGCCGGCGGCGACGTCGTACGCCTTGGAGTGGCGGCGGGCGAACTCCGCCGTGACCTCGCAACTACTGGTCGCTATGTCTATCAACCCGTTACTCCCATCTGGTATCGATTCCCCGGCGTTAATGACGAGATTCATCAGGATCTGCTCGATCCGGCTCGGGTCTGCTTCAATACAGGGGAGTTCCTTCGAGAGGTTGTAGCTGATGTTGACACGCTTCGGAACGGAGACCGAGTGAAGCCTCGTCGATTGCGACACAAGCTCCGTCAGATCGACTAGCTTGACCATGACCGCACCCTTGCCGGCATACGCTAACAACTGCTTCGTCAGGTACGCGGCCCTTTGCGACGCGGAGAGGATTGCTTGAGAGTATTGGCAAGACGGACGCTCGGCGAGCGCGCAACACGCACTTCCCATAATCACGGTTAGCAGATTATTGAAATCGTGCGCGATGCCGCCTGCCAGAAGACCGATGCTCTCCAGTTTCTGTGCTTGCCGCAGACGTTCTTCGGCGTACTTGCGCTCCGTAATCTCCGTGCTGACGCCTACGAAGCGGACGGCGCGGCGGCGATCTCCTGCGCTTTCGAAGAAGACCCGCCCGTGCGATGCCACCCAATGCTCAGAGTCGTCCGGCCAGACGACGCGAAACTCCCGCTCGTACGCGCCTCCGTTGGCGCCCGCTAACGCATGCTTCATCGCTTCCTCGACGGCTGCGCGGTCGTCGGCATGGATCCGGGCAATAGCATCGTCGTAGCGTATGTCTGTGGTCACGCCAAGTATACTTCGGCATCGTTCGTCCAATGACATGTCGCCGCTTTCGAAACGGTAGTCCCAGGCTCCGAGTTTCGCCGCTTCCAAAGCCAGCCCGCGCTGTTCGGATCCCTTTCGCAGTTCCGCTTCGGCTCGGGCGGTCGAGAGGAGTGACTCGCGGAGTCGGCCGACCAGGAGGCTGACAAAAGCCCCGACGACCACGAACAGTACCAGGCCCGCGGTAGCTTCGCGATTAGGGAAGACTAAGGAATCGGATGGTTTAATAACGAACAGTAGAATGCCGAATGCGCTGAGCGCCGTGGCCGCCAGTCCGGGCCCGCGGCCCCCGAACCGCGCAGCAACAATGACTGCGAGAGATCCAAGCGGAAATTGCGAGTATGGCCCAAGGACAGGATCGAGGGCTGAGCGGATACCCACGGCAGCCAGTGCGGCAATTCCGGCCACGCCATACCTTAACGCTGGGGAGGGGGCTACTAGGACGATCCTACGAAGCGTTTTGAGTACCTCGCTGATTCGAATTTTCATCTTGGCAACTACTCCCCTATTCCGAATTCAGACAGGCATCGCTCGGTAACGTGGCGAAATCGATCCAGATCAACGGACGGGCTCGGCTTCGCGCAAGGCGTCAAGAGATGATGCCCTTCCGCACCGCATAAAGAATGAGTTCCGGAACGCTGTGGATATCGAGCTTCTGGAGGATATGGGCGCGATGCGTCTCGACTGTGGTCAGGCTGATATTCAGCAGGTTAGCGACTTCCTTGTTGGCGCGCCCCTCGGCAATAATCTGTAGAACCTCGCGCTCGCGATCCGAGAGCAGGTCGTAACGGTCTTCCAAGCCGCGCTGCTGCAGCCTGCTGATGTAGTCCTCCTGCATTATCCGGGCGACCTTGCGAGTAAGGAAGGAGCGCCCTTGGGACACCAACCGAATTGCCTGCACCACCTCACCGCGCATCGAATCCTTGAGCAGGTACCCCTTCGCGCCAGCCTTGAGCGCGCCCAGGACGTAGCTCTCGTCCTGGTGCATGCTCAGGATCACAACGCCAACTCGGGAGTTTGCCGCCAGAATGCGGCGCGTGGCCTCCATGCCGTTCATATTGGGCATCGCCAGGTCCATCACTACGACATCGGGCGCTTCCGTTTCGGCCAATCGGACGCTTTCCCGCCCGTCGGCCGCCTCCGCCACCACGGTCATGTCGGTCTCGCGCTCCAGCATGGCCCGGAGGCCGTCGCGGACAACCGTATGGTCGTCAGCCAACAAGATACGAATTAACGTCATGTCCATTCCTCTGGTCCAGTTCGGCCACCGGCATCACCGCGTGAAGCAAGGTCCCTCGCCCCGGCTCAGAACTAATCGTGAGGCGTCCTCCCAGACGGCGCACCCGCTCCTCCATACCCAACAGGCCAAGGCCTCGCAGGAAACGCGTATCGAAACCCGCCCCGTCGTCCTGCACGGTCACGTTCACCTTCTGATGTTCCCTTCGAACCGAGACTTCCACCGTGCGCGCCTTGGCATGGCGAACCGCATTGCTCACCGCCTCCTGCACCAGTCGGTAGATGCACGTACGGTGTTCGTCGGGCAGGCTATCGATGGCATCATCGGCGGAGACGACCACGTTGAGTCCTGTGCGCTTGCTGGTTTCCCGCGCGTGCCAGTTCAACGCCGGCGTCAGGCCGAGGTCGTCCAGCATCGACGGCCGCAGCAGCAGCGCCAGATCGCGCACCTGGCCGACCGTCTTTTCCGCCAGCCCCTTGATCGAATCGAGGTGCTCGCGGATGCCCGCCGGCGGACCCGCGCATTCGGCGCCTTCCGTCTCCATCAGGATCGCCGACAGCGACTGCCCGATTTCGTCGTGAAGCTCCCGCGCCAGGGCGCGGCGCTCGCTTTCCTGGGCGCGCAGGAGCAGCGTTGACAATTCCTGCAAGTCGGCCCGGCGCAGGTCGAGTTCCCGTTCGAGCCGGAGCGTAAAGCCGATCGTCAGCAGCGCCAGGATCAGACCGCCACCGAGGGTGCCCGCGAATGTCCACATGAGGTAACGCCGCAAGCTGTCCGCCGAGGCGGCTGACCGCTCCTCGGACCGCGTCAGGCCCCGTTCGTTCACCATGGCGATGCGGTCCGCGACCTGAAGCATTGCCGTGCGCCGCGGGACCAATTCGTCGTAAAAGAACGAGAATCGCAGGCGGTTTCGTTCTTGCGGTGACCACCCGACAGTAGTATCGAGTACCCGCCAGTAGGCGTCAATCTCGTTGCGAAGCGCGAGAAACGGCTCCCGTTCTTCGGGCTCAAGTTCGCGGCGGTAGGCATCCAGGGCCGTGTGGGTCTCGCGCTCCAACGTCGCCAGATGCCCAGCCTGCGCTTTGGCGGTACCGGGGTCCGGCGAGAGCAGGAAGTCGCGCACGTAGGTGCCCGACAAGTAGATTTGGGAGCGAATCTGATCGAGAGCGCTGAGCCGCTCCAAGAACGCCTTCCGCGCATGGGAATCGGCGTTGCGAACCCGCTGCAATGCCACGAGCGTGCCTACGGCAGCCGCCACGATACAGATCAGCAATCCCCCAAAGCCGAGAGACAGGATCACCCATGAAGGCTTGCGGTGTCTTTCCGCCGAACCGGCGACCGGACTGCCCGAGTAGGAATGCAAAATGGGAGCACGACCTCTTCCACCTCTGAGTGTAGTTCAACCCCTGCCGACGAAAAATCCTGTCCAGACAGGATTTCGCTCGCGCCCACAAAAGAGTTCAATCGTAAGTAGGAAGGGATCAACATGAATCACGCCCAGAAACGAACCCTGATTGCCGTTGCAGCCGTCGCGCTACTCACCGCGGCTTGCGCCAAGAAGAAGGTCGCGGTCGCCCCGCCGTCCCCGCCGGCCCCGGCCGCTGCGCGCGCGGCTACTCCGAAGCCGGCTCCGCCGCCAGTGCGCACCGCCACGACGCAGCCTCCCGCAGCCACTACACCAGCGCCACGATATCCCAATGCGACCACCCGCGCCCGCATTGACCAGCTCCTGGCCAAAATCGAAGACGCGTATTTCGACTACGACAAATACTCTCTTCGTCCCGATGCCCTGAAAGCCCTCCAGGCCGATTCGACGGAGCTGCGCGACATCCTGAAAGATTACCCCGACTACAAGCTGACCATCGAGGGTCACGCCGATGAGCGCGGTTCCGCCGAGTACAACGTCGCCCTTGGCGATCGGCGTGCCGGTGCCGCGAAGGAGTACCTGGTCGGGATCGGTATCCCCGCCCCTCAACTTAACGTCCTCAGCTATGGCAAGGAAAAGCCGGTTTGCCAGGAGCACGATGAAGCCTGCTGGCAGCGGAATCGCCGCATCCACATCGTCGCCACGGCTCAAGCACAGAAATAGCTCGTTTCGGGCCGTGTTTAGGAAACATTCCCGGCCTGGACAGCAATTCATATCGTGAACCCGCCCCTCCTGACAGTGGCTGTCACGTTCGGCCCGGTGTTCGCGGAGTCGCCTCCCGTCGGAGCGAAAGTGACATTCATGACGTGGAGGGGAGTGCAATGCTTACTCGGAGAGCGGAGGGAGAATCGCGTTGCGTCGCCGACTTTTGCCGATCTGGGGGCGTCTGAGAATGGTGATCCGAATTCTTATGGCTGTGTTACTGGCGACCGTACCGGCCGCCACCGCCGTGCCGCCCGGCTGCGCGGGAAGCGCGACACTGGGTACGTTCCAGCTTTCGGTGGGCCCTTTTTTCCGGGGCTCGGCGCTACCGCTAAAATCGATGGCTGCGATTCCAGCGGGGGCGCGTCTTATGTGGAATCCTGTGCATCTGCCGCCGCAGGCTTCCGGCACCGCGGAGGTCGCTGTCGTTCTGGTTCCGGCTTCTGGCGGCGATCTGATCGTACTGGAACCTCGGAAAGCGGGAACGCGCACCGAATGGCAACTACTCGAAAGACCGCAAGTCATCGCACTCATCTTCGGACCGCAGGGCTTGAGTGAGGGCAAAATCAAATCGCTGGTGACTCGTAACCGGGACTTGGTGAGAGAAATGGCGGACTATGCCGAGCAAAGCTCCCAAGTCGAATCGCTGGTGCAGGAACTCGCGGATGCCGAGCAATCGGGCGGCGGCGCCGATGCCGTTCTCAAAGGATTCTCCTCCCAATATGGCGTCAACCCGCAGAAACTGAACCCGAAAGCGGCCTCAGACCAGCAGGCGGTCCTACTATTGAAGACACTGCTGCCGGCCTCCAACGCCTACGACCCGCTGGCCAACCGGAGCGCTCAGGTGCAGCAGTCGGGTGGACTGGCGGCGTCCGTAGCAGGGATGTTCTTCGGGAATGCGGTGGGACTTGCAGCGGGCGGTGCCGCGCTATTTCAGAACCTCAAGACCACCTTGTTCCCCAATACGGAATTCCGCTCGGCGTTCGCTCAGGCGACTGATAAAGACCGTATGGCGCTTTGCACCAAGAACCAAGCGCCCAAGTCCAAGACTCGCATCGCCTACCTCTGGGCATATCGCGTGCCAGAACTGAAGAAACCCGTGGTGTCCCTGGTCGGCACTCAGCACCTACCGCTTGGCTCGAAGTCGACGCTCGCGCTGAAGGTCGACGAGGGCTCCACGATAAAAGAACTGGAGCGTGCACGCGACTGGCGTTTGACGCCGGCTTCGGGAGGCCACTCCATACCGGTAGAGGTCCGGCCCACTCCCGCAGGCTCCCTGGAAATCGATCTCTCCAAAGTGAACGCATCCGCCGGAGACTATCAACTGGCCGCTACCTGGGACTGGGATCCGCTGGCGGTGGCGGGACCGCTGCATTTACATCGCTACGGCGATTTCACGCACGTCATCCTCGCACCGGCGGAGCGTGACAAACTCATCGAGGGAAATGGAAGCCTGGCGGTGGAATTGTCGGGAGCCGATTTCGAGTTCCTCGACAAGGTCTCGCTCGAATCCTCGGCCAGGGATGCCAAGGCAGTGGAAGTTGGATTCACTCTTCCCTTGGGCAGACGCGCCGGGCCGCAGAAGTCGGTCACGTTGAACATCGACGCTGCCAAGCGGGGTTCTTATCGTTTGTTGCTGACCCAATCCGACGGGGTCGCACACGCGGTCCCGGTGGCCGTCCTGCCCCCGAATCCGACAATCTCCAATCTTCCAATCCATCTGAACACGGGGGAAGCGCGCGGGGCCATTCGCCTCCAGGGAAGCGGCATGGAACGCATCGAATCTGCCTCTTCGGATGCGGGCGAGATCACGGGAGCGCCGGATTCGCACGGCTGGACGGGCGAGATTGGGCTGAAAACCGGATTGACCACGGGCCAGAGCTTTTCTCTGCTCCTCAAAGTCAAAGGACTCGCCAGTCCGGTGACCGTGCCGGACGCGATCAGGATCGTCGGGCCGAGGCCCAGAGTTCTGTCTCTGCAAAAGTCCCTGGCCGGCGCCCTGGGAATTGAGATCGGGGCTGATGAGTTGCCGGCCGGAACTGCTGCCGGACTGGTGCTGACCGTGAATCTCTTCCACGATACCGTCCGGCCGCGGCTGGAACTCGGTTGCGAAGGCGGGGAGTTGCGCCAATCACTGACGCTTGCACCAGGCGAACCCTCGGGCGGGGCAAACTTGACCCTCGCCGGACCGGAGACCTTGTATCTTTCGGTGGACCCTGGCGCCGTTGGCTATGCCGGGTGCCGCCTGGCGGCCACCGTGATCCTGGATCCGGAAGGTCGCTCGGATCGCTTCGTTCTGGGCCGTGTGATACGCGTTCCCCGGCTCGACAAGTTCACACTCACCACCGAGAAAGTAGGCGAGTCGAGCTATGCCGGCAGCCTGGAAGGCCGCGATCTCGACGTGATCGAAAAGGCCGGATGGGATGCCGAGCATGGCACCCGGGTTGAATCGATTCCGACGCCTGTTCCGGGCGACCCGTCCCGCCAGACTGTGCGCATCGTAATGCCTTGGCCTGCACCTGGGCCTCATGCGTTGTTGTACGTCTGGCTTCGGGGAGAGGCGCGGGGACGCAAGACGGTCGTTGCGTATTGAGCCGCGCCCGACCCAGGTCGCAGGGTTAGCGAGAAAAACGTGTTCGTCCGTGCAAAAGGCACGCCGCACGCACTCGACCGGCTCAGTCCCAACGGCCACCATCAACGCCTCAGCAGGATGCTGCCGATGGTCAAGAAGTAGGAGGAATCCGATTAGACTTTCGCTCCAACGACAACCTCGACTGGCACCCACATGTTCGCGATCGTCGCGTTTCTGATCGAGAACCCGGCATCCTCTAGCGCCCGGCGGACGAAGATCGGCCGGCAGTCGAGCAGGTTTGGAAAGTGCTGGTGCGTCCACTCGTACGCTTCCACGGCAAATCCCTCCTTACCCTCCTTTGTGATCGCAACCACTCCGATTCGTCCGCCTGGGCGCAGCACGCGCGCGCAACTGGCCAGCACCTGTGGAATTTCTGGCGTATCGAATAGTTCAAGCGTGAAGCTCATGAACACTGCGTCCATGCTGCCGTCGGGATAAGGAAGGTGCGTGGCGTCCCCGCAAGACAACTCGACCCTGTCGATCAAATGTTCTTTCTCGACTCGCGCTCGCGCCCGTGCCCGCATTCCATCCGAAAGGTCAATGCCGAACACCTTGCCTTCCGGCCCAACTGCTTCTGCCATTTGCACCAGGCAGTGGCCGGTTCCGTAGCCGATCTCAAGGACGCGTTCTCCCGGTGCCAGGGCAAGCCGGTCTAGGCCGGTTTGACGGACCGGCCCTTCGCTGTGTTCGGCCAGGAGGTCATAGACGCCGCTGATCTTGTCGTAAAACGCACGCGTCTCATCCTTCGTTTGGAGCACACGAAGCACGCTGGCTTGAGGCTGCTGACGTTTATTGGATTGCATCTTTCCCGCTTCCGACCCTCTTGAATCTTACGTCAACTACGAAAGCCGGTGAAGTCCCTTACGCGAGAGGAACCGCCGCCGTGCTGGAGGTGGAATCGTAGTTTGCGGGCGGGGCCGATCTTCAAGACCAATCGCCCACACTCTGCGGACAGGCACGGGGGCGACTTTAGTCACAAAATAGGAACGATCAAGCGGCGGGTTGCGCGGCCGGAGCAGCCTCCACAAATCGAGAGCCTCTAGGCACATTTGTCCGTGAATTCCAGAAGCTCTATTGCAATCGCGAAGGGCCGAGTGGCGAAATCGTCCCATCACCGCGCAGTTGACGGACGCCGCCCGTTTATCGCGAGTTCATCCTGATAGGCCTTCCCGAGTCTGTCTCTCATGCCAGCGAGGTTCTTTAACAGCGATGCGCGGACGCGCCCTTCCACTATCGATCGCTCGATCGAGGCAAACCAACCCCGGAGCCCGTCGGTCTGGGAGCGGTTGAAGTATGCAACTGATATCCGAGCATGTGCCGGGTCTGCCGATTCCTCGGCGAGCACCGTCAAACCAAGGGACGTATCGAAGTAGTGGTTGGCATAAATCTGCTTTGACGCGATGAACGCCCACTGCTTGCCTCCGACCATCGTTTTGAAAATCAAGACGTGTGTTACGCTTACAACGGGTTTCAGACCGAAGCTCTCTTTTGACCAATAAAGAAAATCGTCGATCTCGGGACGAGCCGCGCGGGGATCTCTTAGAGCTTCGAACAGCAGTGGAGCATACTTCTCCAGCCAGACGAATTGCCCGAGCACTGCCAGAAATTCCCTGCCAGTTTGAACCGGCGGATCCGTATCGCAGTACGTCATCATCGCCGGGGCCCCCTTCTCCACGTAGCTTGATACGTAGTTTAAGAGAGCGGCGCGGAACTCACTCTCAAGCTTAGGTCCCGGGCCAAGGGTTGCGGCAGTTCTCGGTAGCCGATTCATCATTTCGGACGAAAGCTTCAGTGGGCACCTTCCCGGCCTGCATCCTGCCAGTGAATCGAGCTCTTTCTTCCCGAGATCTAACTTCCGCAGGTCCTGTTCTCGAGGTGGATCGCTGAACTTATCGATACTCAAAACGGCTGGCCCTTTCTTAAAGGCCTCAATCCCGCGAATGCGAGCAATAAAGAAGTCGATAGTGACCGAAATCTGCACTGCACCCGCCGCGGCTATTTCCCCCTTGCGAACGTGCGGGAGTATCTTTGCGAAAACACCCCCGGAGTTATTGTAGAGCTTGAGGTCGTTGCTACTGGCACGGGCCTGCTGTCCCAGAAGGGACGAGAACGGTTGCCCCCCCATCACCGGAAATTGTCCGAGGAAGAACCCGAAGGTCAATAGTGTCGCAGCGGTTTTGGTGAACATCTTGCTTGTTCCCTCGAATCCCGACATCCTCGCTCATGCTCTGTCTACAATGGCGTCTCGACGGGGCAGGCTTCATACCATGCTTCAGCCTCGAATCGTCGCCTTCCCAGCGATACCCCGCGGCCTCGTGGAATTTCTTTCTTGCTCGCGCGCCCGGCCACTCCGCGCCCGGAGAAACGGTGCAAACTCCCAGCGGCTGCACTGCCGAACCGATCATTACAATACTCTTGTAGGGGCGACCTCACCCGCTTGTCGGACGACGTGTATGGCGGGCCGGCAAAGGCTCGACATAACCCAATCAATACCACGTCCATCCTTGCCGCGGGAAGGGTACGGTGTATCGCGTTGTACACAGTTCGACCATTTCCGGAAGGTGCGCCCGCATACGACCTGCATGCTCCGAGTCCGTGCGACAGGTTGGGATTTCACCGCTGGGGGCCGAGGATGACGATATGTGGTCAAGGTCGCAAGGCTGGAAATCAGGGAAGCAGTATCGCGAGCAACCCTTTGAACGGCAGGATGGATGCCGCCGTGATGGACGTGATGGATGCCGCCGTGTTGGATGCCTCCGTTGACTTAGTCGAACGGGGAGGTCTATACTCCACATGAAAGTATTCGCCCAGGAAAAGGGCCGGGGACGCCGCCGGGCGATCAAGGACGAATCGCCGAACGAAATGCGATGAGACCAAAGCGCGGAAGCCCTTCGATCGCCGTTCTGATGCTGATGGTCGCAGTGGCGGCACCGCAATTAGGACTCGGTTATGCGACATTTACGCACGAGGAGCTGATCGACCTGGCCTGGAACCATTCCATCCGGCCACTCCTGCTCCAACGTTATCCCGGCACTACGGAGATCGGCCTGAGGGAGGCCCATGCATACGCGTACGGCGGTTGCCTCATACAGGATCTCGGGTACTACCCGTTTGGAGAGACGCTCTTTAGCGATCTCACGCATTACGTGCGGAGTGGCGACTTTGTTCTCGCCCTTCTGCGAGACGCTCAGAGCGTAAATGAACTTGCCTTCGCCATCGGGGCGCTGAGCCATTACGTAGGAGATACCGTCGGCCATTCCGAAGCGGTCAACCCTTCAACGGCCATTACGTTTCCGGATCTTGAGAGAAGATACGGTCGAATCGTCACGTTTGAGGACGACCCAACCGCGCACGTGCGGACGGAATTCGGGTTTGACGTTGCGCAGATCGCGTTTTCGCGGTATGCCCCATACGAGTACCGCAAAAAGATTGGTTTTCGCGTTTCGAGAACCGTGCTTGAACGGGCTTATTACGAGACCTACGGCCTCAAGGTTCGGAGCATCCTCGGTCCGCCACGGTCTGCGATGGATAGCTATCGTGTGGCTGTCAGGCGGATCATCCCGCTGTTCGCAAGCGCGACGATCGTCAACGTCCGGCGCCACTTGCCGCCAGATTCCCCAGACCCCGCGCTCCTGCAACTTCTCGGCAGCATTTCCCAAACTGATTACGCAAGATTCTGGAGCCAATATCAGCATCCGCCGACGCTGAAAGACCATGTACTGGGGATCATAATCCGACTGATCCCCAAGATTGGGATCCTCAAAATACTGGCCGTCAAGCCGCCGTCCTCGCAGACGGAGGGCTTGTTTGTGAGGAGCCTCAACATTGCCACGATGCGATTTCAGCAGTTGCTGACTGAACTCTCGACGAACCCCTCAGTCGACCTGGCGCTGGCCAATCGCGATCTGGATACAGGGTCCAGAGTCAGGCCGGGAGCCTATAAATTCACCGACCGGGCGTACGCGGAACTGCTTCATAAGGTCACCGAAAACCCAGGGCGCCCGATTCCACCCGCCCTGCGTCAGGATATTCTGGATTACTATGCAGATCCGGCTGCACCAATCAGTACAAAACGGAATCACAAAGCATGGAGGAGAGTTCTGGCGGAATTGGATTTATTGGATCAGGCAGCCGCGGAAGGTCGACACGAGCGTTAACAATGGTGACTATCGGGAAGCGCTGGACGTACTCGGCCAAGTATGCCCGCCTCGGGAGGAGAGGGCGTGTCGCGTTGCAACTCGACCATTTCCGGAGGATGTTCCTTTTCGAACTATTCTCTCGCTATATCCCTCTGCTGCCCATGGCTGACGGCGTGCGCGGATTACCGCACAGTTAGGAAGCGCCGGCCGGCCACTGGTCCGCTCAACACGGCAGCGTGCTCCATGACGCTTCTCGCATGCTTCGCCGCGGCGCGGACGCCTTGCGCGTAGGCCATGTTGGGATTGCCGAGCCCTCCGTTATAAGCGCCAAGAGCGGTGTCCACATCGCCGCCGCATCGGTCCAGTAGCTCGCGAAACAGCAGTCCCGCATATGTTGTGAGCACTCGAGGATCGACATGGTCGAGATCCAGATCCTTCGGCGGCCGCAAAGCGGCGGGCAGGCGGCCATAATCCCGCGAATCGGCCAAATACAGATCGTGAGTGTGGCGCAGCGTCTCTCGGGTGATCTGCCACACCCCTTGCGAAGAATTGCGGACCAGGACCCGGCCGCCCGCGCGTTTCAGAACGATATCGCCGGTTGCTGCGCGCCGCTTCCATGTAGTGTGGCCCAGATCCCCATCCGCGTTCATGTAGTTGTTCTCCATCGCGCCGATGCCGAGAAAGAAATCGAGCGGCAGCGAGTAGAACTCCGCCACCGTAACGATATCAGCGGAAAGCTGTAGCGCCTGCGCCGAGACAAGCGGCGATAGAGAAGCTACGTTGCCCCGCCATGTGCGCGGATCACTCGCCGATTTGAAGCGGATGAACCGGCTCGCGTACCTGATCAATTCGGCACGGGTCAGGTGATCGAAATGGCGGCGGACTGGAAAGTTGTAGGACATCTCGAATATCCCGTTCTGCCGACGGAACCCGCCGAGAGTTGATGCGTTTACAAATTGCCATTTCGCATCTGCGATGAGCCCCCGGGCTTTGGCCGAATACAGCAGGAACAGGCCGGATGCCAAATCCGTGGCTACGGGGCGGATTTGGATGGAATAGACCATCCGGTGATTCTCCTGCCGGTAAGTCATCATCACTTCCGAATCCCGAAACGCGGAGGTGCCCCGCAAATAGCCGGCCATGAGGCACGCGAAGAGTTCGTCGTTGTATTTCGCGACCTCCGCGACGACCGTCCTTCCCGGTACCGCTATCACGGGGCGCCCGTCCGAGAAGGACACGACCGGCACCAGGGTCGTCATCCGTATCGAAAGAGGCCGAGGCCAGAACCGAAGCCCCGCCCATATGAGGCAACCCAAAAGGGCGGCAGCGGCTGCAAGTTTCCACCACCTGGACAGATTTGAGTTCACCTTGGTTTTGACCGTCAAGAAAGAAGCCATACGAAAGTTACTTGTCCAGCAGCTTGCGGATAGATCTCAATTCCTGTAGATGTTTCGCGGTGGTTTTGGGATATGCCATCTTGAGATCATTGAGTGCGTCGAGGACAATTTGAGAAACAATCAATCTGGCATTCTCTTTATTATCGGCGGGAACAACGTACCAGGGCGCGTGATCCGTGCTGGTCGCATTCAGGCAGTCCTCATAAGCTTTCATATAATGCTTCCAATATTTCCTCTCGTGAGTGTCCGAGAGGCTGAATTTCCAGTTCTTGTCCGGCTCGTCAATGCGATCGAGGAAACGCTTTCGTTGTTCATCCTTCGACAGGTGTAGGAAGAGCTTGAGTATCCGTGTGCCGTTACGGTGAAGATGTTCCTCCAGGTCCACGATGGAACGATACCGCCCCTTCCAAACGGCCTCCTCATAGAGCAACTCATCCGGAAGCCCTTGGCCGAGGAGAATCTCCGGATGCACCCGAACGATTAGCACCTCCTCATAGTAGGAACGATTGAAGATGCCGATCCGCCCGCGTTCCGGAAGGGTCGTGCGCCACAGGAAATCATGTTCCAGTTCCTCTGCGCTCGGCTGCTTGAAACTGAATACCTGGCAACCTTGCGGATTGACACCGGACATGACGTGCCGGATAGCGCCGTCCTTGCCGGCAGCGTCCATCGCCTGGAAAATCGGCTCTGAGCGAGAATTTGTAGAACTGCCCAATTGGCGGGCACTTGGGATGGC
>Ga0209638_1001382_pt1 | contig 15591 bp, 13 predicted proteins | sample BarGraNGADG00211_FD_184490 | JGI IMG/M metagenome (GOLD analysis project Ga0209638, IMG submission 184490) | Arctic peat soil microbial communities from Barrow, Alaska - Barrow Graham LP Ref core NGADG0002-211 (SPAdes) (version 2) | ecosystem: Environmental > Terrestrial > Soil > Wetlands > Peat... | reverse complement strand
ACGAATAGATCGGTCCCGCCATGCCCACCAGGGCGCCGCCAATGAACGTGTAAATGTAGCGCATGCGGTTGATATTGGCGCCGCGTACGAAAGCGGCAGCCGGGCGTTCACCGATCCCTTGCAGCATCAGGCCTTGCCTGGTCTTGAAAATCCAGAAATAAGCCAGAGCAATCAATAAGAAGCTGGCATAAACGGTTGCATCTTGTTTGAACAAAAGGGTGCCCAGAACGGGAATTTCTTTCAGCAGTGGAATGGGGCTCGAGGGAACCGTCGGCCCTGAAGCACCCATGATTGGACTTCCCAGGAAATAAGCCAGGTCGCGGCACATCAGGGTCAGGACGAAACCAACTGCCACCTGCGACTGCTTGAGGGCGATGCTGGAAAACGCCACAATCGAGGCCACCAGTCCACCGACCAATCCTCCGGCCACGAAGCCCAGGAATACACTGTTGGTTGCAAAGGAGACGGCGAAACCGGCCATAGCGGATAAGAGAATGGTGCCATTGACGGACAGGTTGATTACCCCGGCGCGCTCGGTAATGGTCTCTCCAACCACGGCAAATATGACCGGCGCCGCTGCCGCCACCACTCCAGCCACGCCTGCCAATACGATGTCATTATTATAAAGAAAGACGCCAAAGGCAACCAACAGGCCCAGGCCCACCAGCGCCAATGCATATTCCCAGATACGTCCTTTTTTAAACATACTAAACCTCCTAAGGTTTAGAGAATTCGTCGAAGATGCCTACTCTTTTTTTAAGAACCGGTGGCGGACGCCTTCCACCAAAATTACGATCAATACCAGTGCTTCTTGCAGAACTCCACCCAGGGAGGAATCCAGTTTAAGCACAATGGGGAGTTGGATGCTGCCAGTGTTCAGGATTGCGAAAAACAATGCCACCGGAGCCACCCAAATGGCATGATAGTTGACCAACATGGCTACCAGCAGGCCGAGGAAACCGTAGCCCGAAGAGATCGATGGGATCATGCGATGGTAGACCGCTTCCACTTGGAGCGCTCCGGCTAACCCGGCAAACGCCCCGCAAATTAAGAATGAGGCCATCATATAGCGGGTGGTTGGGATTCCCAGTAAAAAAGCAGCCCGCATATTTTTGCCAACTGCCTTAAGCCGTAATCCAAAATAAGTGCCGTTGAGAAGAACGTAGATGATGATGATACCCACCACCCCGATGATTACCGGCCAGATGCTCAGGCTGGTCTGTCCGATGACAGGCATGGACAGGGCATCCGGAAATGGTTGGGTACCGCTCATTGAGCCAATTCCGGGCCGCTTCCACGGGCCGAAGATCAGCCATAAAGTAATCGCCGTGGCAACAAAGTTCAACCCCAGTCCCCCGAAGATTTCACTCACGCCGCCGTAGATTTTTAACCAACCCACGAGAGCAGCCCACAAGGCGCCTCCCAGGATGCCGGCCAGGATACCCAGGATCAGGATGATGGCGGGTGATACGTTGGTGTCTTGCAAAACCCGCAGGACCCCGGTCGTAAAAATGGCGCCCAGGGTGATCTGGCCTTCAATCCCAATGTTCCACAACCCGGCCGCAAAAGTGATCAGCAGGCCCGATGTTACGATTAATAGCGGCACCCAGGCCACCACTACGTGGGCAATATTATCCGTCGATCCAAAAGCGCCATCCAGAATATTATTAAAAACCTCAAACGGATTGGCGTTGGAGACAAGAATGATGATCGATGTAAATATCAGGGCCAGAAGGACGGCTCCAACTCGTAAGCTTAGACCAAGCCAGCGGGAATTTGACTTGAACATCAACGCTCCTCTCGTTCCTGGAAGCCTTTTCCACCAATTAATTGTCCTAACTTCTCGACCGACGTTTCAACTGACTCGATCGGTTGGGAAACTTTTCCGCCAAAAAAGACCAGGATACGGTCGCTGTAAAGCATAATTTCTTCCAGGTCAGAAGACATAAAAAAAATGCTGGTGTTTTGCTTGCAGCGTTCCTTAAGCTTGCCCCAAATCCAGATGGACGATTCGATGTCCAACCCGCGGGTGGGGTGTTCGAGCAGCAGCAGTTTGATCTCAGGGCGCAGCAATGCCAGCAGGGCGCGCTGCTGGTTTCCACCCGACAGTTCCTCGACCAGGCTGGCGGGCGTGCCTTTGATGAAATACGATTTTATCCGCTCCTGGGTGATTTCCAGGGATTTAGCGCGATCTATAATAAAGCCGTCAGTTTGATCCGCAAGAATGAAATGATCCGAAAGCGACAGGCCCGGGATCAGTCCTTCCTCGAGGCGTGCAGCCGGTACGTAAGAAATTCCTGCTTCCAGGAAGGCGTGGTAAGGCCTGGCGGTCAGTTCCTTTTTCCCCAGCACGATTTTACCGCCTACCGGGCGCATTAAACCACCCAGAGTAAGTAAGAACTGGCGCTGTCCCGAACCTTCCATTCCGGCCAGCCCAATCACCTCGCCTTGTTGGGCGCTTAAATTAACGTTTTTAATTTGCAGGCGAGAATCTTCGATTGAAAGATTTTTCAGTGTCAGGGTTACATCACCGGATCGAGCATTGACACGGCTATCAACGTTAATTTCCTTCCCGAACATCATCTTGACCAGATCCCTGGTCTTGTAAGGGGGGCGGGCTTCGCCGACCACTTTGCCGCTGCGGAATACAGCCACCCGCTGGCACAAGCCTTCCACTTCTGCCAGCTTATGCGAGACGAAAATAACAGTCATGCCCTCCGCGGCCAGTTTGCGCAGTGTTTCAAAGAGTTTTATCCGCTGCGAAGAACTGATGCCGGTGGTGGGTTCATCCAGGATCAGGGCTTTGGCTCCCAGCCACAACAGGCGCAGAATTTCAAGCTGCTGGCGTTCGCCGACCGTGAGCATATCGACGTAGGTGTCTGGGTCGATGTCAAACCCGAACCGTTCTTCTAGGTTTTTCAGTTCCTGGACGGCCTGGCTGCGGTTTGGAATAATGCCGCCTTCTTTTCCAATTAGAAAGTCGTCTATGACTTTCATGGGCGGAAAATCGAGCGGATCCTGGTGAAGCATTCCAATTCCCTGGCGCAGAGAACTGGCAGGGTCTGATATTTTTACTGCCTGGCCATCCAGTAAAATTTGTCCTTCATCAGCCTGGTAGAAACCAGAAAGAATCTTCATCAGGGTGCTTTTTCCGGCCCCATTTTCCCCCAAAATACCCTGGATAGTGCCGCCGGGGAGCTTTAAATTAATCCCGTCATTGGCATGAACTTTCCCAAACCACTTGTGGACGTTTTTCAGCTCAATATCCATGAGGCCGCTATTCCTGCGGGATGTGCTACACCGTCTTTCGACGGCACAGCATCCACATAATTTTTTAGAGTAACTTCCACACCTTCTCAATAAATGGGGATATGTAATATTTTTGTGCGGGTCATGACCCGCACAAAAATACTACACCCCACCACTTTATTGAGAAGCTACTTTTTTAGTATTGCTGCGATCTACGCCAACAATACCCTAGGATATAAAAAGTTTCTATTTGGTGGGGACGCTCTGACCGTCCATACCTTTAAGCAGTTGTGGCAGGTACCAGATCTGAACGTCGGTTGCCGCTTCGCCATCCTTCAGATAGGCGGTTCCATCCTGCAGGCTCAACGGACCCTTCCACAGGTTCAAACCACCAGCCAGCTCAGCAGTGAACTTATCCAGGTTGGCAGAGGCAGCGGCAGCGAGACCCTGGCCCTTATTGAAGCCAACCATGCTCGTGTCAGGGTTGTTGATGTTCGTCCAATCCGGGCTGGCCCACTCAAAAGCCTGCTTGTAGGTGCCGTTCTGGATTTGGGTCAGGTACTTGACATACAAGGGGCCCCAATTGAAGTAAGGAACACCCAGGCAGACCGCGGGGGCTTCGGCGCAGCCGTTTGCATAGTCATAAGAAACGGCAAATACCGGCTTGCCGGCTGCCGTTGTCTTATTGGCCTGCACCAGCGCTTCGGTGGTATCGATACCGGAGATGACCACGTCATAGCCGCCATTGAAGAAGTCATTGGCAACCTGAGTGGGATCAGAAGTTACACCAGGGATGTTGAACCAGAAACCGATCCAGGTGACCTTGAATTTCAGGTCAGCGGCATTCTTACCGGCGTATTTGGTCCAGCAGTACTGGGCGCCCAGGAAGGCCGAGGAAGCCAGGCGGCGGGTCTCGTCATTGATCAATGGACCGAGGAAGCCAATCTGGCCAGTCTTGGTGGTCAGGGCGGCAGAGCAGCCGGCCAGGAATTTCATGTATTCCATCCTGCCCATGATGTTGACCATGTTGGGCAGATCCTGGTACGCTTTGCCGTCTTTCCAGACCGTATCGCCAGAAGCAAAGATGACCGGAATATCCGTGTGCTTCTTGGCGAAGGCTATGGCATCATCTTTCATGTCGTCTGAGGTGAAAACGATCACCTTGGCGCCCTGAGCGAGCAGGCTTTCGGCAAGTTGAACACCCGTGGTACCGGGGCGATCAGAGGTGTTTGCTTTGTCAACGTATACCAGCTTGGTACCGGGCATTTTCGAAATCACATACTGGGCCGCATCATAATGGGCTTGACTCCAGCCCTTATCATTGTAGGGGCCAACATACAGCATACCAAGGGTTAATGCGGTTGTTGGAACAGCGGTGGCGGCCGGCTGGCAGGCAGCCAGCATAACAGACAGAATCATGATTAGGCTGATAAACAGCCAGGTTGTCTTTTTTAACATTTTTATTCTCCTCGATTCATGCAGTAAGAAAATATAGGTTTGTAACTGACCGAAGGACTTACGACAAGGTGGAAAACCATACTTTTAGGTAACTCACCTCCTTTCTGCCTGTGAAGAAATGTTGTGTGATACCCTCCTTATTTTACTCCAGCCTGGATTAAATCAATATAAATTTAAGTACCAAAGATAACTTGCCAGGACATAACACTCCCTACCCAATTAAAAGGATAAAATGCAGATCCTGGCGGTACCTCCGCCAGGATCTGCATTTAGAAACAACTAAGGCACAATCCAGGTGCCGGTTTCGCCCTTGAGGGCCCGGCTGATGTTTTCCGGATTAGTTATGAGTGCTTGCTTGCCGCCGTGTTCCATGAAATTCAGGATGGCCTGGATCTTGGGCAGCATGGAGCCTTTGGCAAAGTGGCCTTCGGCCATGTAGGCCTTCGCCTCGGCAACGGTCATGCGGTCAAGCCACTTCACGTTCGGCTTATTGAAGTTGATGGCCACTTTTTCAACCGCAGTCGAAATGATGAATAGGTCTGCGTTGATCATATTGGCCAGGACGGAAGAACCGAAGTCCTTGTCGATGACTGCTTCAACGCCGGTCAGTTCGCCTTTTTCGTTTTCGACCACAGGGATACCGCCGCCGCCTACCCCAACCACCACATAACCGGCTTTGATCAGGTCTTTAATGGCTTCAGCTTCGACAATGCGCTGCGGGATGGGAGAGGCGACCACCCGCCGCCAACCACGCCCGGCGTCTTCAACAACCGTCCAGCTCTCATTGGTGGCCCGTTCTTTGGCGGTTTTTTCATCCATGAAGGAGCCGATGGGTTTGGTTGGATTCTGGAAAGCCTTGTCCTTGAGGTCCACAATGGTTTGAGTGACCACGGCCACAGCGTTCTTCTGAATGTTTCGCTCCAGGAAAATATTGTGTAATGCCTGAACGAACATGTACCCGATCGAGCCCTGGCTGTCGGCGCCGCAGTAATCCAATGGCACCTCGTGTAACTCGTGGCGTGAAAGCTCGGACCGGCGCAGGATGAAACCAACCTGTGGGCCGTTTCCGTGCGAAATAACTACATCCCAGCCATCTTCGATCATGCTGGCGATGTGGCTCATGGACTCTTTGCCGGCCTCATACTGGTCGGCAATGCTTTTGTGAGTCTCATCTTTGATCAGCGAATTTCCGCCGACGGCAATAACTGCAACACCTTTTTTGGTCATATATTTCCTCCTAGGTTTCTGATCTGAAAATTTATTTTCAAGGCGAATTCTCAATAACGTGGGGCGTAGTGTTTTTGTGCCCCGTTTTGCGGGGCACAAAACACTACATACCCCATTTATTGAGAAGTTGGCTCCTGAATAATGGGTTGGTTAAGATAGTTCCAATAGTAAATGGCGATTCATTATCCCATCGTCAGCGCCATAACCGCTTTTTGAGCGTGCAGGCGATTTTCAGCTTCATCATAGACGACGGATTGCTCGCCATCGATCACGCCATCCATAACCTCGATGTTACGGTCGGCAGGCAGGGGATGCATGTAGATGGCATCTTCTTTGCCCAGTTTCATGCGCCGTTCATCGGTAATCCAGCTTGAGTATTTCTTGATGATCTCTGCGCCTTCTTTTTCATCCGCCGTGTGCACCATGGCGCCCCACGACTTGGCATAAATGACATCGGCGTCTTTAAAGGCGGCATCCATGTCATCAACAACCTCGAAGCCGGTGCCAAATTTACGAGCTTGCTCGCGGGCCTGGTCCATAATGTCAGGCATCAGGCGGAATTCCGGCGGGTGGGCCAGCACCACGTCCATTCCAAAGCGGGGCATTTGCAGGATCAGGCTTTGAGGAACGGACATTGGCTTCTGGTATGAGGCAGCATACGCCCATGAAACGACGATCTTCTTGCGTCGCAAGTCGCGGCCTTTTTTCTCGATAATGGTCATCAGGTCGGCCAGGCATTGGAAGGGGTGGTAAATGTCGCATTGCATGTTGAGCACTGGCACGCGCGAATTTCTGGCGACGTCGTTGATATAACCATTGCCTTCGCCCCAGGTTACGTGGCGGATGGACAGGCCGTCATAATAACGGCCCAGGATCTCGCCGATCTCTTTGGCAGTGTCGCCGTGTGAGATCTGGGTGGTGCGGGATTCGATGAAGGCAGCGTGCCCGCCAAGCTGGGCCATGCCGGCTTCAAAGGACCCGCGGGTGCGGGTGCTGCTGAAAAAGAACAGCATCGCCAGGGTCTTATCTCGCAGGTAAGCGTGGGGTTCGTTTAAAGCGCGCTTGCGCTTCAGGTCGAATGCCACGTCCAGCACGGTCTCAACTTCCTCACGGCTGAAGTCAAGATCACCAATCAAATCGCGTCCATGTAAAAATGTTTGCATATTGATCTCCTGGATTTTCCATTTGCGGTCATGGCCGCAAATGGAAAATAAATTATTCCATGGCTCCGAGGATCAGGGCCAGCAGTGCCATGCGCATGACCACGCCGTTGAAGGCTTCCTGCCAATAGCGCGACCAGCGGGTGATATCCACGTCGGGGGGAATTTCGTCCATGCGCGGCAGGCTGTGCAGCAGGATGGCATCCGATTTGGCCTTGGTGGAAAGCAGTTCGCGGGTGATCTTGTAGTTGGCGGGAGTCAATCCGGCGTCGCCCTTGCGCTCGTCGCGGGACTTGGTGTAATCGGGCTGGACCACCGGCTCGACCAGGATGACATCGGCTTCGGCAATGGCCTGTTCTACGTGCTCTGCTTCTTTGAAGTTAAGGTTGTACTGGTTCAGCTCTGCTTTGAACTCATCGGTCAGCGACATTTCGGGCGGCGCGACGTAAGTGATGGGGCAGTCAAACTGGGTCAGGGCATAGGAAAGGGAGTGCATTGTGCGCATGCGCATATCGCCAACCGCCAGCCACTTCAGGCCATCGATGTGGCCCTTTTCGCGCATCACGGTATACAGGTCGGTCAGGATTTGGGTGGGGTGTTCGCCCCAGCCGTCACCGCCGTTAATAATCGGAATGCTGGCCCACTTGGCGGCCTCCTGCGGGGCGCCCTGCTGGAAATGGCGCATGACGATCACGTCGCCGTAAAATTCCAGCATTTTGACGGTATCTTTGATGGATTCCTGGTAAAAGTCGCCGGCCCGGGTCATCTTGGCATCCGAAAAGCCGGTCACGTGCCCGCCCAGGCGGTGCATTGCGGCCTCGTGGGCCAGGCGAGTGCGGGTGCTGGGCTGGTAGAATGCTGTCACCAGCGTTTTCTCTTTGAGCATATCGCTGTTGCGGCGATTGCGAGCAATGGGCTCAAGTTCTTTAGCAATTTCAAAAACTCGGAAGAACTCGTTGCGCTCGAAATCTTTGAGCGAAAGGATATCGCGACCTAAGAAACTACGCATTTGGAAAAACCTCCTGAAAGTGAATTGAGAAAGGTGAATACATTTGTTTAGTTCGAATATTGAGTCTGGAGAATTGGGGGTGCAAAGAGCTGCGTGACGCTCTCATTCCGCCTCTTTATTCGGTAATATCTAATTTCAAATTGCCAACTTTCCTTACCACGTGGAAAGTGAAATATCCTGGCAGAAAATAGCTGGTTGAAAGATCGACCACCTTGCCGTTATTTGCGAACAGCTGGGCGACGAACGTCAGCAGCACGTCGCCGCGCTGAATTTGCAGAGCGCGGGCAATTTCTGAGGAGGCTGCCGAAGCCTGGATATCGGCGACTGAATTGGCCAGGGCAGGAATGCCGCGGTTCAACAACAGGTCTAACACGGAGCCGGTAAAACCATTGATCAAATCGGACGGTGACAGGATAGCTTCCGGCAGCACGTCGATCAGGTAAGCTACCGGCCGATTTTCGGCGCAAATGACCCGTGTGATCTGGATGAGAGTGGTGTTTTCTGCCACGCACAGCTTTTCCGCCTGGAAGGAGTTGGCTTTGATCTCATCGATCACCAGGTCGCCCATTTCCACGCTCAACCCGATTTTGTTGGCCAAAGTTTCAATACTTTCCAGTTCCTCCAGGCCACTGTCGATCACCAGTTTATGCGAAACCACGAAAGTTCCGACCCCCTGACGGCGGCGGATCAATCCCTGGCCTTCGAAGGAGCGCATGGCCTCACGCAAAGTGGCCCGCGATACACTCAGACGGTGAGCTAGCTCGGGTTCAGCCGGCAGCCGCTCTCCTGGCTCGGTAGCGGTAATCAGCCTGGCCAGCTCGCTCTGCAGGCGTTGAAATGGATGGATGGCTTTAATATTTGCTGTTTGTTTCTTCATAGGCTTGTTTCTTTCACCTTTTATTCGGATTCCAATACCGAAATGAAATCAAATCGGTTGACATCCACTAACCCCAAATCGGAAATGCGTAGTTCAGGGATCACAACCAATCCCATCAGGCTGAGCTGCATATTGGGGTTATTAAGATTACAACCGCAGGTTTTAAAACCTGCCAGGACGGTAGCAGCGTGTTCAGCAACGATGGTGGCCGGTTCGTTTGACATTAGGCCGGCAATTGGCAGCTCAACCTTTCCGATGATCTTTCCCTCACGCACCACCACCTGGCCGCCACCCCATTCTTCCAGGGCGTTCACTGCGGCTGCCATATCTTCTTCGCTGGTACCGACCACGATCATGTTGTGGCTGTCGTGAGCCACAGTGGTTGCCACTGCGCAAGGCACGTTGAAACCAAAGCCCTGTACCAGTCCGACGGTTACATTTCCGGTGCTGCGGTGGCGTTCAACCAGGGCAATTTTGGCAAGGTCGCGGGCGGGGTCTGGACGTACTTCACCACCATTAACCGCTACTGGGATGCGGAGATGACGGTTTGGAGCCTGGTTTTCAATAACACCGATGACGTGCGCCAGCGCCTGTCCTTGCTGGATGCGGGCCGGCAGGCAGAAATCGGCTGCTTTCATCAGGCGCGGGATATGAACTGAATTCAACACCCACTCGGGGTAGGTTTGGGTAGGCAGGTCAATCACCATCCGCCCTTCCAGAGCTGCAACTTTTCCCTTGGCGATCACAAGCTCGGCCTTGAAGGTTTCAAGGCTGCTGACCAGCACCATATCTGCATATCGTCCGGGGGCAATCGAGCCGATCACCCGGCTGAGGCCAAAGTATTCTGCCGTGTTGATCGTAGCCATCTGGATTGCAGTGATTGGCTTGATCCCGCAGGATATGGCGTGCCGTAGGACGCGGTCCATGTGTCCTTCCTGGATCAGGGTGGCGGAATGGCTGTCGTCGGTGCATAACAAGAAATGACGCGGGTCCATCCCGGCTTCGGTGACGGCGCGTGACTGTTCGGCCACATCGTGCCAGGCCGAACCGTAGCGCATCATCACCCACATGCCCTGTCGGGCACGGGCAACGGCATCTTCTTTACGGGTACCTTCGTGATCGTCAGTGGGTCCGCCGGCCACATAGCCGTGAAAAGGCAGGCCCAGGTCCGGTGAAGCATAATGGCCGCCGATCACTTTTTCGGCTTGGCGGGTAACAGCCATTTCGGCGTGCACCTTGTCGTCGCACATGTAGACACCGGGAAAATTCATCATCTCACCCAGGCCGATAATTCCCGGCCAGGTCATTGCTTCGGCCACTTCGCCCGGCCCGATGATGGCGCCCGGGGTTTCCAGTCCGGGGGCTGAAGGCACACAGGATGGCATCTGCTCGTAAACGTGAATGGGCTGTTTGGCCGCTTCATCCACCATCAGGCGTACCCCGCGCAGGCCGAAAACATTGGCGATCTCGTGCGGGTCGACGAAGATACCTGTGGTCCCGTGGGGCAAGACGGCCCGCACAAACTCGGTTACCGTCAACATGCCCGATTCAACGTGCATGTGAGCGTCCAATAAACCGGGGACGATATAGCGCCCGCCGGCCTCAATTACCTGAGTCTTCGGACCGATGGTGTGGCTGGCATCAGGCCCAATGAAGGCCACCCGTCCGCTGATGACTGCCACATCGGTGTGCGGGATAATTTCGCCGGTTTGCACGCATACCCACTGCCCATCCCGGATCACCAGATCGGCTGGCTTGCGTCCCATGGCGCAGTCAACCAGTTTTCGCGAGTCTTGAAGCCAGAAGGAGTCAGGAGACATTTAAACCTCTATCGACCGTAGACCAATCGGTTGGCTGCCCGATTATGTTTTTCAACTAATTTGGGCACATCGATGGTCAGCAGATGACCATCCTTAACAATAATTTTGCCGCCGATCACATTCCAATCCACGTGCTGCGGCGCACAGAAAACAACCGCAGCCACAGGATCGTGCAGCGCCCCGGCATATTCCAATTTGTCGAGCTTGATGGCCACAAAATCAGCGCATTTTCCGATTTCCAGCGAGCCAATATCACTGCGTCCCAGTACGCTGGCGCCGCCGATGGTAGCCAGTTCCAGAACCTGGCGGGCCGTTATAAGTAGAGGCGTTTTATCGCCGGTCAGGCTGGCGCCTTCAATCCCGGCCCGCAGGCGAGCCAGCAGCATGGCCTGGCGGGCCTCTGCCAGTAAATGAGAGCTGTCGTTGCTGGCAGAGCCATCGACGCCCAACCCTACTTTCACCCCGGCGCGCATATACTCGCGCAGCGGAGCAATCCCCGATGCCAGGCGCATGTTCGAAGATGGGCAGTGAGCCACACCGCAGCCAGTCCTGGCATACAGTTCGATTTCGGATGGATTGACGTGGACGGAATGCGCAAACCACACGTCGGGTCCAATCCAGTCCACCGACTGCATATACCCTACCGGGCGGTAGCCGAACTGATGCTGGCAGAATTCTTCTTCGTCCTGGGTTTCAGCCAGGTGGGTGTGCAGATGCACCCCGTACTGGCGAGCCAGGGCAGCGCTCTGCCGCATCAAATCGCTGGTCACACTGAACGGCGAGCAAGGGGCCAGAACAATCTGTACTTTTGCTCCGGGCTTTGGGTTGTGATAGCGTTCGATCAAGCGCACGCTGTCGCGCAGGATGGAATCCTCATTTTCAACCACACTGTCCGGTGGTAAGCCGCCTTTACTTTCCCCCAGGCTCATTGAGCCGCGCGAGGCTTGCAGGCGAACACCTATTTCCAAGGCGGCGGCTATTTCATCGTCCAGGGTTGAGCCGTTGGGGAATAAATAAAGGTGATCCGAAGCGGTGGTACATCCAGACAGCGCCAGCTCTGCCAGCGCCGTTTGGGTGGATAAATAAATATCTTCGGGATTCATGCCAGCCCAAATGGGGTAGAGGGTCTTCAACCAGTTGAAAAGGTTGGCGTTTTGGGCTGCCGGTACGGCCCGGGTGAGAGTCTGGTAAAAATGATGGTGGGTATTTACCAACCCCGGTAAAACCAGGCATCCTTTTAGGTCCAGGATGGTATCGGCAGTTTGAGGAAGCTGGCTGGTCGGTCCAATCGATTCGATGAAGCCGTCCCGCGCTAGAAAACCACCATCTGCCAGCTCGCGCCGGGTGGCGTCCATTGTAACCAGGAGGGTAGCATTTTTTATAAGAAGGGTAGTCATGGGCACTTGGTTAGTTCAGTGTACCTGACCCAATCGAAAAAGTCAATTGTCAGACATTAAGAATTTTGTCACAAATCTGCCAGCCGGGCGCCTCGCAGGGTATTACGCAGTAGCATGGCGATCGTCAAAGGGCCAACCCCGCCCGGCACCGGTGTCAGGACGCTGGCTACTTCCTTGACTTCATCGAAACACACATCGCCGACAAGGCGGTAGCCCCTGGGACGGGTGGCATCCTCCACCCGGTTGATGCCGACGTCGATGACCACTGCCCCGGGTTTAACCCAGTCACCGCGCACCATTTCGGGCTTGCCGACCGCCGCCACCAGGATGTCAGCCTGGCGGGTGATTTCAGGCAGGTTTTTACTGCGTGAGTGGCAGATGGTCACCGTGGCATTGGCCCGCACCAGCAGTAAAGCCACCGGCATACCTACGATGTTAGAGCGGCCCAATACCACCGCGTTGGCGCCTTCCAGTTTGGGCACATTCTTTTCCAATAAATACATAACCCCGTTTGGGGTACACGGCACAAACAGTGGATCGCGACCTTTTTGCGCCAGGCGGCCGATGTTGAGAGGGTGGAAGCCGTCCACATCTTTTTCGATGCTGATCAATTTAAGCACGCTCTCTTCGTCCAATCCGGGTGGCAGCGGGAGCTGCACCAGGATTCCGTGGACCCGGGTGTCATTATTGAGTTGGGTTACAAGGTCTTCCACTTCTTTCTGCGAGGCGGTGGCTGGCAGCTCATAACCGAAGGATTCGATCCCAACCTCGGCTGATGCTTTCCGCTTGGATTTCACATACGATTGGCTGGCAGGGTTTTCTCCAACCAGCACGGTTGCCAACCCTGGGTGAGACAGACCGGCCGCGAGGCGGGCTTTTACCTCGGCAGCCACTTCCGTGCGCAGCTGCTCGGCAATGGCGTTACCATCCAGAATTTTTGCAGTCATTTAAAACTCCTTGATTATAAGAAGTGCATTTGTTGCTCCATTTCATTATACAGGATTTGGAAGTTGTATGACATTAAACAAGCCACCTTTTAAGCTATAATACCTCTATACTCACATCCGGAGGATTGAATGAGCAAAATTTGCGTGGTCGGAACAGGTTACGTGGGGCTGGTAACAGGTACTTGTTTTGCTGATCTGGGAAACCAGGTGACCTGCATGGACGTCGATGAAAGCCGAATTTCCAAGGTGAATGAGGGAGTTATGCCCATTTATGAGCCGGGTCTTGGGCAGCTTGTCGCCCAAAACGTTCACGCTGGGCGGCTGGCATTTACGACCGATTTTGTTGAGGCCCTCAAAGGCGCCGAGTTCGCTTTTATTGCGGTTGGGACTCCTTCTGGCGTTGATGGTGAGGCTGACTTGCAGTACGTCCGGTCAGCCGCAGAAATGATTGCCGATAATATGGACCACCCGATCGTGGTTGTGAATAAGTCAACGGTTCCGGTTGGCACCGGAGACTGGGTGGCAGATATCATTAAGAAACGCAGGGCCGGACGCGACTTGCCGTTCAGCGTGGTTTCAAATCCCGAGTTCCTGCGCGAAGGTTCTGCGATCAACGATTTCATGAACGCCGACCGGGTGGTGCTTGGTTCAACCAACCGGGATGCGGCCAACAAGGTGGCGCAGCTTTACCTGACCCTGCGCTGCCCCATTCTTATCACGGATCTGCGCACGGCCGAGATGATCAAATACGCTTCCAATGCTTTCCTGGCGACCAAAATTTCATTTATCAATGAAATAGCCGGCATGTGCGAAGAATTGGGCGCGGATGTGAATGAAGTGGCCTTGGGAATGGGCTACGATAAGCGCATTGGCCCGGCATTCCTGGTGGCCGGGTTGGGATGGGGCGGGAGCTGCTTCCCGAAGGATGTTAAAGCTCTGGCGCATATGGCCGTTCTGCACGGTACACATCCACAACTTCTGCAAGCGGTGATGGACATAAACCGGACTCAGCGCCGGCGGGTCGTTTACCAGCTTCGCAAGGAATTAGGCGGGCTGGACGAAAAAGTAGTCGGCGTGCTGGGCCTCTCCTTTAAGCCCAATACCGATGATATTCGTGAAGCCCCTTCGCTTGAAGTTATTCACCTGCTGCAAAATGAAGGAGCCATCATCCGGGCATACGACCCGCAGGCTATGGAAAACGCGGCTGCGATGTTAACCAAGGTCACCCTCTGTAAGAATCCTTACGAAGTGGCTGATGGTGCTGATGCTCTCCTGCTGGCAACCGAATGGAATGAATTTAAACAGCTCGATTTTGAACGCATCCGCGGTTTGATGCGGCAGCCGGTGTTGATGGATGGTCGCAATACCTGGGATCCGGAGTACGTCCGTTCGCTTGGATTTACATATTTTGGGGTAGGTCGTGGTAGTAAGAATAATAAAGAAGTTTATAAATAATGGTATAATATTAATTATTGAAGGATCTTTTCAAAATGGAATCCTTTTTTTGAGAGGTACCATAATTATCGAAAAAATGGATTGACGAGAACCATTTCGGAGGCAGTTTCATGGAAATTACGACCTCTTCCTTTAAACACTGCGATCTGCTCAAAATAAAAGGCCGCATCGATAGTGCTACCGCCCCCCAATTAGAAAAAACCATCCAGGCCCTTACCAACCATTCGAGATTTCGGATTATTCTGGATTTGAAGGAGCTGGAATTTATGTCCAGCGCAGGCCTGCGGATATTGATGATTACACAAAAGGCCTGTAGACGTTATAACCGTGGTGAATTAGTCCTGGCTGAAGTGCCGGATGTTATCAAATCTGCCCTGGAACTCTCCGGATTTACCCAGTTATTTAAGTTTTTCGATGATCCTCTTTCAGCGGTTGGAAATTTTTGATAAACAAATCCGCATGACTAAGCTGTTCCTACCGGGAAAATATGAAAACCTGGTAAAAATTAGTGAGTTTGTCCGCCTGGCAGCTAACGAAGCCGGGCTGGATGCTGTTTCGACCTACGAGGTCGAAACAGCGGTTGAAGAAGTGTGCGCCAATATCATCGAGCACGCCTACGGGAAAGAAAATGTGGGGGATATTGAATGCACCTGTGAAGTCAGGCCGGATGAACTGACGGTTATCCTGCACGATTGGGGAAAATCGTTCAACCCGGCTAAAATACGCCCACCCAATTTGAATGCTCCACTGAAGAAACGGCATGCCCACGGTCTGGGACTTCTTTTTATCCGGCAGTGGATGGATGAAGTTCACTTTAATTTCACTGCAGAAACCGGCAACTTCCTGACCATGGTGAAACACAAGGAGAAGGTGGGTTGAAAGCGCTCAGGCAGGCGAATGACCCGCAGGGGAATCAGTTCTTAACTCTGGTCGAAGAACTAATTGCAATGCCAGACGCCGCCGCCCAGTGCCGGCTGATTTCGGAGAAAGTC
>Ga0209638_1001381_pt1 | contig 15597 bp, 13 predicted proteins | sample BarGraNGADG00211_FD_184490 | JGI IMG/M metagenome (GOLD analysis project Ga0209638, IMG submission 184490) | Arctic peat soil microbial communities from Barrow, Alaska - Barrow Graham LP Ref core NGADG0002-211 (SPAdes) (version 2) | ecosystem: Environmental > Terrestrial > Soil > Wetlands > Peat... | reverse complement strand
GCCTGCCGCCGTGGCGCCGACCCCCGCGGCCACGCCTGCCGCCGTGGCGCCGACCCCCGCGGCCACGCCTGCCGCCGTGGCGCCGACCCCCGCGGCCACTCCCCAGGCCTCTTCGGCGGCGCCCGACCAGACCACTGTCTATGCTCCGACGCTCGTTCCCGTGATGGAGAACGGCGATCGCCCCGGCAATCCCGACGCCCGCATGACGCCGGCGGTGCGCAAGCTGCTCCGCGACAACGGCTTGTCCGCCGTCCAGATAATCGGCACCGGGCACGAAGGCCGGATCACTCGCGAAGACGTCACGACATACGTCGAGACGCACCGGAACGGCGGAGGCGCCGCGGGTCGCGAGGCCGCCGCGCCGGCCGGACAGGCCGCATCCTCTCCGCCCGCCGGCTCGGCACCTTCGGCCGGTCTCCCGCCGACCGCGCCGGCTTCGTCACCGTCCGCGCCTTCGACCCCGTCGGCTCCGTCACCCGTCGTCTGGGCGCCCGGCCAGGACGAGGAACTGATCCCGCTCAACCAGATGCGGCGGGGAATTGCCGCCCAGATGACGCGTGCCGCCGCCGTGCCGACGGCATACAGCACCTTCGAATGCGACATGACCGCGGTCGCCAACCTCCGCGCCGTGCAGGGGGCGTCCTACAAGGCCCGCGAAGGCGTCTCGCTCAGCTACCTGCCATTCGTGGTCAAGGCCGTGGTCGAGGGCCTCAAAGGCAGTCCCAACCTCAACGCCACGTACAGCGACGCGGGGTTGCTGCGGAAGCGGCGCATCAACATCGGCATCGCGATCGCGGTCGATAACGGGCTGATCGTGCCGGTCATCCACGACGCCGACCAGCTCTCACTCAACGGCATCAACCGCGCGATCCAGGATCTCGCGGCCCGGGCGCGCGCCAACAAGCTGCGCCTGGACGACCTGCAGAGCGGCTCGTTCACGGTCGACAATACCGGCTGGTTCGGCTCGATCCTGACCGTGCCGATCCTCAACGTGCCGGAGATCTGCATCCTGACCACCGAGGCGGTCGTGAAGCGGCCTATCGTTCGGGACACCGACGACGGTGCCGTGATCGCGGTCCGCTCGATGATGAACATGGTCGCTGGCTACGATCACCGGGCCACCGACGGGGCGCAGGTCGGCAAGTTCATGCAGGACGTCATCTGCTGGCTGGAAGCGACCGGCCCGGATACCTCGATCTACTAGACGGACGATGGAACGACAACTACCCTCCGAGCCGGCTCCTTCGCCTGCCTCGCGCCCACACCAGCAGCTCCTTCCGCCGACGATCGCCATGGGCGGCGGTGGGTTCGAGCCGGCTGCCGACGGCTCCACAGCGCTGCGGCGGCACCCCGATTGGATCAAGGCGCGCATCCCGTCCGGCGAGACCTACCAGGAAGTGCGCCAGCTGCTGCACGGCCTATCGCTCCACACCGTTTGCGAGGAGGCGCACTGCCCCAACGTCGGGGAGTGCTGGGACCAGCGCACGGCCACCGTCATGATCCTCGGCGACACCTGCACGCGCGCCTGCGGTTTCTGCGCGGTCAAGACGGGCAAGCCCACGATCTACGACGAGGACGAGCCGCAGCGAGTGGCCGAAGCGATCCGCGGCCTCGGGCTCGATCACGTGGTCATCACGAGCGTCGCGCGGGACGACTTGCGCGACGGCGGCGCGGCCATCTTCGCGGAGACGATCCGCCGGCTCCGGGTCGCGTGCCCGAGCATGGGCGTCGAAGTCTTGATTCCCGACTTCAACGGCGAAGTCGAGCCGCTGCGGACGGTGATGGCGGCCGGCCCCGACATCCTCAATCACAACGTCGAGACGGTTGCGCGACTGCAGAAGCCGGTCCGGAAGCGGGCTCGATACGACCGCTCCCTCGGGGTGCTCGAGCTGGCCAAGGCTTACGCACGCGAGCTGAACCCCGGGGCTGCGGTCCACACGAAGTCGTCGATCATGGTCGGGTTGGGAGAGACGCGGCCCGAGCTGCACCAGACATTCGTGGACCTGCGGTCGGTCGACTGCGACATCCTGACCCTGGGCCAGTACCTCCGACCGTCGCTCGAGCATCTCCCGGTCGAGCGCTACTACCACCCGGACGAGTTCGCCGAGATGCGGGACGAGGCGCTGGCTCTGGGCTTCAAGCACGTCGAGTCCGGGCCGCTCGTCCGCTCGAGCTATCACGCCCGCGACCAGGTCCCGGATGCGGAGGCGCGTCGCGCGGCGCGTGCCGCGGGGGCAGTCCCCGCTGCGGGCGCGCCGGGCGCGTCAGGGCGTCCTCGGCCGACCATCGGTCCGGACGGCAGGGTCATCTACCGGGCGGATTGATAGCCGACGCGTGGCCGGCGCGGTAAGCGGCACCCACAGGCGGCGATAAGCCGGCGCCAAGCCACGCCGCATATCGTACCGACATGAACGACGCGCAGGTTGGCTCCGTCCTTCGCGCGGTCCGCATTCGTCGCGGCATGACGCAGTCCACCGTGGCCGAAGCGGCGGGCGTCAGCCGGGCAGTCGTCTGGCTCGTCGAGCGGGGAGGGTTCGAGGGGACTTCGCTTCGTTTGATTCGCCGCGTTTCCGGCGTGCTGGGCGTGTCCGTCGAGTTCGAGCCCCGTTGGCGCGGGGCCGAGCTTGCGGCGTTGCTCGATGAACGCCACGCGGGGATGGTCCGGACTGTCGTGGTGCGCCTGACCGCGGCTGGGTGGCACGCGCTCCCGGAGCACACGTTCAATGTCTGGGGCGAGCGAGGTTCGATCGACGTGCTGGCCTGGCACCCGATCCACCGCGCGCTGCTTAACGTAGAGGTCAAGTCGCGTTTGGCGGATCTTCAGGACGTGCTCTCGAAGATTGATCGCAAGCGCCGGCTGGCCCCGACCCTGGCCCGCGAGCTCGGTTGGAAGCCGCTAAGTTCTGGCACCCTTCTCGTGCTGCCGGATGAGACCTGGGCGCGGAACGCCGTCACTCGTTTCGGCCCCGTGTTCGCGGCGGCGCTACCGATTCGGACCGGTGGCGTGCGGCAATGGATGAAACGCCCGGACGGCGAGATCCGGGGTATCTGGTTTCTCGTCAATGACGCCCCGGGAAGCACTAAGCGGCGCCGAGGAGGGTCGATGCGGGTTCGACCGCGCAGGCCTGCCGCGCCGTCACCCACGCCACGCTCAAATCCCGTGGTGCTAGGCGATCAGCCGCAGCCCCAGACCCCTCCGAGCGAGGGCCGTCGCCCGTAGTGCTTCCCGGGGCGTCGATGAGGGAAGGAATCGCCGGGACTCGGGGATAACGTCACCCCGGGGAGAAGTGAGGCCAATCGACCCTGCGTTGGACCCTGTGGCACGGGGTCCGAGGGGCGTCCGAGCCACTTCCAGGCCCGGGTCGCGCCGCCTGCCAGGGGCGTCCGAGCCACGTCCAGGCGCGGGTCGCGCCGCCCGCCAGGGGACGTCCCGCCCCGCGCCCGAGACGGCGCGGCCCAGAGCGTCACCGACGACGCCCATCCGCCGCGCGGCTACAGGATCTTCGAGAGGAACGTCTTGGTGCGTTCTTGCGTCGGGGAGCTGAAGACCTGGTCCGGCGTGCCTTCCTCGACGACTACGCCATCGTCCATCATCACGACGCGGTTGGCCACTTCGCGAGCGAAGCCCATCTCGTGGCTGACTACGATCATGGTCATGCCCTCGCGCGCCAGTTCCTTCATGACTTCCAGCACCTCGCCGATCATCTCGGGATCGAGCGCGGAAGTAGGCTCGTCGAAGAGCATGAGCGCCGGCTTCATGGCCAGGGCGCGGGCGATGGCGATGCGCTGCTGCTGCCCGCCCGATAGCTGGTTCGGGTAGACCTTCTCCTTGGCCGCCAGGCCGACCCGCTCGAGCAGCGCCCGGCCAGTGGCGACGGCCTCGTCGCGCGACATACCCCGTACCTGGATCGGCGCCTCGATGATGTTCTCGAGCGCTGTCATGTGCGGGAAGAGGTTGAAGCGCTGGAAGACCATGCCGATCTCCATGCGCTGCCGGGCGATGTTCTTCTCCTTGTCCTCGACCACCTTGTTTGCACCGGCCTCGCGGTAGCCGATGAGGTGGCCGTTCACGAAGATGCGGCCGCTCTGGATCTTCTCGAGGTGGTTGACGCAGCGGATGAACGTCGTCTTGCCCGAGCCGGACGGCCCGATGATGACGACCACCTCTTGGCGTTTGACCTGCAGGCACACGTCCTTGAGGACGTGCAACCGCCCGAACCACTTATTGACGTCGCGCGCGTCGACGACCACGTCGACATCGGGCCGCGGCACGCCTCCGATGGCGCCGAGGAGGTCATGTGAGATGGCGTTGGTGCTCATCAATGGCCTCCGATCGCGTCGGCGCCGCCGGCCCCAGGCCCGCGCTGGCCCAAGAGGCGTTCGCGAAGGTTCGGTCCCCCGGCGTCTGGCGTGGGCAGAGTTCCCCTGGCGAACCGGCGCTCCAACCAGCCCTGGACAAAGGCCCAGAGAGTCGTCAGGAGGAGATACCAGAAGCAGCAGGCCACGAAGTACTCGAAATAGTGAAACGAGGTTGTTGAGTAACTCTCGAACGTCGTGTAGAGCTCGAAGACCGCCAGCACATACAGCAGCGAGGTGTTCTTGATCATGTTGTTGAACTCGTTGCCGAGCGGCGGAATGATCACCCGCGCAGCCTGCGGAAGAACGATGCGAGTCATCGTTTGCCGGTAATTCATTCCCAGCGACTTGGCGGCCTCGGTCTGGCCAGGGTCGACCGCCAGGATTCCCGCCCGGACGATCTCAGCCATGTAGGCACCTTCATTGATGCCGAGGATGAGAGTGCCGGCGAAGACTTCTGCGGCTATCACGAAAGGACCAATCTCGATCGACGGCCAGACGAGGACCTTGCTGATCAGAAGGCCGTAGAAGAGGAACGTCAACTGGACGATGAGCGGCGTTCCGCGGAAGAACCAGATGTAGAAGTTGGCCACGATCCGGAACGGCCATACGCGCGACATCCTGCCAAGCGCGGCGATGATGCCGAGGCCGACGCCCAGGAGCTGAGCGACTATCGAGATCCCGATGGTCAGCCACAGGCCGTTGATGATGGAGCCGTTCGGCTGGAAGATCGATGTGAAGGTAATGTCCCACTGGAAGTGGTAAGCGCCGCCCCTGCTCTGGCTGCTGCAGGCGGCCAACGAGAAGAGGAGCACCAAAAGGAACCCGGCGAGCGTCGCTCGCCGGGTTCCGAACGCGCGGATGGAGTTAGCCATCGAGCGGTCGTCCAATCCTTTGCTGAGGAATTAGGAGGCCAAAGGGGAGGGCGCGGTGCTGGTGACCGCTCCGGATTGAACGCCCCAGGTGGTGAGGATCTTGAGGTACGTGCCGTCGGCGATCATCGAGTCGAGCGACGCTCGGACGGCGTCCCGCAAGCCCGTGTTGCTCTTCGCCACGCTGATTCCTTCGGGACCGCGCTCGAGCGTGATCCCGGGGACCATCTCGAAGTTGCCCTGGCCGTTGACGACTTCATAGCCGGCGACCGGCTCGTCGGTGAAGTGAGCGGCCACGGTGCCGGCTTGGAGGGCCAGGAGGGCCTGGGTGTCGGCGGTGAAAGGCTTGAGGGTAATCGGCTTGAGGCCCTTGGCTACGCACTGCTGGCTGAGGCCGTCAGCCGGCTTGTAGTCGCCGGTGCCGCTGATGTGCATTGCTTCGACGGTACCGTCTTCGGCCGCAACGGCTTTGCCGCAGAGGTCGTCGATGGTCTTGATATTGTCCGGGTTGCCCTTCAGAACGACGAACGACTGGCCCGCGGCGAAGTAGGGGATCATGTCGACCTGGGTCTGGCGGTCGGCGGTGATCGTCTGCGCCGAGACGATGACGTCGCAGGTGCCACCGGTGAGGGCGGGAATGATCGCGTTGAAGTTCGTCGTCTTGACGACCACGGTGAGGCCAAGGCGCTTGCCGATCTCATTCACGAGGTCGATGTCGGAACCGACAGGCTTCTGATTTGCGTCGAGCGACTCCTGCGGGGGATAGCTCGTGTCGGAGCAGACGGTGAGGGTTCCCGCCTTGATCAGCTGATTGCTCGGGACGGTCGGGAGGGCCGCCGCTGACGATGAGCCGCTGGCGGAGACGGAGCTGCTGGCCGAGGCCACTGTGGTCGGGGTCGCAGTGGGAGCGGGCGTGCTCGTCGGCGTGGCAGTGGCGCCGGCGCTCGAGCAGGCGCTCGCCACGAGGGCAGCCGCGGCGAAGATGCATACGACTCGAAGTCGACTTGGAATCACGGAGTTCTCCTTCTCTCACGGACCTGGCTCGTCCGCCCGCGCCCATCCCCAGCGCAGCACGCGGGCGATCGGCGGTCTCGTGGGGCAGCGTAGTCTGCCGGACCCAAGCCTGCAAGGCGTGTGCGTCGTGCTCGGTTGCGGCTTAGTTGCGGAAGCGCTCGATATCGGCAATTCGGCCGGCCGGAAGCGTCGAATCACCGCCATCCCAGGGCGGTGGGGGCGCTCGCCACGTCGGAGCCGTGCGGTTCTGGCAACTCCGCACCGAGCGGCTATGCTCTCGGCAATGACCCGTCAGCTGCCCCGGCGCATGCCGCTCGCCGATCTCCACTGCCACCTCGGCAGCGCCGTGACGCCCTCGATCATGTGGGGCATCGCCCACGCCCAGGGCATAAAGCTGCCCACGAAGGACTACTGGGAGTTCCGCGACATGATCACGGCCTCCCCGTCGCGCGGGCACTCGTTCGACGGTTACCTGGAGCTCTTCCGCTGGACCGAGCTGATCCAGTCGTCGCCTCTGGCCGTGGAGCGGTCGGTCTACGAGGTCGTCGGCGGGGCGTACCGCAAGAACAACGTCACGACCACGGAGCTCCGCTTCAACCCGATGAAGCGCAATCGCGGCGGCGAGCAGGATCTAGACCACATCATCGCCGCGGCGCTGCGCGGCATGGACCGGGCGATGCTCGAGTATCCGATCCGCCCGGGGCTGATCTTCTGCCTTGACCGCGCCTTCCCCTACGAGCTGAACGAGATCATCGCCGAGAAAGCCATCGCCTGGCGCGATCGCGGAGTCGTCGGCATCGACATCGCCGGCCCGGAATCGGAGCGCTTCGAGGTCGGCGACTACCGGGAGCTCTTCCGCCGTGCCCGCAAGTGCGGGCTCGGTATCACGGTCCATGCCGGCGAGGCGGGCTCCGTAGAGGAGATGGCCGCCGTCATCGAGCTGCTGGAGCCCGACCGAATCGGCCACGGCGTGAAGTCCGCCTATGACGACCGCACGATGGGGATGCTGCGCGAACGGGCGATCGTGCTCGAAGTCTGCCCGACCTCGAACCTCCAGACGGGCGTCGTCTCCGGCTGGGAGGAGTTTCGCTGGATCTTCGAGCAGTTCCGGCGCAACGAGGTTCGTTTCGCGATCAGCACCGACGGCCCCGAGATGCTCCGGACGTACATCCGCGACGAGCTCGCGACCCTCGGTCGGCTCCGGATCCTTTCGCTCGAGGAGCAGGTCCGGGCGGCCGAAACTTCGCTGGAAGCTTCCTTCGTGCCGAAGGTGGGCGAGATCCGGACGGCGATCGGCGAGCCGGCGACGCGCGAAGAGGTCGAACGCGAAGAAGCGTAGCGGCCGGGCCCCGCGGATCGACGCAGCCGCCGGTGGCCTAGTTTGGGTCAGGCGGCTCTACCCGGTAGGTGCAGCTCCGTCCGCCCGAGGCGATGTGGCATTCGCGGGTGACGTTCGCCCCGAACAGCTCCTTGAACAGCTGCAGCTCGGCGGTGCAGGCGGTCTGGTACGTGCCCGAGACGCCGTAGATCGCGCAGTTGTGCTCGTACAGGCGGATCGTGCCGTCCTGGTCGAGACTTGCCCGCCCCAGGTAGCCGTTCTCGTCCTGGTAGGCGGCAACTTCGCGGACTCGCTCCCATAGCGACGCACCGGCCGGGAGTCGCTCTTCGAGGCGGCGCGTGATCCGGCCCTTGATCAATTCGCAGCGAGCCTCGAACACGTCTCCGATCAGGGATTCCCCCCCGACCGACCGGATCGCCGTCAGGATCGATTGAGCCAGCGCCCCGTAGTTCGCCGGGAAGAGCTCCTGCGCCGCCGCGGTCAGGTCGTAGACGTGGCGCGGCCGGCCGACCCCGTGGCGGCTGAGGCTGCGGCTGACCAGCCCCGCCATCTCGAGCGTGCGGAGCTGCTGCAGGACGCCGGTCCGGCTGGCTCCGACCCGTTCGGCAATGTGGTCGGGGGAGGCGGGTCCGCCAGTCCGTAGCGCGTACAGGACCTCTCGCCTCAGAGTGGGCGAGGCGTTGCCCGGGTGGGGCGACGGTGTGGCAAGGGGATTCAGGGTTCGAACGCGCCGCTCGATGATCTCCGCGTCGGTGCCGTGCTCGAAATGCGAGCCAGCCTGACCGGTTCCGCGGCCAGCGTCGAACGGTTCGGGAGCTGCGTCAGGGGAAGCTGCCACGCGTGCATGGCCGGTGTCCCGGTTCATGTCTGAAAAGTAACAGTGCTTGACAAAACGTGCAGTGCGGCCGGTCGCTGTGGCGGCGTGACCCGGAATGGCCCAAAGCTCCCGGTTGCCGTAGGATCTGCATCGACCCAGCAGGCGTGAATCGTTCGTCCTGCTGCGGGCCGCCGCCTTGAGTCGACCTGGCGGGCGCGCCATCGGCGTTTGGGAGGAGAACCGGGTGCCAGAAATCCGACCCTTTCGAGGTTTGCGATTCGATCCCGAAGTGGTCGGCGATTTGCGCCAGGTCGTGTGCCCTCCCTACGACGTCATCGGGGCGGAGCAACAGCAAGCCCTGCTTACGCGCAGCCGCTTCAACGCGGTTCGCCTCGACCTCCCGGCGATCCAGCCCGGCGAGGAGCCGGACGATCGCTATCGACGGGCGGGGCGTACGCTCGCCGGCTGGCGTGCCGACGGGACGCTCCATCGGGACAGCCACCCCAGCGTTTACGTTTACGAACAGACCTACCTGATCCCCGGCAGCGACCAGTCGCGCCGGCAGCGAGGCTTCTTCGCTTGGCTGCGCCTCGAGAACTTCGGGCCGGACTCGGGGGTGTTGCCGCACGAGCGGACGCTCTCGGCTCCCAAGGAGGATCGCTACAAGCTGCTTCGGGCGACGTCGGTGAATACCAGCCCGGTAGTCGGCTTGTATTCGGACGAGAGCGGCGCTTCGGAAGCGGCTCTGGCTCAGCTCGCGTCGCGCCCGGCGGATGCCGACATCGTGGACGATGAGGGCGTCCGCCACTGCCTGTGGGTCGTCGCAGAGGACGGCCCGGCCGGGGATCTCGTCCACTCCCTGCTGGAGACGGCCGGCCGGGCTCCGATCACGATCGCCGACGGACACCATCGCTATGAGACGTCGCTGCGTTATCGCGACGAGCGGCGCGCCAACAAGACCGGCGAGGTCGACCCCGCCTCGGATTTCGTGTTGATGCTGTTCCTCGACACGGTTGGGCAGAGTCTCACCGTGCTGCCGACCCACCGGGTCGTTCGCGGCCTGGGCGAACAGGGCGTCCAGAGGTTGCTCGAGAGGGTCCATTCTCTCTTCGAGCCGCAGTACGTGCCCGGCCGGGCGGGTCTGGAAGCCGCATTCGCGTCCGTCGATTCGGCCACAGGCGGCGAGGGACGAATGGGGCTGTGGACCCGAAACGGCGGCGCGGTGTTGCGCGCCCGACGCGATGCCTTCGAGCCATTCCTGCCGGATGGGGGACAGGCGCTCCGCCGGTTGGACGTGACTTTGCTGCAGGTCGCGCTCGATCGACTGTGCGGAATCGATGCCGCCGGGATCGCGGGCGGCCGGCTCGCCTACACGAAATCGGTCCGCGAAGCGCTCGACTGGGTCGACGACGCCCATGACGGCGCCGACGCCGCGTTCTTGCTCGATCCGACACCCGTGGCGGAGATTGCGGCCGTGGCCGCGGCCGGCGACGTGATGCCGCAGAAGTCGACGTATTTCTACCCAAAGGCCCTCACGGGCCTCATCATCAATCCCCACGAATGGTGATGGACGATGATTACGGGACCCAAATGAGCGACAACAACCTGGACAGCCTCAGGGTCGCGAGGCCGCACCCCCTGGGTGCCAACGGCCGGCCCATCCGCAAGGACGAGCTCGAGATCCCCGAACTCGGCCTCTACGTGGAGTCGTGGATGCCCGAGCGCCGGTCGCGACGCCGACCGTTGCTGTTCGTGCACGGCGAGCTCGCCGGCTCGTGGGTCTGGGAGCGCTACCTCTCCTACTTCGCCAGTCGCGGTTGGGAAGGTCACGCGCTCAACCTGCGCCACCACTACTGGTCCCAGACGACCGACATCGCCGGCACCGACTTCGAGGCGTATGTCGACGACGTCGTCGCGGTGATGGAGCGATTCGGTCCGAACCTGGTGGCCATCGGCCACGGCATGGGCGGGCTGCTGGTTCTCAAGGCCGCGGAACGCCACCCGGTCAGCGCCATCGTGCTGCTCGACAGCGAGCTGCCGCGCGACCTGCGGCCGCCGGTTCGACCGCATGTGCTGCGCGACGTCCCCGACGTCTACGGCCACAACCTGATCGGCTGGGAGACGCTCCCCGAGAAGATTCAACGAGACAACCGCGACCTGACCCTGGCCGACATCCTGAGGCTCCAGCATCTCTTCGGCCAGAAGCCGCATGAGTCCGGCCAGGCGAAGCGGGACATCATGGAAGGGATTGCGATCGACCGCTCGCGACTCCAGGGCATTCCGATGCTGGTCGTGGGCGCGGGGCTGGACGGGACTCAGTCGGCGGCGGGAGCCGAGAGGCTGGCCGATTGGCTGGGCGGCACCTACGAGCCCTTCGGCGCCCACTCGCACTATGGGCTCGTCATCGGGGAGACCAGCTACCAGCAAGTTGCCGATGGCGTGAGGGCGTTCCTGGAGTCGCACCGGCTCTAGGCGGCACTTCAGGTGGCACTGCCACTCGGCGCCTGTTATCATCCCGCCCGGCCAGCCCTTTCCGGCGGCCGCAACGATGCCGCATTCGTCTAGAGGCCTAGGACACAGCCCTCTCAAGGCTGAGATCATCGGTTCGAATCCGATATGCGGTACCACACAGCGAACAGGCAACGCCTCCGGGCCGCGTCCCGGAGGCGTTTCTCTTCGTCCCGAGCGGGCTCGAAATGGTCGCTATCGCAGGCCGCCCTAGTGCCCGTCGAACAGGCGATCGGCGAACGGCCGTTCTGTGGACAACTTGGTGGACCACTTGGTGGAGAAACCCCCTGTTCGGCCGGGCGGTGCCCGCCTAGCATCTGCCAGTCAGCCGCGAGGAGAGTCGCGGGGGCCGGAGCCGAGCCTGCACCAGCTGAGTGGTCCGTCAACAGGCGCGGTCCGGAGTGTCACAAGGAGCGAATGTATCGATGGATTCGCACGGGCCCGCGCACGTTGGCGGCGTCAGCGATGCCGCTCTCGACTTCGTCCGGTTCTGCCACAGGCGGCGCAAGGTAGGCTGGCCCGAGTTGTACGACGAGATGTGCGCGGTGGCGAGCCGAGGCATATATCGAGGCTGGGGCTTCCGCGAACTGGGTGAACACGGCATCGATTTCGGTCTGACGGAGATGCCCGGCCTGGCGCGGCTCGTTGCCATGGTTGCGGCCGAAGAGATCGAGCGAAGGGGACGCCTGCTGGTCGGCGTGATGGACCAGGTGCCGGGACGCACGGCGGCTTCGGACGAGCCGGCTGGGGACGTCCGTCAGCCTCGGGGTCTGATAGCGGCGGCCGGCTAGCAACACCTGGCCGTGGGGGCTCAGTCTCGGCCGCGCGGCTTTCAGGCTCGGAGCTGGCGCCTCGCCATCTCGGCCTCGATCTGGCGTTCGGCCTCGACGTATGTGTCGATCCGGTCGCGCAGCTCGTTCGCCTTGGGCGTGTACAGGTGGACCTGCTGCTGGAGGATGTAGCTCAGGCGCCGGCTGGTCATCCGCACGTGGTCGAGGTTCTTCATGAGCACGAGCGGGTCCATCGCGGCCAGGTCGCTGGGGTCGTACATCAGCTTCATGTGCTGATTGTATTGGGCACGGAACCGGGGCGTCGCCGGGTCGGGCGGACGCGATCTAGAGCGAGTGTAGGGAGCGCGGCGGCCAGGCCCAATCGATCGGAAGGTTTGCGCCGCTGAGGCCGCGACGCCGTCCGGCTTCGTTCGTGGCCAGCACCAGGATCCGATCCAGCTTGGTCGCCTGGCCCGCCTCGTCGCCCCAGAGCTTGGTCATCTTGCGACCCGCCGCCACGTCGTCGAGCGCGATCCCGGCCAGGCGGTACCCCTCTGGTGCCGCGGCCAGCTCCCAGACGGCCTCGGCCAGCTTCGCCCCGCCCGTGGCCGGCCGGCCCCGATCCATCTCCACGTCCCCGATGACGATGGCCACGACCGCATCGTCCGCGAGAGCTGAGCGCAGCCCACGCAGCACCTCGCGCATGAAAACGAGATAGGCGTCGTGGTGATGAGCGTCGTCCAGCAGCTCGTCCACGGCCGCTGCGTCGTAGCCGAGCAGCCACAACCGCAGCCAGTTGTAGTAGCCGTACTTCACGACCCGCATGTAGGGTGGGGAAGTGACCACGAGCCGGGCTCGCTCCGGCAGGCCGCGGGATCGAAGCGTTTCGCGGAACCTGATGCCGGCATCGCGGGCGTCGCCCAGTAGCGCGATGCCTCGGGTCCTCGGAAGCGGCTGGCGGTACAGGCGGCGGAGCTTGTCGTCGAGCAGCTCGAAGGCGTCCCTCTCAGGGGAGAGGAATCCGGTCCGCTTGACGAAATCCCGGACGTAGCGCGGCGCCATGCTGAATGTGTTCGGCATGACCGCGGAGAGATAGCTGGCGCTCTTGCCGTGCAGGATTCCCGTCAGCGATGCGAGCAGGAATCGATCGGTGCGTTCGTCGGCGTCGAAGCCGGCTCGCAGGAACAGCACCTGCGCCAGCGTCGTCGCGTGAAAGGCGACCGCCACTTCCGCCGGCACCGTCGCATCCGGGCGAATGAGGGTCGCTCCTCCGGCGGAACGGGCGGCCGCGACCGCGGACATCCGAGCGGCGGAAGCGCCGATGGGCCGTGAGCCCGGGCTCGGAACTGCCACCTCGGCCCGGTCCGGATCGGCCAGGACCGCGTGCGCCAGTTCCAACCACTCCGCCGCCGACGCGGCCCAGGCCAGGCGGAGGCCCGTGAGTCGCGTCTTGACGTCGGCGCGCGTGGGTGGATCGACCTTCGCCGCGGTCAGCAGCTGGGCGAAGGGGTTGAGGTCGTTGCCGGCCCCGATCCGACCCTCCGCGCAGGCCTGCAGCGGCGTCGTGCCGCGGCCGCTGAACGGGTCGAGGACGACGTCGCCGGGGCGCGTGTAGCGGGCGATGAAAGCGTGGACGAGGCCGGCCGGGAAGCTCGCCAGGTAGGAGCACATCGGATGGAAGCTGTGGCCCCAGAGCCGCTGTTGATCCTTCCATTCGGGTTCGATGGTGAGCTGCGGCAGCCCGCTCGGGAGCTGGAGCGCGAGCTGGCCGTCGGAAGTGGGTTTCGCCTGTTCGGTCGCGCGCCAGGAGGCCGAATCGGTCTCGACCGGGAGCGACGACACGAAGGCACCTCCGACGAAGCGGTTGGCTGCCCGATATGGGGGCGGGGATCGGAAGTCTAGCACCACCCATCTGGCGCTACGTGAGTGGACCGCGGACTGGCCCACTCGAAGACTGGCCCTACTCGACAGCACGGGGTACGCTAGACGCGGTGTTCGGAGTAGTTCACGGAACCGACGGCTTGTCCGCCGGGCCCGCCCTCGCCGACCGGCATCTGCCGGCGCCGAGGCTCCACCGAACTCCCGTAATTGGCCCGCCGCGTTCTTGTATTCCTCGATCGCGGCGGGTCACGGTGTCCCCGTAGCTCAGCGGATAGAGCGGCCGCCTTCTAAGCGCAAAAGCCTGTCCGGCGTGCTTCTGAGCGTGGGCAGGGGACCGAATAGGCCATTGTTAGTTGCTCAGTTGAGGGTCTCGCGAGCACCGTTCCCTGCGGGTTATCTCGCTCCTCAGTGGTCACCATCGGCCATGCCTTGCTGTGCCGCGCGACGGATCGGACCTCAGCTCTACCAGCCAGTGAAACCAGCTTGGACTCTCGGCAAGACGGCCGCTCCTCCCCCTTGGAGTGGTCGCCTCCTCTGAGTCCCCTCCGCCCTCCCGCTCGGGCGGCGGGAACTCTCTCCGCTCCCTCGCTAGACCCCAATCGCTGCCGCCACGTCCGGCCACGTCCGATCGGCTTCGCCTTCGAGACGCCTGAGATAGACGCTCGTGACCGCAAGCGAACTGTGGTCCAGGAACGCGCTCCCTGCCTCGATCGACTCCCCAGCGTCCCGGCGCAGCTTCGCTGCGGTGTGCCGAAGGACGTGGATGCCGGTGGGCGCCAGACCAGCGGCCGCCAGGTATCGACGGAACCTCGAGTAGAACGTCCCGCTCGTGACTCCCTCCGGGCGTGCACCGGCCTGCCACAGTGACTCGGCCGGAGCCATCGAGGAGAGCTCTTTGCCAGCGTCGGCGAGCGTGGCGCGGATGGCTTCGTAGGCGGGGCGTGGTAGTTCGCGCCGACCCCTCTTGCCGCCCTTACCCCGGTAGGCGTAGAAGGCTGTCTCGCCCTCCATGCTGAGATCTCCAGCCCGAAGTCCGATGACCTCGGCTCTGCGCCGGCCGGTCAACACGAGGGTCAGCAGGATGGCCCGATCGCGCCGGCCCGCGACGGTGCCGGGAACAACGGCCAGGAGCCGCCGCACCTCGTCGGCGCTGTATCCGCGGGCAACCGACTGGACACTCCGCGGCCGCTCGACTGCGTCACAGGGGTTGGAGACGACCAAGCCCATCCGGATCAGGAAGCGGTAGAAGGAGGAGAGGCAGGCGATCCGGGCTCCGATCGTTGTGGACGATGGGGTTCGTCCGGAGTTGCCGATGCCGTGGACCCAGGAGAGGACATCGGCTGGCTTCACTCGATCGGGCGTCAAGCTGCGTTCGGCGAAGAACGGCCAGAGCATCCGGCTGTATGACTCGACGGTACGTCGGGAGCCTGATCGGTTGCCCTTCTCGACGAGGAACGCGTACAGGGCCTGGTCCCAGGCCGAAGGGTCTCCGCTGGCTAGGGCGGGGAGTGGTTGAGCGGTCATCTGGGCGCCTCGGGTGCGGAGTGGTCGCCCACATGACTCACTCAAGCGGCCTGGGATAGCAACACGATGACCAAATCGTCTTGGCGCGGATGCATGTGGCCGGGCCGCTGCAACCGCGTCAGGGCCCAGTAGCTTCGGCCAGGTGGCGCCAGGCGGTATTCCCGCTCGCTCGAGGTCGCAGCCGTCGCCTACATGTTCGCGCTAATGCGAGCCGAGCCGGTGTAGGTTGCTTCGCCCTGCTCTCGACCGAGTGCCGACTCACAAAGGCGGGTCATACAAAGCCAGCTCGTCATCTGTTGGCGGCTGGAAGATACCTCGATACCGTTCCATGTGGCTCTCGGTGATTGCGAGGCCCCCCTTCGCGTGACGACCCACGACCCGCCGCACCAGTTCGTCGTAGGGGACATCGAGGAAACGGAGTTCGACCGCTGCGCCGAGCGATCGCCCGAGCTCCCGCTTCTCGTCGCGTTCCGATCGCGCCCAGAAGCCCCATTCCAGGATCACCGACGTTCCCAG
>Ga0209638_1001378_pt1 | contig 15611 bp, 16 predicted proteins | sample BarGraNGADG00211_FD_184490 | JGI IMG/M metagenome (GOLD analysis project Ga0209638, IMG submission 184490) | Arctic peat soil microbial communities from Barrow, Alaska - Barrow Graham LP Ref core NGADG0002-211 (SPAdes) (version 2) | ecosystem: Environmental > Terrestrial > Soil > Wetlands > Peat... | reverse complement strand
GACGCGCGCCAGGGGGCGCCGAGCATGTGGTGGTGGAGCACGACCACGCGGTAGGCGTCCTGGGCGGCGGCGCCGAGCCGTTGGGCGGCCTCGCCCAGCTGCGACTCGTGGAGCGCTCCTCCCTGGTGCCGGAACGGGCGGGCGGAGTTGAGCCCGATCACGTGCAACCCCGGTGAGACGTGCGTGGCCTCGGTCGTCTCCCAGACCCGTTCGAACTCGGCCCAGGGGCTCGTGAACCGGGCCGGAACGGTGTAGGGAAGATCGTGGTTGCCCGGCACGGCGAGCACCGGTGGGCCGAGCGAGGACAGGAACCGGTGGGCCCGCTCGTGCTCACGCCGGCGGCCGCGATTGGTCAGATCGCCCGACGCGACGATCAAGTCGGGGCGAGTTCGCCCGACGAGCTGGGCCAGCGCCGCCTCGACTTCCGGGTCCTCACGGGCGCCCGTGTGAAGATCGGAGACATGCAGGATGTGTACGCTCACAGAAGAATGAGGCTATAGATCAGCTATGGCGGACGAGTCTCCCGAGATCTTCGACGACCTGTACCTCGGCCTCCGGGCCGGCGGCGCACTGCGCAAGCAGCGCCGCGGCGAGGCGCTCACCACCGAGGAACAGGAAGCGCTCGGCCGCTGGCAGCGGCTCTCTCCGTGGCGCAAGGCGCTCGCCGTCGGTGGGTTCGCACTCGGCACGTTCGGTCTCGGCTTCACGCTCGGCGGCCTGGTCTTCGGCCGCTGGCGCAAAGCGTAAGTCGTCGCTCAGGTCTCTTCTCTCGCACCCGTGAACATCACGGCCGGCACGTCCTCGCCGGCGGGGTCGATGTCGCGCAATACGACGTCGACGAGCGTCGAGAGCACCGCTGCGATCGGAATCGCGAGCAGCACGTAGAAGCCGCCGAGCAGGATCCCGACGCCAATCACCGACACGAGCACGACGAGCGGGGAGAGCCCGACCGCGTGCCCGAGCACCTTCGGGACGACGAGGTAGTCCTCGATCTGGCGCAGCGCAAGCACGATCAACCCGGCGAAGAGCGCGACGTGCCAGCCCACGGTGAGGCCGACACCGATCGCAAGCGCACCGGCGATGAGCGGGCCGATCACGGGGACGATCTCGAAGATGCCCGCGAACGTCCCGATCAGCAGCCAGTACGGCAGGTCGATCGCCCAGAAGGACAGCGAGAGCACGAGCGCGACGAACACGATCAGGATCAGCTCGCCGCGGACGAACGCGCCGAGCTTCTGGTCGATCAGGATCCACGTGTCTCGCGTCACGCGTCTGTGGTTGCGCGGGACGAGCGACTGGACGAGCCCGATCGTCTTGTCGCGCTCGAAGATCCAGTAGGCGGCGACCGCGAACATGAAGAAGATCCCGACGAGGATCTCGAAGGCCCTGGTCGTCACCGTCAGGGCGGGGTGGACGAGGCTCGTGCCCGACGGCAGCTTCTTCAGGCGCTTCTGCAACCCGAGCAGGATCTGGTGCTTGAGCCCGTGCGAGTGCGCGGTCTGCCGGTGGAGGTCGCTGGCGGACGTCGGCACCCGGCCGATCGCCTGCTGGATCTATGAGGTCGCGCTCGGGACGACGAGCCACAGCAGCAGAGCGACCAGGCCGAGGAAGGCGGCGTAGTGGACGAGCACGCCGAACCCCTTCGGGAGACCCGTCCGCTTGTTCAGCCACTCGACCCCGGGGCGCATGGCCGCGGCGACGATGATGCCGAGGAAGAACAGGGCGATCACCACCCTGATCTTCCAGAGGATGAGCGCCGCGAGGACGATCGACAGCGCGACGAGGGTGACGATCGCGGCGCGTTTTGCTGTCGAGCTCATGTCCAGGGTTTCATCGCCGTGTGTCGAAGGCGGGAAACCCATGCTCGCGGAGCCCGAAGAGCACGTATTCCTCGATGCCCGCCGCCACGGAGTCGTTCTCGTGCGGCCGCTCTTCCGTGCGCTCGTGCTCGCGCTGCTCGGTGCGGCGGCGTTTCTCGGTGGCTGGCCGGTGTCGGTCGCGGGCGCGACGCTGCTCGTGATCGCCGCCGTCGTCGCGACCGCGGCCGTCTGGCGTTGGGATCGCACGCACGTCGTCGTGACGACCGACAAGCTGTTCGTGATGCACGGCGTCGTGCACCGGCAGGCTGCGGCGGTCCACCTCGCACGGGTCGGCACCGTCGAGATCGAGCAGTCCCTGCCCGGCCGGCTGTTCGGCTACGGCACGATCGTCGCCGGCGATCTCGAGATTCGCTGCGTCGCGAAGCCCCGCGAGCTCTGCGGGCTCGTGCAGCGGCTCAGCGGCTGACGAGTTCGAAAAGAGGCCTTCCCGAACACACGTTCGCACGGTAGAATGGCTCCAGGAATGGCTGCCGACGAACTCGTTGTCCACGGCGCCCGCGAGCACAACCTGAAGGACATCACCGTCCGGCTGCCGCGGCATCGCCTGATCTGCATCACCGGGCTCTCGGGCTCCGGGAAGTCGAGCCTTGCGTTCGACACGATCTATGCGGAGGGGCAGCGGCGCTACGTCGAGTCGCTCTCTGCATATGCGCGCCAGTTCCTCCAGATGATGGAGAAGCCGGACGTCGACCACATCGACGGTCTCAGCCCGGCGATCTCGATCGACCAGAAGACAACCTCGCGCAACCCGCGCTCGACGGTCGGCACGGTCACCGAGATCTACGACTACCTCCGCCTGCTGTACGCGCGCACGGGGCGCCCGCACTGCCCGATCTGCGGCAAGCCCATCGCCGGCCAGTCGATCGACGCGATCGTCGACCAGGTGCTGCGGCTCGACGAGGGCACGCGTTTCACGGTCAACGCGCCGCTCGTCCGCGACCGCAAGGGCGAGCACAAGGACGTCTTCGAGGAGCTGACGCGCGAGGGCTTCACGCGGGCGAAGGTCGACGGCCGCGAGGTCGTGCTCGAGGACGGCGTGCCCGAGCTCGACAAGAAGTTCAAGCACTCGATCGACGTCGTCGTCGACCGCCTCGTCATGAAGGCCGACCTTCGCCTGCGCTTGACGCAGTCGATCGAGACGGCTGCAGGGCTCGGTGAAGGCCTCGTGGTGATCGACATCGTCGGCGGCCAGGAGATGCTGTTCTCGCAGAACTTCGCGTGCCCCGACCACGGCGTCTCGCTGCCCGAGCTGCAGCCGCGCATCTTCTCGTTCAACTCACCGCACGGCGCCTGTCCTCGCTGCACCGGTCTCGGCTCCCAGCAGGAGATCGACCCGGACATGCTCGTGCCGGATCCATCGGTCTCGATCGACGACGGCGCGCTCGTGCCGTGGTCGGTCGGCGGCTCGTCGGGCTTCTACGAGGCCGTGACGCAGGCAATCGCCGACCGCTACGAGATCGACACGTCGAAGCCCTGGTTCGAGCTGAGCGAGGAGGAGCAGAAATGGTTCCTCTACGGCACCGACGGCGAGAAGATCTACGTCCAGTACCGCAACCGGATGGGACGCCGCCGCCAGTACACGCTTGCGTTCGACGGCATCGTCGCGAGCCTGCAGCGCCGGTACAAGGAGACGGACTCGGCACAGCAGCGCGAGCGCATCGAGGAGTACATGTCGTTCCGCCCGTGCCCGGTCTGCAAAGGCGCGCGCCTGAAGCCCGAGGTGCTTGCGGTCACCGTCGGCGCTCGCTCGATCAACGAGTTCACCCAGATGTCCGTCTCGCGGGCGCTCCAGTTCCTCGACGAGCTCGGGCTCACCGAGACGGAGCAGTTGATCGGCCAGCGCATCGTCAAGGAGATCCGCGAGCGCCTGACGTTCCTCGACGACGTCGGCGTCGGCTACCTGACGCTCGACCGTGCGGCGGGCACGCTGTCGGGCGGCGAGGCGCAGCGTCTGCGGCTTGCGACGCAGATCGGCTCGCAGCTCGTCGGTGTGCTCTACATCCTCGACGAGCCGTCGATCGGGCTGCACCAGCGCGACAACGCGAGGCTGATCGGCACGCTCGAGCGTCTGCGCGACCTCGGCAACACGGTCGTCGTCGTCGAGCACGACGAGGAGATGATGCGGCGCGCCGACTGGCTCGTCGACATGGGGCCGGCAGCAGGTGTCCACGGCGGCGAGGTCGTCGCCGAAGGGCCGGCGGCGAAGGTCGAGCGCAATCGCAAGTCGGTCACGGGACAGTTCCTCTCCGGCAGGCGCTCGATCGCGATCCCCGAGCGGCGTCACGACGACCGCGGCGCGTTCGTCGTGCGCGGGGCGTCACAGCACAATCTCAAGGACATCGACGTCGAGTTCCCGGTCGGCAAGTTCATCTGCGTCACCGGCGTCTCCGGCTCGGGCAAGTCGACCCTCGTGAACGAGATCGTCTACAAGTCGCTCGCGAACCGGCTCAATCGCGCGCGCGTGAAGCCGGGCGCGCATGCCGGCGTCGACGGTATCGACGTCTTCGACAAGGTGATCGAGATCGACCAGCGGCCGATCGGCCGTACGCCGCGGTCGAACCCGGCGACGTACACCGACCTCTTCACGCACATCCGCGAGCTCTACTCGCTGACGCCCGAGGCGAAGGTGCGCGGGTACAAGCCCGGCCGTTTTTCCTTCAACGTGCGCGGCGGACGCTGCGAGACGTGCAAGGGCGACGGGCAGATCAAGATCGAGATGCACTTCCTCCCCGACGTGTACGTCTCGTGCGAGACGTGCAAGGGCGCGCGCTACAACCGGGAGACGCTCGAGGTGCGCTTCAAGGGCAAGTCGATCGCCGACGTGCTCGACATGTCGGTCGAAGATGCGCTCGAGTTCTTCGCGAAGATTCCGAAGATCCGGCGCCGCCTCCAGACCCTGCACGACGTCGGTCTCGACTACGTCAAGCTCGGTCAGCCGGCGACGACGCTGTCCGGCGGCGAGGCGCAGCGCGTCAAGCTCGCCTCCGAGCTGTGCAAGGTTGCAACGGGAAAGACGCTCTACATCCTCGACGAGCCGACGACCGGATTGCACTTCGCCGACATCGAGAAGCTGCTCGAGACCCTGCAGCGGCTCGTCGACGCCGGGAACACGATGATCGTGATCGAGCACAACCTCGACGTGATCAAGCAGGCCGACTGGCTCGTCGACCTCGGCCCGGAAGGCGGCGAGGCGGGCGGGGAGATCGTCGCCGTCGGCACGCCGGAGCAGGTCGCAGAAGTGGCAGCGAGCTTCACGGGGCAGTACTTGCAGGGCGTGCTGCTCGCGCGCGCTGTCGCGGCCTAGCCGGAGCTGACGTCGTCGACGAAGCCGGTCCGGGCGGATGCCGTGTCGACGCCGTCCTGTTCGCGCGGCCCCGAGAATCGGGACCTGGTTCGGACCATGTCCCGATTCTCGTGATGCCGGTAGCTGAGCGGGCTTGCGGGGCGGCATGTCTTGCAGGGCCCAAGAGCGGGACCAGGTTCGAACCAGGTCCCGCTCTTGGGTCGGGGCATGGCCTGGCTGGACGAGCGGAGCTCAGCGGGAGGCTACGCTGGCACGCGTGAGCACGGACGCAGCAAGAGAGGCCGCGCTCGAGCGAAGCTGGTGGCTGCGCTCGCTCGCGGTGCTCGTCGCTCCGACCGCCGTCTTCGCCTCGCTTCGCGACGAGTCGCCCGAGGCCGCCGAGGCACGGCAGGAGCCGATCACCGCGATCGCCGGCCTTGCGGGCATCGCAGGCGTCCTCGGCACGCCGGTCGCGCGGCATCTGCTGAACGACTCGTCGATGTCGGTCGCGCTCATCCCCGTGTGGGCGTTCTTCGGCGGCGTCGTCTACGCGCTCGCGATCTACTGGATCGGCGGCGGGCTGCTCTCGCGCGCGTCGCGGCGGCTGGGCGGCCTCGGCTCGTGGCAGCGGTCGCGGCACGTGCTTGCGCTGGCCGCGGCGCCGCTCGCGCTCTCGCTCCTGACGCTCTGGCCGGTGCGGATCCTCGTGTACGGCCAGGATCTCTTCCGCACGGGCGGCAACGACTACGGCCGCGGCGACGCGATCTTCGGCGCGCTCTTTCTCGCCTTCTTCGCCTGGAGCGGGCTGCTGCTGCTGATCGGCGTGCGCGCCGTGCACGGCTGGACGTGGGCGCGCGCAGCCGGTGCCGTGGCGCTCGCGGCGACGTTGCCCGCGTTGATAGTGGTCGCGACGACGGTCTAGCTCTTCGCCTTCGCCTGCTCGAACGCAGTCCGCTCGTCCTCCGGCATCGAGTACGTGTGCTGCTCCTCCGGGAACGCGCCACTGCGCACTTCGTCCGCGTAGCGTCCGAGCGCTTCGACAATCGTGTCGCCGACATCGGCGTACCGCTTGACGAAGCGCGGCGCGTGACCGTCGTAGTAGCCGAGCATGTCGTGCCAGACGAGCACCTGGCCGTCGGTGTCGCCGCCCGCACCGATGCCGATCGTCGGCACGGCGAGCGCCGCGGTCACCGCTTTCGCGACCGTTGCCGGCACGGCCTCGAGCACGATCGCGAAGCAACCGGCGTCCTGGAGCGCGAGTGCGTCGTCGAGCAGCTGCTGCGCCTGGTCGGCGGTGCGGCCCTGCGCCTTGAAACCGCCGAGCACCGTCGCGGTCTGCGGGGTCAACCCGATATGGCCCATCACCGGGATGCCTGCGGCGACGATTGCGCGTGCACGCTCGATCGACGTTCCACCGCGCTCGAGCTTCACTGCGTCCGCGCCGGCGTCCTTCACGAGGCGCACCGCATTGGTGACCGCCTGCTCGTTCGACACCTCGTATGAGCCGAACGGCATGTCGGCGACGACGATCGGCCGCTTGACGCCGCGCGTCACCCATTGCGTCATGAACACGATCTCGTCGAGCGACACGGCGACCGTCGACTCGCGGCCGTGGAGGACCATGCCGGAGGAATCGCCGACGAGGATCAGGTCGACTCCCGCAGCGTCGGCGAGCTGCCCGCTCGGTGCGTCGTACGCCGTGACCATCACGATCTTCTCGCCGCGGCGCTTCATCTCCATCAGCTCCGTCAGGGGAAGCTTGCCGGCCGTCCACGACGCGTAGCGCGGGCGCTTGTCGCTCATGTGAGCTCTCCTTCGAGGATGACGTTGTCGATGAGCCGGGTTGCGCCGACGCGCGCGGCCGACGCGAGGATCGTGACGCCGTCGAGATCGATCAGCTCGACGTAGTCCGCGCTCAGTCCGTTCAGGGCGGCGCGGGTGGCGGCGACTGCGTCGCCGCCGAGGAGGTGCGCCTGCGCGCCCTCAGCGAGCGCACGGGGGAGACCGAGTGCACGGGCACGCTCTTCGCGGGAGAGTCGCGCGTTGCGCGAGGAGAGCGCGAGACCGTCGTCGTCGCGGACGGTCGGCAGCACACGAATCTCGACCGGTAGGTTCAGGTCGCGCACGACGCGCCGGATCACGACCGCTTGCTGCGCGTCCTTCTGGCCGAAGTACGCACGCCGCGGCCGCACGATGTTGAAGAGCTTCACGCACACGGTCGAGACGCCGCGGAAATGGCCGGCGCGCGCCGCGCCTTCTGCGCCCGTGTCCTCGACGTCGACCCACGTGCTGAAGCCCGGCGGATAGATCTCGCCGGCCCCGGGCACGAAGAGCACGTCGACACCTGCGTCTTCCGCGAGTCTCGCGTCGGCATCCTCGTCGCGCGGATACGCGGCGAGGTCGGACTGCTCGCTGAACTGTGCAGCGTTCACGAAGAGCGACGCGACGACGAGCTCGTTCTCCGCCCGCGCCGCGTGAAAGAGCGAGAGATGGCCGCCGTGCAGCGCACCCATCGTCGGGACGAGCCCGATCTCGCCGCGCAGCTCGCCGCGCAGCTCCTCGATCGTGCGGACGGTCCTCACGTCGCGAGCGCCAGTGTTCCGCCGGCGAGGGTCTCGTAGAGCTGCTCGAGCTCCGGGTGCGCAGCCCGGATCGCCGCCCGGTGCGCCTCGACCGTGGCCCAGTCGCCGCGGGAGATCGGGCCTGTCAGCTCGAAGTCGTTCTCGATCGTCCGCGACATCAGCGGCATCAGCGCGTCGGGTGGGGCGCCGGCGCTCTCGAAGAGGAGCGACGCGGCGCGGTGCAGCGTGACGACGTAGTTGGACGCGAAGACGGCTCCCGCGTGGTACAGCGTGCGTGCGGAGTCGGCAAGCTCGAACGGTCGAAGCCCGAGTGCCTCCGCAAGCCAGAGCCCCGCCGCGCGCGTCTCGTCCGTCTCGGCGGTGACCGCGGCCCAGGCGCCGTCGAGCTGCTCCGCTCCCCGCGAGCGCGTGAACGTCTGCAGCGGATGGACGCTGAAACGGCGCACGTGCGGGTCGAGAGCGCTCAGCGGCGTCGCCCCGCTGACGTGCGCGACGAGCGGCCCCGGGCTCAAGGCTCTGGCGACGTCTGCGATCGCCGTATCGGGCACACAGAGGAGCACGAGCTGCGGGTCGCCCTCGACCGTTCTGCCCGCGCGCACGGCAACGCCGCGCTCGCTGAGCCTTGCGGCAACAGCCGAGCCGACACGGCCCGAGCCGATCACGTGGATGCGGTCGATCATCGCTGGCTCCAGCTCCAGAAGCGGATGCCGGGCACGGCCGACTATATCCGCGATCCGGACAGCAACGTATTCTCCGGCTGTGGAAGCCGTCGCCACGGACGCTCAGATCGTCTCGCGCTGCCGCGCCGGCGACGAGGCTGCGTGGAATGAGCTCGTCGAGCGCTTCTCGCGCTACGTCTACGCGATCGCGGTGCAGGCGTTCCGGCTGGGGCCCCACGACGCCGAGGACGTCTTTCAGGACGTCTTCGCCCGCGTCTACGAGCACCTCGGTCGCCTGCGCAGTGACGAGGCGATTCGGCCGTGGATCGCCCAGCTCACGCGGCGGCTGTGCATCGACCGGCTGCGCTCCGGCAGACGTGAGGGCCCAGTCGACCCGGGCGACATCGAGCTCGGGGAGGCCGACGAGACACTTGGCCGGCTCGACGAGGCGATGACCGTGCGCGCAGGGCTCGAGGCCGTCGGCGATGCGTGCCGTGAGATCCTCGACCGCTTCTTCTGCCGCGACCAGAGCTATCGCGCGATCGGCGAGGCGCTCGATCTGCCGTCCGGGACGATCGCAAGCCGCATCTCACGCTGCCTCTCGAAACTTCGTGCCGAGCTCGAGGGAAGATCCTGACGGCCTCGGCCGTCTAGTACCCGATGACCGGCTACGACGAAGAGCGGATCGCAGGCCTGCTGAGGCTGCTCCCGGCGCCGCCCGACAGTTGGGTCACGGCGGCGCAACAGCTTCCGCGGGCGCGTGCGGAGATCGATGAGATCGTCGCGCGCTCGAAAGGGGACGCTGCGTTTCGCGCCGCGCTCGTGGCCGATCTCGAAACCGCACTGGCGGACGCGGGGTACGAGGCGACTCCCTCCGTCGTCGCTGCGGTGCGGCTCCGGCTCGGCGCGAACTGACGGCACCCGAACCGGCGCGGTACGGCGCTATCGGGGAGAATGGTCCCCGATGGCGCCGCCGTCGTCCTTCCTCGATCTGACCGCCTCCAAGGTGCTCGACGAGCTTGCAGGCCCGGTGCCGCCGGGCGGCGGGTCGGCGCTCGCGTTCACCGTCGCGATGGCGGCGGCCGTCGTCCGCATGGCGGCGCGCGCCTCGGAGGATTCGTGGGACGCGGCGCTCGGCATCGCGGCGCAGGCGGACGCGCTGCGCCACCGGGCGGCGCCGCTCGCTCAGCTCGACGCCGACGTCTACGACCGGGCGCTCGCGATTCGTGACGGCGCGGCCGCGCTGCCGGCGGAGAAGCGCGACTGGGAGATCGGCAAGGCCTTCATCGCGGCCGCCGAGCCGCCGCTCGAGATCGCACGTGTCGCGGCCGACGTCGCGGAGCTCGCCCTGGAGGTCGCGACCTCGGGCGAGCCACGCGTGCGGCCGGACGCCATCGCCGCGGCCACGCTCGCCGCGGCAGTGGCGCGGGCTGCGGTGTCGCTCGTCGAGGCCAACTTGACGGCGGTCGATGGCGACGCGCGGATCGCGGAGGCGGAAGACCTCGCCTCGGCGGCAGAGCACACGGCGGCGCGGGCGCGCCGCGCAGGCTCGTAACAGTAGATCTTTGAAGTTTCGAAGATTAGAAGGTAGTCTCAGCGAATGCCGCACAGCGCCGGTGCCGTCCACATCGTGAAGGCCAACCTCTTCCGCGTGCTCGGCCATCCCGCACGCGTGCGGATCCTCGAGCTCCTTCGTGAGGGCGAGCTCTCCGTCGGGACGTTGCAGGCCGCGCTCGACCTCGACTCGGGAGGGACGTCGCAGCATCTCGCAGCGCTGCGCCGCATCGGGCTCGTGGAGTCCCGGCGCGAGGGGACGAGCGTGTACTACCGCGTCGCCGACGAGCACGTGTTCGACCTGCTCGAGGCAGGCCGCGTGATCATCAGCCGCCAGCTCGCAGAGCAGCAGGCGATCCTGCAGGACCTCGAGACCTCGTGACAGGCGCGCTGCTCGTCGCCGGGCTGGGTGCGATTGCGCTCGGCGGGGTGCTCTGCGTGCTGCGTCGAGGGTTCTCGACGGGTCTCGCGGTGCAGACGGTTGGCGCGGCGGGCGTTGCGGTCGCGGGGTTCTGGACGCTCGGCTCGAGCGCGTCGCTCGGCGACGGGTTCTCGAGCTCGTTCGCGCCGCGCCTCGGCGTCGACGGCCTGAGCGGGCTGTTCCTCGGCATCCTCGGGCTGATCGCCGTGCCGGCGCTCGCGTTCTCCGTGCGCTACCTGCGCCCGGGCCCCAACGGACGCGCGGTCGGCGCGCTGACCGCGCTGTTCGTGCTCGCACTCGCCCTCGTGCTCTGCGGCCGCGACCCGTTGACGTTTCTCGTGGGGTGGGAGTCGATGACGCTGATTCCGGCGGTCGTGATCCTCGTCTCGCGCGGCGCCGACAGGCGCGCGCGGCGGACCGTCTTCAACTACCTGGCTTTGACGCATCTCGGCGGAGCGGGAACGTGGGTCGCGATTCTGCTGCTCGCGCACGCCGGGGCAATCGGCGGCCAGACGACGATCGCATCGGGCTCGGGCCTCCAGATTGCGATCGCCTTGTCGGCGCTCGCCGGGATGGGGACGAAGGCGGGGGTGATGCCGCTGCACGTCTGGCTGCCGCGTGCGCACCCGATCGCGCCGGCGCCGGTATCCGCCCTGATGAGCGGCGTGATGATCAAGGTCGCGCTCTACGGGCTCGTGCGCGTGCTGCTCGACTGGGATGGGGTGCTGCCGGTCTGGTTCGGAGTGCTCGTGCTCGCGGCGGGGGCGTTCTCCGCGCTCGGCGGCGTCGTGTACGCGTTGTTCGAGCACGACTTGAAGCGCCTGCTGGCGATGCACTCGATCGAGAACATCGGGATCATCGTGCTGGGCATCGGCGCGAGCATCGTGCTGCGTGCGCGCGGCGCCGACATGTGGGCGGCGTTCGCGCTCGCAGCAGCGCTGCTGCACTGCGTGAATCACGCGGTCTTCAAGGCGCTGCTCTTCCTCGGCGCGGGGGCATTCGAGCGCGCCGTCGGCTCGCTCGAGATCGACCGGCTCGGCGGCCTCCTCCGCCGCATGCCCTGGTCGGGCGGGGCGTTCCTCGTCGGAGCGGCGGCAATCGCGGGCCTGCCGCCGCTGAACGGCTTCGCCTCGGAGTGGCTGACGTTGCAGGCGCTGCTCCACATTCCGCGCTACGGCCACGTGGGCGACGGCGTCGCCGGTGCGCTCGCGCTCGCCGCGCTCGCCGCCACCGCCGCGCTCGCGGTGTTCTGTTTCGTGAAGGTCGTCGGCCTCGTGCTGCTCGGTGCTCCGCGAACGCCGGCAGTTGCCGCCGCGGAGGAGCAGCCGCTGCCGATGCGGGCGGCGCTCGTCTTCCTCGCCCTCGCCTGTGTCGCGCTCGGGGTTGCGCCCGGCGTGCTGTTCGGGCCCCTCGTCGGTCTCGCGCCCTGGCCGAGCGCGCATGCGACGCAGCTCGGCCTGTACCTGCCCGGAACGGGCTCGCTGCCGACGGTCGGGATCGCGCTCGTGCTCGTCGCCGTCACGATCGCACTCGCATTGCTGCGCGGGAACCGGCGCGCCGCGCCCGCCCCGAACTGGGCTTCCGGCCAGCTCGTCGAACCGGCGCTCAACTGGACGAGCTCGGGCTTCACGAAGCCGCTCCGGCTCGTGCTCGAGCTCGTGCTGCGTCCACAGCGGGAGATCTCCTCGCGGACCGTCGGCGGCGTCCTCCAGCAGGTCGCCTACAGCGGCAACGTGCCGCACTTGATCGAGGATCGGCTCTACCGGCCGGCGGAACGCATGGCGTTCCGCGCAGCCGTGCACGCCCGCCGCCTGCAAACCGGAAGCGTCGGCACCTACGTCGTCTACCTGATCGCGCTCGTGCTCGTGCTCCTCGTCGCCGTGCGGCTCGGGGTGATCGGGTGAGCGCTGCGTCCGCCGTCTCGACAGCCGTGCAGGTGCTCGGCGGGATCGTCCTCGCCCCGCTACTGCCCGGCCTCGTCCAGCACTGGAAGGCGCGCTTGCAGGGGCGCCGCGGCCCGACGCCGCTGCAGCCCTACCGTGAGCTACGACGGCTCTGGGGCAAGAGCATGGTCGACCCGGAAGGTTCCGGGCCGATCTACCGGCTCGCACCGGTGGTCGTTGCGGCAGCACTCGTCGGCGCTGTCCTGGTCGTCCCGGTCGCCCAGTCTGCGCCCACGCTCGGCCTCGGTCACGATGCGCTCCTGCTGCTCGGGCTGCTCGCACTGGCGCGCTTTGCGGTCGCGTCCGCGTCGTGGGACGTCTCGAACGGCTTCTCGCTCATGGGCGCGAGCCGCGACCTGACGCTGTCGGTGTTCGTCGAGGCCACGTTCATCCTCTCGCTGGCCGTCGCCGCGCTGACGTCCGGCACGACGGACCTGCGCGGCGTCGTCGCGGGAACGGCGGGGATCGGTGTCTGGAAGAGCCCGGCGCTGGCACTGGGGGCGGTTTCCTTCGCGTTCGTCGTGATCGCCGAGACCGGACGCCAGCCGGTCGACAACCCCGACACGCACCTCGAGCTGACGATGATCCACGAGGGGCCGCTGCTCGAATACGCGGGCCGCGATCTTGCGTACCTGCAGTGGGCTGCAGCCGCCCGGCACTGGCTTGTGCTCGTGCTCGCCGCAGAGGTCTTCCTTCCTCATCCCCACGGCGTCTGGCTGCAGCTCGCCGTGCTTCCCGTAGCGCTCGTCCCGCTCTGCGCTGCGCTGGCGATCGTCGAGACGATTCTCGCGAAGATGCGCATCCTGCTCGTGCCGCGGCTGCTCGCCGTCGGAGCGGCTGCAGCGCTGCTCGGGATCGCGGCCTGGATCGCAGGGGCGGCATGAACGGCGCGCTGCTCTGGATCCTCGCGGCGATCGGGTTGACGGTCGTGGTCGTGAGACGGCGATCGGTCGCGGTCGGCCTGGTGACGGCGCAGGCGCTGATCCTCGCGGGCTTTGCGCTCCATGACGCCGGCAGTGTGGGCGATGTCGTGGCTGCGGGCGCGCTCGCCGTGCGCGCGTTGGCGCTTGCGGCGCTGTTTCTTCTGCTCGTGTCGCGCACGCGTGAGCAACGGCCCGTGCACGCACGTGTCCCGCCGCTCGTTCGTGCGGGCGGCGCCGTCGCGCTCGCACTGGCGCTGACGTGGCTCGTGCCCGTGCTCGGCCTCGACTCGCGCGACAGCGAACGGGCTGTGCTCGCGCTCGTTGCGTTCGGCATCGTCACTGCGGCGACGAGGCGGGCGACGCTCTTCCACGTGCTCGGCATCGTGCTCGTCGAGAACGGGCTCGCCCTGGCGGCGCTCGGGCTGCCCGGCGGGGCGTCACTCACCATCGAGCTCGGGGTCGCTCTCGATCTGATGCTGATCGCGCTCGTCGCCGGTGTTTTCCACGAGCGGATCTTCGCCGAGTTCGGAGCCGGCGACAGCACCGCGCTGAGGACGCTGCGTGACTAGTCGCGAGCAGCTTGCGTGGGCGGTGGTGGCGGCGCCGGCGGTGATCGCGGTGCTCGTCCTGGTCGCGCCGCGTCGTGTCGCGACGGCGTTTGCCGTCGTCGGCGCATTCGTCACCGCGGGCCTCGCCCTCGCGCTGAGCGTGCTTGCGTTCCGCTCGCTGAGCGATCCGGTCGTGGGGAAGTGGATCGTCGTCGACGCCGCCGGCGGCCTGCTCGTCGCCGTGGTCGCGATCGTCGGGCTCGCCACCGTTCTCGTCTCGCCGGCGTATCTCGCGGGCGTCGACAGCTCCCTCGGCTCCGCAGCCAGGCGTACGCACACGTACTTCTCCGTGCTCTACGCCTTCTGGGCCGTCCTCTTTGCGGTCACGCTGGTCGGCAACCTCGGCGGCGCCTGGCTCCTGATCGAGGCGACGACGGCCGTGTCGGCGCTGCTCGTCGGCTTCAGCGGCAAAGCGCGTGCGCTCGAGGCGGGCTGGAAGTACCTCATCCTTACGTCACTCGGTCTTGGCGTCGCTCTGCTCGGGATCGTCGTCCTGGCCGCGGGCATCCCCGGCGGTGGGATCGGGGCGCTCTCCTGGCACGCGCTCCCGACGTACTCGGCGGGGAGTCAGAGCGCGCTCGTCGCCTACGTTCTCCTGCTCGCGGGGCTGGCCGCGAAGATCGGCTGGGCGCCGGTGCACAACTGGCTTCCCGACGCGCACTCCGAAGCGCCGCCGCCGGTCTCGGCGCTGCTCTCCGCAGCGCTTCTGCCTGTGGTGCTGCTCATCGCGTGGCGTTCCGAGCACGCGCTCGCGCCGGTGATCGGGGTGCGGGCGGGCCAGAACGTCCTGATCTTCTTCGGGCTCGTGTCGCTTGCGGTGGCGATCCCGTTTCTCTGGCGCTCGCTGCCCTGGAAACGGTTGCTGGCGTACTCGAGTCTCGAGCACATGGGCGTGATCGCGCTCGGTATCGGGTTCGGAACGCCGCTGGCGCTCGCCGGTGTCGCCGTTCACATCGCCGCCCACGCCGTCGCGAAAGCCCTCGGCTTCTACGCCGCGACACCGCTGCTCGAGCACGCGCCGCGTGCGACCGAGCGCGCAGTCACGGGCATCGCGCGGACATATCCCGCCCTCGGCGGCGTGATGGGACTCTCGCTCGGCGCCCTGGCCGGTCTCCCGCCCTCGCCGTTGTTTCTCAGCGAGGTGCTGATCGTCGCCGGCGGCTTCGAGGCGGGGCGGTCCTGGGCCGCGGCCGCCGCCGCGCTGCTGCTCGCGCTCGGCTTCCTCGGGCTCGCGCACGCGCTGCTCGAGACGACGGTCGGCAAGGCGCGGCGCCGGGACCCCTCGAGCCGGCGTGGGCGTCGCACGCTGGCCGTGCTCGGCGGCGCGTCGCTGGCGCTGCTGCTCGGGCTCTCGGCCGTCGCGCTCTGGCTGCCCGGCTCGGCATTCGTCGACGCGCTCCTCCAGGGGATCTCGTGAGCTCGGTGTCCTACCGCGAGCAGATCGCTGCAGCGCTCGAGAGCGGCTGGCGTTTCGCGGGCCTCCACGCGACCTCGGACGGCTCGAGCGTTCGCACGCTGCTCGCCGACGCGACCGGTGCCACTCGGCTCGAGACCGCCGTCGCGCAACAGGGGCAGGTTCCGTCAATCGTCGACCTCGCGCCTGCCGCCGGCTGGGACGAGCGCGAGGCGCACGACCTCTACGCCGTCGGCTTCGCCGGCCACGAGCCGCTGCGACCGCTCGTCAACCACGATCTGCGGCTCGACAGCTGGACGGTGCCCGTGTTCGGCCGCGATCCGTATCAGGTCGCCGTCGGGCCG
>Ga0209638_1001377_pt1 | contig 15625 bp, 15 predicted proteins | sample BarGraNGADG00211_FD_184490 | JGI IMG/M metagenome (GOLD analysis project Ga0209638, IMG submission 184490) | Arctic peat soil microbial communities from Barrow, Alaska - Barrow Graham LP Ref core NGADG0002-211 (SPAdes) (version 2) | ecosystem: Environmental > Terrestrial > Soil > Wetlands > Peat... | reverse complement strand
GGCGACTCGACGTGAGCGCGGTCCAGCCGGCGAGGTAGGAGACATGACTGACCGCCATGAGGCGAAGGCGCCGCCGCGGGCGGGGCCAGCGGTGCATCCATTTCCTGGTATCGGACGACATCGATGGGAAACGAAGTTGCCGCCAGATGGCGTGTCTGCAGCCAGCAGCCCATCCCCTCTTTCGCCCCCTCGGTGAGGGACTAGCTCAGGGCCGCCAGCGCCCTCTCCACGCTTTCGGTGGGGCTCACCTTGACCTGCACGTCGGCCAGCTTCCCGCTCTCGTCCACCACGAAGTGGCTCCGGACTATCCCGAAGTACTTCTTGCCGTTCATGCTCTTCTCCTGCCAGACCCCGTAAGCCTCGGCGGCGGCGTGGCTTTCATCGGCCAGCAGTACGAACGGCAGGTCGTACTTGGTCTTGAATTTCTGGTGCGACTTGATCCCATCCGGGCTGATCCCAAGCACGACGGCTTTCTTCTCCTCGATGTTCAGGAAGTTGTCGCGGAATCCGCAGGCCTGCGCGGTGCAGCCTGTCGTGTCGTCCTTGGGATAGAAGTAAACGACCACTCGCCGCCCTCGGAAGTCCAAGAGCCTCACCGTGGATCCGTCGTCGGCCTGCAGCTCAAATTCCGGCGCGACATCCCCTGCTTTCAGCTTGACATCTGCCATCGTTCACCTCTCCTTCTCTTTTGTGTCCCGGACCGGGGCAACTCCAATGCATTATGATGCATTATACTGAGCAGCTACAGTACTCACCAGGAGCAGAGCGTATGCCATCAGAGCACCGCCGCGGTATCGGGGTGTCTTGGAACCCTGGGCCGGGGTCGAAATCTGGCGCATCCCCTATCCTACCATGGTTGTTCATGGATCTGGATGGGACCCTGGTGCCCCCCGGCGGCACCATCTCCCAGCGCAATATCGACGCGATTCACTCTTACACTCGGGCCGGCGGTCGTGTGTCCGTGGCCACCGGGCGGCACCCACTGGCGATCCGGGAGCTGGTGAGCCAGTTGGGGCTGAGCACCCCCCACATCGCGGGCAACGGCTCGGTCGTCCTGGAGGGGGATCGCACCAGGCTACTCTTCGGCATCGTCGACAAGACGGCCGCTGCCGCTCGGGAACTGCTGGCGAGGCACGTTCCCCACATCCTCTATGTTGTGAGCGGGCTGTACATCCAGTCGCCCGACGTCACGGACTTACACGTGGATCTTCTGGTGGCCGTGTTCCACGACTACATCCCCCATCGTTCGGCTCCGCCCGACCCCGAGAGCATGTTCAAGATCCTCTGCTTCATCCACGCGGATGACCGGGCCGGCGATCGCATGATCCGAGATGTGGCACAGCAGGTGGGGTTGAAGGCAGTGCGAAGCTCCAGCTGGTTCCTGGAATTGGTCTCGCCCGGCGCGGGTAAGGGAGTGGCAATGGAGGTCCTCCTTGGGGAGGCCGGCTGGCCCATATCCGACACGGTGGCCGTGGGGGATAGCGAGAACGACCTCACCATATTCCGGGAAGCCGGGGAGGCGGTGGCCGTGGCCAACGCCGTGCCGGAGGTGCTGGCGGCCGCCGACCGGATAGTGGCATCTTGCGAGGACGATGGCGTTGCCGAGTTGATCGACTCGCTGCTGTGATGGGGCGGGGCGAGGGCGCCCCGCCCCGCTGGTTACGAGCCGGAGACCTTCACGTTGGCCAGCGTCTCAAGCACCGTGACCAACGCTGCCGAGTCGAGGTTGCCCTTGCCCTGGGCTCGCGCCGCCTCGTAGATCTCAGTGGTGGCCGCCGCGATGGGGACGGGGACCTGGGCTTGCGTCGCCAGAGCCAACGCGCTCACCAGGTCCTTGTGCTGGTTGTTGATGGAGAAGCGAGGGTCGAAGTCCCGGGACAGGATGCGCGGGCCTCGACTCGCCATGGCGCCGGTTTGGGCGCCACCGACAGTGGTGACCTCCATCAGCAGCGCCGGATCGATCCCCAACTTGGCGGCCAGTACCATGGCTTCGCACACCGCCTCCAGCGCCACGCCCAGGATCAGATTGTTCAGCAGCTTCAGCGTGCAGCCGTTGCCGTTGACCCCGGCGTACGCGACCTTGATCCCCAGCCGCTGCAGCACCGACATGCAGCGATCGAACGTCTCCTTCGGCCCGCTGGCCATGATCCCCAGGGCCCCTTCTGAGGCTGCGCCCACGCTGCCCGTAACAGGCGCATCCAGCATGCCAACACCTACGGCGGCCGCGCGCTCGGCGATAGACCTGGATACGTCCGGGGTTATGCTGCTCATGTCCAGCAGGATCATTCCCGGGTGAGCCCCCTCAAGAACGCCTGATGGCCCGCAAGCCACCGCCTCGGAGGCGGCGGAGTCGGTGACCATCGTAATGACGATGTCGCTCTGAGCTCCCACCTCTTTGGGGGAGTTGGCCCAGCAGGCGCCACCCTCCAGGAGTGACCTCGCCTTCTCAGCGGTGCGGTTCCACACCACCATCGGGTAGCCGCCGCTTTGCAGCCTTCGCGACATTGGGGTTCCCATCAGGCCAAGGCCGATGAAGCCGATTGTCTCCATGAGTCTCTCTCCTCCACGTGGTGATGCATGTGCGCCGGGGCTACCAGGTTGTCGATGCCGAGGCTATCCTACCAGAAGCCGGGGCCGGCTGCCTTCAGCTTGAGGGTGCGCAGGAAGGCCCGGGTGTGCTCTGCGATCCCCGGTGGACTCTCCGCGAGATCCACCCACAGCCGTCGCAGGTCGTCCAGGCAGTCGATGTCGTACAAGAGGGGGGTCAGAGCCACACTCAAGCCCCCAGCCTCAGCCAGGGCGATGGTATCTCGCAGCACTTCGTGGGTGGACATCCTCACGCCCCGCAGAAGGCTGGGGTTTGGTCGTCTCAAGCCGATGAGGTAGTAACCGCCGTCGGCGCAGGGGCCCAGCACCACGTCGGCTTCGTCGAGGGCCTCGAAAGCCGCGGCCAGGTGGCCCGCTGTGAGGGTCGGGCTGTCGCTGCTCGCGATCACCGCTCGGTCGAACCCGCCCGCGAGACAGCAAGTGAGGGCGTTGTCCAGCCGCTCCCCGAGGTTGTGGCCAACCTGGGGCAGCAGTCCGAAGTCTGGGGCGAGCGGACGGAAGTAGTCCATCTGGTCGGAGGGGGTGAAGGCGAGGAAGCGCTCCGCCCCAACCAATGCATGGGCCACTGCCAGGGTATCCTTCAGGAAACATTCGTAGAGCGCCGACGCCTGTTCTTCTGAGAGGGGAGGGCAGAGCCTGGTCTTTGTCCGGCCGGGCTCCGGCCGCTTGGCGACGACGATCAGCGCTCGCTTCACGTCACAGACTCCAGTGCACGCCGCACCCGGTGCATGGGACTGGGGCTTGCCCATGGAGCATCGAGGAGCGCCAGTCCCGATAGCTCTCGCCGTTCCAAACCCGCGAGAAGTCGGTCTCGAAGAGGTTGCCCACTATCAAGCTGCCGTAGTCCGCCGTCGCGAAGGGCCCCATGCAGCAGGGCAGGCAGTTGCCGTTGGCCGTGACGTAGGAGGTGGTCCAGGGGCGCCGGCACTCCGCCCAGGGCCGGGGTTTCGCGGATCCCAACTCTGCGAGACTTCCCCGTGGGTCGGTCGCGCCCGATGCCCGCAGCGTCACGCCTAGCTCCCTTGCCGCAGCCTCCGCCTCGACGATGATCTCCATCACCGCGTCGCCATCCGGAGACAGGGCGTGTTCGGTGGACATGAGGCCGGGCGGGTTCCTTTTGTCCAGGTAGTAAACCAGCCGCTGCAGGTACACCTCGGTCACACCGACCTGGCCGGCCAGTCTCACCAGCGCCGGCAGCTCGGCCAGGTTCTCGCGCATGCCAGTCATCCAGAGGGATACTCGTGGGATTGCCGCCCCCATCTGGCGCTGTAGCCGGGTGAATCGGTGGAGGTTCGCCTCGATCCTCCCCAGCAGCGGCTCTCCTCTGATGCGAGCGTAGCTATCTGTATGGGCCGCGTCCATTGAGATCCGAAGCTCGTCCAGGCCGCCGTCGATCAGGGCTCTGCCTATCTCCTCGTCCAGCAGCACCCCGTTGCTGTTGAAGAGGACGGTTGCGCCTCGACCTTTAAGGTGGGCGACCATGCGGGGCAGCTCCGGGTTCAGCAGCGGCTCGCCGATGCCGTGGAGCACCACCCGCTCCAGATTGGGGAACTGCTCGACGACGCGAAGGAAATCGGCCCACGCCAGGGTTCTTGGCGACTCCAACTCGGAGAATGTGTGTGGGCAGCTTCGACAGCGCAGATTGCAGCGGTTGGTGACCTCCAGGAAGAGGCAGCGCGGTAGGTCCAGCGCGACCGGTCCCCGGCCGCCTCCGGATAGCCTGTAGGCGCTAGGAAGGTTCAGTTTCCCTGTCACCCCTCGCTCCTGTCACCTGGGGTGCGGCGCCTTGCCATCTACCGGACCGCCCGATACAGCTTGAACAGCCGCGCGTCGCGAACTCCGGCCAGATAGAGGCCCTGGATCGCCAGGTACACCAGCACCGTCTTCAGAAAACCCTGCCCGCGCCATCGCCGACCGGACGATATCACCGTCCTCTGGAGCCTCACTGTGGGGCCCGCCCTCCGGAGCCGCAGACAGAGGTCGAAATCCTCCATCATCGCGAGCGGCTTGAACCCACCAATCGCATCGAAGGTCGCCCTCCGAACGAAGATGGCCGCATCGCCGTAGAAGTATCCCGCCGCGGCGAACAGCCTGTACATGCCCTCCACCAGCCTGTACTGCCAGCCCTCCCCATCGAAGCTGATGGAGAAGCAGCCGCCCACGACCCGCTCGTCTGCCATGGCCTCTTCTATGGCGTAGAAAGCGCCAGGGGGAAGCGCGGTATCGGCGTGGAGGAACAGCAGGGTACTCCCCGTCGCGCAGGCGGCACCGGCGTTGAGGGCCGGGCCGCGCCCGGGCGGGCTGGTGATGGTCCTGGCCCATTGGGAGGCGAGCCGGAAGCTGCCGTCGGTGCTTCCGTTATCCACGACGATCACCTCGAAGTCGCCCCCCAGGGAGGTCAGGCGGCGCAGCGACTCCTCGATTATCGACTCCTCGTTCAGGACCGGGACTATTACCGAGATGATCTTAGTCTCCAAACTGGAGAGAACCCCTTCAGGCTCAACGGTAGCGGCGAGGGACGCCCGCCGGCGTAGGGGCGGCCGTGGCCTCCGCCAGCTGCTCCAGGGCTGGTAGGAGCGGAAGGATGGTGCGGGTGACCGCCAGGGATTGATCGACCTTGAGCGGGTGGGTGTATAGCCCGTCGGCGGCCAGTGTGACTTCCGGCAGCAGGTCGGGGTGCTCCAGCTGAAGGCCTGATTGCGACCGGCCGCCCACTGCCACCCGCGCCACGTAGCTCTTGTCGCGAGCTATCCCGCACCCTTCCAGGAACTGATAGAACTGCTCGATCTCGGCGTCGGATTGCTCTGTGAGGGTGGCGCGAACGGAGAGGTCGAAGCCCCACTGGAGCAAGAGGCTCAAACCGTCAACCGTGCGTTTCCACGAGCCTTTTCCCCTCCATCGATCGTGGAAGAAGGGCTCAGCACCGTCCAGGCTCACCTGGATGGAGAGCCTCCGGCCCGACAGATCCCCCAACCCCTGGAAATTTGGGGTGCAGGCCAGCGTAGCGTTGGTGAGCAGGACCGTGTCGATGCGGGCGGCTGAGTATTGCAGCATCGGCAGGATGTCGGGGTGAAGGAGCGGTTCCCCGCCACTGATCAGTATCTGCCTGAAGCCGATGGACGATGCCTCGTCCACCAGCTGTCGGAAGGTATCGATCTCGATGCGCGGGCGGCGGGAGGCTGGCCCTGCATCGGCCACGCAGTAGCGGCACGAGAGGTTGCAGTCGAAGGCGACGTAGAACCATAGCTTGTCCAGCAGTTGGTCGGGCAGGGGTCCTGGCACTTTAACCCTCTGTTCTCGTCGGGTAGCTGCGTGGCCTTGCCGATGGGCCGTTTTCGCGGGCGGCGGTGGCGAGAAGAATACCCCCCCGCCGCCCGCAAGTCCATACGTTGGATACCAGATCTAGTCCTGTGAGTCCCACTTCCACAGCTGGCCGCCAATGCTCAGGGCGTACGCCGTCCCGTCGCCGGCTTCTGTCGGTGGCAGCGCCACTGCCAGGGCTCCCCTGTCGCCTGGAGTCGTACCCAGCTTGCTCCAGCTACGAACGTCGTCCTGAGATATGAAGACTCCGTCCGCCGTGGCCGCCAGCATGGTGTGGGTCTGGCCGTAGTTGGCCGAGGTGGCCAGCGAAAGCACTGGATAGCTCCTGGAACCGATTGTCGAGGGGAGCCAGAGCGGCGTGACCCCGTCCCTCGTCCTCTCCTGGGCACCCTGCGTGGTCCGGTAGACCGCGTCTCCGTTGCCTATGTAGAACTGCTGATCCTGGCTGTAGCTATCCGGTACGGCTAGGGCGGTGATCCTGGTCGCCGTATCACGGGAGAAGAGCAGCGTCCAGGGGGAGTCGGGCAGATTGCGACGCCAGACCCGCAGCCGGCCGCGCCGGGATCGGGAGGGCTCGCGCCAGCTAGCCAACAGCAGCTGCTTGCCTTCGTCCTGGCCGGGAGCGCAGGCCGCCGCCAGGGCAGCATCCTCGCCGGAGGGTAGCTCCAGCCTCCTCCAGTTGGCGCCGCCGTCCGTCGAGAGCTGGAGGTGGCCTTCGGTGGCGGCTACGATCAGCGAGTCGTGCGGGAAGTCCGGGGAGAGTGCCGGCAGATTCACGTCCTGATCCGCGAGCCCACGCGCCTGCCATTCCGTCCCGCCGTCTTCGCTGGCGAACAGCCCGGCCGAGGTGGCAGCGAAGAGGGTTCGATCGGTGTCGAAGGCGGGGGAGAGGGCAACGGCGTTGATGCTGCCGCCATCCGAGGCTGCCGACACCACGTGCCAACCCTGGCCGCCGTCCTCCGAGCGGAGCAGCCCCTCGGAAGGACCCCAGGCGAAGAGGGTGGAGTCGGCCTCGAAGGCGGGAGATAAAGCCATCCCGATCAGAGATGATGCATGGAGACCCTCATTTGCCGGCGCCCAGTTCTTACCGCTATCCGCCGAGCGGATCACGCCGTCGTTTGCCAACCCCGCCAGTATGGTGCGCCCGACGCCCGGGGAGAAGCGGGAGACCGCGAGGCTGAGGGCAGACTCGGAGCCGCCCTTCAGCAGTTGCCACGACTCACCACGGTCGGCTGACAGCGCAACACTACCAGCCGTGGCCGCCACGAGCATGCCGTCGGAGGCGAAGTCCGACGAAATAGCCAGGGCGTTGACGCACAGCCCTGCCAGACCGGCGTTGGCGGGCTGCCATGTGGCGCCGCCGTCCAGCGAGCGGATCACTCCCAGCCGCTCCGTGCCCGCGAACGCCGTCCTGTCGGAGGCGAAGGCCGGGGACAGCGCGATGCACTGCACCCCGTCGTCTCCCGCGGGGCTCCACACCTGACTCCACTTGCTGCCGCCATCCAACGTCATGCTCAGTCCCCTGGCCGTGGCTGCCAGGGCGGTCCGATCCTCGTTGTAGGAGGGGGAGACCCCCACGGCGATCACCGAGAGGTCCGCGAGCGCCGAGTTGCACGTCTTCCATTCCCAGCCGTCGTGGGAGAAGAAGACTCCATCGGCCAGGGTTCCGGCCAGGACGGATACCTCCTTGTCGCCAGGCCCCAACGCCACGCCCAGATCGGTGACCGCCGACCCGCTTCCCAGCCTCGCCAACAGCTCCCACTTATCACCCGAATCTGTGGAGCGATACACTCCACCGTCTGCCGCACCCGCATACAGTGTGTGGTCGACCGGATAGCGGGGAGAGAACGCGATGGACTGGATCATGTAGCTGCCGAGCCCCTCGTTGCTGGGCTCCCAGCTTGAGCCTCCATCGCGAGATCGAAAGATGCCTGCGTAGGTGGCCGCGAAGGCCAGGCGGTCCACCATGAAGATTGGCGACAGGACAACGGCTGGAACGGTGCCGCCTTGGCGTCCAGCCAGCGGGACCCAGTGACCCACTTGATCTCCTCCTGCTGTGGCTCGCCGGCCTGATTTCCCTGACGGGACCGGCGGCAATGTGGGAGCCATCGAGTATTGGCCGCCCGCCCAGGCACGACGGCCCAATTGCATGCTGAATCTGTGATCCCAGGGGGATCGATAATACCAGCTTGTGCGCCGCGAACAAAGCGTTCCCCCACTTTTTCATACTATCCATGGACTCCGGATTTGGCGGGCTCCCAAGTTGGTGTACAATCATCCTACAGGCGCTGACTCCCCTGATCCCTCTATTTCCGCCCGAGCTGGGGACGATATCCGGCCCGCCGCTGTTCGGCATCGTTGTGGACGTGAGCCACTCCTACCAGATCGGATGGCTGTTTCTGGCCGTGGTGGGCACGGTGGGCACCCTGGCGGCCCTGCAGTCGACTCGAACGGAGAAGGGCACCCCTCTCAAATTAGCTCGCGCCTTCGAGAGTATCTCCCGCATCGCTTTTCCGTGGCCAGCGGTTCCGCCGAACCTCTGTCTCCCATGCCCGCGCTTCCTTGACACCGCAACCCCGGCCCGCCTACACTCCTTCAAACGCCAGGAGGATGCTGCATTCTGGATATTGGATACAATGCTTATTCTGGCGCACCCCCACTCTCTCAGGAGGTCTTTGCATGGTTGTCTTCCCAGCCGACCAGTGGCGCCGGATTGGCCGCGCCCTTTTCGAGGCCGCCGGGGCCTCGAAGGCCAACGCCGAGCGGGTAACCGAGGCGATCGTGGACTCCAGCCTCGTCGGCCACGACTCCCACGGGGTTATTCGCATCGTCCAGTACATCCAGGCCATCGAGCAGGGACACCTGGACCCGGCCGCGAAGCCGGAGATCGTCAAGGAGACCGAGTCCACCAGCTTCGTGGACGGCAAGTGGACCTTCGGCCAGGTTAGCGCCGAGATCGCGATGAGGAAAGCGATGGCTCAGGCCAGAGAGCACGGCATCGCCATCTCTGGCCTCACCCGAGCCTACCACATCGGCCGGCTCGGCGAGTACTCGGAGATGGCCTACAGCGAGGGAATGATAGGAATGGTGCTGGCCGGCGGCTTTGGTGGAGTCGGCGGCTCCAGCACCACCGGTGTGGCACCCTTCGGCGGCGCTCGCGCGGCATTTGGCACCAACCCAATCTCCTTTGGCATTCCTGCCGGCGACAAGCCGGGCGTGCTGATCGACTTCGCCACCAGCACCGTGGCGGGTGGCAAGATCTCCCTCGCCAGGGCCAAGGGCGTGCCGTTGCCGGAGGGCTGCATCCTGGACAAGGAGGGCAAGCCAACCACGAACGCCGAGGACTTCTACGACGGCGGGATGCTCCTCACCTTCGGCGCCCACAAGGGCTATGGGCTCGCAGTGGTGAGCGAGCTGCTGGGCCAGATGCTGACGGGTTCGGAGCAGTGCCGAGAGGAGCCGCTGGGCGGTGGCGTCTACACGAAGTCCGGATCGATCTTCGTGGCCATCGACCCGACCATCTTCCGGCCCTTTGCGGATTTCGCTGCCTCCGCCGACAACTTCATCGGTAAGTTGAAGGATGTGCCCCCGGCGCCCGGTTTCAAAGAGGTGCTGGTCCCCGGCGAGCCCGAGCATCGCACCAGGGCCCAGCGACTCTCCGAGGGCGTGTCGCTCCCGGAGAGTTCCTGGCAGACCCTCCAGCAGCAGGCGGTCAAGTACGGCGTGGAGCTGGCCGCGGTGATGAGTTAGCAGAAGTGGAGGCCGGCGCCATTGCCGGCCACCTACCCCAATATCGTAGGTAGATGCCCATGCGCGACAGGAACCCACCTTTCCTAACCATGCCGGAGTACAAGGCCAAGGCGCAGCTGGTTTACGACGAGATCCGGCGGGCGATCCAGGAGGGAGACCTGAAACCGGGCGACCGGCTGATCGCCGAGGAGCTTGCCGCCCATCTCCACGTGAGCCGGATGCCGGTGCGGGAGGCGATACAGCGCCTCCAGCTGGAGGGGCTGGTGGACATGATCCCCTATCGGGGCGCCACGGTGGCGATGGTGACTCGAGAGCAGCTGAAGCAGCTTTTCTCCGTTCGCGCGGTGCTGGAGGGGCTGGCCTCCCGCGAGGCCGCGATCCTCGCCACGGCGCAGGATATCGCTCGACTGGAAGCGATGTACCGCCAGATGGAGCGGGCCGTCCAGGGGGGCGATACCGAGGGGCAGTTGGCCGGAAATCGGGAGATCCACGCCATCCTGTGGCAAGTCACCGGCAACGTCCTGCTGCAGTCCATGGCGGCAGGGCTGTTCGATAGCATCGAGCGCTATCGACTTCAGTTGATGCGGTTGCCCAGCATCCCGGAGGGGGCGCTGGCAGAGCATCGCGAGATCATCGATGCCATCGCCTCCCACGATCCGGAGCGGGCGGAGCGGTTGACCCGTGCCCACATCGAGCGGACGGGCAGATTGATGGCGGGCTACGCCGAGGATTCGGCGCGGCCGGAAGAGTACCCATGACCAAAGGAGGGCGAACAATGAACTGGGACAAGATCCTGAAGCTTCAAGAGTTCGACAGCTGCACCGTGGCCAATGGCCTGGAGATGCTGGGGGCGAGAGACCCATCGGCCGGCTACACCGGTCCGGACGTGCGTGCACTGATGCCTCAGCTTGGGCGGCGGGTCGGGATCGCCGTGACGGCGCGGATGGACACCACCTCGCCGGGGATGGATAACCCGCCCAGCCTGTTCTACGACTGGATCAGGCTGATGGTCGCGGCGGCCCGCTCCAATGGCGGACAGCCGGTGCCGGTCATCGCCGTGATGGAATCGGTGGGGCCTCGTCCCCGCTACACCGTCACCATCGGCGATCACATGGCCACGGTAATGAAGATGGCGGGTGCAACGGGCTTCTTGACCAATGGCAGCATCCGCGACCTCGAGGGTGTTACCGACGTGCCGCTGCCCTGCTGGGCTACTGGGCTCTCCCCGATGCACGGCAAGCTGCGATGGCTGGACGTGAATAGCCCCGTGGTGATCGACGGCATGGTTGTGCGGCCGGGCGACGTGATCGCGGCCGACGTGAACGGCGTGCTGTGCATCCCACCCGACGTTGCCGACCAGGTGTACGACAAGGCGCTTGCCGTGCAGGAGAAGGAGAGGACACTCTTCACCAAGCTGAGTGAGCCCGGCCTCACCGTGGAGAACTACATCAGCTACCTGACATCCAAGAAGTAGTCTGTGTGATGTGGGGCGGGGCGGGTTTTCCCGACCCGCCTCGCGGAAGCGTTCCAGTAGGGCGGGTTGCCTCAACCCGCCCACTCACTTTCTCGCGCCCAACCTTGTGCCCCGTCGCCACGAAGTAGATGGTATAGTTGACTCTACCAACCCCTCCGGGTGAAAACGAGATAGGGAGGCGGCACTATGGGATCTGGGTCGACCATCGTCTCGGTAACCGCGCGGCAACTGTTCTCGGATCGCGGGCACCCTGGCATCGAAGCCACGGTGAGGACGGAGAACGGTGCCATCGGGGTGGCCATCTGCACGGCAGGGGTCTCGGTGGGCCAGCACGAGGTGCAGTTCGCCTACGACGGCGGGCCGAAGTGGCGTGGCAAGGGTGTCCAAAGGGCTGTGGATGCCGTCAACAGTTTGATCGCCCCTGCCCTGCGGGGCATGGATGCCGCTAGACAGCTAGAGATAGACGGCGCCATGCTGAATTTGGGAGGGCCGGATGCCAAGCTTCGGCTCGGGGGGAACGCCACGGCGGCCGTGTCCGCGGCGGCGCTCAAGGCTGGCGCGGCCAGCCTCGGCATTCCCCTTTACCAGCATATCGGCGGGGTGAACGGCTGCACCCTGCCTGTCCCAGGGGAATTGAGCTGCGTGGGCAGCGATAGGTACGGCGGGGGACGCCGCTCGGGCGGAAAGCCCAGCTACTCCTTCATGGCCTACGGCTTCGATAGCTTCTCCGATGCATCCTACGCCGCCTGGGAGCTGTCCATCGAGTGGGCCGAGCTGCTGAACCGGAAGCTGGGAATACCAAAGATGTCGGTTACCACCCATCCGGCCGTTTCGGCCGGCATGGTGAAGCACGATCGGGAGATCTGGGACTTGATGGTTGAGACGATCAACGGGCTCGGCTACGAGGGCAGGGTCGGCATCCAAGTGGACGTGGCGGCCGGCACCTATTACGAGAAGGACTCAGATCGCTTCGTGGGCCTCTTCTCCGCGGGGGAGAAGACGAGGGATGATCTGATGGAGCTGTACCGGTCCATGGTGGCGGAGTACCCCTTCGTGATCCTGGAGGACCCGCTGGACGAGGACGACTACGAGGGACACGCGATTCTCACCAGGGAGCTGGGGGTCCAGTTGGTGGGCGACGACCTCTTCACCACCAATTGCGAGCGAGTGCAGCATGGGATCGATTCCGGAGCGGCGAACACCGTGCTGCTGAAGGTCAACCAGATCGGGACGATCACCGAGGCTTTCGAGATGGTGCAGCTCGCCTACCGGAACGGTTACGCCGTGATGCCCTGCGATAGTCGGGGTGAGGGGCCCGACATCGCCGACTACTGTGTTGGACTCAACTGCGCCACCGTGCGAGAGAGTGCCACCGGCCCTCGGGGCAACCGCTTCCTTCAGATCGAGTCCGAGTTGGGCCACCGGGCGAGGTTCCTGGGCGCACGAGGGCTGAAGGGGGATCGGCGCGGGTAGAGCCGCATCGGTCGGAAGGACTGGCCGGAGACTCTCCCCGCTGTCGGACCCTAGAGGCCGGCTCCGATCTACGCAGACGTCGGAGCCGGCCTCGACGTCTGTTCTCGGTTGGTCATGCTTGGCCGATGGCGCCGATCAGCGCTCCGCCAGCAGCCGAGGCGATCACCACGAGCCAGGGCGGGAGTCTCCAGAAAGCCAGCAGCCCGAAGACTATCAGGGCCAGGCCAAAATCGATCGGTGTTTTGATGGTGCTGGTCCACACTGGAGAGTACAGGGCTGCCAGCAGCAGCCCGACCACAGCCGCGTTGATCCCGCGCAGCGCTGATTGGAAGACCGTTCGGCCTCGCAGGGCGTTCCAGAACGGCAACGCTCCGATGATCAGAAGGAAAGAGGGCAGGAAGATGGCAACCAGCGCCAGCGCCGCGCCCAATGCTCCATGCGATCCGGGCTTCATGATCGCACCTAGGTAGGCAGCGAAGGTGAAGAGCGGACCGGGAACGGCCTGCGCCGCGCCGTATCCGGCGATGAACTGCTCGTTGGTGACCCATCCTGGGGGCACGACCTCCGCCTGGAGGAGCGGCAACACGACGTGTCCCCCGCCGAACACGAGGGCGCCTACCCGGAAGAAGCTATCGAATATGGACAGGGGTTCACTGGGTACCATCCGCCGCAGCAGAGGCAGTGCCGCGAGCAGCCCGAACAGAATTACCCAGGAGACCATTGCCAGCCGGCGGGAGATCGGGACCCGCATGGAGGTACCGGGGAGTGACCCCGTCGTTGGAAGGAAACGCCAGCCGACGAGGGCCGCTGTGGCGATAATGACCACCTGAACCAGCGCCGTTGGCCAGGCCAAGGCGATGACCGCTGCGAGAATCGCTACGGATGCCCGCTGTCGATCGGGCGCGAGGGTTCGTGCCATAGTCCAGACCGCCAGGGCGACGATCGCAACAGCGGCCACCTTCAGGCCGTGGAGCCAGCCCGAGTCGGCTGCACCGACCGACTGAACCCCATAGGCGAAGGCCATTAGAGCGATGGCGGAAGGCAGTGTGAAACCGATCCACGCCGCGAATGCTCCGGGCAGTCCGGCTCGGATTATCCCCAGGGCCATCCCCACCTCGCTGCTGGCCGGGCCGGGGAGGAACTGGCAAAGGGCCACGAGATCGGCGTAGCTCTGCTCGTCCACCCACCTTCTGCGATGGACGTACTCCTCGTGGAAGTAGCCCAAGTGCGCGACGGGACCGCCAAAAGAGGTGAGGCCTAACCGCGCGGCGACCCCGAGAACCTCCAGGGCGGAGCCGCTGGGGCGAGCAGGATCGGTGTCGGGTCCTCCATCGGCAACCTCCAAAGGCTTACCTCCTCGCTCCACGAAGCCGCTGTTTTCTTCTGGGTGGAGTACCAGGAGACTTGCCCTGGTACTCCTGAGAGGGTGTCGCTAGAGGACGGCCGATTTGAACGCTTCGATTCCGATCCGCTCGATGAAGCGTGCCGTGCGCTCTCTCGACTTCGCGTTGGCCGCGTAGTACTCGAAGCACTTTCTAGCCAGGTCGATCACCTGCTCCTTGGCAAGATCCTTGGCTATTACGTCCCCGATTCGAGGTCTTCCGGCCGAGTTTCCGCCAAAGACCACGGTCCATCCGTTCTTCTTCGCGAAGGCCCCAAAGTCACGCACGTAGCTCTCACCGCAGTTGAAACCGCAGCCGGAGACACCGATCTTCGCTTTGGCGGGCAGGTCCGTTCCCACGAAGAGCTTCTCCAGATCCATGCCAAGGTCGAGAGAATCTAGAATCCCAAATCTGCACAGCGTATTGCCGGGGCATGCCTTCACGTAGTGCACGCAGACTGCCGCCGCGGGACCCACATCCATGCCGAGATCATGCCAGACGTCGTCGACGGACTCGGGCTTGATCCCGACCAGGGCCATCCGCTGGGCTGAGGTGATCTTGATGATAGGAATCCCGTGCTTGCGAGCCACCCTCGCGACGTTTTCCAGAATTTCCGGTGTCACGAGCCCCAGCGGGGTTCTGGGCACGATGGCGTAGGTCTGCCCGTCCCTCTGTATGATCGCGCCTGTGGGGCTTTCGTCCATTTCTCGTCTCCCGTCCTCTATCAGCGTTTGGATACACTTGAAGCTCTTGCGGTGGGCAATTCTACCGTCTTCGGTACCTGTCGGGTCAAGTGCATGGACGAATTGATCATGTACGATCGGCCTCTGTGCCAGCTCCGCCCTCTGCATACCCATCCCTCGACTTGGATAGCCCCTTGTGGGAGTACGGGAGAGAGATGACGCTTCAGAGTAAGCGTGCTACGGGAGGATCTCCTTCACCCTGCCCACCTGGCCGGTTTTCAGGCGAACCTTGATGCCGTGGGGATGGAAGGACGAACTGGTCAGCAGCTCATTGACGACCCCCTCGGTGGTGATGCCCGTCGGCTGATTCTGCTTCTCCACGATGCGCACCCTGGCGCCCGCTTTCACGTCCTGGCGGTTCTGTCCAGTAGCCATCTTTGGCCTCCTCCTCTGTCCCGATCGCGTCGACCCACAATGTGTAGGGGGATTGTACACCACGTTTGCGTGGCATCCTTGTTGCTTGAATTCCCCTTGGACCGACCGAGAAACGGTAGTACCGGGAGGAGATCGCATCGCTCTTCTTCGATGCGATCCGCGAGGTGGTGCAGGCCTGATCGCCCGGATGCGGCGCTCAACCGAGACAGAATCGTCGTTTTTAAGATACCATGGATGTGACACGTTATCCCACGACAACGCGAGCAACGAGATCGGAGAGCGAATATGACCGAAGCATTCCCCTTCTCCGCGGCCGATCTGCAGGCGCAGTTTGGCCAGAAGCTGATCCCCTCTTCCATCGTAGTGCACAATGGCGCGGCATTCTGGGTTGACGCCTCTGCCCCCACCCGCAGGCTCGCGCTGTTAGTGCGCGCCGGGGATCCTATGCTCGACACTTTTCGCGGCGAGGCGACCGGCTTCCGTGACGGCTTCACTCTCAA
>Ga0209638_1001376_pt1 | contig 15629 bp, 13 predicted proteins | sample BarGraNGADG00211_FD_184490 | JGI IMG/M metagenome (GOLD analysis project Ga0209638, IMG submission 184490) | Arctic peat soil microbial communities from Barrow, Alaska - Barrow Graham LP Ref core NGADG0002-211 (SPAdes) (version 2) | ecosystem: Environmental > Terrestrial > Soil > Wetlands > Peat... | reverse complement strand
ACTATTAAATACGGCGATCGACAACAGATATTTATATCAGGTACAGCAAGTATTGACAATTGTGGAAATATTCTCCACAGAGAAAATATAAAAGAACAAACATTTCGTATTTGGGAAAATATAGAAGCTCTGCTTAATGAGACAGATGCTACACTGGACGATATAACTCAAATTATTGTATATCTCAGAAACAGCTATGATTATAATTCGGTTAAAAACCTTTTTAATGACAGGTTTACAAATGTTCCAATAGTAATAACCTTGGCTCCGGTTTGTCGGCAAATGTGGTTGATTGAAATGGAGTGTATTGCTCTTAATAATAATGGAAATAAAATTTTCCGTTATTACTAGGGATACCTGAGAGACGGTTGCCGCTGTAGTTGTAACTCATGCCGGCTGCCTGTGTTCCAGTGCGGTTGAGTGTGGCTATGTTTCCGTTGGCATCATAGGTGATGTACTGCTCGCTGTCGCCACCGCTGTGGATGCCGCCTGACAGCCGGCTGTAACTGTCGTAGAGGTAGTGGTAGCTCTGCAGAGAGCCTCCGTCCTGCTGCCACTTGATTGCCGATATATTGCCGGAATACTGAACTGCGGCACCCGGTATGCCCGAAGAGTTGTTGTAGAACAGTTCCATTGCAAACTTGTCCGTCCCCAGGCTCCCCGGAGTGTTGATCGTGGTAAGCCGGTTGCGTATGTTGTAGCCGTAGTCTGCTGTCTGTACGGTTCCTAGTGTTTTCTGGGTGTTCCTGCCGATTTCGTCATAGGTGAGGTTGCTCAAGGTCATAAAACAGCTGATTGTGTGCAAACAAGCAGGGGTGCGGGAAATACAGGATTACACAGGCAGGAGAAAAGACTTTAACATAGACTACAACAACCTCATCGAATATTCAGACATCCTCTTTTACAATATAAATGTAACTTATTTTGTGCGTCCCGGATATTGTTTAAGTGCAACCTCCAGACACTTCATGGCAGCCTTTAAATCTTCTACTTTTAGCACGTAAGCTATACGTACTTCATTGCGTCCTTTTCCCGGAGTTGCATAAAATCCACCTGCAGGAGCAACCATAACAGTTTGGTTTTCATATTGAAAATCTTCAAGAAGCCACTTGGCGAATTTATCACTGTCATCTACAGGCAGACGTGCTACAGTGTAGAATGCTCCCATCGGCTTTGGAGAGAAGACCCCCTCCATCTTGTTCAGGGCCTCCACCATCACATCTCTGCGTTGCATATACTCTTTACGAACTGCTGCAAAGTATTCTTTTGGAGTAGCAAGTGCGCCCTCTGCCGCAATCTGACCGTATGCAGGAGAACATAGACGAGCCTGAGCAAAGCGAAGAACAGCTTTCATAACCTCTTTGTTCTTAGAAACAATTGCTCCTATACGAACACCACAAAGGCTATATCTTTTTGAAACAGAGTCAATCAAAATTACATTTTGTTCCAACCCTTTGATATGCATAGAAGAAAAGTGTGGCTCATCGGTGTAACAAAATTCTCTGTAAACCTCATCGGAGTAAATATACAGACCGTGCTTTTTGGCCATCTCTCCTAATTTGAGAAGAGATTCTTTCGGGTATAAAGAACCAGTCGGATTACCAGGGTTGCAAATGATTATTCCCTTTGTTTTTGGGTTTATAAGCTTCTCAAATTCACTAATATCCGGAAGAGCAAAGCCATCTTCTATATTTGTGGATATAGGTTTTAAAATAACATCATTTTGCAGGGCAAACGAATTGTAGTTGGTGTAGAAGGGCTCCATCACAATCACCTCATCATTTGGGTTACAAGTAATTGCCAAAGCAATCTGCAATGCCTCACTACCTCCGGTTGTGATGTTAATTTCATCTGCAGTAACATCGATATTGATACCTTGGTAGTATTTGGCCAGACCTATACGATAAGATTCATTACCAGCAGAGTGTGGATAAGGAATATAAACAGGATTGGCATTTTTTACAGCATCCAGAGCCTCTTTTGGAGAAGCGATGTCCGGTTGACCAATATTTAAATGGTAAACCTTAATTCCTCGTTTCTTTGCAGCCTCTGCATATGGAACCAATTTTCTGATTGGCGATGCAGGCATCTCGTTTGCCTTTTTAGATAGTGTTAACATTTCTTATTTTATTTATAATTATTTGGTAAATCCTTTACTGTTAAAAACGGAACAAAGTTATCATTTTCTTTCATAAAATAATGTCGGATAATCCTCTACCTGACCAATTCTCTCATAAAGCCCTCTACACCAACCTGTATTTGTGAGGTTCTTGCTGCATAGTTATTTGTAAGAATAGCAAAATAATACATCTCTCCACCACTTCTTTCTACATAACCGGCATAGCATTTGACATTAGCTAAAGAACCGCTCTTTGCGTGAATTTTTGATTTCTCACCTATCTCAACTTTACTTAGAACATTTTTTAATGTTCCCGGTCCACCCGGCCGAGGAAGACTTTCAAAAAATTTATCAAAATTATCGCTTTCTTTTATTTTGGAGAAATAGTTACAAAAAAATCTTGCAGATACATAATCTTGTCTGGAAAGTCCACTTCCATCTATCTGTGTATGTCCCTTTCCAGAGAGTCCCATCTCATCCAACAACCTTTGTACTGCAACCTTGGACGAATCAAAAGAACCAACTCCGGTAATCTTTTTCCCAATCATTTTGAAAAGAGTCTCTGCATAAAAGTTATTGCTTATTCTGTTGGTAACATTAACGATTGATGATAATGTCCTTGACTGAGTCTCTCCGATTATCTTAAGTTCATAAAAGGAAGGTGCATTATAGGCTTTTGCATCTTTCACCTCAGGGTCACTCATTATGCCCCTGTTTGCAAGAAAGTTGCGAAATTCCCAGGCACAGCTCAATGGTGCGAATTTGTTGGAACCGGACACAATAACTGAGTCTCTGCCGGCAGGAAGCGAGCCTCTGAACTCTCCCACTTTAGCCAAATCCGACACAAAATAAGAGCTTCTGTCTCCTGTAGAAGAGCCTGATGTGACTAAATCATTTCTGTACTCCATTTGCGGAATTACAGGATAGACGCTCTCCAGAAAAACTTTATCTCCAATGTACTTTCCGGGAATAAACTTGAAATATTGTGCGTTCTCACAAAATGAGAGACCAGATGCAGCACTGCCAAAGGATGGTCCCAAGTTGCTCCAAGTCCAGCTTTCCGGGATAGCTTCATCTGCGAAGAACCTGTCATCTGCTACCACGCTACCATTAATCCTCACAATTCCGGCATCGGATATTGCCTTTAACCACTCTTCAAAAACCTCGCTGACAGGTGTGGCCACTGTGTCTCTAGACCCAAGAGTGGGATCTCCTCCGCCAACTATGAAAAGATCTCCATATAAAACCCCATTCTTTACAAAACCGGTGTGTCCTATTTTTGTGATGAATCTGAAGTCTGGCCCGAGAATCTTAAGACTCAGACCTGTAGTGATAGTTTTCATTGTTGATGCGGTAAGCAACGGCATATCGGGATTCCATGATGCAACGGTTTTACCCTTACTGTCCATAACCATGATTCCTACGACAGCATCTCTAAAGAGGGTGTCGTATTTCATCTGATCTACATATTCTTGAATATTATTACTTTGGGCAGACAATTTTAATGGTAGGGTAAATGCTGTTAAAATAAGCAGCAGAGTGGCAAAGCGTTTCATTTTGTATTTGATTTTATTAATATGCAAAAGTACAAAATTTGATTAAAAATTTTTAAAAATATGCATACATTTGCCAAGTTAATTAATTATAGAGATGAGTAGTTTTAGGAAAAGAGCTCTAGATGAGTTTGCCAACCACAAAGCAGAAAGATTTTATGTGGAAAACCAACCTGTATCTCAATACTTTGGGAAAAACGTATTTGATATTGAGAAGATGCGCAGATATTTGTCTGCAGAGGCTTATGAGGCTGTCCAGATGGCAGTAAGTGACGGAACTAAAATCGACAGAAGTGTAGCAAACCAGATAGCATCCGGCATGAAGGCATGGGCTATAGAGAGAGGTGCTACTCATTATGCACACTGGTTTCATCCTCTTACAGATGCCACTGCGGAAAAACATGAAGCCTTTGTAGATCCTTCAAAAAGCGGAGGAGTATTTGAAAACTTCAAGGGAGATGCACTAGTTCAGCAAGAGCCTGATGCATCAAGCTTTCCTAGTGGCGGGTTGAGAAACACTTTTGAAGCGAGAGGATATACCGCTTGGGATCCCACCTCTCCGGCCTTTATAATGGATCAAACACTTTGTATCCCCACAGTTTTTGTTGCATATACCGGTGAGTCGCTAGACCAGAAAATTCCTCTCTTGAAATCTCTGCAGGCGTTGGATAAAGCCGCAGTTGAATTGTGCAAGCTATTCGACCATAAGATAAACAGGGTGAACGCTATGCTGGGTATCGAACAGGAATATTTTCTTGTAGATGAGGCTCTCTTTAGAGCCAGACCGGATCTTATGCTTTGCAACAGAACATTGGTAGGTCATACTGCTGCAAAAGATCAGCAATTGGAAGATCACTATTTTGGAGCCATTCCATCCCGAGTGATGGCCTTTATGAAGGACTTCGAGACTGAGGCGTATAAACTGGGCGTTGTACTAAAAACTCGTCACAATGAGGTTGCACCAAACCAATTTGAGTTCGCACCCCATTATGCTGAGGCTAATTTATCTGTAGATCATAATCTTATGATGATGATCCTGATGAGAAAGGTTGCAAAACAACATAAACTTAAAGTGATTTTTCATGAAAAACCATTCGCCGGTGTCAATGGTTCCGGAAAACACTGCAATTGGTCTATGTTCACAAATACAGGTGTAAATCTTCTCTCTCCGGGCAAAACTCCAAGGACAAATCTGCAGTTTTTAAGCTTTTTCGCATCTGTAATCAGGGCAGTATATGAGCATCACCATCTTCTAATGGCGGGTGTTGCTTCTTTAAACAACTCATACCGACTGGGCGGAGGCGAGGCACCTCCCGCAGTAATGTCGGTCTTCGTCGGTACAACATTGACATCTGTTTTGGATTCTATAGAAAAGATGTCAATCGCAGATGAGTCATCCGCAGACATAAGCGCACACAGATTGAATATTGTAAATAAAATACCGGAAATATTGCCGGACAATACAGACAGAAACAGAACGTCTCCTTTTGCATTTACGGGTAACCGATTTGAGTTCCGGGCTGTGGGTTCTTCTGTGAATGTTGCATCTGTCCTGTTTATTTTGAATGCTGCTGTTGCTCAACAACTGACAAGATTCAAAAAATTGGTTGACGATCTTGTCAAATCCGGCACATCTAAAGAGGATGCACTAATTCAGGTAATCAGACAGTTTATCAAAGAGTCAAAACTCGTCAGATTTGAAGGGAACGGCTATAGCCAAGAGTGGCAGAAAGAGGCAAAGAGAAGAGGTTTGAAGGGTATTTCCGATGTTCCGGAAGCTTTCAAGGCGTTCCTGGATAAGAAGAGCATTAAGCTGATGAAAGAGACTAATGTTTTAACTGAGAGAGAGGCAGAAGCAAGATATGAGGTGATGAATGAGATCTTTATTAAGAAGTTGCAGATTGAAGCAAGAGTGATTGGAGATTTGACAATTAACCATATTATCCCGACTGCAATCAAATTTCAGAGCTCACTTATAGAAAATGTCCTTGGAATAAAAGAGCTATTCGGGCCGGAAGAATATAAAGTAATGTCCGAAAGCCAGTTAGTTACTATTAAGAAAATATCGGGATATATCCAGACACTCAATGAAGATTTTCACTCAATTGTTGAGGCAAGAAAAGAGGCTAATCAAATTGAAAGTTATCCGGAAAAGGCAGCAGCGTATTCAATAAACGTTTTGCCTTATATTTCAAAAATCCGTACGGTTGTAGATAAACTGGAGATGTTGGTAGATGATGAGTTGTGGCCTCTGCCAAAATACAGAGAGCTATTGTTCTGGAGGTAGTTTACTGAGTGATTAACAAAATATCTTTTTATGTCGCAAAATAGCACAGAGGCAACCAGGTATGCACAGAGAGGCGTTTCATCTTCTAAAGATGATGTATACAAAGCGATCAAAAATGTGGATAAAGGGCTGTTCCCAAAGGCGTTCTGCAAAATTGTTCCGGACTATCTGAGTAATGATCCGGAGTATTGTCTGGTAATGCATGCAGATGGAGCAGGAACAAAATCTTCACTTGCATACGCATATTGGAGGGAGACCGGGGATATGAGCGTATGGAGTGGTATTGCCCAGGATGCAATTGTGATGAACACAGATGACCTTATCTGTGTGGGAGCATGCGATAACATAATTTTATCATCCACTATCGGACGCAACAAACACAGGATTCCGGGAGAGGTGATTTCAAAAATTATTTCCGGCTCTCAGGAGTTTGCAGATAAAATGGAGAAGTATGGGATAAATATTATCCTCACCGGGGGAGAGACTGCAGATGTGGGAGATCTTGTACGGACCATAATTGTGGATAGTACAGTTTGTGCCCGCTTAAAGAGATCTGAGGTCATAGATAATGCCAATATTCAGGCGGGTGATGTAATTGTGGGTCTCAGTTCATATGGTAAAGCAGTTTACGAAGATGAGTATAATGGTGGTACCGGCAGTAATGGTTTAACCTCTGCCAGACACGATCTCTTCTCTTCCTATGTGGGCATTAAGTATCCTGAAACATACAATAACCAGATTCCAAAAGACCTGGCATATACAGGCAAAAAAAGACTGGATGAAATCGAGCCGGAAACAGGAGTAAATTATGGGAAACTTGTTCTATCACCAACCAGAACTTATGCTCCTGTAATAAAGGAGATTCTCAAAAATTACCGTAAAGATATTCACGGAATGGTTCACTGTTCAGGCGGTGCTCAGACAAAGGTCCTTAACTTTATCGACAAACTAAAGGTTATTAAAGATAACCTCTTTCCTGTACCACCACTGTTCAAAGCTATTCAGCAGGAGTCAATTACTCCATGGCATGAGATGTACAAGGTCTTTAACATGGGACATCGAATGGAGATTTATGTTGAGAAGAAGATTGCTGAGAAACTTATAATTATATCGAAAAGCTTTGGTATAGAAGCTCAAATAGTTGGGAGAGTGGAGAGTGCAAAAAGTGCATCTGTAGAAATTGTTACCGAATATGGAGAGTTTGTTTATGAAAAGTAAAATCATTGTTTTTTTGATTGTCGGTTATGCTTTAACCGCATGTAATCCAAAGGGAACTTCCTCAGAAAAATTTGAGAGCATCCCTATTGTAGAAAAGGCTATTGCGAATCCCACGTCAATCTATTATGCAAATTACTCTGCCTATCCAAAAGATTTGAAGAGCTTACCGATAGGGGTCTTTGACTCAGGTACCGGAGGGTTGACTGTTCTCGAAGCATTTTTGGATTTGGATCTTTTCCACAATAATTCCGGAGAAGAGGGTGCCGATGGTGTTCCGGATTTTATGGGTGAGAATTTTATCTATCTTGCCGATCAGGCAAATATGCCATATGGTAATTATCCTGCCGAGGGAAAACAGGACTATTTAAGGGAGTTGGCAGTAAAGAATGCGCTTTTTCTGACAAAAGAGCCCAACCGGTCCAAAATTGTTGTAATTGCTTGTAATACAGCCACTGCATATGGCTTGAGAGATATTGAGAACCTTTTGGAAAGAGGAAAAGCCGGACTCACAGTTGTGGGTGTAATCAATGCAGGTTCCAATGCCTCATTGGACAATGTCGGCGACTTGAATAATGCTGCTATAGGGGTCATGGCTACGGTAGGTACTATTGCATCCGGTGGCTACGAAAATACTATTCTCAAATTGGCAAAAGAGAGGAATCATAAAGGCAATTTAAAAGTGGTAAACCAACCGGGTCTGGGGTTTGCAGAAGCTGTTGATATGGAGGTTGACTTTATTGACAAAAAGGCCGCAAAGACTAGAGAAAATTATCGGGGTCCAAAAATTGGAACAGATAGCGCGAGCATAAAACTGGAGTTACTCGACCGATACAATTTTTACTTTGGAGATGGTGCAATGTTGTCCGAAAAGAGCGGAAACAAATTTAAAGAACTGCAGCTTAACTCATCCGGAAATTATGCCAGGTATCATTTGGTTTCACTTATTGAGAAACACAGATTGAGTAACAGTGGCCTTTTGCTTAAGAACATTATCTTGGGATGTACTCACTATCCTTTTTTATTGGATACCCTCAACAAGGTTGTTGATGAGCTTAGAAATTATGAGCAAAATGGTGTAAAGATTTACGACAAGATTCTTTCAGATGATCTCACTTTTATTGATCCTGCAATATATACAGCAAAGGAGGTTTATAAAATTCTGATGAGAGAAAAAACCCTGAACAACAGCCCTCATTCAAATAATCTTGAGGCTTATATTTCGATTCCTGCGCGCAGTCTCAATGCAGGAAATTTAGACAAAAACGGAAATTTAGCATATAAATACAAGTATGGTAGAGACATAGGCAGTGAGGAACAGACTGTAGAGGTTGTACCTTTTTCCAGGAACAACATTAATCCTTATAATTTGCTAAGGATCAAGGAGAGGCTTCCGCTGTCATATCAGTTGATTAATAATATAATTAAATAGAATGGGCTACTTACCAACTATTTCTCACGAAGAGATAGACGCACTTCAAACAGCTGTTTTTAAAGGAGAGATTAAAGTTATAGAAAAGGAATCCGAAAAGTTTAGGAATGCTATAGAATATCTTTCTAAACAGAAGGTAATAGGATTCGATACAGAGACAAAACCGATGTTTCAGGCAAACGCCAAAAAAAACGGTGTTGCCCTGCTTCAGCTTTCCGGTGCAGAAAGGGCTTTTATTTTTAGACTCCATTCTCTGGGATTGCCCAATGAGTTGTGTAAGATACTCTCTTCTAATAAAATCATTAAGGTTGGTGCAGCTGTTCACGATGATATCAGAGGACTTCAACACTACACGAAATTTACAGCTAAAGGTTTTGTGGATTTACAGACAATTGGCATGAACTGGGGTATTAAAGAGAAGAGTGTAAAAAAAATGGCTGCAATAATACTTGGAGTCAAAATTTCCAAGTCTCAGCAACTTTCAAATTGGGAGGCACAAGAGTTGACCCATATACAAATACAATATGCAGCAATAGATGCCTGGGTTTGTCGGAGGATGTATGTAAAACTGCTGAGCACACCTATAGTTGTTCAAGAGGTAGAGGCATGACAAAAATTTTCTTAAAGAGCGGGAGAGATGAATCTCTTAAACGATTTCATCCGTGGGTATTCTCCGGAGCAATTCATCATATAGAAGGAAAGCCTGCTGAGGGGGATATTGTTGAGGTCTTTTCTTCCGGGGGCACTTTGCTTGGCTGCGGGCACTACCAAATTGATTCAATATCTGTCAAAATACTTAGCTTCGATTCTCTTGCACTATCTCCGGATTTTTGGAAGGTGAGAATAGGTGCTGCATATGAAATGCGCACAGCAATGGGTCTGACCGACTCTGCCACTACAAATGCATACAGGCTTGTACATTGCGAGGGGGATTCACTTCCCGGGCTTATTATAGATTTCTATAATGGAACTGCGGTAATTCAGGCACACTCCGCAGGCATGTTCCTCTCAAGAGAGAAAATCGTTGAGGCTCTCAAGTATGTTTACGGCCCTAAGTTAGTGGCAGTTTATAATAAAAGTTCAGGAACGACTCCTTTAAAAGCAGGGTTGAAAATTGCAGACGGATATCTGTACGGAACATCTCTCCTGCCTGTTCAGATTTTAGAGAATGGTCACCTCTTTTCCGTTGACTGGGAGAGTGGTCAGAAAACCGGGTTTTTTCTGGATCAACGCGAAAACAGATTGTTAGTAAAGCACTACTCAGGGGGGCGTAGAGTTTTGAACCTCTTCTGTTATACAGGGGGTTTCTCAATATATGCATTAGCCGGCGGAGCTTCTTCCGTAGATTCGGTAGATAGTTCCCAAAAAGCTGTGGAGCTTCTGGAGAGTAATGTGGCTTTAAACAGAACTGCAGGTTTATTCACGACAGATGTGCCACACAGAGGAATATGCGAAGATGCAATTGAGTATGTGAAGAAGTGTAGCGCCAATCAATACGATATGATGATAGTAGATCCGCCGGCATTTGCAAAGCACAGAGGTGCTGTTTCGAATGCGTTGAGAGCATATCAACGTCTTAACGCAGCTGCAATAGAAAGGGTGGCTCCGGGTGGAATTATCTTCACCTACAGCTGTTCTCAGGTTGTGGATAAGATTGTATTTGCTCAGGCAATTTTTTCTGCCGCAGCCCAAACCGGCAGAAATGTGAAAATATTACACAGATTGTCTCAACCCTCAGACCATCCGGTGAATATTTATCATCCGGAAGGAGAGTATCTGAAGGGACTTGTTTTATATGTAGAGTAGAAAAAATGGAGAAAATTGAAATTCCTGCAGGGAGTAAAGCCCAGATTTATGAGGCACTTGTTCCCCAAATCAAATCGCTCACAGAAGGAGAGAGTGATTTGTATGCAAACCTGGCTAATATTGCTGCCGTTCTCAAGGAGGCATTTGGCTTTTTATGGGTTGGCTTTTACTTGGTAAAGCCGGATAACTCTCAATATGGTAAATCATTAGTTTTAGGCCCATTTCAGGGTCCTGTAGCCTGCACAAGAATTGCATTTGGTACGGGAGTTTGCGGCACGGCATGGAACCAGGCAAAGTGTCTGGTTGTTCCGGATGTAGATCAGTTCCCTGGTCATATTGCCTGCAGTTCATTATCCCGTTCGGAGATAGTTGTTCCTGTTATTAATGACGGGGTTGTATCTGCGGTTTTGGATGTTGACAGCAAAGAATTGGGTACGTTTGATAGCGTGGATGAAAAATATTTAACAAAAATTGTCTCTTTCTTATAGTAACAAATAAAAAATAAATTATATTTGCACTCAAATGAAAACATTCAGCGCATACTTTTTCTTCTATTATTATTACTTCTTTAATAGCATAAGGGGCTGAAGCGTTATTGTCTTTGAAAAATATAAATAATGATAAATGTTAAAGTCCTGAGAAAATCGGGGCTTTTTTTTGTGAAAAAAATGAACGATAATCTTCCAAAAATCAAACCGGCACACAGAAGTGAGCTGGTCAAGGAGTACTACTTCTCGCGTAAGCTTAAAGAGGTAGAAGAGATGCGAAAAGCGGGTGCAGACATTATTAACTTGGGAATAGGCAGTCCAGACCTGCCTCCTTCTCAATCTGTTATTGACGTTTTAAAAAGGTCTGCTGTCGAAAATGGAAATCATGGGTATCAAAGCTATTATGGTATTCCGGATTTGAGAATTGCCTTTGCAGATTGGTACAAAAGATATTTCGATGTCACACTTAATCCGGACGATGAAATTCTTCCTCTGATCGGTTCAAAAGAAGGGATTATGCATATAAGTATGGCATTCGTCAATCCATCAGAAGAGGTACTAATTCCCAATCCGGGATATCCAACCTATACCTCCGTCACAAAATTGGTGGGAGGTGAGGTTATTTACTATAAACTGGATGCGGAACACGACTGGTACCCAGATCTTAAATACCTGGAAGATAGCGATCTGTCTAAAACAAAAGTAATGTGGTTGAATTACCCCCATATGCCAACAGGCAAGAGGGCAACTCGAAAATTATTCGAAGACTTGGTGAAATTTGGTCACAAACACAACATCCTTTTATGTAATGACAATCCGTATAGTTTTATTCTGAACAAGGAACACCTGAGTCTGCTCTCTGTTGATGGGGCAAAAGAGGTTGCGCTTGAACTGAATTCTATGAGTAAGTCTCATAATATGGCCGGATGGAGAATCGGAATGGTTGCGGGACACAGAGATTTTATCTCGAATATAATAAAGATTAAGAGTAACATGGATTCGGGAATGTTCAAACCTCTTCAGTTGGCGGCTGTTGAAGCCTTAAATTGTAGTGATGACTGGTATGAATCGGTGAATGAAGTATATAGTAAAAGACGTGTACTTGCCGAGAAAATTATGAATATACTCAATTGTAAATTCGACTCGGACCAAACAGGACTTTTTTTATGGGGGAGAATACCCTCTATTTACAAAAACGGAGAGGAGCTTACAGAGCTCATATTAAATAAGGCTCATGTATTTATTACGCCTGGGTTCATATTTGGAGATCAAGGAGATAATTATATCCGCATATCATTATGCGCAAATGAAGAGCTGTTAAATAAAACTATAGGTCGTCTGGGTAAAATTGTTAAAATTATTTAATGATGAAAGTTTGTATAGTAGGGTTAGGCTTGATAGGAGGATCGCTTGCCCTGGATCTTAAAAGAAGAGGTTTTGCAGAGTGGATTATAGGAGTAGATAGTAACATCAGGCATCAAAATATAGCCCTGCTTACCGGATTAGTGGATGAAGTCGGCAGTTTAGATAGTGGAACTGAGATGGCAGATTTGATAATTCTTTGTACCCCTGTTGACAAAATAAGAGAGTTGCTGCCGGAAATTCTGATGCGCATAGAAGGAAGTACTAAGGTGGTAACAGATGTGGGATCTACAAAATCCGAAATTGCACGGACTGTAGCAGGCAGCCCCGGCAGAGGAAGATATGTTGCGGCTCACCCCATGGCAGGAACAGAATATTCCGGACCACTTGCCGCAGTAGGAAAACTATTTGATTATAAGCATGTAATCATTTGTGATAAAGAGCTTTCCGATGAGGATGCAATGGGAAGGGTAATGGACATGTTTAGGGTTTTGAACATGAAGGTTTCTTATATGAATTCCGCTAGCCATGATCTTCACGTCGCTTATGTCTCACATATCTCTCATATAACCTCATTTTCTTTGGCATTGAGTGTTTTAGAAAAAGAAAAGGACGAGGAGAATATTTTAACTCTGGCAGCAGGAGGTTTCGAATCAACCGTTCGCCTTGCAAAAAGTAATGCAGATACATGGTCCCCGATTTTTATCCAAAATTCAGATTACATTATTGAAGTTCTGGATAACTATATAGAGAAAGTAAATCTTTTCAGAAATCTAATACAGAAGGGTGATTCTAAGGCACTTTGTGAATTAATGGAAAAAGCGAACGAAATTAAAAAAATCTTAAATTAGAATAATTATGGCGATGAAATTATGTGTAAAACCTATAAAGGAGTGGAGCTTTTATAAAGGGCGTCCGTTGATGATATGTGGGCCGTGCAGTGCAGAAACAGAAGATCAGTTGATGGAGACGGCCCGCCAACTGGCAGAATTAGGGAAAGTGGACATATTCAGGGCGGGTATTTGGAAGCCCAGAACAAGACCGGATGCTTTTGAAGGAGTTGGAAAAGAGGGATTAAAGTGGCTAAGAGATGTCAGGAGAGAAACAGGATTACCAACTGCAACAGAGGTAGCAAATGCAAATCATGTAAATGAGGCATTAAAATTTGGAGTGGATGTGTTATGGATCGGGGCCAGAACCTCTGCAAATCCATTTGCCATGCAAGAGATTGCCGATGCTTTGCAAGGAGTGGAAACAACAGTTCTCATTAAAAATCCGGTTAATCCCGATCTTGAATTGTGGATAGGTGCAATCGAACGGATAAACAGAGCAGGCATTAATCAGATTGGTGCTGTTCATCGTGGGTTTTCTGCCTATGAACGTACAACATATCGAAACCAACCCAAATGGCAGCTTCCCATAGAGCTTCGCAGAGCTCTGCCGGAAATTCCTTTGATATGCGATCCGAGTCACATTGGTGGTGCAAGAAGGTTTATTTATGAGATATCTCAAAAGGCTATGGACCTAAATTACGATGGGTTGATGATAGAATCACATTGTGACCCTTCTAAAGCATTAAGCGATAAAAACCAACAACTTACACCTAATGATCTTCGCGAATTGCTAAGCAGGCTCATATTGCGTCAACCTGTTTCCAACGACAGTAAATTTTTGGACATTTTGGGGGAATTAAGGTCCCAAATAGATATTTATGACGACCAGCTTCTTGATATTCTGGAACAGAGAATGGGTGTTGCCGAAACAATCGGGAGTTATAAAAAGGAGAACAACATAACAATACTACAAAGTTCCAGATGGGAAGAGATAATTCAGAAGGCTATAGCAAAAGGCGACTCCAAAGGACTCAGCGAAGAGTTTATTCAGCTGCTGTTCAAGGCTGTTCACCAGGAGTCCATAAACCATCAGAACAAGATTATGAATTCTTAATAATCATTTAAGATTTTGAAAAATCAAACAAAGGCTATGATTTTGGGAGGCTTTGTGGTGCTCTTCTGGGCCACTGTAGCAACCGCATTCAAAATTGCGCTGGCAGAAATTGGTTATGTTCAACTCCTGTTGATTGCTTCTATTACCGCTGCTATAGTATGCTTTCTCGAGCTTGTCAGAACAAAAAAAGTCTATCTTTTAAAAGGCTTCTTCAAAGGCAAAAAAGGCCTGCTCAAAGGAGCTTTGCAAGGGTTTTTAAACCCATTTTTCTATTATTTGGTTTTGTTTAAAGCCTACTCTCTGCTTCCTGCCCAAATTGCTCAACCACTCAACTACTCATGGCAGGTTGTACTAATTTTAATGATGGCTATTTTCTATAAACAAAAACTTCGTTTGGTACAAATTTTTGGGGTTTTGGTAAGTTTCACCGGAATACTGTTGCTATCATCAAACAGCTCCGCTGACACATCCGGCTCGCTTTCCCTTTTGGGTATTCTGTTAGCTTTGGGAAGCGCATTTATTTGGGCAACATATTGGATTTCAAAATTAAACAACAAAGTCGATTCTGTGGTTGAGTTATTTGTTAATTTCCTTTTTGGCTCTATTTACCTGATTATAATAAGTCTTTTTGTCCCAATGGATTGGCCTTCTATAAAGGCCCTCATGGCCGGTGTATATGTCGGCTGTTTTGAAATGGGAATTACCTTCATTCTTTGGGCAAAAGCTCTGGAGCTTGCGTCAAACAGAGTATCGCTTGCCCAAATTACATACCTGTCGCCGCTTCTTTCACTAATTCTGATACACTTCGTTTTAGGGGAGGGAATTGGATATTTAACAATTTTTGGACTCCTTTTTGTAATCGGTGGTATCCTCATAAGTAACATGAGAATGAGGAAATTGACTAAAAGTGAAATGTCGGATTTGGCTAATTGAAAAATTTTCATACCTTTGCACTCCTTAATATGGTACCCTGGCCGAGTGGTTAGGCACCGGTCTGCAAAACCGTGAACAGCAGTTCGAGTCTGCTGGGTACCTCTGAACATGGGGACGCAAATTGTGTTCCCATTTTCAGTCAAGGTGTAGGATTGAACCGATGGGTGCACCTTGGCGTTTGGTAAATTATTATCTTTTTATGAGTAGGTGTATTGGTGGGTGGTGCTTGCGAGGAAGATTTGGGCACCAATTTACTAAAAGCCATTTTGCATCTCATAAATCATTGATTGTGTATTTACCTGTATGGGCATTGCAAAGAGCATTTGGCACCTGCTTAGCGAGCGAAGAGTAAAAAAATCCCGGAGGAACGACTCGGATTTTTTAGCGGAGCGAGCTTTAGCAGGTAAATGCGGTGCACAGTCCATACAGGTAAATACATAACAAACAAAATGAGATGCAAAATACAAGTAAATCCGGTGCACACAAT
>Ga0209638_1001374_pt1 | contig 15647 bp, 13 predicted proteins | sample BarGraNGADG00211_FD_184490 | JGI IMG/M metagenome (GOLD analysis project Ga0209638, IMG submission 184490) | Arctic peat soil microbial communities from Barrow, Alaska - Barrow Graham LP Ref core NGADG0002-211 (SPAdes) (version 2) | ecosystem: Environmental > Terrestrial > Soil > Wetlands > Peat... | reverse complement strand
ACCTGGCAGGCAACGCAGGGCCAGAATGGTTCCGCGAGGGAATGGCCGAGTGGATGGCCTACAGCAACGTCACTCGCACCCTGTCGGAGATCAGCGCCACTCACTTTGCGGCTGTGGCGAAGGCGAACGGGACGCTACCACCCCTCTATACCCTGACCAACAGCTGGAACGAGACAATTCGCGCGGGCGGCGAGCCAGGCCAGGCCGTCTACGGCGCCGCTTATCTGGCGGTGAAGTATCTGGCCGGCAACGTGGGGGGCATGCCGTTGATCCAGGCACTGGTGCGCACCTCCCATGGCGAGCCATTTGAATCCGCGCTGCAGGCGACCACCGGTTACTCCATCGGCCGCCTGGAGAGCGAGTACAGAAACTACATGCCCACACCCTGATTCCGCGTCGTGATCAACTGGGCGGCGATGGTTGCTCAACTTCCCCACCGCCGCCCAAGCCCCATCAACCCGATCGAAAGTCGGCCATCCCACGGGCGAAGGCCACCCCCTTGTGCGTTCACCAATCGCTGAGAGGCTGTTTGACCTTCTCCAACCAGGCCGGGCTGGAACGATTCGGCTGCACCAAGGAGGGTATTCAGCAGGATCTGGATTATCGGGTGCGAGCGGTGGCTGTGGGGCGGTAAGGGAGAAACTGGATCGCGCCAAGTAGCCCGGTCCTTGCCGAAGGCGTCCGAAAGCTTTACCATGCGCTACGGAAGGCTACCTCAACCAATACCCATTGGATCCACACATCTTGGATAAGCGATCGTCCAACCGCCGGCGGAGCGACCGGGAATTCGGCCCCTCGTCGGGGGGCTCTGCCGCGAGATCTCGTAGCCGCGGTCACATCTCAGCACAGTCGTCCCAGATGGATACCGTGGCGGCCGGCCGAGCAATCCCGCGGAGAGGGCGCGATGCCCCCAAGCCACAAGCCAGTCGCGTTCGTCCGTCTGGGCTACCCCGAATAATCCAGATCCTGGCCTACGGTCTGCTGCTGTTCTTGACTGCCAGGGTCGTCATTTCTGCGTGGGATTCGGTTGGCGCTCGTCGAGCTGAACTGCTCCGCAAGGCCGACGCCGTGGAGACGCCCTTCCAAACGGCGATGGTGCTCCTCACTGGTGGCCAAGATTTCTGGACAGATGCCAGCCTGACTGGAACCATCAACAAGGCCGTCATCCCTGCCGCTGGAACCACCTCCGTCTACGTCAAGAGCCTGAACACCGGCGCGGCCACCGCCATAGATGAGGACCGGGTGTATCCCTCTGCCAGCCTCTTCAAGGTGCCAATACTGGTGGAACTGTTGCGGCAGCAGAGCCTGGGACTGTCCGATATGAACACACCGATCAAGCTCCAGCAGAAGCACTGGTCCGACGGAGCAGGGGTGCTACAGGCGCAGATCGGCAAGGAGTTCCCCGTTCACGAGCTGGCTGACCTGATGATCCAGGTCAGCGACAACGTGGCAGCCCTGGCGCTCCTGGATCTTGTAGGCACCGACAACGTGAACTTAACCCTCCAGGCCAACGGGCTGCAGATGACCCGGCTACGCATCGGCCAGACCACCCGGAACTGGGGTGGGACCCCCGGAGAGAACACCACCAGCGCCCGGGAGATGGGAATGCTCCTGGAGAAGGTGGCAACGGGGAAGATCCTCAACGAGAAGTACACCAGGGAGGCCATCAGGATCCTGAGCGAGCAGCAGCAGGTGACCTGGCTGCCATCACTGCTCCCGCCGGGCACGAAGGTGGCTCACAAGAGCGGGGAGTTGATTGGCGTGCGCAACGAGGCCGGCGTGATTTTCGGCCCCAGAAGCCAGTTCGTGGCTGTTGTGCTCACCTCTGACCTGGCCGACTACGACCTGGCTGCTCAGTCCATTGCCAGGGTGGCCAAAGCTGCCTACGACTACTTCGAGACCGGCAAGTCCAGGTAGCCCCCGGCGCACTTCTCCCCTCAACTGGTACAATGAATCAATGCTACAGGCCAGTAAGATCACCAAGTACTTCGGCGGGGATACGATCCTTGATGGGATCGATCTCGAGCTGAACCCCGGCGACCGGGTTGCCCTGGTGGGCGCCAACGGCACCGGCAAGTCCACCCTTCTTCGCATCCTCATCGGCGAGTTGGAGCCGGACGCGGGAAAGGTGCACCTCGCTTCGGGCTGCACAATCTCATATCTCCCCCAGGATGCCGGGGTGGTCGCGGGCCGCACCCTCCACGAGGAGATGCTGGCGCTCTTTGCCGACGTGATGGCGTTGGAGGACAAGCAACGGCAGTTGGAGGCGGAGATGGCCGGCCTCCCGTCGGAATCGCCCGAGCTGATGACCCTGGTGGAGGCCCACGCGGATCTGCACGGCGAGTTCGAGCGGCGCGGCGGCTACACCCTGGAAGCGGAGATCGGCCGGATTCTCTACGGTCTCGGCTTCACCATGGACGACTACGACAAGCGGGTAGAGAACTTCAGCGGCGGGTGGCAGATGCGCATCGCCCTCGCCCGCCTGCTTCTTCAGCGGCCAGACATGCTGCTGCTGGACGAACCCACCAACCACCTAGACCTGCGGGCCACAGAGTGGCTCGAGGGCTACCTTCGGCAGTACCGCGGTGCGGTGATAGTGGTCTCCCACGATCGCTACTTCCTTGATCTGGTGTCCACTCAAACCCTGGAGCTTCATCGCTGCCAGCTGCTGGTCTACTCCGGCAACTACTCCTCCTACGTCAAGGAGAAGGCTCGCCGCCAGAAAGAGCAGGCGGGCGCCTTCAAGCGCCAGCAGGACTACCTCCAACGGCAGCAGGCGTTCATCGCCCGATTCGGCGCCGACAAGCGCCGCTCCAGCCAGACCAAGAGCCGAGAGAAGCTTCTGGACAAGATGGAGCGAGTGGAGGCCCCAACCCGGGCGCAGAAGTCGATCAAGTTCCGCTTCCCCCCATCAACCCCCAGCGGGAGGAAGGTGTTCGAGCTTCGGAGCGCCGGCAAGGCCTATGACAATCGATGGGTCTTCCAGGGGTGCGACCTGCTGATGGAGAAGGGGGACCGCATGGCCCTGGTGGGACCCAACGGTGCCGGCAAGTCCACTCTGCTGCGGCTGCTGGCCGCAGTGGAGAAGCCCGATGCGGGAACTGTTTCCGTGGGTGCAAACGTCCTTCGCGCCTACTACGCCCAGGATCAGTCCGAAACGCTGGACGCGGCGAACACCGTGCTGCAGGAGCTGTACAAGGCAGCCCCCAGGGATTGGACGCTGGAGGATGTCCGCTCCATGCTGGGCCGCTTCCTCTTCAGCGGCGACGACGCTTACAAGTCCGTCTCAGTGCTGAGCGGGGGCGAGCGGAGCAGATTGGCGCTGGCGAAGATGCTGCTGAGGGCCTCCAACGTGCTGCTGATGGACGAGCCCACCAACCACCTGGACGTGGGGGCCAGGGAAACGCTGGAGGATGCCCTGGCGGAGTACCCCGGCACCCTGGTGCTCGCCTCCCACGACCGATACCTGATCGACAAGCTGGCCAACAAGGTCGTTGAGATAACCGGGGAGGAGGTGAAGCTCTACCCCGGCAACTACACCGCCTATCGGATGGCCAAGTCCCAGGAGCAGGCGGACCGGGACACGGAGCCTGTGAGCGCGGGGGAGGGAGTCGCCCCGAGCTCAGCCCGCAGGACCCAGAGCCCAGAACCCAGAACCCGCTCTTCGCCACGTTCTGTCCGGCAGCTGCAGAAGGAGCTGGCGGCAGTGGAGCGGGAGATCATAACGCTGGAGCAACGGGTGGCCGAACTGGAACAGCTCATGGCAGACTCGCCGGAATTGCTGGTGGACGTGGAAGAGTCGGCCCCTTTAGTGGCGGAGTATGCCGAACTCAACGCCCGCCTGCCTGAGCTTAACCTCCGTTGGGAGGAGCTCGGCCTTGAGCTCGAAAGGGCTCAGCCCGCGTAGCACCGACAGTAGGCTGCTGCAAATGGAGAGAGCCAACCAGTGACCCACGATGATCTTCGCGTCAAGATAGGCCGGGCTCTGCTGGCCCTGGGCGCTGCCGGCTACAGGGATACAACCGATGTCAGGCGGAGGCCCAAGTGGAGGGCGTCCTTCTCATTTCACGGTCAGATGCAGGGGGAAACCCGCTATCTTCAGCTGTTCGTTCCCGTCGACGCCGATGTCGTGCAGGTGAACTGCACCGTGGAAGCGCCGGCGCTTGACGCCATGTCGAAGAGGCAACTCCAGGACTCCCTTGAAGAAATGGTCGTCGAGTACGCCCCCGGGGCACGGCAGTGGGAAAGGATGCTCGCCGACCTGGGCGTCGACCCCCATGACGTTGATGGGTGGGACACAACGACAGCCCTTCACACCGGAATGTACCACCAGATGCTGCTGGTCCGCGTGACTATGCATCTGGAGGATCTCTGCGACGAGTCGCTCGAGTTGGCGACGCGGGTCGGATACCGCCTCGCGCAAGACGCCCGAGCGGGCCTGACCGATCGCGGGTAGGCAAGGGTGATCGTGGAGAAAAACCGTATATTACGTACATGCCGTTACGTAGTTTACGTAACGGCATGTACGTAAGCAAGGGGGGGAGATGGAGAACCCGTTTCGCTATGGATCTATAGTCACCGGAGAGTATTTCGTAAATCGTGAGCAGGAGCAGATCGAACTGGAACTGGACATGCGCTCCGGGCAGAACGTAGTCCTGATCTCTCCCCGCCGCTTTGGAAAAACGTCCCTGATTCTCACCGTGGCACAGCAGCTTCGCGCTCAAGGTGTACTGGTTGCCTACCTCGATCTGCTCACCACCCCGAACAAAGCCCAGCTCGCTGATGGACTGGCCACCGCCCTTTACGGGGGATTGGTCGGCTTCAAGGACCGGACGCTCCACAAGATCACGGACTTCTTCACCCGCCGATCTCTCCAGCCGAAGTTCGGCACCAGCCTTGATGGTACTCCCACCGTCGATCTGGGGTTGGCAGCCCGGACACAGGACGTGGACGCCGCCCTCAAGCGGCTCCTGGAGATCCCCGGCCAGGTAGCTAAGGAGAGCAAGAAGCGCGTCGCCGTGGTGCTGGACGAGTTCCAGGATGCCAAGCTGATCGACGAGCACTTGCCAGCCCTGGTGCGTTCCGTATGGCAGATGCAGCCCGATGTAAGCCACGTGTTCCTGGGAAGCCAGCGGCACATGATGGAGCGGGAATTCACCAGCAAGGCAGAGCCGATGTACCGAATGGCAAAGCCCATGACGCTGGAACCAATAGGCCATGACATTTTCGCCGGCTTTATTCGGAGCCGCTTCGCCGCGACTGGGCAAGAGATCGCCGACGATGCGGTGGACAGGATCCTGCAAATCACCGGCTGTCATCCCCACGACACACAGGAGCTTTCCTACATCGCCTGGAACCTAGCCTATATTGAGCAGTCCGTCGTTACTCCTGAGTTGGTGGAGCGAGCTTTAGCCAAAGTGGTGCAAGCGGAGAGCGCCAGGTACACCGAAGCCTGGACCGGCCTGACCAGAACGCAGCGGCTCATACTGTCCGCACTGGTGGCCAGCGGGGGAACGTCGGAGATCTACTCCGAGAGCTACCGGCAGCGGTTCGGTCTCGGCATACACTCGACGGTGCAAAGCTCGCTCAAGGGGCTTAGGGAGCGCGACCTGGTGGAAGCAGTGCCGCCCGGAGAATACCGGATACCGGACCCATTCCTACGGGCCTGGCTCGCTCGCCTGGCGACAGCCACCACGTTTTCGATCCACGATAGCGGCACCCCTGCCCTGAAGGGAGATCGGCCGGGACAGCAGGCAGGGTCGTGAGGTCACCTGCAATGGTCCGAATGAGGGGATGGGCTGCCATGAGGCTGGCGTTGGCCTGAAGGTCCTGGTATGGCAGCCGCGAGTCGACTCTACATCACGATCCGCCCGGCCACCGCGTCGCCCATCTCGGAGGTTCCCACCAGGGTCATCCCCTCCTCCCAGATGTCCTTGGTCCGGATCCCATCGGCGACAGTGCTCTCCACGGCCCTGTCCACCACGTCGGCCGCCTCGGGCATGCTCAGGGAGTAGCGCAGCATCATGCCCACACTCAGAATGGTGGCCAATGGATTGATGACGTTCTTCCCCGCCAGGGTGGGAGCGGAACCGTGGATCGGCTCGTACAGCCCCAGACTGCCCCGCCCAAGGCTGGCCGAGGGCAGCATACCGATGGAGCCCGCAACCTGCGAGGCCTCATCGGACAGTATGTCTCCGAACATGTTCTCAGTCACGATCACGTCGAAATCGCGAGGCGCCCGGATCAGAACCATGGAGCAGGAGTCGACCAGCTGATGCTCCAGGGTCACGTCGGGGTAATCTTTGCCCACCCTCTCTGCAACCCTTCGCCAGAGACGAGAGTTCTCGAGGACGTTGGCCTTGTCCACGGAGGTGACCTTTCGGCGCCGCTTGCGCGCCAGGTCAAACGCCACCCGCACAACTCGCTCGATCTCCATCTCGGTGTAGCTCATGGTGTCCACGGCGACAAGTCCATCAGGGGTCTCGCGGGTCTCGCTCGGCTTTCCAAAGTAGAGGCCGCCGGTCAACTCCCGGACGAACAGCAGGTCCGTGCCCTTGACCAACTCCGTCTTGACCGGCGAGGAGCCAACGAGCGGATCCAGCATCTTGACCGGACGCAGGTTGGCAAAGAGCCCCAGCCCCTTCCGAATGGCAAGCAGGCCCTGCTCGGGTCGCACCGTGGCCTTCGGATCGTCGTACCGCGGACCACCCACCGCTCCCAACAGCACCGCGTCGCTCCGATGAGCCTCCTCCACCACCCTGGGAAGCAGGGGAACCCCGTGAGCATCGATGGCCGCGCCGCCGATCAACTCGGTCTTGAAGCTGAAATCACGACCGAAGCGCCGGCCAACGGCGCTCAGCACCTTCACGCCCTCGATCACCACGTCGGGACCGCTGCAATCGCCTGGCAGGAGAAGGATCCTAGCCACGAAGCTTCTCCCGCGTGTAGTTCACCAGGCCGCCGGCCTCCACGATCTTCAGCATGAAATCCGGATACTGGCTCACTTTGAAAAGTTTGCCGCTGCGGCGGTTGAGCACAGTACCCCCGCTCAGATCGACCTCGATCTCGTCCCCCTTCTCCACGTCCTCGTCGATCCCCTGGCACTCCACCAACGGCAAGCCGACGTTGATGGCGTTGCGGTAGAAGATGCGGGCGAACGAGGGGGCGATCACCGCCGCGATCCCCGACGCCTTGATCGCCACCGGGGCGTGCTCACGGGAGGAGCCAATACCGAAGCCGCGCCCTGCAACGATGACGTCGCCACGCTTGACCTCTTTCACGAAGCTGGTGTCCAGGTCCTCCATGCAGTGCTTGGCCAACTCCTCCGCCCGGAACTCGGCCAGGTAGCGAGCGGGAATGATCACATCGGTATCAACGTTGGGGCCGTACTTCCAGGCCTTGCCTATCAGCTTCATGCAACCTCCTCCGGGTGAGCGATCCGCCCCTTGATGGCGGAGGCCGCGGCCACCGCCGGGCTGGACAGGTACAGCTCCGAGTCCACGTGGCCCATGCGACCGCGGAAGTTCCGGTTGCTGGTGCTGACGCACCTCTCCCCGGCAGCCAAAACCCCCATGTGTCCACCCATGCAGGGGCCGCAGGTGGGCGTGCTTACCGTGCACCCTGCCTCAAGCAGGGTCTCTATGATCCCCTCCCTGAGTGCCGCCATGTAGATAGTGGGCGTGGCGGGAATGACTATGCAGCGTACGTAGGGGTGAACCTTCTTGCCCTTCAGTATGCCCGCGGCTATTCGGAGGTCCGATAGCCAGCCGTTGGTGCAGGCGCCGATGAAGGACTGGTCGATGGTGATCTCCGGCAACTCCCGCACCGCCTTGATGTTGGAAGGTAGGAACGGCATCGCCACAACAGGCTCCAGCTTCGCCAGGTCAACCTCCACCGTCTCAACGTAGCTGGCACCCGGATCGGCCTCGAAAACCGAGTACGGGCGGTGGAACCGGCCATCCAGGAACTGCCTGGTTTTCTCATCGACGGGGAACAGCCCGACCTTACCCTGAGCCTCGGTGGTCATGTTACCCATGGTGAAACGATCCTCCATGAGGATGTCCGCCACGCCGTCGCCACCATACTCGATGGAGAGGTAGTTGGCCCCCTCCACCCCGATCTTGCCGATGATGTGGAGGACCACATCCTTGCCCGCCACCCACCGGTTGCGCTTGCCTCGGAGCATGATCTTCATGCTCTGGGGCACCTTCATCCACACCTCACCGGTGGCCCAGGCCACTGCAATGTCGGTGTGGCCGACGCCGCAGGAGAAACAGCCCAAGGCGCCGTAGGTGCAGGTGTGGGAGTCCGCGCCGAGCACAACCTCGCCGGGACCAACCAACCCCTGCTCCGGCAGAAGGGCGTGCTCTATGCCCATCCGGCCGCCGGCGTAATAGTGGGTTATCCCCTGCTCCTGGGCAAACTCCTTGGTGATCTTCGCGTTGGTGGCAGCCGGAATATCCTTGTTGGGGCAGAAGTGGTCCGCCACAAGGACTATTCGCTCCGGGTCCCAGACCCGATCGACCCCGATCTTGCGGAATTCGGCAACCGCGGGCGGGGTTGTGATGTCGTTGGCCATGGCAACGTCGACCTTGACGTTGAGCAGGTCACCGGCCTGTACGGTCTCATTGCCGCTGTGGGCGGCGAGGATCTTCTCGGCTATGGTCTGAGGCATGTTACCTCCACTATCGACGTGCTGGGTGCCGAGTGCCCGGAGTCTATTGAGCACTCAGCACTCTGGTACCGTGGCGGTGCGTTGCTAGCTCTGCTGCGAGAAGGCGCTGCCCACAGGGGGCGTTGGGCCCAGGTTGGGCACCCGGGATGACTTGCTCGTGCGTTGGTGCTCCGCCGGTTTTGCCGGCCCGGGGATACTGCTCGCGTCGGCCAGGGCGGGTCTGTTGGCCATCACCTTATTCAGCGCGGTCAGGTAGGCTTTCACGGAGGCAACAATGATGTCCATGTCCGCGCCGTGGCCGACGTAGGTCTTGCCGTCCTCCTGGATCCGGATCGTAACCTCCCCCAGGGCGTCGATCCCTCCAGTAACGGCTTGGACCGTGTACTCCATCAGCTTGCTGGGGATGTTGGCGATCATGTCGATCGCCTTGTAGGCCGCGTCCACCGGTCCCGTTCCAAGGGCCACCGTGCGGGCCTCGGTTCCATCCGGCTTCACCAACTCCACCGTGGCGGTAGGCACCAGGCCATTTCCGCAGGAGACCTGGACCAGTTTGAGGTGGAAGAACTCCTGAGCCGGACGCGTCTCGTCGGCCACGATCGCCTCCAGGTCGCGGTCCAAGACTTCCTTCTTCTTGTCCGCAATCTCCTTGAAGCGCACGAAGGCCCGGTTCAGATCCTCAGGGCCCAGCTTGTAGCCCAGCTCCTCCAGCCGCACCCTCAGGGCGTGGCGACCGGAGTGCTTGCCCATCACCAGCACGCTCTTGGCCAGCCCAATGGAGCGGGCATCCATGATCTCGTAGGTGCTGGCCTCCTTCAGCACGCCGTCCTGGTGTATGCCGGACTCGTGGGCAAAGGCGTTGCTACCCACCACGGCCTTGTTCGGCTGGACGGGGATCCCGGTGAAGCTGCTCACCATCCGGCTGGTCTTGTAGATCTGGGCGGTGTTGATCCCAGTGGACACACCGTACTGATCCTTCCGGGTGTGCAGCGCCATCACCACCTCCTCCAAGGAGGCGTTACCGGCGCGCTCGCCGATGCCGTTGATGGTGCACTCCACCTGCCGGGCGCCCGCCTTGATGGCCGCCAGGGAGTTGGCCGTGGCCAGCCCCAGGTCGTTGTGGCAGTGAACCGAGACTACCGCATCGCTGATGTTGGGCACATGATCGAAGACGCCGCGGATCAGCCCCGCGAACTCACCGGGCATGGCGTAGCCCACCGTGTCCGCCACATTAACGGTGGTAGCGCCCGCCCGGATGGCGACCTCCAGAGCCTTGAAGACAAATCTCGGGTCGGTGCGGGTGGCATCCATGGGGGAGAACTCAACGTCCATGCAGTAGCCCTTGGCCCGCCGGACCATCGCATCGATAGTCTCCAGCGCCTCGTCCCGGCTCTTGCGGAACTGGTGCACCAGGTGGATGTCCGATGTGGACATGAAGGTGTGGATCCTTGGGTTTTCCGCCTCTCGGATCGCCTCCCAGGCCCTGTCGATATCCTCCGGCACCGCCCTGGCAAGGCCACACACCACCACGCCCTTCACGGTCCGGGCGATCCGCCAAACGGCCTCGAAGTCATCCGGCGAGGAGGCTGGGAAGCCTGCCTCCATGATGTCCACCCCAAGCCACACCAACTGCCGCGCAATCTCAAGCTTCTCATCTGAGGTCAGGGAAGCGCCTGGCGACTGCTCCCCGTCCCGCAGCGTCGTATCGAAGATGTATACGTGGTCCTCCATGTTCGTCGCGCCCCCCGTAACTTGGGGGTCAGGGACCGGGGGTCGGGGGTCGGAATTTCTCCCTGGCCCCCGGCACTCGGCCCCCGTCCCCTTCTAGCCTACTTCTTCTTCATCCAGGTCATCATCGACCGCAGTTCCTTGCCGACCACCTCGATCGGGTGCTGGGCCTCACTTCGCCGCATTGCCAGGAAGTTTGCCCGCCCGCCCGCGTTGTTTTCCTGGATCCACATGCTGGCCCAGGTACCATCCTGAATATCCTTCAGCAACTTCCGCATGTTCTCCCGGACGTGCTCGTCGACTACCTTGGGGCCCGCCGTGTAGTCGCCCATCTCGGCGGTGTCGCTGACGGAGTAGCGCATTTCCGCGAAGCCGCCCCTGTAGATCAGGTCCACGATCAGCTTGAGCTCGTGCAGGCACTCGAAGTATGCGGACTCGGGCGCGTACCCGGCCTCGGTCAGGGTCTCGAAGCCGGCCTTGATCAGAGCGGTCACGCCCCCGCACAGCACGGCCTGCTCGCCGAAGAGATCGGTCTCGGTCTCCTCTCGGAAGGTGGTCTCCAGCACGCCTGCTCGCGTGGCGCCGATCCCTCTGGCATAAGCCAGGGCGTTCGGCCAGGCCCGGCCGGTGGCGTCCTGGTGCACGGCGATCAGGGCGGGCACCCCCTCGCCCTGGGTGAATACCTCGCGCACCAGGTGGCCCGGGCCCTTTGGCGCGACCATCGACACGTCCACACCCTCCGACGCGACGATCTGGTTGAAGTGAATGTTGAAGCCGTGGGCGAACATCAGCGTGTTGCCCGGCTTCAGGTGAGGTCGGATCGACTCATCGTAGAGCTTCCTCTGCTTCTCGTCCGGTACGACGACCATGATGGTGTCCGCGGCCTCGGCAGCGTCCTCCACGGTCATCACCTTCAGGCCGGCGGCCTCAGCCTTGGCCCACGAGGGGCTTCCCTCGTACAGCCCGACCACGACGTTGCAGCCACTCTCCTTCAGGTTGTTCGCGTGGGCGTGGCCCTGGCTGCCATAGCCCATGACCGCGATCGTCTTTCCCGTCAGCAGTCCCAGGTCTGCATCCGCTTCGTAGTAGATTTTCGGCATTTACCCTATCTCCTCCTCGAGTAGAAATCTCAACTGTCTACTTCTCCCTCTGGGAGAGGCGTCTCAGATCCCTAATTGGACGCGTTGCCGGTGCCATTAGACGTACCGGCGCCGGTGGTCTCACGGGTGGCAATGCTGCCTCGCACCATCGATACCTTTCCGGTGCGCACGATCTCCTTGATCCCGAAGGTCCGGAGCATGGAAATCAGAGACTCGATCTTGTCCTCCGGCCCCGTCACCTCCACCGTCAGGGAGGTAGCAGCCACGTCCACAACCTTTGCCCGGAAGATCTCCACGATCTGCATGATCTCTGTCCGAGTGGCAGGCTTGGCGGATACCTTGATCAGCGCAAGCTCCCGATCCACGGTGGGATCCTCGGTGACGTCGGAGACCTTCCGCACGTTGATCACCTTGTAGAGCTGCTTGGTCACCTGCTCTACCAGCGGCTTGGAACCGTCCACCACCAGCGTCATTCGGGAGATGTCCGGGGTCTCGGTGTGGCCGACGGTGATGCTCTCGATGTTGAAGTTGCGCCTACGGAACAGGCTGATCACCCGGCTCAACACGCCGGGCCGATCCTCCATCAACGCCACAAGGGTGTGCTTCATCCGACCATCACCTCCCCCAACGACCGTCCGGGAACCACCATAGGGTAGACGTTCTCCGCGGTCTCCACCTGGAACTCCAGCAGCACCGGCCCCTTCACCCTTCGGGCCTCCTCGATGATCCCCCGAACCTCCTCCTGCCTGGTGGCTCTGAAGCCCTTGATCCCGTAGGCATCGGCGAGCTTCATCCAGTCGGGGCCACTCAACGGCGTGGCCACGAAGCGCTTCTCGTAGAAGAGATCCTGAAGCTGCCGCACCATTCCCAGGCAGAAGTTGTTTATCAGGGCGATCTTTATGTCCACACCCTCCTGGACGGCGGTGGCCAGCTCCTGAATGTTCATCTGCATGCCGCCGTCGCCGATGACCACCCACACCTCTTTGTCGGGCTTCGCCATCTTCACCCCGATGGCTGCGGGCAGCGCGAAGCCCATGGTGCCCATCCCCCCTGAGGTGATGAAGGTGCTGGGTTCGTTGTACCAGTAGAGTTGGGCCGCCCACATCTGGTGCTGGCCCACATCCGCGACGACTATGGCCTCGCCCTGGGTCACGTCGTATATCGCCTTGATCGGGTACTGAGGCAGCAGCTTCTCCGACTTCCTAACCTCGGTGGCAGGATGCTTCACCCGCCAGGCCTTCAGCTGATCGACCCACTCGACGTGCTCTGAAGATATTATCTCCTGGTTCAGCCGCTCAAGAACGTTCTTCACGTCGCCGACGATCGGCACCGTGACCCGGACGTTTTTCCCGATCTCCGCCGGGTCTATGTCGATGTGGACAATCTTGGCGTTGGGAGCGAACTCCTCCACCTTGCCGGTGACCCGATCGTCGAAGCGCATGCCTATGGCCACTATGAGGTCGCTTTCGTGGACCGCGTAGTTGGCGTAGGCCATTCCATGGAGCCCCAGCAGCCCAAAGGAGAGGGGGTGGGACTCCGGGAAGCAGCCGATCCCCAGCAGGGTGGTGATGAGTGGAATGCCGGTGGTCTCCACCAACGCCTTGAGCTCCTGCTCGGCGTGGGAGATCAACACACCCTGACCAGCGATGATCACAGGGTGCTTCGCCCCATCTATCAGGGCCGCGGCCCGCTTGATCTGACCCACGTTCCCCTGCACGGTCGGGCTGTAGCCCGGTATGTGTACGGTCTTCGGGTAGGCGAAGACCGTCTCGGCCAGCAGCACATCCTTTGGCACGTCCACCAGGATCGGCCCCGGCCGGCCGGTTCGAGCCAGGTAGAAAGCCTCCTTCATCACCCTGGGCAGGTCCTGCACTCGCTCCACCAGATAGCTGTGCTTGGTGATCGGCAGGGTGATGCCGGTGATGTCGCACTCCTGGAAGCTGTCCTTACCGATCTGGTCGAATGGCACGTTGGCGGTGATTGCCACCATGGGACTCGAGTCCAGATAGGCGGCGGCTATGCCGGGCACCAGGTTCAGCGCCCCCGGCCCGGAGGTGGCGCAACAGACCCCCACATCCCTGCTGGCGCGACCGAAACCGTCGGCCATGTGGGCCGCGCCCTGCTCGTGGCGTACCAGTACGTGGTGGATAGGGTACTCTGGTAGTACATCGTAGAAGGGCGTGATGGTACCACCAGGGATGCCGAAGATCACCTTCACACCCTCTTCGACCAGGCTCTGCGCGATGATCCGTGCACCGTTGAGCTTCATGTCGCTTGGATCCCCCCTTCCAGTGTACCCGCTCCGGAAAAACAAAAATCCCGCCCCCAATAGGGACGGGAAAAACCCGCGGTACCACCCAACTTGATGCGAACCGGCCCACCGAGTTGGAGGTCAGGCAACAAAAAGCCTCGCCCCATAGGGACGAGACTGATGATGTGCCTCGCGGTACCACCCCGGTTGATGCGAGCCTGGATTCGCACCCACTTTACGGAGTATAACAGCTCCGCACCTGGCACAGGACTACTGGCGCGCGGTCTCCATAGCACCGCACCGTTCACCCTGGCTGCTCCGGGGCGAGTTCGAAGGGCTCCTACGCACTGGGTTTCCACCTACCCCCAGCTCTCTGGGCTTCGGAGCGCCTCTACTACTCCCCATCAACGCTTCATATATTCGGTTTCTGGATTGCAAAGGAGTCTATCACAGGCTCGTTAACCCTGTCAACGCTTTGTACTCGTTTGCGCAATTGGCAAGTCAGCGGGTCCATGGTGAACCATGCTGTAGGGTGCGGGCTCTTGCGACCGGTGACGCGCTTGCCGTCTGGCCTGGAGGCCTGATTCTCGAGAGCAGCAGCCCCCTACCTCATGAATCATGGCACGTGAATTGCGTTTGTGGGTTGGCACGAGTCGTGCAGCAACGCAGAATCCCCGCAATTGTACGTAGAGCCGTGCCCAGCAAGTGCGGCCCCTCTTGCGGATCCGCACTTATCGTTCAGGAGGTGGTGCCGTGATGCAGTTGGCCATCGAAACGCAGGGTTTGGCTCCGGGCATGTGGGCCGTCATCTCGAAGGTAATCTCGTGGGAATGGCTGGAGAGCAGCGGGAGGGTGCGCTGGGTGGTGGAGACTGTTCTGTCTCCAAGCGTCATCAGGAGCGCCATCCCCTCCGTCGTGTCCATAGGGCTGGTTAAGCCCAACGACCCGCGCCTCCCTGCACGCAAGCCTGCCGTCCGCAGAAGAGCCGTCCGGAAGCGGGCACTTCCCGTCGCCGTTTCTGTCGCTGCTTAACAGCTTCGAGTTGCCCCTTCCTCACCTAGCTGCCAACGCGATGGCAACACGGACTGCAGAGAAGGCCTGCAACAGCAGCCAGGCGCCCGTCGCCGTTGCCGGGGTCGTCAAGTCCCAGGCAGTCAGCATGTTGCCGGCAAAACCCCAGCGCACTACCGGCAACTCCTTGAGTTCTTGAGTTATCGAAGGGGCTGGAGCCGATCCGCCTGCGCGGTTTAGGGGGGCACGCTAGAGACACTTCCCAGAATATAATCCTTGAATAAGCCTCCGATAGGCGATAGGCGGCGTGGATTACGCATACGCTACTACTAGCTCCCCTTCCCGCGCCCAACGGTTGGATCGGCAAGGCTGGAGTTCATCAGGGAACGAGGAGGTTGCGGTGAACATACCTGTGGACTTACTCGTATCGCTCTTTCTGGGGCTCATCGCTGGTTGGGGTGCCGGCCGGTTGATGGGTTCGGGGCGCTACGGCATTATCGGCGACATGGTCGTGGGGATCCTCGGCGCGTTTGTCGGCGGCTGGCTGTCCGAGCGGCTACTGGGGATCGGTGTGACAGGGTTCAACGTCATCAGCATCGCCATTGCGTTGATCGGCGCGGTCATCGCGATCGCCATCTTCCGCGCTCTGGCGCCGCACCGGCGATGGTTTATCTGAATGTCTTGCAGACTCTTCGACAACACCACGACTGGTTTGGCGGCACCACAACAACACGAGCACAGACTCGGGAGGTCTACACCATGGTCGACAAGGAAAGGGTGAAGGGCAAGGCGGAGCAGTTCAAGGGCAAGGTGGAGCGGGCCGTCGGCAAAGCCACGGGGTCGGAGGAGACTCAGGCTCGCGGCGAGGTCGACGAGGCCAAAGGCG
>Ga0209638_1001373_pt1 | contig 15651 bp, 12 predicted proteins | sample BarGraNGADG00211_FD_184490 | JGI IMG/M metagenome (GOLD analysis project Ga0209638, IMG submission 184490) | Arctic peat soil microbial communities from Barrow, Alaska - Barrow Graham LP Ref core NGADG0002-211 (SPAdes) (version 2) | ecosystem: Environmental > Terrestrial > Soil > Wetlands > Peat... | reverse complement strand
CGCCGCCAAGCCTGCCGCCAAGCCTGCCGCGAAACCCGCCACGAAGCCCGCCGCCAAGCCCGCCGCCAAGCCCGCCACGAAGCCCGCCGCGAAACCCGCCGCCAAGCCTGCCGCGAAACCCGCCGCCAAGCCCGGGCCCGCGGCCACCAAGCCCGTCGCCGCGAAACCCGCCGCCAAGCCCGGGCCCGCAGCCGCCAAGCCCGGGCCCGCAGCCGCCAAGCCCGGGCCCGCAGCCGCCAAGCCCGCGCCCGCGGCCACCAGGCCCGTCGCCGCGAAGTCCGCCGCGAAGTCGGCTGCTGCCGGGCCCGACGCGGCTGCGTCTTCTGGATCTCGCGCCAGGCCCGGACCACTGAAGCCCGCGATTCCGTCTGGGCTCATCCCCGTCCCGGTGCCAGCCGTCCCAACCCGCCCGGGTCCGCAGGTGTCTATGCCGGAGTTGCCCAGAATCGCGCCTCATCCGATTTTCGCTCCCGTCGCCACGCCTCCGGCGAGACCGCGCGACGAGGAGCCGACCGACTCGGGAGACGCCGACGCCCTGGATCGGAAGGATCGTAAGACAAAGCGCCCCAAGACCTGGGCGCCTTGACCTACCCGGAGGACCCCGCGGCGATGACCGAAGCCACAGGGGCGCAAGCCGATCGGCTCAGTGGCGCCCGCGGCGGCGAGACGGTCACCGATGGGTCCGGCCGGCCGGCGTCGTGGCCCGGCTCCTACCAACTGGCGCGGGGCCTGGCGGCCTTCGTTGTTGTCCTGGCGCTGGGCGTGCTGGCGGGTTGGGCGTTCGGGTGGCCGATTCTGACGAGCTGGATGCCGGGCGAGGTGCAGACGAAGGTGAATGCCGCCATTTGCCTGCTGTCCCTGGCGCTGGGGCTCGGGTTGGCGGTGGCGCCACCACCCCGGCGCGCGTCACGGCTACTTGCGGCCGGCCTGGCACTGATCGTGTTTGCGTTGGCCGGGGCCACCGCGCTCGAGCACTTCACGGGGATGGACTTCGGCATCGACCAGGCCTTCGCCGTCGACACCGCAAGCGCGATTTCCCCGCATCCGGGCCGATTCGCGGTCCAGACCTCGGTTGCCTTCATCGGCGCAGCCCTCGCACTGGTGGTTATGGGCAGGCGCATCCGCGGCGTCGACCCGACCGAGTGGCTCGGGGTCGCGTGTGGATGCATCGGAGGCGTCGGGGTCCTCGGTTACATGTTCGGCGCGACTGAGTTGCTGTCACTGGGCTCGGCGACGCAGGTCTCACTCCCGGTGTCGTTTGCGCTGACCATCCTGGGCGTGGCCCTGATAGCCGCAAATCCGCACCATCGCCTCGTGCGCCTCGTGACCGACACCGGGGCTGCCGGGCAGGTGATGCGGGTGTTCTTGCCAGCCGCCGTTCTGGTGGTCCCCGTGGGCGCGTGGGTGAGGCTATGGGGTGAGCGTGCCGGCCTGTACGGCGAGGGGGTCGGTCTGACCATCATGGTCGCCTTCGAGGCGCTCATCCTGGCCACCATCGGAGCCTGGACGACCTCCCGGGTGCAGGGTCTGGAATCGGAGCGTGCCCAGGCCCGCGTCGATCGAGACCGGTTCTTCGAGCTGACCGCGGACCTTGTGTGTGTATTCGATGCCGATGGCCGGTTGCTCGTTGCCAGTCCGAGCTGGCAGCGGGTTCTGGGACATCCGCTGTCGGAGATCATGGAGGGGCCTTTCGCCGACTTCGTCCACCCTGAGGATCGTGAGGTCACGCGGGCTCAGCTTGGGTCGGGGCTTGCTGCAGACATTCCAGCGCAGTCGTTTCAGAACCGCTGTCGGCGTGCAGACGGAACGTATCGCTGGTTGGAGTGGAACTCCGATCGGGACCCGGCCTCGGGTCATGTGTATGCGGTGGCCCGCGACATCACCGAGCGAAGGCAATCGCAGGCGGCGCTTGCCCGCCTGGCCGCGATCGTCGAATCGAGCGCCGACGGGATCGTTGCGGTCGATCCGAGCGGCTACATATCCGAGTGGAACGCCGGCGCCGCGGCGATGTTCGGATACTCGGTCGAGGAGGCGATCGGCCAACAATTCACTCTGACCGCACCGGAAGGCGAGCGCGACGAGCAGACGCGACGTTGGTCGGAAGCCGCGGCCGGACGACCTCAGACCTACGAGTCCTTCCGGCGGCGCAAAGATGGAAGCCAGTTTCGGGCGCTACTCACTCTGTTCCCGATCAGCGGCCGAGACGGCGCCCACGTTGGGGTGTCGACGATCGTCCATGACGTCACCGACTCGTACGACGCTCACCAGAAGCTGGAGCGGAGTTCCCAGGAGCTGGCCCGCTCCAATGCCGAGCTCGAGCAATTCGCATACGTTGCGAGCCACGACTTGCAGGAGCCGTTGCGGATGGTGACCGGCTTCATGGGCCTGCTCAACAAGAAGTACGGCGACAAGCTCGGCGCTGAAGGGGACGAGTACATCGGCTTCGCCGTCGACGGTGCGCGCCGCATGCAGTCCCTCATCGACGACCTTCTTACGTTTTCGCGCGTCGGCTCGAGAGACGGCAACTTGGTGTTGATGGACATACGTGACGCGGTGACTTCTGCCGAGCAGAACCTCCGGACGCTGATCGAGGAGACCGGTGCCCGGATCGTTCCTGGCGACTTGCCAACGTTGGTTGCCGACAGGCAGCTAATGGGCCAGCTCTACCAGAACCTCATCGGCAACGCCATCAAGTTTCGTGGCGAAGGGCCCGCGGATATCGAGCTTGGCGCCGAACGTGGCACACTGGAGTGGCGTCTGTTCGTGCGAGACCACGGTATCGGCATTCCGCCCGAACATCGCGAAAACGTCTTCGTGATATTCCGACGCCTCCACGGCCGGGGGGAATATCCTGGTAGTGGGATCGGGCTTGCCATTTGCAAGAGGATCGTCGAGCGTCAAGGTGGGCGCATCTGGGTCGACTCGACCGCAGGTGGTGGCTGCACTTTCTGGTTTACGCTGCCTGATCGGACAAGGAGTGGGGGCGATGAATAGAGGCGGCTCAGTCGAGATCCTTCTCGTCGAGGACAATCCGGGTGATGTGCGTCTCACTCAGGAGGCGTTCCGCCAGGGCAAGATCGCGAACGAGTTGCTCGTTTGCGGCGACGGCGACTCGGCCATGAAGATGCTGCGGGAGCGCCACGAGAAGGGCGAACGGCAGCCCGGCCTCGTCCTGCTTGACTTGAACCTGCCCGGCCGGCACGGCCTCGACGTGCTGGGCGAGATAAAAGGTGACGCCGACCTCCGGCTAATTCCCGTCGTGATCCTCACCTCCTCCGCAGCAGAACGGGACGTGCTGCAGAGCTACGAACGCAACGCCAACGCGTACGTAACGAAGCCCATCGACATCGACGAGTTCCTGGCGGCGATTCGCGCGCTGGGCGACTTCTGGCTTGACGTCGTTCAGCTTTCGCGCGGATGAGCGAGTCGCTGAAGGTCCCGTCTCGGGCGGATGAGGCGGCCAGGCCGGCCGTCGATTCTTTCCGTGTGCTGCTGGTCGAAGACAACCCCGGCGACGCGTTACTCATCGAGGAGGCAGTGTGCGCGGGCGGCGTCGTCCACCTGGAGCGGGCTGAGCGGCTGGTGGAAGCTCTCGAACGGTTGAGCGCGGAGCCGTTCGATGCGGTCCTGCTGGACCTCGATCTGCCCGACAGCCGGGGCTTCGATACCCTCGCCGCGATCCTGGCCCAGACCAGGATCCCGATCCTGGTGATGACCGGGCTGGACGACGAATCGGTTGGCTTGCAGGCGATCCGCCACGGTGCGCAGGACTACCTTATAAAGGGCCGCGTCAGCGACGACGTGCTGCGACGCTCGCTCAGGTATGCCATCGAGCGCTGGCGTCTCCAGGCCGCGGTCTCGACGCCACTGATCGAGACGGCGCCGATCGGGCTCGCGGTCCTCGACCGCGAACTTCGCTTCCTGTACGTGAACCCGGCCCTGGCCGGCCTTGATGGGCTGCCGGCGGTTTCGCACCTCGGCCAGCGCATGGACCGCGTGGTTCCGGAGCTCGGGATCGACACGGTGGACCTGCTGGAGCGCGTCGTGGAGACGGGCAATGCTGTGCAGGACGTGGAGGTCAACGGGCACTCGCCGTCGGATTCGGAGCCGTCGACGTGGCTCCTGAACGCAGTGCCGCTCCGGGACGCCGCCGGCGAGACGGTGGGCGTCACGATCAGCGTCGTCGAGATCACCGAGCGCAAGCACCGCGAGCGGGCCCTCGCGGCGCTGGCCGAGCTTCGTAGCCAGGCCCAGGCAATCGGCGAGTCGATCCCGTACGGCATTTGGATCGCCGCTTCCGATGGACGGATGAAGTACCTGAGCGAATCGTTCCTATCCCTCCTCGGCATGACCATGGAACAAGCCGCCGACTTCGGATGGATGGAAGCCCTCGCGCCGGCAGCGGCCGCGCCCACCAAGCGAGACTGGCACGAATCGATCGTGGCAGGCCGGCCGTGGAACTACGAGTATGGCATCGACGACCCTGCCGGCCGCCGACACACGGTCCTCTCTCGCGGCAACGCCGTTCGCGACGAGACGGGAGCCGTCACAGGCTGGGCGGGGATCAATCTGGACATCACCGACCGCCGAGAGGCCGACTCGTTCCGGGACGCCTTCGTCGGCATCCTATCCCACGAGTTGCGAACACCGATCACGTCGATCTACGCCGCGAGCACCCTGCTCGGTCGTCCCGGGCTCGACGATCAAACGCGCGCCGAGTTGGTGGCGGACGTCAGCGAAGAGGCCGAGCGACTGCGCCACCTCGTCGAAGATCTGCTTGTCCTCGCGAAGTCCGAGCGCGGCGCAATTCAGGTGCAGCTCGAGCCCGTTCTCCTGCAGCACCTCATGCCTCGAGTGTGTGAAGAGGAACAGCGCCGCTGGCCCGACCTCAAGATAGTGGTCTCGGTGAACCGCCCGGTGCCGGTCGCCAGGGCAGAAGAGGCCTTCGTCGAGCAGATCGTTCACAACCTGCTTGGCAACGCCGCCAAGTACGGACCGCCCGACGGCGCGATCGACGTCATCGTGGATGCCCCCGACGGCTGGCCGCGAGTTCGAGTCCTGGATCGGGGCCCCGGAGTTGATCCGGCCGAGGCCGACCAGCTCTTCAACCTGTTCTACCGTTCCGGGCGAACGTCGCAGGTGGCCGGCTCCGGGATCGGGCTGTTCGTGGCCCAGCGCCTCGTGGAATCGATCGGCGGAACGATATGGGCCAGGCCGCGTGACGACGGCCCCGGCGCCGAATTCGGCTTCCGCCTGCAGCCCCTCCGCGAAGACGGGATCTAGGAGCGATGACCGTGGGCCGGGAAATCGAGCGCAAGTTCCTCGTCCGCGACATGTCGGTCGTCGCCGGCATACCGGGCGTGGCTTTTCGGCAGGGCTACCTTTCGACTGAGCCCGAACGCGCCGTGCGAGTGCGTCGTGCGGGCGAAGGCGCCTTCGTCACGATCAAGGGGATCTCGGGGCCGAGCGGGGCAAGCCGTGCCGAGTTCGAGTATCCGATCCCGGCAGAAGACGCGGACATCATGCTCGACGAACTCGCCCTGAGGCCGTTGATCGAGAAGACCCGCTATCGGGTCGAGGCCGGCGGCCGAATCTGGGAGATCGACGTCTTCGCCGGTGCGAACGACGGGTTGGTCGTCGCCGAAGTCGAGTTGCCGGCCGAGGACGCGGCCGTTGTGGTTCCGGCCTGGGCGGGCGCCGAGGTCACCGGCGATGCCCGCTACTTCAACGCCAATCTCGTGGCGCACCCCTACCGGGACTGGGCGTAGACGAGCGCGGCTCCCGCATGAGCGGGAGCCGCGCAATAGGGGTTTGGCGCAGCGACTACTTGAGAGCCGCGCGGCACGTCTTTGCGTCCTTGGCCGCCGACTTGAGCAGGTCGCGAGCCTGGACGAGAGCAGCCCGGGCGCTCTTGAGGACCGGTCCGGCGGTTCCGGCGTTGTACTGGGCCGGCGTCAGCGGGAGAAGGGCCGCCGGAAGCGGCGTCGCGAGCCCTGCCGCCTGAGTCACGGCGGCGTTCATCGCGTCGAGGTCCGCCTGGGCTGCGGTCGTGTCCTTGCCGGCGGCCTTGGCGGCGGCGATGCGGTTGGTGAGCTTCGTGTTGATGTTGGCGAAGACTTTCTGCGAGGCGACGACTCCGTCGGCCGCGGAAACCAGGCGCACCTGCGGACCTACGAGCAGATAGACGCGGTACTCCTTGGCGATCCTGGCGATCTCCGCCTTGAGATTGGGAACGGAGGTCTCGGCGTCTATGGTTGCCTTGAGGGTCCACGTGGCCGAGTTCATCGGCACCTTCGCACTCGTCTTCGTCGGCTGCGGCGCTATTGCCGTTGGCAAGGTGGATGCGGTCGGAGTAGCGCTGGCGTTCGGCATCACGATCGGCGTGATGTGGTACGCCGTTGGCCACATCTCAGGCGGCCAATTCAACCCGGCGGTGTCGATTGGTCTGGCGGTCGCCGGACGCCTCCCGTGGATGAGGGTCCCGACCTACATCGTCGCCCAGGTCGCGGGGGCCGTCGTTGCGGCCCTGCTTCTGCGGCTCAGCCTCGGCGGCGATGTGTCCCTCGGCGTCACCCACCCATCGGGATCGGACATCCAATCGCTCGTGTTCGAGGGCGTGCTCGCCTTCTTGCTGGTCTTCGTCGTGGCATCGGTTGCGACAGACCCGCGGGCGTTCCGGCAGGCTGGGGGAGCGGCAATCGGCGGAGCGATCACTCTCGGCGCGCTGGTCGGTGGGCCCGTCAGCGGAGCATCGATGAACCCGGCACGCTCTTTTCGGTCCCGCGCTCGTCGCGGGCGACTGGGCCGGCCTGTGGATCTACATCGTTGGGCCGTTGGTTGGAGGGGTAGTCGCCGGCCTGGTCTACACGTTCCTTCGAGAGGACGAGCCGCCAGCCGCGTGAGCTCGCGCCCGGCCCGCACTACGAGGCCGGTGCGCTCGGCAGCGATCGGTCGAATAGCTCTGGCGCAGCGCCTCCACCCGGGGCCGCGGGCTCGGCGAACCAGCGCTTGGAAAGGCGCATCGCCGCCCACACCAGGGCCAGCATGACGGGCACTTCGATGAGCGGGCCGACGACGGTTGCGAGCGCCACCGTCGGCGAGAATGCCGTGATCGCGATGGCAATGGCGATCTCGAAATCCCGGCCCGTCGCGTTGAAGGCGACCGCCACGGCGTCCCGGTACGGGAAGCGCAACCGGGAACCGAGGAAGAACACGACGAAGAACATGGTCGCGAAGAAGAGGGCCATTGGAATGGCCATCTCGACCACGATGCCCGGTCGCTGGATGATCAGGTCGCCCTTGAGCGAGAACATGACGATAAGGGTGAACAGCAGGCCCAGGATGGAGAGGGCGTTGAGCCCGGGCTTGAGCCTCTCCATCGATGCCTCGCCGCCTCGACGGGTCACCGCCAGCCGAGTCAAGACGCCGAGCACGAGCGGCAGGCCCAGGTAGAGAACCACCGACTCGGCGACGACCCAGACGTCGAAGTTGACGTTGCCGATGAGGAGGCGGGCGTAGACCGGGATCAGGAGCATCTGGGCGACCGAGTTCAGGGCCACGAACACCAGGGCCATCGGCGTGTTCCCCTTCGCGAGGAACGTGAAGATGATCACCATCGCGATGCAGGGGGCGAGGCCGTAGAGGATCAGCCCCGTGCGCAACTCCGGGTCGCTGACGAAGAGGTTCGCGAGGCCGAGCATCACGAACGGCGCGACGAGGTAGTTGAAGAAGAGCACGACACCGAGCTGGCGCGGCGAGCGGAAGGCGTCGCCGACCTCGTCCAAGCGGACGTTCGTCATCGCCGGGTACATCATCGCGAAAAGCCCGACCGGCACTCCCAGCGAGATCGCGTTGGGGACGGTCAGCACGAACGTCCCGCCGGCAATCGCCTTGATCGCATCGATCGGCGGGGTTAGCGCGAAGTCCGAGATGGACAGCCACTTCCCGATGCCGATCCCGATTGCCATGCTGACGACCACGAAGAACGGCAGAAGACGGAAGTCCTCGAGCTTGGCGAGCAGGCGGGCGGTCATCGGGCTCCTTGGGTCTTGGGGTCTGTGGCAATTACAGGGTAGGGCCTCGTGCGATTCAACCTGTTCCGGATCTCGCCCTTGCGTGGGGTGCGCAGTGCGTCAGGGCGTCCGGTGGTTCCGACGCGAGTAGTCGACATTGCGGCGTTGATGCGGGGGCGTTACGTTCCAAGGGCCCGAAGATAGGTTCCTGTAATGCCCGGCGTGGCCCGGATCGGCGAGAATTCTGTGGGGGTCTAGAGCGACCTGGAGCCTGAGCTTGATCGTTCGCATCCTGCGAGGGAGCGTCGCCGCCGATCTGGTTCCTGCCTTCCACGATCTGGCCATGAGCACCGTGCTGGACCTGCGGCGGCGGGACGGCATGGTCGAAGCCCATGTAGCCCGCCAGATTGCCTCCGATGGCAGCGAGGAGATCTTGTTCGCGAGCGTCTGGAGCGACATACGCGTGGATCGGTGGCTCGGACTTGCTACAGGTTCCTGCGCCGCTCATTGGTCTGGAAGGGTTCCTCAGCCATCGCGACCTGCAGCACTATGAAGTCATCGACCCGGACCTGGGCCCGGCGGGGGAATCTCAGCGCGACGGGCACCACCGGCGGTCATCCTCGGGGGAGTAGCGTCGGTCGCGTCGCAGCTGTGTCGTTGCCGCCGCGCACGATAGCGGCCACACTACGCGCATGAGTCCCCAGAGGAAGCAGCGTTCCAAGCCCGGCAAGAAGCGAGTGCCGGAAGCCTTGCCCGCGAAGGCGGCCGAGCCGAAGGCACGGCCTGTGCCGGTCGCACCGCCTTTGCCGGCCACTAAGGAGGATATCGCTCGCTACCGCGAAAACCTGCAGGGCGAGATCGACGCGGTGGCGCTGTACTCGGTGCTGATGGAGAAGGAATCGAGCCAGGCGCTGCGGGAGTTCTACGGGCGCATGGTCGAGGTCGAGGAGGTCCACGCCGGAGTCTGGCGCAACAACCTCGAGGCGGCCGGCATCGATGCGAGCGGGATGCGGCCGGCCTGGCGTGCCCACGTACTGATGTTCGTGGCGCGCCGCTTCGGTCCCGGCATCGTCGTCCCCACGATCGCGGGCCGCGAGGCCGCCGACCAAGCCATGTACGACGAGCAGCCGGAGGCGCTCGCCCGCATGCCCGGCGATGAACGGTCGCACGCCCGGCTATTCCGGGAGCTGGCCAACAGTCGCGGAGTCGAGGGCGCGGCGATCGCCCGCATAGAAGGGCGCCACCGCGGCAGCGGCGGCAATCAGCTGCGCGCGGCGGTCCTCGGCGCGAACGACGGACTCGTCTCCAACCTCAGCATCTCCATGGGTGTGGCGGGGGCGTCGGGCGCGTCGGGAGGCGGCCACCCGGTTCTCGTGGCCGGACTCGCGGGGATGCTGGCGGGCGCTCTCTCCATGGCCATCGGGGAGTGGCTCTCCGTTCAGAGCGCCCGCGAGCTGTACGCCCACCAGGTCAAAGTCGAGCGAGAGGAGTTGCTCCAGGTCCCCGACGAGGAGGAAGAGGAGCTGGCTCTCATCTATCAGGCCAAGGGTCTCACGAGCGAGCAGGCGCGCGTGATGTCGAAGTCGATCATCGGAGGAGACCTCGGACACGCGGTGGACACTCTGGCTCGAGAAGAGCTGGGGATCGATCCCGACGAGCTCGGCGGATCGGCCTGGGTGGCGGCTGCGACGTCGTTCTTCCTCTTCGCCCTGGGCGCGATCGTGCCCGTCCTGCCGTTCATCTTCGCGACTGGGATGGCCGCGGTGGCGGCCTCGATCATCGTGAGCGCCCTGGCGCTGATGCTGGTCGGCGCCGCGATCACGGTCGTGACCGGATCCGGCGTGCTCAAGACCGGCGGGCGACAGGTCATGCTGGGCATGCTCGCGGCCGCGATCACGTTTGGGCTGGGCAGCCTGGTGGGCCACGCCGTCGGGTAGGTCGGAAAGAGGCGACTGGATTGGCTCAGTACGTGGGCGCCCTGGACCAGGGAACTACGAGCACCCGGTTCATGGTCTTCGACCACTCGGGCGCTGTGGTGGCGATAGATCGGAAGGAACACGAACAGATCTATCCAAAGCCCGGTTGGGTTGAGCACGATCCCGCGGAGATCTGGACGCGTTGCGTCGAGGTCATTCAGGGCGGATTGGCCAAGGCCGGCATTAAGGCCTCCGACCTGGCGGCCGTTGGCATCACCAATCAGCGCGAGACGACGGTCGTTTGGGATCGCAAGACCGGCAAGGCTGTCTACAACGCGATTGTCTGGCAGGACACGAGGACGGACACGCTCATCAACGGGTGGGCCAAGGACGGCGGCCAGGATCGCTTCCGCGCCAAGGTCGGACTTCCTCTGGCGACGTACTTCTCCGGCCCGAAGGTCAAGTGGATCCTCGACAACGTCCCGGGTGCGCAAGCGAAGGCTGATGCCGGCGACCTTATCTTCGGCAACATCGACACATGGTGCATCTGGAATCTGACCGGCGGCACCAACGGAGGCGTTCACGTCACCAACGTCAGCAATGCCAGCCGGACGATGCTGATGAACCTGGAGAAGGCGGTCGTGTACTTCCACGGCTGCGCCGTCAACTACTACGAGCCGCATGTCGCGAACGCGGCGATCGCGATCCTCGAGCGGAACGGCTACCAGGTGATCGTGCCCGAGCAGGTCTGCTGCGGACTGCCGCTCATCAGCAACGGCATCTACGGCGAGGCCCGCGAGCGCGCCAACAAGAACCTCAAGATCCTGGCCGAGTATGCCCGCAAGGGATACAAGATCGTCGGCACCTCCACCTCGTGCACCCACACCATCAAGGCCGAATACCGCGAGATGCTCGACATTCGCGACGACGACGAGAAGGTCGTAGCGGAAGCCACGTGGGACATCTGCGAATTCCTCCTCGACCTGCACGAACAGGGCAAGCTCGACACGAGCTTTGGGACTCTCGACGAGGACCTGCCGTACCACGCCCCCTGCCAGCTGAGAAGCCACGGCATCGGCCTGCCGGCAATGGATCTGTTCGCCCTAGTTCCGGGACTCCGGGCGAGGGACATGGACCATGACTGCTGCGGCATGGCCGGCACCTACGGCATGAAGAAGGAAAAGTACGACATCGCGTTCGCCGTCGGCGAGCCGCTCTTCGAGAAGGTCCGCGCGAGCGGGGCCCCCGAGGCGGCCTGCGACTCGGAGACCTGCCGCTGGCAGATCCAGGGGGCCACGGGCGTCCGGACGAAGCATCCGGTGGAGATCCTCCAGGCCGCCTACCTGGCGGGCGACGCGGCGGCCGGCCACCCGGCATCCGGCAGGAAATGACGGGAGGCGCGCGTGCCGGAGGCGGCTGAACCACTCGTCGGAATCGTCGTCGTGTCGCACTCGGCCAAGATCGCGGAGGGCGTGGTCGAGTTGGCCCGGCAGATGGCCGGGCCCGACGTAGCGGCCGTGGTCGCGGCGGCCGAAGAGGCGGCCAACATGCCCAAGGACGTGGCGTGAGCCGCCGTGCGTCACAATGGCCCGGGTCGCCGCTGAAGGGAGCCAGGGGGATGCAGGTAGCCGAATTGGACATCCACAACAAGTCCGGGCTGCACGCGCGCCCTGCCGCCATGTTCGTCAAGACGGCCGCGGCCTTTCGCTCGAGCGTCTTCGTCGAGAACCTGACCCGAGGTTCCAAGCCCGCGAACGCCAAGAGCCTGCTCGCGGTGCTGGGCTGTGGCGTGGAGCAGGGTCACCGGATCAGGGTTTCGGCCGAGGGCGAGGACGAAGCTGCTGCCATCGCGGCGGTGCGGATGCTGGCGGAGGGCGGCTTCGGCGAAGCCGCCGCGGGCTGAGGCGGAAATGGGTACGCGCATCGCAGGCACGCCCGGTGCCGCCGGCGTGGCGGTCGGTCCGGTCTGGCGCTACGTCCCCGGCGGAGTGGGGGAGTCGCGTATGCCCGACGTGGCCGAACACCCTGGCGCTGTCGTCCGTGCTGCCGGCGAGGAGGCCGCCGGGCAACTGAACGCCCTGGCCACCCGAGTGCGCAAACTCGGACGGGAAGACGAAGCTGGCATATTCGAAGCCCAGGCGATGATGGCCACCGATCCCGAACTGCTGGATGCTGCCGTGGCACGCGCGGAGGCGGGCGAGGAGCCGGTGTCGGCCGTTCGAGTCGCCGCCGAAGCCGCCGCGGCGACGCTCGCCGCTCTTCCCGACGAGCTGCTGGCGGCGCGCGCCGCCGACGTCCGGGACGTGGGCGCCCGGATCGCGCGGATCTTGCTCGGCGAGGACGTGGCTCTGCCCGACGTGCCGTCCATCGCCATCGCCGACGACCTGCCGCCCTCGGTCGCGGCGGAAATGCCGCCCGGCATGTTGCTGGGGATCGCCCTGGAGAGCGGCTCCGTCACGGCGCACGCCGTCATCCTGGCGCGTGGCTTCGGCATCCCCGCGGTCGTGGCCGCGAAGGGGCTCGTGGGCGCCGCCCGCACCGCCATGTCGGTCGCGATCGACGGCGCGACCGGCGAAGTGGTGCTCGACCCGGACCCGGGAGAAGTGGCGCAATTCCGGATTCGCGCCGCCACGCTTGCGGAGTCGCGCCGTGCCGCAGTGGCGCTCCGTGGCGGGCCGTGTGCCACCGCCGACGGGGAGCGGGTCGCTCTGCTGGCCAACATCGGCAGCCCCGCCGACACCACGCGCGCCCTCGAGGCCGGGGCCGAGGGCGTGGGTCTGTTCCGGACCGAGTTCCTGTTCATGCGCCGCCGGACCGCGCCGACCGAAGACGAGCAGGTGGCCGCCTATCGCGCGGCGCTCGAGGCTTTCGGGCCCGATCGACCGGTCGTCGTTCGCCTGGCCGACATCGGCGGCGAGAAAGCGCTGCCGTACCTGAACCTGCCCGCCGAGGCCAACCCGTTCCTCGGCGTCCGTGCCATCAGGCTGGCGGGCGCCGGCTCGCGCGAACTGCTGCTGACGCAGCTCCGGGCGGTGTGGCGCGCCGCGGGACTCGCCGGCGTCACGCCGCACGTCATGGCACCGATGGTCGCGACCCTCGCCGACGTACAGCTGCTGCTTGACCTGCGCGACGAAGCGCGGGCCGGGGCGGCGGTCACGGCGGCCGCCACCGGCGATCCGCTGCCGGCGACGATGGTCACAGGCGTCATGGTCGAGGTGCCGTCGGCGGCGATCCTGGCGCCGGAGCTGGCGCGCATGGTTGACTTCTTCTCGATCGGCACGAACGATTTGACCCAGTACGCGATGGCCGCCGATCGCGGCAATCCAGCGCTGGCGCATCTCCAGGACGCACTCCATCCCGCGGTCCTGCGGCTGATCGGCATGGTTGTGGCGGGGGCGGAGAGCGCCGGGATTACCGTGGCGGTATGTGGCGAGCTGGCGGGGGACCCGGCCGGGGCGCTGGTCCTGGTGGGCCTTGGCGTGGACGAGCTCTCCGCGGACGCCGGGTCGCTGGACGGGGTTCGGACGGCACTGGGCGCATTCACGCGAGCCGAGCTGGCCGACCTGGCGGGGCGCGCGCTGGCGGCAAGCGACGCCGAGAGCGTCAGGGCGATGGCCGGCGAGCTGCTGGCTCGTCAGGGGTCTGCCGCCTCCCGCTGACGGTCGCTCGCGGTTCGCCGATACTATTCAACTACGAGGCAGAACTTCGCCTGCTGCGCAAGCCGCGGCTCTATGAGCCGCGAGTCGGGAGCCGCCACCACGTGAGCATCCAGGAATCAACCCCGCCCGCAGGAGCCTCGCCCGCAGGAGCCTCGCCCGCAGGAGCCTCGCCCGCAGGAGCCTCGTCCGCAGGAGCCTCGCCCGCAGGAACCTCGCCGGAACGAGGCGATTTCATCCGTGAGATCGTGGCCGCCGACCTGCGCGGCGGCAAGCACCAGATGATCGTCACCCGCTTCCCGCCCGAGCCCAACGGCTATTTGCACATCGGCCACGTCAAAGCGATCTCGATCAACTTCGGCATCGCCCGTGACTTTGGCGGCCGCTGCCACCTGCGCTTCGACGACACGAACCCGACCAAGGAAGAGCAGGAATACATCGACCACATCCAGGATGACATTCGCTGGCTGGGGTTCGATTGGGGCGAGCACCTCTACTTCGCATCTGACTACTTCGGCCAGCTCTACGAGTGGGCCGTCTACCTGATCGGGGCCGGCAAGGCCTATGTGGACGACCTATCCGCCGACGAGATCCGTGAGCACCGCGGCACGCTCACCGAGCCAGGCCGGCACAGCCCGTGGCGTGATCGGTCGATCGAGGAGAGCCTTGATCTCTTCGAACGGATGCGGAAGGGCGAGTTCCCCGACGGGACGCGGGTGCTGCGGGCGCGGATCGACATGGCCTCGCCGAACATCAACCTGCGCGACCCAGTGCTGTACCGAATCCTGCACGCCGCGCATCCGCGCACCGGTGACAATTGGTGCATCTACCCGATGTACGACTTCGCCCACGGCCAGTCCGACGCGATCGAGGGCATCACGCACTCGCTCTGCAGCTTGGAATTCGAGATCCACCGGCCCCTCTACGACTGGTTCATTGACAACCTGCCGGTGCCTTCGAAGCCCCGCCAGATCGAGTTCGCGCGGCTCAACATCACCTACACGGTCCTCTCCAAGCGCGTCCTGCTGCGGCTCGTCAACGAGGGGCACGTGCGCGGCTGGGACGATCCACGCATGCCCACGATCGCGGGCATGCGCAGGCGCGGCTTCCCCGCCGAGGGCATCCGCGAGTTCGTGACCGGGGTCGGCGTGGCGAAGGCGGACAACGTCATTGAGTTCGGCCAGCTCGAGCATGCCGTGCGCGACGTGCTGAACCGCAAGGCGCTGCGCCGCTTCGCCGTCCTCGATCCGCTCAAGGTGGTCATCGAGAACTACCCCGAGGGCCAGGTCGAGGAGATGGACGTCGTCAACAACCCCGAGGACCCGTCTGCCGGGAGTCGCAAGGTGCCCTTCACGCGTGAGCTGTGGATCGAGCGCGAGGACTTCATGGAGGAGCCGCCGGCGAAGTTCTTCCGCCTGGCCCCGGGCCGAGAGGTGCGACTGCGATCCGCGTACTTCGTGACCTGTCGCGAGGTCGTGAAGGACACGGCCGGAGAGGTCGTCGAACTGCGCTGCACCTACGACCCGGCCACGCGGGGCGGAGACTCGCCCGACGGCCGCCGGCCCAAGGCCACTCTCCACTGGATCTCCGCGGCCCACGCGATGGCAGCCGAGGTTCGGCTGTACGACCACCTCTTTACGCGGCCCGACCCCGGCGCCGACGGCGACCTCTTCGCGGACCTCAACCCCGACTCGGAGAAGGTGCTGACCGGTTGCATGGTCGAGCCGTCCCTGGCCGACGTGCCGGTGGGGGAGACGGTGCAGTTCGAGCGGCTGGGCTACTTCTGCCCGGACCTGGATTCCGTTGCGGACCGCCCGGTCTTCAACCGCACGCTGACACTCAAGGACACGTGGGCCAAGCTCCAGGCGCAGGGCCGGCAGAACACCTGACGCGGAACGAGTGGAATCGAAAAGGAGCCCGAGGTCATCGGGCTCCTTTTCGTTTAAGGCTGCGAGTTAGTAGGAGCGGTTGCTCGAGCCTCGCTGGCTGGTGAAGCAGTCGCTGCAGTAGACCGGCTTCGCGCCGCTGGGGCGGAAGGGGACCTGGGCCTCGCGGCCGCAGCTGGAG
>Ga0209638_1001372_pt1 | contig 15655 bp, 8 predicted proteins | sample BarGraNGADG00211_FD_184490 | JGI IMG/M metagenome (GOLD analysis project Ga0209638, IMG submission 184490) | Arctic peat soil microbial communities from Barrow, Alaska - Barrow Graham LP Ref core NGADG0002-211 (SPAdes) (version 2) | ecosystem: Environmental > Terrestrial > Soil > Wetlands > Peat... | reverse complement strand
CATCTTCCGGTTTGGCTCCCTACCGCCCATAGGCGGACACGCTGTTTCATCCCTCCCTTACGGGATTTGTTTTCTCTCGTGACTTACAACCGACTTCAGGCTGGTTGTTATCTCACCCAAATTCAATTTTCAAAGATCAATAAATTGACCGGGTCTTGCTTTGGTCAATCCAATCATTCATATCGTTAATGTCTAGCAAGATTCTTTTTCCATCTTTCACATGAGGCATCTTTCCAGCCCAAAGCATTTCACGGACAGCCCAAACAGATCGGCCAAGATAAACTGAAGCATCGTTTATCGAGTATAATCTCTTCTGAATCTGTGGATTACTAATCCTTTGAGCCTTCATAACTACCTAATATTTAATTCGTTAAATTGTACCTGTGCCCGGACTGTGCCCGAATTTAAGGCTTTCCGTTCAATCCAGACAAGCATTATCTCTTTTTTTAAATTCCTTTAGTAATTCATCGACCTTCTCTTCAAGTGTTTCCCTTGGCTTCCCCGAAAAATCCATATTTTTGATGATCTCCGAAAGCCTTGGCTGTGCATAATTGGCATAAGAAGAAAGCGTAGTAGCAGTATGCTCGTGCCCGAAATTCTGACTTATGGCTTTTATCTCTTCGCCATTCTTGCAACTTTTTAAAGCCAAATCCACGGCTAAATGCCTAAAGGTATGCGGAGGAAAATAAGGCAAACCCGCTTCTTTTGCGCGATTCTTAAATATCTCCCTGATTCTGCCGGTGCCTTGCCAGAATACCGGCTCAACCTCCGAAGCGGTTTCAAAGCTTAGATCGTCCTTTCCTTTATCTGCTTTAGCGCGGGGGAATAAAGGGTCTTGTGAGCCATAGCCTTTGGATTTTAAAAGCTTTGCCCATTCAATTAAATAGCTAAGTAGTTCATCATCGAATACAAAGACCGTGGTCGGTATATTCTTGGAAAATTTCGTTTGCACTCCCAACTTAGGGTCTTGGTTAATGGCGAGATTATTTTCGTCAAAGCAGCCAAGTGGTAAACTCACTATGGCTTTATCCCGCATCCCGCTTAACAGGGCAAAAGAAATTATCGCTCTATCTCTTTTATCAATTTCAGTGCGTGCATTAATGGAACCGGCCAGTTTAATCACATATTCCAAGGGTGGAAAGTTTCGGGGGATATATTGCGTAGCAATTCGTTCTTCTTTTTCCGTAGCCTTAAGATAATCTACCGTGTCAACGGTAATTTTGCTTTTATAGCCGGATTGCCAGGAGAGCCACAAAAAGAATTTGCGCAGGCCTCTTAAATAGGTGCAATAAGTGGTAGTAGAAAGGGGTTTACTCTTGACCTTTCTTTTCTGAAGCCATTTCTTAAATTCGATTGCCTTTTCTGAGTTAAAAGTTGCAAAATCCACCAGCCTGGTAAAATCTTCATATATCAATATTGTTTTTTCAATAGAATTTACCGTAGCATTGCAGCAGCCATTTGCCTCTTTGAGCCATTTAAAGAATTTGCGTTTTACTACTTCATTTTTAAGGTTTACCGTTGTCATTTTTCAATACCTCTCTATGTCAGTGTTACAGGAGCTATCTCCGTTACCGTATAATGTCGTCTTACCTTCCGTTGAAATCATACCTTTCATTTCTAATTCCCGCACCTTTCGATCAGAAGAAAAAAGGAGTAACGGCTGACTACATGCTTCACAGATTCCCCTGATAAGTGCTTGCATGGATGTCTTGCCAAGCTTTTTCCGGGTAATTTCAAACGTGTAATTTTCAGGACGGCTTTTTCTTGCACAGCGGCACTTGGGGCAGAAAAACTCGCCTGTTTTGAGCGGATGTTTTTGGTTCTGTCGTCTGGTTTTTAAAAATTGCTTTAATTCTTCGCCATAGACCAGATAAGGCTTTCTTGCTTCATCTATAACTTTTAAGCCCTGCTTACGCCAGCTCTGGACAGTGCGAGGGTGTTTATTTAAAGTTTCGGATATTTCCGCAAAGGAGTAGGAATGTTTTTCCTTAATAAGATTTGGGTTACGATTGCGTTTCTTTTTTGTCATATCCCCACTCTAATTCAGCCAAAAGACGCGCAACCGCGCCGCCATTTCGGTAATTGTCAAAAGCTCTTGATTCACCATTTCTCAACCTCCATAGGGTTTGATGATAATAAAAAAGGCAGTAAGAAACTTGCGCTGTTTTTGAGCGCGGGCATTTTGCCTTTTCTTTACTGCCTATTTTAGAACTTTCTTTTGGATTGTAAATATGTAAGGGTCTATTTTTGTTATCAGAATGTTACGTTTTGAAAGAACTTATCGGAATGTTACGTTTTGGAAACTCTATTGATCCAGGGGGGTGTTATATTTCCTGCAAGGTATTCTTCTTTTAACAATGTTTTGATTTGGGTTAGTCCTATCAGTGGTGTTTTCCCATCTTTTTTCGTGCCTATCCATTCCTGAATCAGTTTAGCGGTTCCATTTTCTGTAAGTATCTTTTTAACTCTAGCTGTCTTAAAATCATTTATTATATGAGCATACGCTTGTTTGACGAGGAATTTATTGTTTTCATGTTTCCGTCGTAAAGCGATTGTTGATTTGTTTGTTCTGAAAAAATGAAACTTCTTCAACTCATGGTCGGAAATCAACCGTTTGCCATGAGAGTAACCCAGCAATTGGAAAGCACATCCTATAATGGTTTGATCGAGCGCAGTTAGTATGAAAAAAGAGTGTGAAGAAATTATTGGGGTACATTGCAAAATGAAATATGAAGAATGCATATGGTTACAGCATTGCCAAACAACTTCAAAAGAATTATCGGATGAAAGATTGAAGACTGAAAGTAGTTTTGAAATCCCTTTTAATTTTATATCTAAGCGCTTTTTACATTCTTGTTCGTCGGAAGGGACTAGCTGTAGTTTATTTTTTTCTTTTACTATTTCTTTTCTTATATCTACCAGCGGTGACGATGAACGGAAGATTTTACCAGTAAATTTCAACTCAAGATTCAATAAAGATGACATTAACTTATTATAATATTCAGTCTTTTGTATTATAAATTCCCTAATATTGATAAGATCTATTGATGCAAATTGTGCGTCTTCTGATTGACTCGATTTATTGGTTGGAATGTCTCCTAATGTTATAATAGTAGGAATTTTCGCAGGGGGCTTAGATATTCTTTCTTCTGATTTGTACTTTGCGTTTGTATTTATTTTCTTCCCGGCCATATTAAAAACCTTACTGCCCAAGTTAGAAGTTGAACGCCTTTTGTTTTGATTTAAGGCTATAGGCCAGTGAGAAAACCGGCTTTTCATTTCGTCAACCTATTGCCTCAAATAAAAATAGTCATAATCATAACACCAAAAAACAAACTAAGAATCAATAAAACAAGACATATGTTTGTTCAAGATATTTCTTTATATCTTTTTTAATCATAAACCATCAACCTCGACGAAAAGGCAGGACTTTAATCCGTAATAAACACAATTCATGCCCGACGACAAACATCTACACCACACCTCACCTTTCAAGGCCAAGATTTCCTTGACATACAAGACTGTTATTCCTATACTCCCATCGTGAAAAAGGGAGTTCTCAATGGCATTATCCATGAAGCGAGCTATAGATGTTTTTAATCTCCACAAAGACATAATCGAAGATTACAAATGCTTTGTTAATAGCTTTATAAACATAAAAAATGAGCGTATCAGGTCGGTTGTTGAGTCGGAAATGAATCAGGGTAAATTCTGGCCGGAACCGCTTATACAGTTCAACCCCTCATTTGAACACGGTACGTCAATCCAGACATTATGCGATAAGCGAATGCTTCATCCGGAGCTTGCATATATTTTCCAAGGATTTGCTCTGTTTCGCCATCAGGTCGAAGCAATCACAAAAGGCGGGGAAGGGCAGGATTATGTTGTTACTTCCGGCACCGGCTCTGGAAAGTCTCTTATTTTCCTGGCAACAATTTTTGACTACCTTCTAAAAAATAAAACAGCTAACGGCGTACATGCTGTTATCGTCTACCCCATGAACGCCCTCATTAATTCACAGTCAGAGGAAATAAAAAAATTTAAGGACAACTATGAAAAGGTAACGGGGAAGCAATTTCCTATTACCTATGCCCAATATACCGGTCAGGAAGGCAAAGACGCAAGGGAACGAATTAAAAACGAACTTCCCAATATTATCCTGACCAACTACATGATGCTTGAGCTTATCCTCACCAGATCACAGGAATACATAATCAGAAACTCCATATATGACCATTTAAAATATCTTGTCTTTGATGAGCTTCACACCTATCGGGGAAGACAGGGTTCAGATGTCGCTCTGCTGATCAGGCGCATCAAGGCACAGGCGCAACAGAAAATTTCCTGCATCGGCACATCTGCAACAATGGTATCCGGCGGAAACATTTCAGAGCAGAAGGCAAAAGTTGCAGAGGTGGCCTCAAAGGTTTTTGGCACATCTTTTCAAAAGGAACAGATCATAAATGAAACGCTGGTCAGGTGCTTTGACTATGCGAGCACGCCCCCCACAGCAGACCAGTTAAAACAAGTTCTGCAAACTTCCATAAATCCTGATAGTGATGAAGAAGCTCTTAGAAAATGCCCGCTTGCCATATGGCTTGAAAATACTATTGCACTATTAGAATCCGACGGGATGCTTTTTAGAAACAAACCCATGCAGGTTTCTGCAATAGTGGCAAAGCTTAGCACCGACTCCGGCTTTGATGAAGCTTTTTGTGAAAAAGGGCTACGACAACTTTTGCTCTGGATAACCAATATTAATAAAAAGCGGGCTGAAGAACAAAAAAGCACCTATCTGCCGTACAAAATACATAATTTTATTTCCCAAACCGGCACGGTCTATGTGTCTTTAGATACCGATGAAAAGAAAATAATAACTCTTGACCCTGCAAATCACCGGGGTCATGGCGATGAAAAGATTCCCTTGTATTCTGTTGTCTTCAGCAGAATCTCAGGCCATGAATTTCTCTGTGTTAACAAGAATTATGACAAAGAGATTTTAACGCCACGGGAGTTCCGTGAAATAGCAGATGAGGATGAAGAAAGCATAACATCCGGCTATCTTATTCCCGGTTCTGATGTCTGGGATATTGAGACCGATCCTGAACTGTTGCCGGAAGCATGGGGCAAGTTTGATGCGACAGGCACATACAAGCCAAGCAAGGACTACCGGCACAGACTGCCCCAAAAGATTTACTATAACAATAAGGGGAAGTTTTCAGACACGCAAAAGCTTGAGTGTGAAGGCTTGTTCATGCCAGCAAAGCTTCTTTTTGACCCAACCAGTGGCACAATCTATGACACAAAAACAAGCGAAGGAACAAAGCTCACCCGCCTTGGCAGTGAGGGGCGAAGCACATCAACAACAATATTATCTTTCTCTGTGTTAAAGCATCTTGCAAAATATGGGTTCGGGTTTGCCGACCAGAAACTTTTAAGCTTTACCGATAATCGTCAGGACGCTGCGCTTCAGTCCGGTCATTTTAATGACCTCATAAAGGTTGTTCAGCTCAGGTCAGCCATCTATTATGCGCTGCTTGCTAATAAAGAGCTTACCCGTGCAAACCTTGACCATGCAATCTTTGAGGCTTTAAGCCTTTCACAGGAAGAATATGCTCAGCATCCCTCAACCTTTCCCTCTGGGATTCGTGATAATGAAAAAGCTCTCAAGGATTTGGTCATGTTCAGAGCTTTATATGACCTGCGGCGGGGCTGGCGAGTGATACTGCCGAACCTTGAGCAATGTGCCCTTCTTGAAATTGACTATAAAAACCTGAAAGAAAATTGTGAGTCAGATGAAAGCTGGTAACCTGTTTCTTTCATAAACAGCATACCACCTCGGGAGCGCACAGAAATCATTTATCACATCCTTGATTTTTTCCGAAAGTCCTATGCCCTTTACAGTGAAGAATACTTAACCCCCAAAGCCATTGATGAAAAGAGCAAGGAAATAACAGAAAAGCTGAAAGATCCATGGAAGCTTGGTGACAATGAACGGATAAACTACCCGTACCACTTGCGCTATGAAGCACTAAAGTCGAGTCGGAGAACAATCTACACCGCAAGCGTTGGTTCCAATAGCGCCCTTGGCAAGTATCTCAGAAGTGAAGCAAAAAAAAGAAATGTGATGCTTAAGGGCAAGACCTATGAAGAGTTTATTAAAGCACTTCTTGATTTGCTGGTAGAGGCAGGTTGGCTTCACGCAAGTACGGCAAAAAACAAAGAAGGTCAGGAAACTACGATTTATCAACTGCGGATTGATACTGTTATCTGGCGGCTTGGCGATGAAAAGAACATACAGCAGGATGCTGTCAAAAACAGATCATATAAGCTTATACAACAAAAGCCTAATCTTTTTTTTCAGAATATGTACAAGACAAACTTCCGTGCGCTGAAACCCATTTACGGCAGAGAGCATACGGGACAGCTTTCAAGTGATGACCGCATTAAACGGGAAGGTAAATTCCGCTCCGGTGAATACAGCGTGCTTTTCTGCTCACCCACCATGGAGCTCGGCATTGACATAGCAACCCTTAATGTTGTTCACATGCGCAACGTGCCGCCTAATCCCGCAAACTATGCCCAGCGCAGCGGTCGTGCCGGCAGAAGCGGTCAGGCAGCTCTTGTGTTTACAAACTGCTCGGTTTATTCACCCCATGACACCCATTATTTTAACAACGCAACTGAGATGGTCTCCGGTGTTGTCGCCCCGCCAAAGATTGACCTTGCAAACAAAGAGCTTATCGACTCACATTTAAACGCCATCTATCTTGCAAAGGTTGGGATTGATGAATTAAATGAATCCCTTCTGGATACCATAGATGACACCCCATCAAAAGAGCTCCCGTTAAAGGACGGCATTAAAGAAAAACTTCATATTAATGATTCTGAAAAAGCAGAGATAAAAAGAGTTTTTAAAAAAGTTATTGCCGATATTCCCGGCAAGCCCGGCTCTCTTTTATGGCTCAATGATGAATGGATTGACGCAAGCATCAATACGGCCACGACCAAGTTTGACAGAGCAATGGACAGGTGGCGTAAGCTCTACAAGTCAGCCCAGCGTCAGCTCAGCGATTCATTGCAAATAATTGAAAGCAATCTCTACGCTCGCAATTCCGACCAGATGTGTGAAGCCCTACGAAATCAGGCACAGGCAATCAGGCAGCGGGAGCTTCTGTGCAACCGTACATCATCTACCAGCAACAGCCTTTCAGAATTTTATCCCTTCCGTTACCTTGCGGCAGAAGGATTCCTACCCGGATATAATTTCACCCGCTTGCCCATTAGAACATTTATCCCTATTGGTGATGGAGGCGAATATATTTCCCGCCCCCGTTTTATTGCGCTGCGGGAGTTCGGCCCCGGCAACATCATTTATCACAATGGCGGCAAATACAAGATTGAGCAGATGGTTGCATCCGAGCTTGATCAAGGCTTGCAAAAGGCCAAGGTTTGTAAGAACTGCGGGTTTCTTTACACTGGCGTGGAATATGAAATGAATCCTTGCACATTCTGCGGAGCATCATTAACTGACGGCAATGCAAAGGAAATCTTTGTCCATCTGCTTGAGCTCTCAGAGACACGCACAAAAGAGATGGAACGCATTACCTGTGAAGAAGAAGAGCGGCTGTCACGCGGCTATGAGATAAAGACTTTTTTCAATATTACCGGCGGCAAGCAGTCTGTTGTCACTGCAAGAATCAAAAATGATAATGAGGACTTCCTGAACATTCAATTCATTCCTGCCTCAAGCCTTGTCCATATCAATAAGAAATGGCGGGCTACAAAAGAGGAAGGTTTTCTTATCGGCATGAAATCAGGAAGATGGAAGCGGGCTCCCAAAAAGGGTGATCCGGAATCAACAGAACCAAACAAATCCGTCATGATCATTACCCATGATACGGCAGACGGACTCTATATTGAGCCGATTAAGGCTCTAGGGCTTACCAAAGAAGGCGTGATAACTCTGCAATACGCCCTGAAACGGGCCATAGAAAACGTATTTCAGGTGGAGTCCAATGAAATAGGCGCTGAAATGATGGGCAGTGAAAGCAATCCAAACATTTTTCTATATGAGGCGGCAGAAGGAAGCCTGGGGATACTCTCGCAGTTCATAGAAGATAAATCGGTTTTTAAAACTGTGATTGAGGAAGCCATAAAAATTTGCAACTATGACGACCCGGAATATACAGATGAGGCATCCTATAAGGATTTGCTTAATTACTACAACCAGCGTTATCACGATGTGATCAACCGCTTTGAAATACGGGACGCACTGGAAAAGCTCAGCGTCTGCGAGGTTGAGATTATTACCAGCAGTTCAGGCAGAAGCTATGATGAGCAGTACCAGCGGCTCCTTATCGAAATAGACCCCAATTCTTCAACAGAGAAAAAGTTTCTTGATTATCTTTATAAAAAAGGGCTTCGGCTTCCCGATGCAGCGCAAAAAAGGACAAAAGACATTTACTCTCAGCCTGATTTCTTTTATGAGCCTGATATTCATGTGTTCTGTGATGGCACACCACACGATAACCCTGAAACGAAAAATCATGATACTCAAATCAGGCAGGCTATACGCAATAAGGGCGAGCAGGTCTTTGTCTATTATTATCAGGACAGTCTTGAAGACATTATCACTAAACGAAGTGATATTTTTATTAAGGTAAAATAACATCTATGGACTTTAAAGCCGGTTCACTTGTCAAGGTGCGGGATAGAGACTGGGTAGTTCTGCCCTCCAATGATGACAACCTTGTGCTTTTAAAGCCTCTTGGCGGTTCAGAGGATGAAATCACCGGCATTTATCTGCCCCTTGCCTTTGAAGATGACACGCTTTATTCCACTACCTTTGCACTGTCCTCAGCAGCCGACCTTGGCGATATATCCTCAGCCCGGCTTTTATATAATGCCGTTCGTCTTTCTTTTAGAAATGGTGCCGGCCCCTTCCGCAGCCTGGCAAAGCTTTCATTTCGTCCCCGTTCATACCAGATAGTGCCCCTTATCATGGCGCTCAGGCAGCAGAACCCCATCCGGCTTTTGATTGCCGATGATGTCGGTGTGGGCAAGACCATTGAAGCCCTGCTTGTTTTAAAAGAGCTTCTGGAGCGCAGGGAAATCAAACGTTTTGCCATTATCGCACTTCCCCATCTGTGCGAGCAATGGCAGGATGAGTTAAAGGATAAATTCGGCATTGATGCAGTCATTATCCGTTCAAACACACAGGCGCGGCTTGACCGTGAAATTCAGGGTGACCGAAGCGTCTATGATTATTATCCCTATCAGGTCATTTCCTTAGACTACATAAAATCAGAACAGCGGCGGCAGGTATTTATTCAAGAATGCCCTGAGCTTGTCATTGTCGATGAAGCACATACCTGCGCCAAGCCCACTGGTGTCCATGTCGCTCAGCAGCAGCGGCATCACCTTATCCATGATTTAGCCCAAAAGCAGAATCAGCATTTAATCCTTCTTACCGCCACGCCCCACAGCGGCAAGGCAGAGCAGTTCAGCTCCCTTCTTGGCCTGCTGAAAAAAGAATACAGCCTTCTTGACCTGCCCACGGCTACACAAACAGAGCGCAAGGAGCTGGCAGACCATTATGTGCAGCGGCGGCGTGCTGATGTATTAAAGTGGATGGGTGAAGATACACCGTTTCCCAAAAGAGACGCAGGCGAATATCAATATGACCTTTCAGCAAAGTATGCGAAGTTTTATGACAGCGTGCTTGATTTTACCCTTGGCCTTATTAAAGGTTCTGACCAGAAGACCGGCAGGGCACGATACCGTTACTGGGCAGCTCTTGCCCTGCTTCGTGGTGTCATGTCCAGCCCGGCAACCGGCTTTGCAATGATCAACAAGAAACTATCCGGCAAAGAAGAAATTATCGCTGATGATACAAATGGAATATCTGATTTGGAGACAAATCCGATTATGGATGAGGACTATGGAGCGGAGAAAGACTTTGCCCCTACCGCTGTCATTGCTAAAACCCAGTGGTCAACAAATGAAAACAAACAACTGGCAATCCTTGCCGAGCAGATTAAAGAGTTGCAAGGCATAGACCATGATTATAAAGTAGTCCGCACACTTGAAATTATTAAGCAGTGGCTTAAAGAGAGCTTGAATCCGATTATCTTTTGCAGGTTCATTGGCACGGCAAACTATCTTGGTGAGGTACTCAAGCCGGAGCTTTTAAAAACCAATCCTGACATTAACGTACAGGTGGTGACAAGCGAAGACCCAGATGAGGTCAGAAAAGCACGTATTGATGAGATGGAAGCATCAAAACACCGGGTGCTTATTGCTACCGACTGCCTGAGCGAAGGCATCAACCTTCAGGATAAGTTCACCGCCGTACTGCATTATGACCTGCCCTGGAACCCCAACAGGCTTGAACAGCGGGAAGGCCGCATTGACCGTTACGGCCAGACAGCCCCTGTTGTGAAGGCATATCTTCTCTATGGCAACAACAACCCCATAGACGGAGTTGTTTTAAAAGTGCTGCTGCGCAAAGTGAGGGAAATCCGCAAGGCCACCGGCATATCCATTCCCTTTCCGGAAGATAGTCAGTCGCTGATGGATTCCGTCCTTCAGGCTGTCCTTTCAAGTGCGCCTCCCAAGGCCCAGAGCAAACAACTTGCATTGCAGTTTAGCAATGCCGATGAAGTGCAGGGAAAAGAGCTTATTGCCACCAAAGCGATTCAAGCGGCGGCAGACCGTGAAACAGCATCCCGCAATATTTTTGCCCAACATGCCATCAAGGCTCAGGAAATAGAGCAAGACCTCCGGCAGTCTGATGAGGCTATCGGCAACCCCAAAGCAGTTGAGTCATTTATTATTGATGCTCTTACACATCTTCTTGGAGCGCAAATAACCCCGGATAAGAAGGGCTATGTTCTCTATACTGCAAATTTGCCCTCCGTTTTAAAAAGAGTTCTTCCGCAGGCAGCCCAACTTAAGGTCAGCTTTTATTCCCCGACACCGGAAGGGTATATTTACATTGGCCGCAATCATATTTTTGTTGAGCAGTTATGCCAGTATCTCATGGCTCATTCCTTCAAACAGGACAAACGCTATGGCCCGGCTCGTGCCTCGGTCATTCACTGTCGTGATGTGGACATTAAGACAACCCTTCTTCTTTTCCGGGTTCGTAATGTAATTGAGGAAAAGCAGATCGCCAAGCAACTTGTAGCAGAGGAAATGCTTGTCTGGGGCTATAAGGGAACTGCCAGAGATAATAATATTCTATCTGATGATGAAATAAAAAAGCTCATGGAACATGCTGTGCCCACTTCCAACCTGTCTGAACAGGCAAAAACTGATTTTCTTGAAAATGAACTTTCAATCATTAAAACACTGGGCGCAGAGTTTGACCGCATAGCCATCAAGCGGGCGGAAATTCTTATTGAGGCCCATGAACGGTTCAGAAAAGTCATTGGGGGCAAGCGATATAAAGTTGTAGAGCCGGTGCTGCCAATGGACCTAATGGGCATATATATTTTACTTCCGGATTCTCAAAGACGATAATTTATGAAATTCAATACCATACGCATCGAAGGCTCAATTCTTTCCGCCGACATCCTCGACAAGATCGAGCAGGGCGAGCTTGGCGGTCAGCTGGCAAAAGATTTCGGCTTTGACTCATCCGTAAAGGTCAAAGATGAGATTGTCAAGGCATGGGCTGATGCTCAAGATTTATGGCGGATATTTAAGCGGCGCCGTGCCGATGTGCCTGCCACTGCCACCGGCACAAGCGAAACAAGACGATATTGGATGCTTCCCCTCGTAAGTCTTTTTGGTTATGAGCTTGAGTTGAGCAAATCAGAAATTGTCAACGGCAAAACCTATGCCATTAGCCACCGTGCGCTAAACCGTGACGGCTTCCCTGTGCACATCATGGGCTGTAACGATAGCCTAGACAAAAAGCGTGAAGACTCCGGCCCCCGCATGTCGCCCCATGCCCTTGTGCAGGAATATCTCAACCTTACCGAGCACCTTTACGCTATTGTCACGAATGGCCTACAGCTTCGGCTTCTGCATGACAGCAGTCGTCTTGTAAAACTCTCTTTTGTCGAGTTTGATATTGAAGCCATGATGGAAGAAGAGCAATATGCTGACTTTGCCATCATGTACCGCCTCGTTCATGCCACCCGTATGCCTGTGAGGATGGATGCAGGCGCGGAGAGCTTCATTGAAAAATACCATCAAGACGCCATAGATTCCGGCTCCCGCATCCGCGACGGCCTGAGTGCTGCGGTCAAGTTTTCTATTGAATCCCTTGCAAATGGTTTTCTGAAACAGCCCGGCAACACTGCTCTGCGGGAGGAGTGCGAAAACAAAAATATTACCGGAGATGTTTATTATAAATATCTGCTCCGGCTTATCTACCGTCTGCTCTTTCTCATGGTCATTGAAGAACGGGATTTAATCTATCCCAAAAATGTTGACCGGAAAAAGCGTGAAATTTACTATAACTTTTACAGCATTGCCCGCCTGCGAAAGCTCTGTGAACGCACTTTTCTTGAGGAAGACCATTTTGACGATCTCTGGACAGGGCTAAAAAACACCTTCCGCCTCTTTGAAACTGAAAGCAAGGGCCACCATCTTGACATAAAGCCCCTTGCTGGTGATCTGTTTGGCTATGATTCCATCGGTATTATCTCCGAGTGCCGCCTTGACAACAAGACCCTGCTTGAATGTCTTAAAAACCTGAGTGTCTTCACCCATACCAAGACCGGCCAGAAAATGCGGATTAACTATGCCTCGCTCAACACGGAGGAATTTGGCTCTGTATATGAAGGACTCCTTGAATATTCTCCTGAGATTATTAATGAGGAGATCGGATATAAATTTATTTTTGTACACGGCTCCGAACGTTCAGCCACCGGCTCGCACTATACGCCCGATGAACTGGTACAGCCCCTCATCAAACATTCTCTTGATTACATTATTGAAGATAAATTGAAAGAGCAAGACCCGGAAAAAGCGTTGCTTTCTATTCGGGTGTGCGATGTTGCGGGGGGAAGTGGACATATCCTACTCAATGCCGCCCGCCGCATCGGGGCTGAGCTTGCCAAGGTGCGTACCGGAGAAGATCAGCCCTCGCCCATGGCGTATCGGACAGGTGTGCGGGATGCCATCAGAAACTGTATTTACGGGGTAGATAAAAACCCGCTGGCTGTGGAGCTGTGCAAGGTATCGCTTTGGCTGGAGGCACATATCCCCGGCGAACCGCTGAATTTCCTTGACCACCACATCAAGTGCGGCGATTCCATCGTTGGCCTTGCCCATAAAGAAGAATTGCTGAAAGGCATTGCCACCGAGGCATTCAAAAAACTTCCCGGCGATGATGCCGATGTTGCAAAACGGTTGGCAAAAAAGAATAAGGAAGATTTGAAGCAGAAAACCCAGCTTACCCTCGACTATGAGCAGGCAGTTATCGACGACGTAAAAAACATTGCTGCCCTGCTTCATAAGCTGGAAATCATGCCTGAGCATACCCCTGTAGAGATTGAAGCCAAGCAGAAGGAATATCAGAAGCTCACCAGCGGTTCTGTCTGGTGGCGGCTGAAGAACCTTGCCGATGTTTCGACCGCACAGTTTTTCATCCCCAAAACAAAAGAAAATGAAAATAAGTTCATTGCTGATGCCGAATACCGTGAGTATCTTGCGGGCAAGCAAATGATCGGCGTGGGCGTCGCCAAGGCGACTACGGTGGCGCTTGATAAACGCTTCTTTCACTGGTTTCTGGCATTTCCGGAAGTCTTTATGGACGGTGGGTTTGATTGTATTTTAGGCAATCCGCCGTTTCTGGGCGGCCAGAAACTCAGCGGTACCTTTGGGACATGCTTTCTTGAATATGTCAAATTTACTTATGCGCCAGCGGGTAGTTGTGATTTGGTTACATACTTTTTCCGGAGAATTTTTACCATTATTAAGCCCAACGGCTTTCAGGCTCTCATTTCCACCAACACTATCGCCCAAGGCGGCGCACGTGAAGGCGGGCTGGAAGTTATCATGTCGCAGGGTGGCAGCATCAATTTCGCCATTCGCTCCATGAAATGGCCGGGGCTGGCTGCGGTTGAGGTTGCCCTTGTCAATATTTACAAGGGGCAATGGAAAGGCCAATTTGTTTTAGACAACAAAGGTGTTAAGTGGATTACTGCTTATCTTGATGATGCGGAAACAATTGGCAATCCCTATCCTCTACTGCAAAATGCCGACAAAAGCTTTCAGGGCTCCATTGTGCTGGGCAAAGGCTTTGTCCTTGAGCCCCGAGAGGCAATGCGCCTGATTGAGAAAAACGCCAAAAACAAAGATGTGCTCTTCCCGTATCTCAATGGCGAGGATTTGAATACCAACCACGACCAGGCGCCCAGTCGCTGGGTGATTAACTTTTTTGACTGGCCCCTTGCCCGAATGAATAAAGAAGAATGGAATAGTTATGATGAAGATACACAAAAAGCTATTTTAAAAGAAGGTGTTTATGCTGACCCCACTTATACCGGCAAAATAGCTGCCGACTACCATGACTGTTTGGATATTATTGAAAGGCTGGTGAAACAGGAGAGATTGCAGCAAACCGGAGACAGAGGGGCAAAATATTGGTGGCAATTTTTGAGAATTCGTGGCGAACTTTACCGCACAATTGAGCCATTGGAGAGGGTGCTGGTAATAACTCAAGTAAGCAAAACAGGAGCCTTTAGTTTTTCAACTAAAGAGAAAGTATTTGATCAGAGAGTTATTGTCATTACTTGTAGCAGATATTATATGTTTTGTGTTTTACAGTCTTCATTGCATAATCATTGGGCTTGGAAGTATGGTTCCACAATGAAGACAGATTTAACATATACACCAACAGGAATATTTCAAACATTTCCTTTTCCCAGAAATTCGGGAAATTATAATGAAGCAGAGCCTGAACAAGCAGGCGAAAAATATCATGAATTCCGTAAACAACTTATGCTCAAAATGCAGCTCGGCCTGACCAAAACCTACAACCAATTCCATAACAAACAGTTGGCGTTTATCAATGACGAGCTGTCGGACAAGGAGCCAAACAAGGAAATAGAAAAGCAGTACGGCAAGGAAACACTGATTCTCTGGAATCATCTCCGGAAAACACAAAGCGCCTGCTCATTTGCCGACGCCGTGGCAGGGATTGTTGAACTCCGCCGCCTGCATAAAGAGATGGACGAGATAGTCCTCAAAGCTTACGGCTGGACGGACATCAACCTTGCCCACGATTTCTACGAAGTCGAATACCTGCCGGAAAACGACCGCATCCGTTACACCATCTCACCTGCCGCCCGCCGCGAAATCCTGAAACGTCTGTTGAAACTAAATCACGAAATCCATGCAAAAGAACTAACCGAGGTTCAGTCAACCCCGGCAAAAAATAAAACTAAAGCTATGCGCAACCAGCAAAATTTCAGTCTTACGTGAAAATAGCTGGAAGACGCGGACGGAAAGTAATGTTGATTTGAAACCAAGAAACTGCCGTTCTTCAAGGTGGGAAAAGAGTTGAAAAGGAGGGTGAATACATATGGATGCCAAAGATGACAAAATAAAAAATGAAAAGAGCTGTTGGGATTGTAATTATCAACAAATAGCAGGTGACACATTTCTTGGTAAGTGCACGTGGTTCTCAAAGCAT
>Ga0209638_1001371_pt1 | contig 15667 bp, 12 predicted proteins | sample BarGraNGADG00211_FD_184490 | JGI IMG/M metagenome (GOLD analysis project Ga0209638, IMG submission 184490) | Arctic peat soil microbial communities from Barrow, Alaska - Barrow Graham LP Ref core NGADG0002-211 (SPAdes) (version 2) | ecosystem: Environmental > Terrestrial > Soil > Wetlands > Peat... | reverse complement strand
ACAAAGAAGAATGTGGCCAGCTACATGGCGGATCCCGCCTACAGGGAACGCAGACGTCAGGCAGCTCGCGAGACCTACTACGCGAACGCCGAGAAGTTCCAGCAGCGGCACGCTGACTACTACCAGCGAAACCGCCTCGCGCGCCTCGCTGCCAGCAAGGTGCAGCACGAACTGAACCGCGAGACGGATAACGCACGCGTCCGAGAGTGGTACCGGCGCAACGCGGAGCACGTGGCCGCGTACCAGAGGCGCTACAAGGTAGAACACCGCGATCTAGTACGATCTCGGGACCGCAAGCGCCAAGGCTGGCGGCGCCGCAACGATTCTCGGTACGCCATCGACCACAGAATGGCTCGTGCGCTTAGCCATGCCCTGGGCCCCCGGAAGAGCGGCAGCTCCTGGCAAGTGCTACTGGGCTACAGCCTCGACGGATTGATGTCCCGTCTGGAGCAGCAGTTCTCCGACGGTATGACATGGGAGAACCGTGGTGAGTGGCATATCGATCACATCATCCCCCGCGCGAGTTTCGCTTACCTGGGACCGCACGAACCCGCGTTTCGTGTGTGTTGGTCACTCTGGAATCTGCGCCCGCTATGGGGAGCCGACAACCTCCGCAAGAGCCGATCGCTGCCGCGCCTCGATCAGGTTCCCGAACCGTTGCGCGAGCTGATAGCCGCCGAAGGGCTACCCGGCTTCGAGTGGTTGTTCGACGAGGAGTAGTTGTGCCAGAAGTCAGCAAGTCTAGCTGTCGCGCCTCAACGCACGGTATCCATGCACCTATCCATGCACCTATGGGAGTGTTTTGGACGGTTTCGGAGTGCTTCTGACGGTATGTGCCCTCGTCGGGATTGTGCTTGATTGACCCCCAAACACCCCGTCTGACCTGCGCAAAGACACCCTCTCAAGGCGGAGATCACGGGTTCGAATCCCGTACGGGCTACCAGACTGTCACCGGAAGACCCCTCCACCCGAGGGGTCTTCCGCCGTTCCGGGCCTCCGCGATGCCTCGCTCGGCGGCAGCGAACGTCCCCGTTACCTGCTAGAATCCGGGCGCGGAGTGGGCTGGGCGGCCGCGCGGACGCGCAGAAGTGCGCGTGCGTGAGGAAAGTCCGGGCTCCACAGGGCAGGGTGCAGGCTAACGGCCTGGCGCCGCGAGGCGACGGAAAGTGCCACAGAAAAGAAGACTCCTTCGATACCGCCCGGCGACCTCGGTTGCCGGTACAGGTCGGAGGAAAAGCTGAAACGGTGCGGTAAGAGCGCACCAGCGCCGTGGTGACACGGCGGCTTGGCAAACCCCACCTGGAGCAAGGGCGAATAGGAGCGGCTAAGACCGGCCCGGTCGTCGCTCGGGTCGCCCGCACGAGGCCGTCGGCAACGGCGGTCCCAGATAGATGGTCGCACGAGACAGAACCCGGCTTACAGGCCCACTCCGCAAAGCCTGCGAGCACACGAAGGGCCCCTCGATGAGGGGCCCTTCGTCACGACGCCGGTGGACGGCCCGGTCAGAGCGAGCGCCACTGGAAGTTGCCGCAGGTCGCCGGGGACGCGACGCCGGCCTTGCGGCAGGTCCGTTGGTAGACGCAGTCGGCGCATACCCACATCGCGAAGTCGAGGACCACCGGGCGGTACGGGGCCGGTTCGGGTCCGAACGCCGCGGCGTCCCGCTCCCGCTCGTCGTCCAACGGCGTCGCGTCGGACTCCGGTCCGGCTTCGAGCCGGAAGCTGTCCGTCACGGGCTCCGTGAGGGTCGTATCGGTCACGTCCACATCGTCGACCGGGAGCATCTCTTCGGTCGCCGGCTCGGAGATCGCGTCGGGCTCGAACGCTTCCTCCGGGTACTCCGGGAGGAGATCGAGCGTGCGGTCGTCCGCCACGAGCGCACCCGCGTCGATCGCTTCGGCGGGCATCTCATCGCCGGACCACGGCCCGGGCTCGGACACTCGCGCGTCCCGGTCGTCGTCCCAGTTCCGGGCACGCACGTCATCGCCGCGGTCGGACTCCCCTGCCCCGTCCCGGTCGGTCGCAGCGCACGACTCGTCGTCGTAGCGGACGTCGGCATCGGTGAGCAGCTCGGCGACCGACTCGGCTCCGGCATCGTGGCGGTGGTGCCGGTCGTCAGCCTCGCGGGAAAGGGCCGCATCGTCGTTGCGCAGGCGTTCGGCCGCATCGATGCGCAGGCGGCCCTCCTCGCGGGCGCCCGACATGTGGGTGTCGTCCGGCAGGGCGTAGTCATCAAGGGTGCGCGCGTCCCAGCTGTCGTCGGCCGCCGCCCACTCACCGAGTCCCGAGATGGTGAGGTCCGCCTCCATGCGGCGCGCGACCCGACGGAGCGTCTCCGCGAGACCCTCCTCGGGGGCGTCGTCGTCGGCGCCGAAGAGTGGGAACCGCGCCTGGAGCCGGACGGCAGGCTCCGGCCCCACGTCGAGGAGCTCGGGGTTCTCGTCAACGACCGGGGGCGGGCCGAAGGAGGACGGCGCCGGGGCCGCGGGCGCGAAGATGCCGCCGGCCGCGACCATCGCCACGGGGGCGGCCGGGGGTTCGGGCACAGGAGCGACCGCGGCCACGGGGGCTTGGACGCGCAGCACCAGAACGGGACCGGCGGCGTCCAGGTCGACGGCGAGGACCTCGTCGTCGCCGAGGTCGATCGCTCCCGCGCTCGCGGTCGCACTCGCCGCCTCGACGGCTGCGGAGCGCGACTCGTATGCACGCTCTGACAGAAGCCTGACGAGGCCGCTGGAGCGAGCGCGTGCTAGCAGGAAGAACCTCATCGGCTACCTTCGGCTCGGCGTCGGGCCCGTGCGTGGCGCTTCGCCGGGCGCGGGACCGCGGCGTCATCATCCTACGGTGCGCGCCCTCGCGGCACAAACCCTGTGTGCACGGTGCTATCATCGCGCGGGCGCCAAAGTGCGAAATCACCCAGGACCGGAGTGTCTGCGAACCAATGCTGAGCGGCTACGCGCTTTCCGAGTGCGACTTCGTCGCCGTCGATCTCGAGACCACTGGGTGCAGGCCCGGACGCAACAGCATCATCGAAGTCGGCGCGGCTCGCTTCAACGCCGCGGGCGTGGTCTCCACCTTCCAGAGTCTCGTCCGGCCGTCGGATTCCGTCCCGAAGGCCGTCGAGGACCTCACCGGCATCGGCTCGTCCATGCTCGTCGGCGCACCCTCGATCGAGGACGTGATGCGTGAGTTCCGCGAGTTCGCCGACGGGGCCGTGCTGGTCGCGCACAACTACCGCTTCGACCTCTCCTTCCTCGACCACGAGGCCGAACGCGTGTGGGGAGCGCCCATGGCGCGTCCGACGATCGACACGCTGTCGCTGACGCGTCGTCTGAGGCCCGACCTCCGCCGCTACAGCCTCGGCTCGCTGGCCGAGGAGTACCAGACCCCCACGAAGCCCGATCATCGCGCGGGGAATGACGCCCTGGCGACGGCGGAGCTGCTGGTCGCGCTCATCCCCGACCTTCTTCGCCTGGGCATCCGGGACGTCGGGGCGGTATCGGCCTTCTGCGGTCTCTCGAACCAGACGGCGCTTTCGCAGCGCCTCGCGCTGACACGCACGCTCCCCGACGACGCGGGTGTCTACCTCTTCCGGGACGCTTCCGGCGCGGTCATCTTCGTCGGGCACGCGCGCAGCCTGCGCACGCGGACGAGGCAGTACTTCTACCCCGGGGCCGCGACCGACGAGATGGCCGCCGAGGTGGCGTCGATCACCGCGGTGCGGACGCGCTCGCACCTCGACGCGCTGCTGCTGGAGCACCGTCTCGTCGACCGGCACAAGCCGCGGCACAACCCGACGGCGCACCGATCCCGTGCGGGCTACCTCATCAAGGTCGAGACCGGGTCCGCCTATCCCGCCGTGAGCGTCGTCGAGGCCCCGCGCAAGCGCGGGCGCCTCATCGGGCCGTTCACCAGCCGCTGGGCCGCCCTGACCCTCGTGGAGAACCTCAAGGAGGTCTACGACCTGCGCCGCTGCTCGCGACGGCTTGACGCGCGACTTCCGATGATCCCGTGCGCACGGCGCGACTCCGGCACCTGTCCCGCGCCGTGCGTGACCGTCCCTGACCCGGTCGAATACGCGGAACGCCTGAACGCCGCCCTGGGAGTCCTCGACGACGATACGGACTTCCGGTCGCTTCTGGTCGCAGCGCAGCGCAAGGCGGCACACGATGGCCGCTACGAGGACGCCATCCTCTACCGCGACGGCGTGCGCGCGCTGGACCGTGCTCTGTCCTCGCTCGCGATCGTCCGGGAGGCCGTCAGCCGCGACGTCGTGCTCGTCGAGGAGGTGGACGGCGAGGTCGTCGTGAGCTTCCTGAGGGGCGGCCTGCGCGCGGCGGTGCTGCGCGGCAGCCGGGAACACATCGAGCCGAAGATCGTTCCCACACTGCAGCGCGTCTACTTCGCCGGCGTGCCGGCGGTCGACCCGCTGCGCCTCACGTCGGAGAAGATCGCCGAACTGCTCATCATCGCGTCGTTCATCGAGACCGACGCATACCTCGAGGTCGCTGTCACCGACGCGGCGGACACGTCCTCGAAGCTCAGACGGGCTCTGGGCCTGGACCGGCGGACGCCTCGGCGACGCCACGGAGCCGCTTCAGCCGTGTGACGTTCTCGATGTCCTTGCCGGGCGCCTCGCCGGGCATCTCCACGATCGCGGTCGCTGTCGCCAGTGACGGGTGACCGAACATCGCCGCGAAGCCCGATTCGCCCACGAACCCGTCCCCGATCCACTCGTGACGGTCGCGGTGGGAGCCGAACTCACCCTTGCAGTCGTTCGCGTGGACGAGCACAACCGCGCCGGGGCCGCAGTGGGCGTCCAGATGGCCGAGCAGCCCCTCCCAGCCCTCCATACCGCGCAGGTCGATACCGGCCGCGAACGCGTGGCAGGTGTCGACGCAGAGCCCGGCTGCGACGCCGGTGGCACGGACCGCCACCAGCGCCTCCGCCATCTCGTGGGCGTCGGTGCCGTACTGACGGCCCGCCCCCGCAGCGTTCTCGAGCAGGACCGGCGCCACGGGGCCGGTCGCGTAGTCTGCGGCTCGACGCACGGTTTCCGCGACACGAGCGGTGCATGCCCCGTCGTCATCGTCGCAGAAGCGCGTACCCAGATGGACGACCACGCCGGCCGCCCCGATCTCGTAGGCGCGCGTCATCTCGTCGGCGAGAGCGGCGCACGACTTCTCCCACTGCAGCGGGTCGGACGCGCCGAGGTTGATCAGGTAGCTCGCATGCGTGAAGACCGGGCCGATGCCCGCCGCGGCGCAGGCCGTCCGGAAGGCGGACGCCTCCTCCGGCGGGCGCTTCGGCCCCGACCAGCGCCGCGGACTCTTCGCGAAGAGTTGGAACGCCTCGCTGCCGGTCTCGAGCGCGTAGTCGAGCGCTGCGGCGAGTCCGCCGTCCATCGGAACGTGCGCGCCGATCCGCATGCGAGGTCCTTCCGTGTGGCGCGGGTGCCGGGGGTCGACCTGTCGTCCCGGGCGGCTATCATCTTCGCATGAGCGGACCCGACGACGAGACGCGCGATGCCCCCCGGACGGCGACGCCATGGGTGGGCAGGGCCGTGCTCCACGTGGACATGGACGCGTTCTTCGCGTCGGTGGAACAGCTCGACCACCCCGAGTGGCGCGGCCTGCCAGTCGTCGTCGGAGGATCGCCGGAGTCCCGCGGGGTCATCGCCGCCGCGTCCTACGAGGCGCGGAAGTACGGCGTCCGTTCCGCCATGCCGTCGGCGGTGGCCGCTCGCCTGCTCCCGCCCGAGGCAGTCTGGACGCGAGGGCACTTCGAGCGCTACGGCGCGATGTCCGCTGCCGTCTTCGCGATCTTCGAGTCCTTCACGCCCGAGGTGCAGGGTGCATCGATTGACGAGGCGTACCTGGACGCGACACCCGGGGCCGACGGCGCGCACCCGGTCGAGGTCGCGAAGCGTATCCAGGCGGCCGTCGACGCGCTGGGCGTGTCGTGTTCGATCGGCGTCGCCTCCAACAAGACCGTCGCGAAGATCGCCTCCGATCGCGACAAGCCCCATGGCATCACGGTCGTCCGGCCAGGGACCGAGGCCACGTTCCTGGCTCCGCTCGCCGTGCGCCTGATGCCGGGAGTCGGCCCGAGCACCGCCTCGCGTCTGGTCTCGCTGGGGATCCGGACGCTGGGCGAACTCGCGGCGCTTGACGACGATACGGCGCGGCAGGTGCTGGGCTCGCACGGCCCCGCGACGGTGCGGCGAGCGGCGGGGTCCGACACCCGTCCCGTTCGCGAGCGGGATGCCGTGAAGTCCGTCAGCAACGAGCGTACGTTCGCCACCGACCTCCGCGACCGCGGCGAGGTCCGCGACATGGTCGCCGGGCTGGCCGAGCACGTGGCGGGCCGCGTCCGTCGCAAGGGGCTGAAGGGTCGAACCGTCCACCTGAAGGTCAGGTTCTCCGACTTCTCGACCCGGACCGCGCAGACGACGCTGGACGAACCCGCGGACGACAGTGGCCACATACAGGCCGCCGCCCGGAGCCTTCTGGACGCGGTGTGGGCGCCGGGGGTCGGGGTGCGTCTGCTCGGCGTGGGCGTCTCGGGGTTCGGCGAGGCCCCCCGGCAACTGGCCTTGTTGGGCGACGAGTCGGGAGCGCGCGACGAGCGTCGAGCCGCGATCGACCGCGCCGTCGACGAGCTGCGCGAGCGCTTCGGTGACGACGCGGTACACTTCGGCACGAGAAGGCCCGCGTCGCGCGACCCCAAGGACCGGTACGGTCCCGGGTAGATACCACGTGGACTCGACCGGTGGCACCGACGTGCGGGCTTCGTCGACAGGAGGAGGCTATGCGAGGCAGAAGCGGGTTCGTGACCGTGGCGGCTCTTGCGATCCTGCTCGCGGTGGGCGGGACGACCCTGGTCGGCTGTGATGCGGGTCCGCCCACGGGCCCGGTGAAGGCGGGGTACAAGGCGGGGAGCCTGGGTTCGGCCGAGGTCGTAGGGTACCTCTCACGCTCCGACCTCGAGGGCGGTTCCTGGGTCGTCTACAGCTTGCCCACGACCTCGAGCGTGGCGCCGCCGAACGTCCTCGCCGTCTTGCTGCCCGGCTCGGTGGACGAGGGTGGGATCGCCGCGCTCGACGGGCGGTACGTGTGGGCGGCCGGGCGCGTTTCCGGGGGCGCTTCCACCCGCATGGCCGGTCCCGAGATCCTGGTCGACAGCATCGACGTCGTGCAGGCCCCGTAGACCGCGATCTTCTGCCGCGCCGGGGGACTTCTACACCGTGGTCTCGACCCCTTCGCTCTCCCACTCCTCCTCGTCGCTGTGGCCCGCGCTCCCCCGGAACGGCCCCATCGGGGCCGTTCCCACTCCCCTCCGCAGCCGCACGGGCGTGCCGCCCGATGTCTTGACGACGTAGGGGCGCACGATGTCGGCGATCACCGCGATGCCGCGCTCCTGGTTGTTCTGCAGCACCCCTTCGACGATGTAGGAGCGGTGCTTCACGATCGTCTCTCCGCTGCGCTCGAGCGCCTCCGGGAAGACCACGACGTCGATGAGCCCCGTCGGGTCCTCGAGCGTGAGGAAGCACACTCGCTTCCCCGAACGCGTGCGCGGGGTCTGCGCGCGCTCGCGCAGCCCTGCGACGGTGATGCGCGAGCGGTCGGGGCGCGACGCCAGGTCGCTCGCCCACACGACGCCGCGGGCGGTGAGGTCCTCGCGCGCCAGCTCGAACGGGTGGCAGGTGACGGCGAGTCCCAGGAGCTCCAGCTCCGCACCGAGACGCCGCGCCGCGCTCCAGCCCGACGGATGCGACGGGTCCTCGGGTGGGCGCGCGTGCGAGGGCGCGAGCAGCAGGGCGCGCTCTCCCCCGCTGCCCTCCCGGGCGAGCGTGGCCTTCAGCTCGGGCAGCAGCACCAGCTGCTCGTCGCGGGTGGGTGGTCGCCCGGCGTCGGTGTTCCCCAGACCGTCGAGCGCCCCGACCTTGATGAGTGAGACCGCCGCGTCGGATTCGGCGCGCGTCCGGCGCAGGAAGTCGGCGAGGTCGTCGAAGGGCCGCCGCGCCCGCTCGGCGGAGATGGCGCGCAGCAGCCGTGCGTTCATGCTGAGCAGCCCCTTGAGACCCACGCGGATGGCGCGACCGTCCTCCTCCACACCGCAGCCGGCGCCCGACGCGTTCACGTGCGGCGGGAGCACCTCGATGCCGTGCCGCCGCGCGTCGTCGAGCACGAGGCGCGGGCTGTAGAAGCCCATCGGCTCGTTGTCGAGGATCGCGGCAGCGAACTCGGCCGGGTAGTAGGTCTTCAGCCACGCGCTCGCATAGCTCACCACCGCGAAACACGCCGCGTGCGCCTTGTTGAAGCCGTAGGCCGCGAAGCCCTGCAGCTGGCGAAAGACCTCTTCGGCGGCCTCCACGGTGCACCCGAGCGCGACGGAGCGGCGCACGAACTCGCCGTGCAGCGACTCCATCTCGGCGCGGGAACGGTCCTTGGTCATCGCGCGGCGGAAGTTGTCGGCCTCCGCGAGCGTGAAGCCCGCGACGGCGCGCACCACCTGCAGGACCTGCTCCTGGTAGATGATCACGCCGTACGAGTCCGCCAGGCACGCTCCCATCGCCGGGTGCGGCACGATCACGGGCTCCAACCCGTGGCGCCGCCGGATGAAGGGCACGATCATCTCGGCCTCGAGCGGTCCGGGCCGAAACAGCGAGATCGCGGCGATGATGTCCTCGAAGTCGCGCTCCTGCAGGCGCATCGCGAGGTTGCGCTGCCCGGAGCTCTCGAGCTGGAACATCCCGACCGTGTCCGCCGCGGCGATCGTGTCGTAGACCTTGGGGTCGTCGTGCGGCAGCAGGAACGGCTCGGGCACGGCGTCATCGCCCACCCGCGCCCGGGCCAGGTCGACCGTCTGGCTGATCGCGGAGTGCATCCGCAGGCCCAGGATGTCCATCTTCACGAGCCCGAGGGCCTCGACGTCATCCTTGTCGTACTGCGAGACGACCGTGCCCTTGGCCGCCCACTGCAGCGGGGTCCAGCTGTCGACCGGCTCGGCGGTGATCAGGAAGCCGCCGAGGTGCGTGCCGAGGTGCATCGGGACGTGGTCGAGCTTCTCGGTGAGGTCGAGCAGCATCTCGTGGCGCGCGTCGCGCAGCGGGTGGTTGCGGCACTCGGGGTAGGTCTCGAGCACCTCGCGGATCCTTCGAGCGCTGGTCCAGGGCAGGTGTCGCGAGAAAGAGTCGACCTCTGCCTGAGGGTGACCCAGCGCCTTCGCCGCGACCCGCACGGCACTCTTGGCGGTCATCGTGTTGACGGTCGCGATCATGGCCACGTGTTCCGCTCCGAAGCGCTTGTAGATGTAGGCGATGACCTCGTCGCGGCGGGCGGAGTCGAAGTCGACGTCGATGTCGGGCATCTGGCGCCGCTCGGGGTTGAGGAAGCGCTCGAAGAGCAGCGAATGCGCGATGGGGTCGGCGTCCGTGATGCCGAGCGCATAGGTGACGATGGAGTCGCCGGCGCTCCCCCGTCCCGAGTAGCGGATCCCTGACCGGCGCGCGAAGTCGACGATGTCCTTCACGACGAGGAAGTAGGCCGGGAACCCGAGCTTCTCGATGACGGCGAGTTCGTGTTGGAGCCGTCGCACCGCCTCGGGCGTCATGGGGCGGTAGCGATCCTCCAGCCCGCGCCAGGCCAGCTTCGAGAGGACGGAGTAGGCCGTCTCGCCGCGTGCCAGCTCCACCGTCGGGAAGTGGAACGTGCCCAGCCCCAGGTCCAGATCGCAGCGTGCGGCGATCTCCAGCGTCGCGTCGCAGGCCTCCGGGTAGCGCGAGAACAGCCGGCGCATCTCGGAGGCGCCCTTGAAGTAGAGCTCGGCGTTCGGGCGCCCGAGCGGGCCGGGCAGCGCGCGGCGCGCCCCCACGGCCGAGAGTACGTCGTGCAGCGGCGCGTCGGCGCGGCTCAGGTAGTGGACGTCGTTGGTGGCGACGACGGGCAGGGAGAGCGATCGGGCAAGGTCGGACAGCGAGCGCAGGTAGTCGCCCGCCTCGGGGGTCATCGTGTGCGTCAGCTCGATGTAGAAGTCGCCGGGGGCGAAGCAGCGTGCGAGCCGCGCGGCCGCCTCCTTCGCGCGCCAAGGCACGCCGGCGACGATCGAGGCGCCGACCTCCCCGCGCTGGCAGCCCGAGAGCGCGATCAGCCCTTCGCTCATGCGGTGCAGGTCGTGCAGCGTGACCACCGAACGCGTCCCGCCCGCGTCGTCGTCGGCCGAGCCCGAGCGCAGGTGCGCCGCCGACAGCAGCCGGCAGAGGTTGCGGTAGCCGGTCAGGTCCTTGGCGAGCAGCGTCAGGTGGAACCCCGCCGCCCTTGCCCGCCCGAAGCCTGCCGGCTGCGGACGCGTCAGCCGTTCCGCAGGCGGCAGGTCCGCCTCGCAGCCGACGGTCCCGGCGGTCTCGACGACGATCTCGACGCCGATGATCGGACGGACGCCGGCCGCGCGGGCCTTGCGGTAGAAGCGGATGGCGCCCGAGAGGCCCTGGTGGTCAGTGAGGGCGAGCGACTCCATGCCGAGGCGCTTGGCGCGATCGATCAGGGCGTCGAGCGATACGGCCCCGTCCATGAAGCTGAAGTGCGAGTGCACGTGGAGGTGCACGAATCCGGCCACGCCCGTCGCCTGCGTCTCTCTCGCGCTTCTAGTCGACCACGCCGACGAGCAGCCACTGCTCGCCGAGGCGGTCGTAGGCAAGGTCGTAGACGCCGCCGCGTGCGATCACGCGGAAGCAGCGGCGGCTGACCGCCCGCTCGCGGTCCCACCAGCGGGTGTCGATAGCCCACTGCGTGACCACCTGGTCGATCTCGTAGCGCTTGCCCTTGCGGATGAAGGAGCCTGGTCGCCGGCGTTCCGCGTCCCACTCGACCGGCACCGCGATCTCGACCCGCGCAGGGCCATCGACGTCGGAGCTCCGACGCAGCCATGGGGTCGAGAGCAGCTCGAGCACGACGGGCAGCCGGCTCGCGCTCTCGAACAGGTCGAGGGGCTGGCCGGCCTTACGGGCATCGAACCGTCGGATCGAGGCGTTGTTCCCCATAGTCGCGTGAGACCTCCTTGCGGGCGGTTGTGGGGACGCACATCGGCGTCCCCACATCACAAAGATACCGAACATATGTTCGGTATACAACGCGACACTGACACCGCGCGACGAAAGGCGGATAGGCGCGACGAAAGACGACCGAAGGCGCCGTCCGGAGATCCGGACGACGCCTTCGGTCGTTACAGAGAGGTGTCCCGAGAAACCTCGCCTGCGGGGACATCTACTGGCCGGATTCCCGTTTCACGCCTCCCCAGGTTCCGGTGGAAAGACCGCCTCGCGACAGTTCCCTCACACTACGGACGCCCCGGTCGGGCAGCAGCTGGTACTCCGGTTTTCAACGCTCGCTCGGTCCGACTTCTCGGGACACGACGTACATTAACGGTGCCCGGAAAGGTCGTCAACAGGGTTTTCGAGAATGACCGAAGAATGTTCTGAGAGGTAGCGATTCGACACCGAACGGTCATAGACCGACTCCGAATGGAAATCGCTCCCCTGCCCGGACGCCCGGGGCCGTGAGACTAGTGTGAGGCCTCTTCGGCCTCGACGAAGACGAGCGCGGCGACCTCCCGGGACACCGCGTGCTCGACACCGGACACGGTCACCAGGAGCGGCCCGCCGAAGGGCGCGACCTCCTTGACGCAGATCGTCGATCCCGGGATGAGGTGCAGCGAACCGAAGTACGCCAAGACCTTGTCGTCCTCCTCCGAGACACGGACGACCGTCCCCCGGGTCCCCTCCGGCAGCGTGCCGAGCGGCACGCCGGCCGGCTCGCGTACCAGGCCGTCGACCGAGGGGATCGGATAGCCGTGCGGGCACACGGAGGGGTTGTCGAGGAACCGCTCCAGGCTCGCCAACACCCGAGGCGACATGGCGTGCTCCAGGAGGCAGGCCTCCTCGTGGACGGATTCCCACGGGAGCTGCAGCGCGTCGACGAGGAAACGCTCCGCGATCCGATGACGTCTGATGACCTCGATCGCCTCGCGGCGGCCCTGCTCCGTCAGCGCCACGCCGCCTTGCGGACGGGTGATCAGCGACGCGGCCTCGAGCCGGCGCAGCGTCGCGGTGACGGTCGGGCCGGAGACCGCGATGGCATCGGCGATCTGCGTCGGACGGACCTCGCCCTTGAGCGACATCTTGTAGATGGCTTCGAGATACTCCTGGAGTGTGGCGCTCGGCATGTCAGTCCGCTTTCGACGGCCCGGACGTGGGCTTCGAGTCTTGAGACTACCCCGGCAACGAGTATAGACGACCTCCGGAGCGACGTTCTGCAGGTGCTCCACGACCTGCCGACGGCACCTCGGATCGGCCCTCCGGCGGCCGACGTCGAGGATGTTTGCGGCGAGGCACCGCCAGACCGTTAGGCCCATCGCCGCCGCCGTTCATACCTAATTGTGACCCTTTCAGCACGAAGTCCGACAAACACGAAAATAGGCGTTGACGCGCCCCCGGGGCACGCCTAATGTACGTCGTGTCCCGAGAAGTTGGACCGAGCAAGCCTTGAAAACCGGAGTACCAGCAGCTGCCCGACTTGGCGGTTTGAGAAAGGGTTTCGTCGCGAGGCTGAACCCGATTACCATCCCCTGAGAACGGCGTGAAACGGGAATCCGGCCGGTAGATGCTTTCGCGAGGCGAGGTTTCTCGGGACACCTCTATGCAATGACGAAGGGGCGCCGCATCTGCGACGCCCCTTCCGCGTTCCGGACTCGCGCCTACGGCCGGTAGACCAGCTTCGCGATCGGCGATTCCCACACGGCCACCTCGCGCACGGTCACCGCGGCGTTCATCGACGTCGACAGGCGCTCGTAAACGATGCGCGCCAGGTTCTCCGCTGTCGGGTTGAGTGTGTCGAACGGAGGCACCTCGTCGAGGAACACGTGATCGTAGTCGTCAAGCACTGCCCGCAGGTCGTCCTTGAGGAGCTTGAAGTCATAGACGATGCCGATCTCGTCGAGCTTCTCCCCCGCGACGGTCACCTCGACGTCCCAGGTGTGTCCGTGCAGGCGGTGGCACTCGCCCGGATAGCCGCGAAGCGAGTGGGCGGCGTCGAAGTGGTCGCGGACGCTGAGTTCGTACATGGGGTGCACCTTCCTAGAAGAGCGGGGGCTGCGAGGGATCGTCGGGGTCGACGCCGTCGCCGACGGTCGCCCGGTCGTCCATCGCGATGTTCGCCAACTCGTCGGCGGCGCAGTTCTGCTCGCGACGGACGTGGACGATCTCAGCCGACTCGAAGCGGCGGAGCAGCTTCTGCGCGCGCGAGAAGAGCGGCTTCAGCCCCTCGTTCTTCACGCGGTAGACGCCGTTCATCTGCCGCACGACCAGCTCGGAGTCCGCACACACACACAGATGCGCCACGCCGTGGTCCAGCGCCGTCTCGAGCCCCCAGATGAGAGCCTCGTACTCCGCCACGTTGTTGGTAACGGAGCCGAGGAAGCGGCCTCCGCGCCGGACGATCGCGCCGTCGGCGTCCTCGATGACGAAGCCGGCGCCTCCCGGCCCGGGATTGCCGCGCGCGCCGCCGTCGGTCCGCAGGGTGTAGAGCGGCGCCACGCTACTCGCTCCGCACGATGAGGATGCGGCCGCAGCTGGGGCACACGCCGACGTCGGGGCCCGACTCCAGGGCCGAGACCTTGCCTGCGGGGAGGTTCACCCGGCAGGCGCTGCACATCGACCCCTGCAGGGACCCGACGGCGATGCCGTGCCGCGATTCGCGGATCGACTCGTAGCGCGTCCGGACGTCGGCATCCAGTGATGCGATGAGTGCGGCCCGGGCGCGCTTCTCGGACTCGATGTGCTCCAGCACCTCGCTGCCGTGCTCCTTGAAGCGCTGCGTGAGCGACGTCTCCGTCGCGCGGCCGTTGGCGAGCGCCGCATCGATCTTCGCGAGCTGGGCGTCGCCGTTCTCCCGCTTCTGCATCTCGGCCATGAGCTCGGTCTCGAGCACCGTCACGCGCCGGCGCAGAGCGTCCAGCTCGAGGGAGACCGCCTGCAGCTCCTTCGGGTTCGCCACGGTGCCCGACACGAGCTTGTCCTGCTCGCCCGCCATCTTCACGCCGAGAACGGCGATCTGGTCCTCGATGCGCTTGGACACCATGTCCATCGCGTGGATCGCGGCTTGGGTGCGCTCCCGCAGGTTCTCGATCTCTGCGATCTTGGCCCGAGTGGTGAGGATGGCGCGCTTCTCCGGCATCTCCTCGAGTTCCTTCTCGAGACGCAGGATGGCCAGGTCGTGTTCCTGGAGTTCGGTGAGTGCCCGCGCTACGTGCATTCGCTGCCTTTCGTAGACATCCGCCACGGGTACGAGATGCGATCGATGACCACGTCTGCCGGAGCGAGCCCCGGTGTCTGTGCGACGATCCGCGAGAGCGCGCCGGTCAGGGGCCACTCGGTCGCGTCGTGACCTGCCTCGACGACCATCAGACCCCGCTCCAGCGCATCGAGGGCCTCATGGTAGCGCAACTCTCCGGTCACCAAGACCTCGGCGTCCGAGGCGAGAGCGTCCGGGACGAGCGAGCGACCGGAACCCGGCGCGAGAGCCACCAGCGTGACGCGTGCGGCCACGTCTCCCCAGATGCGGGTACCGACGCCCAGACGGGTCCCGACGGTCTCAGCGAGCGCTGCCAGCGTGCCGCACTCCCCCGCCTCGCACAGTCGCCCCCCCAGCGGAGTGGCGGAGGGCAGGTCCGGGCGGTCCGCCTCCCCACGGCGCTCCAGCGGACCGCGCACGGTCAGCCCGAGCGCCGCCGGCAGGGCGTCCGAGCCCTGCGGGGAGCGGTCGAGATTGGTGTGGCAGGCGATGAGCGAGATCCCGCGACGCGCGGCCTCGAAGGCGACTCCGGCAGCGCCCGGCGCTGCGACGACGGCCTCGAGCGGGTCAAGGAAGGCCGGGTGGTGCGTGACGAGCACGTTCGCGCCCTCCTCGACGGCACGATCGAGCGCCGCACGGGTCGGATCGAGCGACACGAGCACGCGGGAGACCACGGCGTCGCGGTCGCCCACGAGCAGTCCCACTCGGTCCCAGGGCTCGGCCCACGCGAACGGGATCGTCGCGTCGAGATGCTCGTACAGCTCACCGACGGTGATCACAGCGCCACCTCCTCGGCCACGCGCTTGCGGAAGCACACGACCGAGTCGTACCCGGCCTCACGCAGCAGCTCACGCGCGAGGTCGAACCCTTGGCCCACCTCGGACGGCGCGTGCGAGTCGGAGCCGGTGGTCGCAGGCACTCCGCGGCGGTGACACGCCTTCAGGAGGTCGAGTGACGGGTAGATCTCGCGGCAGGGCTTGCGCAGCCCTGCGGTGTTGACCTCGACGGCGCAGCCGGCCTCCTGGAGGGCCAGCGCGGTCTGCTCGTACCATGGCTGCGGGTCGACGCTCGGACGTCCCCCGAACTTCTTCACGAGGTCGGGATGCGCGATGACGTCGTAGAGCCCGCTGCCCGCTGCGTTCGCCACCTCGTCGAAGTAGCGTTCCCACAGCACGTCGGGCTCCCACGCGTCGTAGCGCGCGATCAGGTCCGGGTCGTCGAAGGCCCAATCGCCGAGGAAGTGCACGGAGCCGAGCACCAGGTCGAAGTCGTGCGCGGCGATGAGGCCCTCGACATGGGTGAAAGCGTCGGGCAGCCAG
>Ga0209638_1001370_pt1 | contig 15668 bp, 11 predicted proteins | sample BarGraNGADG00211_FD_184490 | JGI IMG/M metagenome (GOLD analysis project Ga0209638, IMG submission 184490) | Arctic peat soil microbial communities from Barrow, Alaska - Barrow Graham LP Ref core NGADG0002-211 (SPAdes) (version 2) | ecosystem: Environmental > Terrestrial > Soil > Wetlands > Peat... | reverse complement strand
CGCACGCTTTAGCGTGCTGTGGCGAGCTTCAGCTCGCCATCTTCGGGTGACCGCCAGACCGTGGGCTGAAGCGTGCGCCACTCAGCCTGTCGGCGCGTCGGAAATGGCAATGTCGTTTCGTGACGAACCCTTAGATCGTCATCGCCAGAAACCCGCCGTCCACCCTCAAGATCGAACCCGTCACAAACGAAGCCGCGCGCGGCGACGCCAGGTACACCGCGGCGCCCACCAGCTCGTCGCTCTCCCCGAACCGGTTCATGGGCGTGTGGGCCATGATGCTGGCCACGCGCTCCTCCGTGAGTAACTTCCGGTTCTGCTCGGCCGGGAAGAAGCCCGGCTGGATGGCGTTGACGCGTATGTTGTGCGGCGCCAGATCCCTTGCCAGGAATTGCGTGATCTGGTTGATTCCCGCCTTGGCGATCCCGTAGGTAAAGACCTTGGATAGCGGAGGCCCGGCCGAGGCCGAAGAGATGTTGATGATGGACCCGCCGCGGCCGGCGTCCACCATGGCTTTGCCGAACACCTGGCACGCCAGAAAGACGCTTTTCAGGTCGATATCCAGAATGCGTTGCCACTCCGCCTCGCCGATTTCGAAGAATGGCGTACCCGAGTTGACGCCCGCTGCGTTGATCAGGGTGTCGACGCGCCCGAAGCGCTCGATCGCCGCCGCGAGCGCGCTTTCCAGATCCGCCTTGCTGGCGGCGTCGCAGCGAATGCCGATGGCCTGCCGCCCCGTCGCCGCAATCGACTTGGCGCGGGCTTCCGCGTTCTCCAGGTTCACGTCCAGGACGGCGATATTGGCCCCGGCCTTCGCCAGCCCCATGGCCATCGCCCCCGCGAGGACGCCGCCGCCCCCGATCACCACAGCCGTCTGCCCGGCCAGTGAGAAAAGTCCGTCGTCTGCCATGCTTAAGATGGTAACAGGCCCTCAGCGCCGGTCCGGCGAGGAATTCCCGCCGGCGTCCGATGGGTCTGCCGCGCGGGCAGGCGCCAAAGCCGCTTGCAGGAATTTCGCGATCGATTCCGTGAGCGCGCGCGGGTAGTCCGATTTCGGCATGGCGAGGGCCTGGTTGCGTACCAGTCTGTGGCCCGCGATGCGAAACGTCTGCACACCCCTGTGCGGGCCACGCAGCGCGTACCGCGGCAGAATCGAGTAGCCGAACCCCGACTCCACCAGCCGCTTGATCACCTCCGTATCGTCGGCCTCCATGACCACCCGCAGGTCCACGCCGAGTTCGGCGAAGAACCGGTCGATGATGGAACGCATGTTGCTGCGTTTCGGATAGAGCAGGAACGGAACGCCCTGGAGGGCGGTGGGCGCCAGGCTGGCGATTGCGCTGGCTCCTTCGCGGGCCGGCGCGGGGCGCAAGCCCAGCAGTTCCTCCTCGAAGAGGGGCAGGATGCGCAGATTCTCCTCCGGAAAAGGCAGTGAGATCAGCGCCAGGTCGAAGCGCCGGTCGAGTACGCCGGCCACCATTTCCTCGGTCGCGGCCACCGTGACCGTAATCTCAGTCCCCGGGTACTTCTTGCGCACCAGCCGGAGCGGTCCGCCCAGCCGGTGGATCAGCGTGGTGGCGCCGCTGGCGAAGTGGAATGGGCGTTCGTCCTTGGCGGGATCGTTGGCGAACTCCTGCTCGATGGCGCGCATCTTGGCCAGCACCCCGCGGGCATGCTCGGCCAGCCGGAATGCCTGCGGCGTGGGCACGATCCGCTTGCCGGAGCGAACGAAAAGATCCGTCTTCAGCTCATCGGCGAGGCTATGGATTTGAACGCTGACCGCCCCCGGTGAAAGATAGACCTTCTCCGCCGCCCGCGTCACTCCCGACGATTCCATGACTGCCAGAAACAGCTCGAGTTGACGGACATCCATAATGCGGCGCCTCCCGCGCCCTGCTTCGTGGTGGGGCAGGCGATTCGCCTGCCAACCCGGCCCCTTAAGGCTTGTCAACAAACAACCTTGCCATCTCGCCTGGTTGGCACGGCCATTTCGTGACGGCCCCTTGCGCCGCCCGGACCGTTTAATTCTACTAAACGATACGCGCGGACACCCACGCAAGATCCTATTGGGGCATGCGACCGCCGCTGGCGGGCCATTTCGCGCGAGAATAGGGCGAAGTGATTGGGGAGGCAGGCATGGTCTGGAGCGCCGGTACGTGGATTCCATTCGACGCGGGCGTGCGTGTGCGCTGGCGTATGGCGGCGCTGCTCTGTCTGGCCGGCTTTTTGTGCGCGCAAACGCCGGCCGAGCCGCGCGCGGCGCGTTCGGTTCACCTGAGGTACCAGGGGCCGCAGTCCACGGTTTTCTATAACGAGCTGACGGTCGAGGAGTCCGTACCCAGCAGTTACTTCATGGCCTGCGGGTTCCGCCAGGGTTACTTCGGCATCCAGGAGCTTCGCCCCGGCCAGGATAGAGTGGTTCTGTTCTCGGTGTGGGACCCGGGAGCCCAGAACGACCAGGGCAGCGTTCCCGCCGACCGGCGCGTGGAAGCGCTCTACAACGCCGACGACGTCTTGGTGCGGCGGTTCGGGGGCGAGGGAACCGGCGGGCAGAGCTTCTTCCATTACAACTGGAAGATCGGCCAGACCTACAAATTCCTGGTGCAGGCCACCGTGGAGGGCGACAAGACCTCCTTCGCCGCCTGGTTCTTCCTGAACGAGACCGGCGTTTGGAAGCACCTGGCGACGTTCCGGACAATCAGCGGCGGCGCGCCGCTTTCGGGTTTCTATTCCTTCATCGAGGACTTCCGCAGAGACGGCAAGAGCCTGCGCGAGCGCCGCGCCGCCCGCTTCGGCAACGGCTGGGCGCGCGGAACGGACGGCGTCTGGACGCCGCTCACGGAGGCCCGCTTTACGGCGGATGCAACGCCGGTGGACAACATCGACGCGGGAGTCCGCAACGACTACTTCTATCTGGCCACCGGCGGCGATACGGCCAAACACGCGGAGTTGCAGTCCACGATCCGGCGCCCGCCGGGCGACCACCGGCCGCCGGAACTGCCCTGAACCCCGCCGCTTGCGCCGGCCGGGATTGCCGGGCTGGCAGCCTGCGGCGGGTTAATAACCCGCCGGGCGCCTTCGCCTGCATCCCCGAGTGTTGGCCGGCGCAAGCGCCTGCCCGCAACGCCTGACAACTAAGGGCTCGTCACGAAATGACCGTACCAACCGCTCCCTGACGGGGCGCCCTCTGGGCCCGGCTCCGCCCCCGATTCCGAGCCGCGACCGTAAGTACCTACCGAGTCGAATTCGCGCCGACATTGGCAGAATATTTTTCGATAAGTGCGAATTCTCGATTGTTTGCAGGCACTTGGCTGCACTCCGAAAATAACATGAACTTCTCATCTACTCCGCGCCGATCCCTTGTTTGGTTCCGGCTACGCCGGGTTAGGGAGCGGTCCAGGCGAGATGGCACGGTTGTTTGTTGACCAGCCCTAACCGGGCCGCTTCTATTCCATCTACCAACCTGCGGAGATCGCGATGAAGCCGCGGCCCAATCGCCGCTTACGAGGAAATCTTCGAGAAGAAAAATGACTAAAGCTCTCAATGCCGTTTTGTACTGAACTCACTCATGATTATTGGGATCGCGGCCATGCTTCTGAACGCCGCGATGCCTCGTGATCTCGCGCAGGGCGCGGGCCGGGGGGCAACGCCGGCGCCAACAGGTCCCTGGATGGACAAGAGCCTGCCGCCGGACCGGCGCGCCGACTTGGTCATGGAGCAAATGACCCTCGACGAGAAACTGGGCTTGGTCCACGGAGGCAGCGCCTACTCGGGGCAGGCTACGCCTCAACCCACGCAGTCGCTGGGCGGAGCCGGCTTCATTCCGGGTATTCCCCGGTTCTATCGAGGTAAGAATGGGGACATTTCTATCGAGGCTTGACAACTGTCCGTCCGCCAGTTGCAAAACCCGGCCGCATTCCGTTACGCTCGGTTCATGCGCGGATATGTCGGTCTGATAGTGCTTTCTTTCGGGCTGGCCGCGTCCGCCTCCGCGGCGGACTGGCCGCAGTGGCGCGGGCCGAACCGCGACGGGAAGTCGGCTGAAACGGGGCTGCTGGCATCCTGGCCCACGGGGGGACCCCGCCTGGTCTGGAAGACGCAGGGGCTGGGCGAGGGCTTCTCCGGGCCCGCGGTTGTGGGCGACCGCCTGTTCCTCCAGGGCCAGCAGGGCAGGCAGCAGTTCGTCATGGCCTACGACGTTGCGACCGGCAAGCAGGTCTGGAAGACGCCGACCGGGAAGTCCTTCGAAGAAGAACACGGCAATGGCCCCCGGGGTACGCCCACGGTGGACGGCGCGCGCCTATACGCCGTTGCCACGGACGGCACGCTGGTGTGCCTGGAGACCGCCACCGGCAAGCAGGTGTGGAGCCTGAATTTCGCGGAGCGCTTCGGCGGCCGGATGCCGCGCTGGGCCTATAGCGAATCGCCGCTGGTAGACGGCGACCGCCTCATCGTCACCCCCGGCGGAAGAGGCGCCGCGGTGGTCGCGCTCAACAAGAATACCGGCGCGCTCGTCTGGAAATCGCAAGACGACTCGGCCGGCTATTCGTCGGCCGTCACGCTGGATATCGGCGGCACGCACGCGCTCGCACTGCTCACCGGCGACGCCGCTATCGGGCTGGATGCCAAGGACGGCGCGCTGCTGTGGAGGTTTCCCAAGGTCGCCAATCGCGTCGCCAACATCGCCACGCCCGTGGTGCACGATGGCTACGTGTTCTACTCGAGCGACTACGGCACGGGCTGTCTGCTGGTCAAGCCCACGCCGGACGGCAAGACCGCGGAGGCGTACTTCAACCGCGATATGCGCAATCACTACACCACGTCCGTGCTGGTGGGGGACTATCTTTACGGCTTTTCGAGCGAGATCCTCACCGCCATGGAGTTCAAGACGGGCAAGGTCGCCTGGCGCGACCGGAGCGTGGGGAAGGGCAATTGCATTTTCGCCGACGGCCGCCTGTACTGCATGGGCGAAGATGGCGCGGTCGGGTTGATCGGGCCCACGCCCGCGGCCTACCAGGAGATCTCGCGGTTTCAGATTCCCCGCGGCGCCTACAACACGTGGACCCCGCCGGTGATCGCGAACGGGAAGCTCTACCTGCGGGAGCAGGACAATCTCTACTGCTACAACGTCAGACAATAGCATCAGGGCAAGCTAAAGCATGCCCCACCAGGGCAACCGCTCTCTTGCGGGGCGCCCTCCGGGCCCGGCTCGGAATCGGCATTCGAGGCAAGAAGGGCATATTCGAGATCTATGAGGCGCGCCACTCTGTTTTCTTTACTGATTTCCGGCTGCCTGCTCTTGGCGTCCGACCCCCCCGGAAGCGATTGGCCGATGTGGGGCGGCGCGCCGGACCGCAACATGGTCTCCTCGATGAAAGGCGTTCCCGACACGTGGGACGTCCAGAGCGGGAAGAACGTCAAGTGGGTGGCGAAGCTCGGGTCGCAAACTTACGGCAACCCCGTCGTGTCCGGCGGACAAGTGTACGTCGGCACCAACAACGAACTCTCGCTCAACCCCAAGGAGGGCGGCGACCGCGGCGTCCTGATGTGCTTCCGGGAATCCGACGGCCAGTTCCTGTGGCAGCACGCGACGGAAAAGCTGGCGGATTCCTCGAAGGACTGGCCCGAAACCGGCGCCTGCTCCACGCCGTTGGTGGAGGGCGACCGCCTCTACTACGTCACGAACCGCTGCGAGTTGGCGTGCCTGGACACGCGCGGCGACGGGCAAGGCGGCGCCAAAGTTATCTGGAAGCTCGACATGATCGGAACGCTCGGCGTGTCGCCCCACAACAAGGCGAGTTCCTCGCCGGCCGCATACGGCGACCTGATATTCGCCGCCACATCCAACGGCCGCGACGAGAACCACGAACGCGTGCCCGCGCCCAAGGCGCCGTCGATGATCGCCGCCGACAAGAAAACCGGCAAGCTCGTATGGCAGGTGAACGGCGTTGGCGATAAGATCCTCGACGGCCAGTGGTCTTCCCCAGCGGTCGGAGACATCGGAGGCGTGGTCCAGGTGGTCATCGGCGAAGGCGATGGCTGGGTGCGCGGCTACGAGGCGCTCACGGGCAAGAAGTTGTGGGAGTTCGATACCAACGCCAAGGACGCCGTCTGGCCGAGGACGCGCAACGAGATCGTCTCGACCCCGGTGATCTGGCGGAATAAAGTCTACATCGCCAACGGACAGGACCCCGAGAGCGGGCAGGGCGCCGGTCATCTGTACGCCATCGACGCAACCAGGCGCGGGGACATCACCACCAGCGGCCGGCTCTGGCACTACGATAAGATCAAGCGCTCGATTTCCACGGGCGCCGTCTACGACGGGATGCTGTTCTACGCGGACTTTACGGGATACCTGCACTGCCTCGACGCAAACACCGGCCAGCCGTTCTGGACACACGACCTGCTGTCCGCGATTTGGGCATCGCCGATGGTGATCGGCGGCAAGGTCTACCTGGGCGACGAAGACGGAGACGTCTTGATTTTCGGGGCGGCCCGGGAGAAGAAGCTGATCGCGACGATCGGTATGGGCAGCAACGTCTATTCCACCGCCGTGCCTGCCAACGGAACCCTGTTCCTGACGAATCGGAGCCGGCTTTTTGCGATTGCGCAGAAGCCCTGAGGCGGACGCCATGCGCACGTTTCCCATCCTGCTTGCGACTGCATTCCTGGCTGGCGCTCAGGACTGGCCGCAGTTCCGGGGCAACCCTCAACTGACGGGAGTCTCCACCGGTTCGGTTCCGGCGAATCTGAAGCTGCTCTGGACCTTCGACGCGGGCGATTCGATCGAATCCTCCGCCGCGATATCGGGCGGAACGGTTTATGTCGGCTCGCAATCGAAGGATCTCCTCGCCATCGACCTCGAAACCGGCCGGCTGCGATGGAAGTACTCCGCGGACGATTCCATTGGGGAATCGTCTCCCGCGGTCTACGACGGCATCGTCTACATCGGCGACCTGTCCGGCGTCCTGCACGCCGTGAGTACGGCCGGCAAGCGGCTGTGGGTGTTCAAGACCGAAGCGGAGATCCGTTCCTCGCCGGTGATCGCAGGCGCCTGCGTGTTGATCGGCTCCTACGACGGCAACCTCTACTGCCTGTCGCGGCGGGACGGCAAGCAGATCTGGAAATTCACCACTCCCACTTACGTGCACGGAACGCCCGCGATATCGGCCGGCGTGGCTTACGTTTCCGGCTGCGATGAAGTGTTCCACGGCGTTCGCCTGGCGGACGGGAAGGAAGTGGTGCAGTTTCCCGCGGGCGGCCCGACGGGCGCATCGCCGGCGCTGATCGGCGACCTGGCCTGGTTCGGCAATTTCAACAATGAGGTGGTAGCCGCCGACGTCCGGCGGAAGCGCATGCTCTGGCGCTACCAGAACCCGGCGGCTCAGTACCCTTTCTACTCCTCCGCGGCCGCGACCGGCGACAGGATCGTCCTTGGCGGCCGGGACAAGCTGATTCACTGCCTGAACGCCAAGACCGGCAAGACGATCTGGACGTTCCCCACCAAGGCGCGGGTGGATTCGTCGCCTGCAATTGCGGACGGCCGCGTGTACGCCGGTTCGAGCGACGGTCATTTCTACGTGCTGGACCTCAACGACGGGAAGAAGCTCTGGGATTTCGATGCCGGCGCGCCGTTAACGGCTTCTCCCGCCATCGCGGCCGGCCGCGTGGTGATCGGGTCTCAGGACGGCCGGCTGTATTGCTTCGGGGCGGCGGGAGCGCGGTAGGTTCACTATCCTGAATTGGGGTCCCGTCCACGTGACGCCGGATTGCAGCAGTTTCGGAGTGCGCCGTGACACGGCCGGAGGACAGGTGAGTGCCAGGTCCCGCCTTCTTTTTGGTACCAGCTCGACTGGCCGTTCTAGCGAGGACTCGTTCGAGTGCGCTATCATGAAGTTAATTCCGCAACGAATGGCATATCTGCAATTTGGGCCGGAAGGTTCGAAAGACCGGCGCGGCACGGCCTAGGGCGCTCCCACGGTGGCTAGTCAACCGACCGCTAAGTATAAAGCCCGTCTAGCGAGGTGGATAGATTTAGAATGGGGCCGTAAGGCCCCATTCTCGTTTGTTTTGTACAATTCTCAGTCGAATGGATGAAACCTGGAACCAGATCGTTGCAGAGGCACTAGCGGCTGGCCTGAAGACTTCCAGCGGCCCGGTACCGGGTGCTAAGCTCCGTGAGTTAATTGTTAAGGTTGCAAAGACCCGCGATCTTCAGTATCCGCCCGGTGGGCATGAGCAAGAATCATTCGGAGACTTAGTGGGCGGGTTGCCTACCACTCGGAAAAAGGTCCGGGTGAGCTCGCCGCCCACGAATCGCGATGAAGACACAAGAAGGCAGACCAGGAGGTCCGCCCCACTGGGTCGCTTCCCTGCCGGGAACGCCTGACCGCGCGCCATGGGCTCATTCGGGCGCTTGTACAACATAGCTCAAGCGTTTCTGGGGTTTCGGCGGCGACGGGCTGAAACATTGCATGGACCGGACCCTGACTGCGCCGGGGATCGCCGCCAGTTGCGCCTCCACCACGCGCCGGAGCGCCGCCGGCGATCCGGCCGCCCGCGCGTTCAGCAAAAGCCGGTGCGCGGCTGCGGGAGAGGCGTCCAGGTTGCCTTGTATGGACGGCTCGCCGCCGGTGCGCACAATCGAGGCTTTCACCCAGCCGGCGGGCGTTTCGTCCATTACCTTCAGATGGGCGATGGCGAGCCCTTCGGCGGCCAGCGCCGCTTCAAGCCCTTCCAGGAGTGGCCCGGCCAGGGACGCGGGCGATAACGGAACCGCCGGCCTGACCGTCGCGGCGCAGTTCAGCCACGCCAGAGACGCCTCGGCCCTCGCGTAGCGCTCGTAGTCGAGTTCGAGGATTTTGCCACCGGGCCGGAACCGGCCACCGAGAACGTCGTCCAGCCACGCCGCCACGCCCTCGCCGTTCCGCGAACTGACGTACCCGGCGGAGACTCCGGGGATCGGCGGGAATTCGTGGAAGAGGTCCGCCTTGCTGAAGCAGACCAGATCGGCCTCTTCGATCTGTTTGCGAAACAGAAAGGCCAGGTCCGCGTCGAGTTCCGGATCCATCCACCGGCGCGCGCGCTCGGGATCGACCAGGACCGTGTAGGGCGCCACGCGAAAACGCCGGGAATGTTCCAGCTTGAGCGGTTGCAGGACCGTGGCCGAGATGTCCGTGCAACTCCCGACGGCTTCGGCGAAGATCACTGCGGGCATGTGGGCGCGGAGTTCCTCGGCCGCGTGGACCAGGTCGGAGAGCCGGCAGCAGAAGCACCCGCCGGTCACCTGGGCGGCGCCGACTTCGCTCGCCTCCGCGAATCGCGTGTCCACCAGATCGTCGCCCTGGTCGTTGAAGAGCGCAGCGGCTTTGACGCCCCTGTCCCGAAGCAGGCGCGCCGCCGACAGGATCAGCGAGGTCTTTCCGGCGCCCAGGAACCCGCCGACGGGAACGATGATTGGCCGATGCGTTGGGCCGTCCATGCCTACCGAATGCAGAATAGCGTGTTCTGGCCCCGCAGGTAAATGTCGCCGTCCATGATGGCCGGGGTGGCGATGAACATCTGGCCGGAGAGCGTGTTGGTCGCCAGCGCCTCGAACTTCTCGCCCATGCGAACCACTACCACGTCGCCATCCTCGCTGGCCATGTAAAGCTTGCCGTTGGCCGCCACCGGCGAGGACTTGAAGCTGTAGGCCTTCGGCAGTCTCGTCTGGGAATAGTAGGGCTTTCCGGTCTTGAAGTCGAGGCAGGAGAGCATGGCCGTATCGGTGAGCATGTAGAGTTTGCCCTCGTAAAGCACCGGCGAAGGCGTATAGGAAGTCCCGCGGCTGTTCTGCCAGAGGATGGCGTCGGTACCGGTCAGATCGCCTTCGCGGCCCAGACGGATGGCCATCGAGTTAGGACCCTGGTAGCCGCTCATGACGTATAGGATGCCATCGCCTACGACCGGCATCGGGATCACGTTCCTGCCGAGCCCCGTGGCCTTCCAGATGAGCTTGCCGGTTTCCAGGTCGTAGCCGGCCACGAACTTGGTGGCGGCGACAATCACCTGCTTGCGCCCGTTCACGGCGGTGATTAGCGGACCGGACCACGCGCTACCCGCCGGGCGGGGCGTGCGCCAGAGTTCGCGGCCGGTGTTCTTATCGAGCGCTACCAGCAGCGAATCCCCTTCGTGATCGTACAGCAGTACCAGCTTGTCCCCGTCCAGGGCAGGGGCCACACCCTCGCCGAAACTCATGAGCATGCGCATCCGGATGCCGAGGTCCTTCTCCCAGACCAGTTGGCCGTCGTGCGTGTAGCAGTAGACGCCGCGCGATCCGAAGGACGCGATGATGTGCTTGTCGTCGACTACCGGAGAGTTGGAGGCGAAACTGCCGTACTGGGAATGGAAGCCCTCATGGGGCGTGGCCACCTTCGCCACCTTCTCCCAGAGCTGCTTTCCGGTCTTGCGGTCGAAGGCCAGTACCATGAACCTGTGCTCGCCCTGACTGCCGGAGGGTACGGCAGTCGTAAGAAAGATTCTGTCTCCCCAAATGACCGGGGAGGAGTTCCCCCGGCCGGGAATCTGGGTCTTCCAGGCGACGTGCTCGGTGTCGCTCCAACGGAGCGGGGCGTCGCCCCGAGCGACTCCGGTTTCGTCCGGTCCGCGCCAGCGGGGCCAGGCGTCGGGGCCGTCGGCGGCTGAAGCGCACGCCGCGGCGAACAGGGACAGTGTCAAAACTGCGATTAGGTGGCGCATGGGAAGAAGACCGTCAGAACAGAAGCTTGAATCCGAATTGTATCCGTCGCGGGCTCTCCGCCGATTGGATTTTTCCAAAGGCCGGCGAGCCGAAAAAAATGTCCGGGAGATCGAAATTCGCGTGATTCAGCAGATTGAACGCCTCGCCGCGGAACTGCAGCGTCACGCCCTCGGCCAATACGGTATTTTTCAGAAGCGACGCATTGACCGTCCGAACGCCCGGTCCCGTCAGGATGTTCCGGCCGGCGTTCCCGAAACTGCCGAAGCGCGGAAGGGCGAACGCGGCCGTGTCGAACCAGCCGTCCGGACCGGGATGGGCCAGCGACGGGTTGCGCAGGACATTCGGCCTGTCGTTGGCGCCAAATCCCAGAGTGGAGCGGCCCGTGTTGCTGTTGTCCAGGTCCGCAAGAAGGGCCGCCGTGAACGGCCGGCCTGTCTGAAACGTCCAGATGCCGAAGGCCTGCCAACCGCCGCGCAGGCGCCCTTTTCCGAACGGCAGATCGTAGGAGTAGCTGAGCGACAAGCGGTGCCGCACGTCGAAATCGGAGAGGCCTCGCTCCAGGTTGACGTGGCGGCTGTCCTGCGGGTAGTTGGGATCGCCCGCGGTGGAGAAGAACCCCGAGCCGTCGTCGATCGACTTGGACCATGTGTAGGACGCCAGGGCGGCCAGACCGCGGTGGAGCGTCTGCTGGAAGCGCGCCTGCAGGCTGTGATAGTTCGAATCGCCGCGCGACTCCAGGATGTTGATGTCGTCGAACTGCGGCACGGGACGCGGGTTATACGGTTGCGCGCTGGGAAGCGGCTGGTTGAGGTCGCGGGCTCCGAGCAGCCTCGTGCCCTTGGAACCGGCATAGGCCACTTCGACGGTCCTGCCCCGTCCCACTTCCTGCTGGACGCTGACGTTCCACTGCTGCGCGTAGGCGGAGCGAAGGTCCCGCTGGAACGCCAGGGCGGTGGAGGGCAGCGCGAGCGGGTAGTTGGACGGGAATGGGTCCGACAGGCTCAGCGGATACTGCGCGAACGAGTAATAGAGTTTGGAAACGTAGTACGGCGCGTTGAAATAGAGGCCCTCGCCGGTTGCGAGCGATCCCTGGTCGTAGTAGATGCCGTACCCGGCCCGCAGCAGCATTCCTTTCCGGCCGGGGTTCCAGGCGAACCCGATTCGCGGCGCCCAGTTGTTGCGGTCGGGCTGGAAGCCGCCACGCGGGATGCCGTTCGCGCCCACCCGAACCAGCGATTGCGTGGCGGGGTCGTACACGTTGGCGCGGTCGAATGCGTCCACGGGCGGTGCGTTGTACTCGTAGCGCAGACCGGCGGAGAGCGTAAGTCCGGGGCGAACGCGCCAGGCGTCCTCGACGAAGGCGTACTGGCTCTCGGTCCTCAGATGCTGCGCGTTGTCGGCGCGCGCCACGCCGGTGACCGAGGGAATGCCCAGCAGCAGTTCCTCAAGCGCGTTGCCGGTCACGCCGAGGAAGTCGAGGTAGCCCATGGCCAGCACGTCGCGCCATGCGTTTTGGCGCAGCGAGCGCAAGTCGAACCCGGCTTTTAGCAGATGCCGCCCGCGCGCCGCCGTAATGGAGTCAGTGACCTGGTAAACGGTGGTGGCGCTGTGCTGGGGGTTGTTGTACTCGTCTCCCAAGGGAGAAAACCCGGTGATGTTGATCAGGCTGAGGCCGGTATCCCGGGGATTGGCGGAGGCCCGGGGCAGGCCCACCGCGGCGTTGCCGTCGCGCCCGAGGTCCTCCTGGTACACGCCCGCCGAAACCCGGTCGAACCCCAGCCGGAGCTCGTTCAGCAGGTTGGGGGCGAAGGCGTGCGTCTCGCTCGCCATGGCATTCTGCGCCCGCCGGGGGACGTTATCGCCGAAGCCGGGTATCGCCGCGAACTGCGGGCCGGTGAACGGCTCGTACAGGGCGCGGTCCGCGAAGCTGTACCGGACGGCCAGATCGTCGGCCGGGCCGAGGTTGTGGTCGGCCCGTACGTCGAAATGGTCTTCCCGATCGCGGGCCGTAGGAGACGAGACGTAGTTCTGGTTGGGCGCGGACCGGTTCGGGTGCGGATACAAGGCGGCGATGGCCAGCCCCACCGGGTTGCGGTAGTAGTCGGGGATGACGTTGCCCGGAAACGGCGCCTGCGTAGACGGGTCGATCGCCGGCAGGCTGCTCTTGGAGAAGTTGCCCACGCGCTCGAGGTCGGTCGGGACATTGGTGACGCGGGTGACGCCTTCGCGCAAGCGGCGCCCCTCGTAATCCGCGAAGAAGAAAGTGCGGTTCCGGACGAGCGGCCCGCCGGCCGAAGCTCCAAACTGGTTGCGCTGGTATTGCGGGCTCTTCTCCGCGGCCGGAGCGAAGAAATTGCGGGCGTCGGTCACGCGGTTGCGGAAGAACTCGTAGGCCGCGCCATGGAACTGGTTCCCGCCGGATTTGAGCGCCACGTTGACCTGGCCGCCCGAGTTGCGGCCGAAGGAGGCGTCGTACGCGCCCGAGGCGACTTCGAACTCGCGCACGGCGTCCACCGGAGGGGTCACGGCGGGGCCGTTCAACTTAGGATCGCCGTTGTATACGCCGTCCAGGATGAAGCTATTGGAGTCCTCGCGCGCGCCGTTGACGTTGACCGCGAAATCGCCGCGGACCGAGCCGGCCGAGCCCGGCGCCGGCGGAACCACCCCGGCCAGCAGCAGCGCGAGCTCGAAGAAATTGCGTCCGTCGAGCGGGAGCCCCGTGATCTGGCGGTTCTCGACGAGCCCGCCGAGTGCGGACGACTGCGCGCGCAGCGACTCCCGGACAGCGGAGACCTCCACCGTCTCCGTGCGCTGTCCCGGCAGAAGCGGGATTTCGATCCAGATTTCGCGATCCAGCGGCAGGGTGAACCGTTGGACGCGCTTCTGGCGCCCCTCGCTGTCAGCCTCGATTTGGTACTCGCCCGGCGGGAGGCTCGATATGGTGAACGCGCCCTCCGCATCCGTGAGCGCGCTCCTGCGCCGGTCCGTCTCGCTCTGCACCAGCAGGACCGTCGCCCCGGAGAGGGGTTTCCGCGCCGCATCCGTGACCACGCCGGCCACCGCGCCCCGCACGGATTGCCCTTGGGCGGCAGCAGGTAGAAGTATTGCGATGAGAAGGGCGACTCGCGCGTTCAATGGGACCCCTCGACCGGAAACTCCAGATTAGCAATATGAGCCGGTCTTCCGCAGCCGCGGTAGCCGTTGGAGCCTGTTGCCAGCGAGGACTGGGACGCCCTGCAGTGATTCTGCTGGACACCCACATCTGGGTCTGGTGGGTTTCTCGCCCGGATCGGCTGCAATCCAGGCGCCGTGACCTTCTCGAACTTGGCGTCGACCGCATCTTCGGCGTCAGCATCGGCCGCAACCTTTCCATCGCGATCCGGCCGACCAACTGCTTGTCGCAACGGCCGGTGTCCTTCAGTGTCCTATCATGACCGAGGACGGCAAGATTGCGGCGTATCCGCATGTCCGGCTTGCCTGACCCTAACGGTTTGAATGAACATTCCTCCCGTGACGCCCGTCACGGACTGGACCCTCTGGCTACCTGGCCGCCACGTCGTAGCACCAGAGCGAGTCGAGTTCCCGGATGTAGAGCCGGCCGTTGGCGACCACCGGGTAAGCCCAAGCCTTCTCCATGGCCGCGCGGGTGCGCTTTGGCCGGCCGGGCGGCATGAAGCGCCCCCTTTCGCGATAGGCTTCGGGCGAAGCGTCGGCCAGAATGACCTCGCCGTTCTCGCTATGGATATACAGCCGGCCGCCGGCGGCAAGGGTGGCGCCGCCGCCCATGCCGGCGTCCTGCCACAGCACTTTGCCGGTCAGCCAGTCGGCGGCGACAAGGCCTCCGTCCGCAGTCCCATAGTGGGTGGTTCCTATCAGCACCGAGCCGCCGTTCGTGTTGGGCAGGCCGCGCTGAAAGTACACCTGCTCGGCCGCGACTCCCTGTCCGGCCGCCGCGAGGTGGATCAGGCCGCCCGCGCCGCGCCCCTGCGCGGTATAGATGTAGCCGTTGCCCGCCACGGGCGAGGGTATGTTGGTCTGGCCCTTGCCGGTGGCGTCGTAGCGCCAGAGGAACTGGCCGGTCCGGGCATCCACCCCCACCAGGCCTTTCGCCAGGAACTGCATGTACTGCCGGCGGCCTGCGGCCTCGATGACATTGACCGATGCGTACGCCGCGTCGTCGCCGCCCGGAACGGCGGATTTCCAGATGGTTTCGCCGGTTTTCTTGTTCAGCGCCACGATGGTGGCCTCGGCCCCGCCCGGCGTGACGACCAGAGTATCGCCATCGACCAGCGGCGATTCCGAATAGGCCCATTGGCCGGGTCTGCCGCCGAAATCGGCGCGCAGGCTCTTTTGCCACCGAATCTTGCCCGTAGCCGCCTCCAGACAGGCCAGGCCGCCGTCGGAGCCCAGGGCATAGACAAGGTCACCGTCCAGCGTCGGCGTGGACCGGGCTGTCGGGAACGACGGCATCTGGTCCGGGTTGCCAACTTTTCCTAGCCGCGCCGCCCAAACCTGTTTGCCGTCCGCGACGGAGAGCGCCTGAACGAACTCGTTGTCCAGTCCGCGATTGCTCAGCAGGTAGATGCGGTTCCCAGCGACGGAGGGCGTCGAATAGCCGTCGCCGATATCCTTGACCTGCCAGACGAGCCTGGGCCCCTCCTTGGGCCATTCCTGGAGCAACCCCGTTTCGGAAGAAACCCCGCTCCGCTGCGGCCCCCGCCACTGGGGCCAATCGGCCGGGTAGGCGGTGAGCGAAAACAGGGCGGCGCAGAGGCTGAAGAGAAGGACCGTTCGTAGCTTCATGACTTACCTCACGGCCATTTTGACGCCGGACTCGCCCGTTGTCGACCCCTTTGGCAACGCTGCGGCGAATTCGGCCGTAATCCGTCCGTAAGGCAAGACCGATCTCACCGCCGAGGCGCCGAGACGCCGA
>Ga0209638_1001369_pt1 | contig 15669 bp, 19 predicted proteins | sample BarGraNGADG00211_FD_184490 | JGI IMG/M metagenome (GOLD analysis project Ga0209638, IMG submission 184490) | Arctic peat soil microbial communities from Barrow, Alaska - Barrow Graham LP Ref core NGADG0002-211 (SPAdes) (version 2) | ecosystem: Environmental > Terrestrial > Soil > Wetlands > Peat... | reverse complement strand
GTCGCGGACAAGGAGGGCTTCTTCAGCAAGCACCTCGGGGCGACCAAGCTCAAGGTCTCGACGTTCAACGCCGGACCTGCAGCCATCGAGGCGCTGAAGTCTGGCGCCATCGATGCCACCTACGTCGGCCCCGGTCCGGCCACCAACGCGTACATCAACTCCGAGGGCCAGGCCCTCACGGTCGTCGCCGGCGCGGCAACCGGCGGCACCTCGCTGGTCGTCGACCCCTCGATCACGAGTGCGGCCGACCTCAAGGGCAAGAAGGTGAGCAGTCCCCAGCTCGGCAACACCCAGGACATCGCCCTGCGCTTCTGGCTCAAGCAGCACGGCCTCAAGACCGACCTCCAGGGAGGCGGCGACGTCAATGTGCTGCCGCAGGATAACGCGCAGATCGTCGATGCGTTCAAGCAGAAGCTGATTGCCGGCGCGTGGGTGCCTGAGCCCTATGCCACCCGGCTGGTTCAGGCCGGGGGCAAGGTCCTGGTGGACGAGCGCGACCTCTGGCCGGGCAAGAAGTTCGCCATCACCCTGCTCGCCGTTCGCACCGACTTCCTCAAGGCCCACCCGGACACCGTCAGGGCCCTGATATCGGGCGACCTCGACGCCACGGACTTCATCGCGAAGGACCCGGCCAAGGCACAGCTGGACGTCGCGGACGTGATCGCCACGATCTCCGGAAAGCCTCTCAAGGCTGCCGTGATCGCGGCTGCATGGAAGCAGCTCGAGTTCACCGTCGACCCGGTATCTTCCTCGTTGCTCCTCGGAGCACAGCATGCCTACGAGGTCGGGGTGCTCACAAAGGAGCCACAGCTCGACAAGCTGGTCGATCTGAGCCTGCTCAACCAGCTGCTCCGGCAACGAGGAAAGGCGCAGGTACCACAGTGACGGCCTCAACGACAGCACGATCCCACGCTCTGCTGCACGACTCACGACGCTCGGTCGTTCGTCCCGCGGTCGCTCTTGAACGCGTGACCAAGCGGTATGCCGGTGAGCATGGGTTGCTCGCCCTGGACGGCATCAGTCTCGGAGTCCGGCCCGGTGAGTTCCTCACGCTGGTCGGGGCATCAGGATGTGGCAAGTCGACCCTGCTCAACCTCGTCAGCGGCCTCGACCAGCCCACCTCCGGGTCGGTCGAGGTGGACGGGCACGCCGCCTTCATGTTCCAGGAGCACGCGCTGTTCCCGTGGCTGTCCGCCCTGGACAACGTGGCAGCACCCTTGCGGCTCAGGGGAGTTGGCAAGCGGGAGCGGGAGGCACAGGCTCGCGACTACCTCGAGGCGGTTCACCTGGCCGATTTCGCCGACCGCCGACCGCACGAGCTGTCCGGTGGCATGAAGCAACGGGTCGCCATAGCTCGAACCCTTGCGACTCAGGCTCCCGTGCTCCTGATGGACGAGCCGTTCGGGGCCCTCGACGCGATGACCCGAGACCTGCTCCACGATGAGCTCGAGTCGATCTGGCGAGAGCGCAACCTGACCGTCCTATTCGTCACGCACAACGTGCGTGAGGCCGTGCGCCTGGGCGACCGGGTCGTCCTGCTGTCCAGTCGTCCCGGGCGCGTCGTCGGCGAGTACGACGTGGCCATCAGCAGGCCGCGTCGCATCGAGGACCCTGCCGTCTCTGCTCTGGCCGGGGAGATCACCGCAGCACTGCGCCGGGAGGTGGCCCGCCATGGCGTTTGACCTCACCGCCCGCGGTAACGCGACTTTCATCGACACTGACCGAAAGGCCTCGCAGGAGAGCGAGATCCGAGGACTCGATGCGCTCGATCTGGGCTCGTCCGCCCCGCCTCTTGCGCACGCCATCTGGCGGGCGACATGGCCCAAGCTCGCCGCCATCGCGATAGCGCTGGGTCTCTGGCAGCTTGTCGCCATCAGTGGCTGGAAGGCCAGCTATGTCCTGCCCGGCCCGGCGCCGGTCCTGGCCGAGCTCGCCCACCAGCTCGCGACCCAGGGCTTCTGGACCGCCGTGGGCATCACGATGACGCGCGGCGTCGTCGGTTTCGTCATCGCCTCCGTCATGGGGCTGTCGCTCGGCGTTCTCGTGGCACGCTCACGGATCCTGCGCGCCGCCATCGGGTCCCTGATCACCGGACTCCAGACGATGCCGTCCATCGCCTGGTTCCCGCTCGCGATCCTGCTGTTCCAGCTGTCCGAGCAGGCCATCCTGTTCGTGATCCTGATCGGCGCCGTGCCCTCGATCGCCAATGGCGTCATCAACGGCGTCGACTACGTCCCTGCGCTGCTCGTCCGTGCCGGCCGCAACATCGGGGCGAGCGGGTTGTCCCTGTACCGCCATGTCGTCCTGCCGGCAGCACTGCCCAGCATCGTGTCGGGCCTCAAACAGGGATGGGCGTTCGCCTGGCGTTCATTGCTGGCGGGCGAGCTTCTGGTCTCCATCGCCAACCGGCCAAGTCTGGGCGTCTTCCTCACCCAGAGTCGCGAGCTCGGTGACACGGCATACATGATCGCCCTGATGATCGCGATCCTGGCGATCGGAATCGCGGTCGACACGGTCTTCTCCAGCTTTGAGCGCGGCATCCGCCGGCGTCGGGGCGTCGTCACCGGCTGCTGAAATCAGGGCCCCGCACCGAAATGCCCCGCGCGATGGTCCCTCCACCGCTACAGTCGGGGCCACGATGCGGGAGGCGTTCGATCTCAATGACGCGATGGTCGGCCGTGTGCTGGTATCGCCAGCCCTGATGGCGGCAGCGTTGCTGGACAACGTCATGCTCGGACCCCCTTCACGTTGGGTGGCCGTGGACCTGCCAGCCCGGGAGCGCGCGCTGTGACTGTGTGCTCGCTGCCGCGACCTGTCGGTTTCGTGCTGGGCGGCGGGGGCAGCCTGGGTGCGGTGCAGGTGGGGATGCTGCAGGCACTCACCGAGCTGGGGGTCTTCCCCGATCTGGTGGTTGGTACCTCGGTTGGCTCGCTCAACGGCGCGGTTGTGGCGCTTGATCCGAAGAGCGCGGCCAGTCTGCTGAGCCGCATCTGGCCGAGGATCACTCGGCAGATGGTGTTCCCCGGCGGCCCGCTCGCTCAGATTCGAACGCTGCAACACGATCGGACCCATCTCTTTCCCAACACCGGGGTGCAAGCGGTCATCAACACCTACCTGCGGGAACAGGCCACCTTCGACGACCTGGCCCTCCCTTTCGGAGCGGTGACCACGGACATCGCCACCGCCGCCCCGCATGTGCTCGTCAAGGGGACGCTTCTGGACGCTCTCCTGGCCAGCACGGCGATTCCCGGGATCTTCCCCTCGGTGACCGTCGAGGGCAGGCAGCTCTACGACGGGGGGGTGGTGGCCAATGTCCCCGTCACCCAGGCCCTGGCCATGGGGGCGCAGTCGCTGGTCGTCCTCGATGCCGTCTTCCCTGGCCAGCTCCCATGGCCACCTGCGACCCTCGCTGAGGCGCTGCTGTTCACAGCAATGGTCACGATGCGCACACAGTCGGCACTGGAGGCCCCTTTGGCTGCGTCCCGGGTTCCTGTGGTCTATCTCCCGGGCCCTGCCATCCACCGCCTCTCACCGTTGGAGTTCGGCCACACGGCCATGCTGATCGAGGGCGGATACGAAGCGGCGAGACCGTTCCTGGCGAGCCTGGAGATTGCCGGACCAGGTCTTTACGGACCATCCATTGCGTCGGACGGACATCCAGGATGACGACGACCAACCAGCTGCCCTGAAGGCGCGCTGCTGTTCCAGCGTCCCGGCGGGTCAGAGCTTGTAGCCGATGTCGCGCAGCAGCTTTCTGCGGTCCCGCTCGTCGTCGTCGTTCTCAACGCCCAGCGGCGCCCCGCCGTCGACGACGCCCAGGACTGCGCGCCCCTGATCGGTCTCGGCAAGCAGGACCTGCAGCGGGTTCGCCGTCGCGCAGTAGATCTGGCAAACCTCAGGGACGGCCTTGACCTGGTTGAGGACGTTCACCGGGAACCCCTCACGCAGGAACACGACGAACGAGTGCCCCGCCCCGATGGCCAGGGCATAGCCGGCCGCCAGTGTGACGAGGTCCGGGTCGTTGCCCGCCCGTCGTACCAGGCGTGGCCCGGACGCCTCGCAGAAAGCCAGTCCGAAACGCAGGTACGGCGATGAACCCACCAGGGCCTCATACAGGTCCTCAACGGTCTTGATGAAGTGTGCCTGGCCGAAAATGACGTTGACGCCCTCGGGCATGGTGATGGGGACGACGATGATTGCTGGCTCGCTCATCGGGACCTCACTTCCGGTTGACGCAGGTACCAGCCTCCCGCCGATCCCGGTCAATGAGCAACCGCGCGGGCAGCGCGGGGGCGCCAACCGATGGACCGACCGTGACGCGTCAGGTGATCGTCGGGGCCAGCGCCTCGACCTTCCCGCGGCTCAGCCTGAGTGTGTCTTGTTGTAGCGCGGGACGAACTCCTGGCCCGACAGCTCCCTGATGGCCTCCATGATGGCGTCGGTGGCCTCGCGGCGGGCCGGGCCAGGTTTGGCTCCGCGAAGATGACTGAAGTCCAGCGGTTCACCGAACCGGACCGCAATCCTCCGGATCCGCAGGACCCGTGAGCCCACCGGCTGGATGTCCTGGGTGCCCGTGAGCGCCACAGGCACGACGGGGCAGTCGGCGGTCAGCGCCAACCAGGCCACGCCGGTGCGACCGCGGTACAGGCGACCATCACGCGAGCGGGTCCCCTCGGGGTAGATGCCGAACGCGAGCCCCTTCTTGAGGACCGCCAGGGCCGAGTCCAGCTCATCCTGGGCTGCGACGAGGGACCCGCGCTGGACCGGAACGGCGCCCATCGCCGTGAACAGCCACCGCATCCACACACCGCGTATGCCGGTGCCGGTGAAGTACTCCGACTTGGCGAGGAACACGACCCTGCGCGGGGTGACCAAGGGGATGACGAAGCTGTCGATGAACGAGAGATGATTGCTGGCGAGCAAGAGCGGCCCGGAGCGGGGGATGTTCTCCCGGCCTTCGATGACGGGGCGATAGATCAGCCGGGCGACCGGAGCCACAAGGGTCCTGGTCAGCAGGTAGAGCATGAGCCCCCAGTGGTCTCGAGTTCCGGTCCGGTCCGCAACAGCCAGCGTTGCAGAGTTTACCGGCTTGGACGCAGCGCCCATGCCGGGCCGATCCGGGGAGCGAGCGGCCCTGGTCCGGGCGTGGTTCGAAAGACTGCGGCGCATCTGACACAATGACGGGCGTACTCGCCTGTCTGTGGCCCCTCTCTCCGCTTCGGGCGTGTCCTTCGAGTCTCACGAGCCGTGTCCCCACGCGGATGCCGTGACGACTCACCCCAGACAAGAAACAGGAGTCACCACAAACGTGGCCGTCAAGATTCGTTTGAAGCGCATAGGCAAGATCCACGCACCGTTCTACCGCGTCGTCATCATGAACTCCCGCACCAAGCGCGATGGGCGGGCGATCGAGGAGATCGGCAAGTACCACCCGACCGAGGACCCCTCGATCATCGAGATCAACTCAGAGCGCGTTCAGTACTGGCTCGGAGTCGGGGCGCAGCCGACCGAGCAGGTTGCGGCGCTGCTGAAGATCACCGGTGACTGGCAGAAGTTCAAGGGGCTTCCGGGCACCGAGGGCACGTTGCGCGTGGCTGCGCCGAAGGCCAACAAGCTCGCCCTGTATGAGACGGCTGCCACCTCCGCGCTGGCCGAGTCCAAGGATGGCGCTACGACCGCGAGGCGGAAGAAGGCTGAGCCGAAGGCGGACTCGGCTGAGCCGAAGGCTGACAAGGCTGACAAGGCTGAGCCGAAGGCCGAGAAGGCTGACAAGGCTGAGCCGAAGGCTGAGAAGGCTGACAAGGCTGAGCCGAAGGCTGAGAAGGCTGACAAGGCTGACAAGGCTGAGAAGGCTGAGAAGGCTGAGCCGAAGGCCGAGAAGACTGACAAGGCTGAGCCCACGACTGCCAAGGCACCAGACGACGTCAAGGCGCAGGCCTGATCGTGCTCGAAGAGGCGCTGGAGCACCTGGTCAAGGGGATTGTCGACCACGACGAGGATGTTGCGGTGCGGCGCAAGGAGCTGCGGCACGGCGAGATTCTCGAGGTCCGGGTCCATCCTGATGACCTCGGTCGCGTTATCGGTCGCTCCGGACGCACGGCCAGCGCTCTTCGCACCGTGATGGTCGCCCTTGCGGGTGGCCAACCGGTGCGGGTCGACATCGTTGACACGGATCGGCAGCGATAGCCCGAGGGACTGACTCATGCAGGTTGTGGTCGCTCGTATCGGGAAGGCCCACGGACTGCGCGGCGAAGTGACCGTGCAGGTTCTGACTGCTTCCCCTGGCGAGCGCTTCGTGCCGGGTGCGACCTTCGTCACCGAACCGTCGAGCGCCGGTCCCCTGGTGCTGCGCAGCGCCCGCGACCACAACGGCATCCTCCTGCTCGGCTTCGAGCGCACCGACGACCGCAGCGGGGCTGAGGCGCTGCGTGGCATCAAGCTGCTGGGCGATGTCCTCGAGGACGATGATGACGAGGAGAGCTGGTACGAAAGGGATCTCGTCGGTCTCAAGGCCGTGACCGTCGGGGGTGACGAGCTCGGCGAGGTGACCGCCCTGCAGTCCCGGCCGACCCAGGACCTGTTGGTGGTTCGGCTGGCCGACGGTCGGGAGGCGCTGGTTCCGTTCGTCACGGCCATCGTGCCTGAGGTCGACCTCGAGGGGGGCCGTGTCGTGCTCGACCCTCCTGCGGGCCTGCTGAACCTGGACGAGTCATGAAGGTCCGGTCATGAGGTTTGACGTCGTCACCATCTTCCCGGAGTACCTCTCGCCTTTGGATCTCTCGCTGATCGGCAAGGCGCGCAACCAGGGCCTGATCGACCTGCGGATCCACGACCTGCGCGACTTCACGCACGACCGGCATCGCACTGTCGATGACACTCCGTATGGCGGTGGCGCCGGCATGGTGATGCGCCCCGAGCCCTGGGGAGAGGCCCTCGAGCACATCATGGCGACCGGGGAGCAAGGGGTGGTTCCTCATCTCCTGGTTCCCGGTCCTGGCGGTGTTCCGTTCTCGCAGGCCATGGCTCACGAGCTGGCGGCCGAGCCCTGGCTGGCCTTCGCCTGCGGTCGCTACGAGGGCATCGACGAACGTGTTCTTGACGAGGCTCGTGAGCACCAGCCCGTGACCGTGGTCTCGCTGGGTGACTACGTCCTGGGCGGCGGCGAGGTCGCGGTGCTCGTCATGGTTGAGGCCATCGTGCGACTGGTACCGGGCGTTGTCGGCAACGCCGAGTCCCTCGTCGAGGAGTCCCACGAGGATGGCCTGCTGGAGTACCCAGTTTTCACCAAGCCCCCTCAGTGGCGCGGGCGCGGCATACCCGAGGTCCTTCTGTCAGGGCACCACGGACAGATCGCTCGGTGGAGGAGGGACGAGCGGCTGCGGCGCACTGCCCGGCTCAGGCCGGACATGATCGCCCGGCTGGACCCGGCTGCCCTGGACGCCCGGGACCGCGAGGTTCTCGCCCAATTTCAGCCTGCCGCCCCTGCTGTGGCAGACTGACTCCTCGCGTCCTGCACCGATTTCGTGCCCCTGCCACAGGGGGAGAGCAACGAGTGACGGTTCGCAGGAGCACCCCATACGAAATGCTCGTTCGGCACGGCGCCGTGGCGAGCACCAGAACCGTGAGCGACCTGTGGCGCGCACGAGAAAGCGATGCGAACATGCACAAGCTCGACGACGTCGATGCGGCAAGCCTGCGCGACGACATCCCGGCGTTCCGCGCCGGTGACAACGTCAAGGTCCACGTCAAGGTCATTGAAGGCACGCGTGCCCGCGTCCAGGTGTTCCAGGGTGTTGTCATCCGTCGCCACGGCGGCGGTGTCGGCGAGACGTACACGGTTCGCAAGGTGAGCTTCGGCGTCGGCGTCGAGCGCACCTTCCCGCTGCACAGCCCGGTCATCGAGAAGATCGAGGTTGTGACCCGCGGTGACGTCCGGCGCGCCAAGCTGTACTACCTGCGCGACCTGCGCGGCAAGGCTGCCAAGATCAAGGAGAAGCGCGACGTGACGCGCACCCGCTGAGGCGACAGCACTTTCACAGGCGCCCGCACTAGGCTCGGCGGCGATGAGCCCCGGACACCAGACGGCAGCGCCCGACCGTCACGCCATTCACGTGCGGCCGACCCCGGGGGTCGTCGCGCAACGCTCACACCATCACTGGCTGATCGTGGTGGGTGCCGGGTTCGTTCTGATGCTCATGGTCCGGGGGTTTCTCGTGCAGTCCTACTTCATTCCCTCGCAGTCGATGGAGCCCACATTGGAGCCCAACGACCGCCTTCTGGTCAACAAGGTCGACGTCTCTTCGTCGCTGCAACGAGGAGACCTGGTCGTCTTCGACGGCGCGAGAGCGTTCGGCAACGAGAGCGACTACGTCAAGCGTGTCATCGGACTGCCGGGAGATCACGTGCTGTGCTGTGATGCTGCCGGTCACCTGAGCGTCAACGGCACCTCGGTCAAGGAGCCCTATCTCTACCCTGGTGACCAGCCAAGCGACCTGACTTTCGATGTCACGGTCCCGGCCGAACGAGTTTGGGTGATGGGCGACCACCGCAGCGTCTCGGCAGACTCACGCGCCCATCTGGGCGATCCTGGAGGAGGAATGGTGCGGCTGGACGACGTGGTCGGCAGGGCAGCGATGGTCTACTGGCCACCGAGCCGAGCCGGAGTCCTGGGCACGGCTGAGTCGCTGGAGAACGTAGCTGCCGGCATGGCCGGGGAGAGGCACAAGTGAGCGTGACCGAGCCGGAGCAGGGCCTGCCCCATGGTGCCGAGCCTGCCGTCGATGGGTCCGAAACCGCCGCGGGCGAACCGCCGCGAGGCACCTTGATGACCTTGCTTCGCGAGTCGACGATCGTCATAGCCCTCGCATTGCTCCTGTCTCTGGTCGTCAAGACCTGGCTGATGCAGGCGTTCTACATACCCTCGGAGTCGATGGAGAACACCCTGCTCAAGGGTGATCGCGTTATTGTCAACAAGCTGGTCCCTGCGCATTTCGACCTCAAGCGCGGTGACGTCATCGTGTTCGTGGACCCTGACCACTGGTTGCCGGCTCAGGTCCCCGTGCAGCGCACCCCCTTTGCCACCGCCGTCCGCAGCACGTTGACCTTCGTCGGGCTGCTGCCCACCGACGAGGGCAACCATCTGATCAAGCGGGTCATCGGGCTGCCGGGCGACCACGTCGTCTGCTGCGACAGCAACGACAAGATCACGGTCAACGGTCTGCGCCTGATCGAGCCGTACATCTTCCCCGGCGACTCGCCAAGTCAACAGGCCTTCGACATCACCGTCCCTGCAGGGAAGGTTTGGGTGATGGGCGACCACCGATCGGAGTCCGCGGACTCGCGTCCGCACGATCAGGGCTCGGGCGGCGTCAAGGGTTCGGTCCCCGAGAGCCTGATCGTAGGTCGCGCCATCACTGTTGTCTGGCCGCTCCAGCACTGGTCTTGGCTGGACAATCATGCTGACACGTTCGACTTTGTCCCGGCGGCACCGGCGAAATGACCGCAGGCACCACGTCGCGCAGGCCCACGCTGAGGGTAGAGCGGGCGCTCCAGCGCGAGGGGCATCGGCTGCTCGCAGGGATGGACGAGGTCGGTCGTGGGGCGCTCGCTGGGCCTGTGTCGGTCGGCGTCGTGGTGATCGATGAGGCATGCCGTTCGGCGCCGGTTGGCGTGAAGGACTCCAAGCTGCTCTCGCACCAGATGCGCGAGCGTATGGTGCCCAAGATCCAGAGGTGGGCGAGCGCGTATTCCGTGGGGCACTCCTCGCCCGGTGAGATCGACCAGTTCGGAATCATGGTGGCCCTGCGCCTTGCCGGCACCCGGGCGCTTGCCGCGCTGCCCGTCATACCTGATCTGGTCATCCTCGACGGCAACTATGACTGGCTCACCGACCCCGAGCGGGTCGGGCTGTTGGGTCTTCTCGAGTCAGGTGGCGCCCTCGCCCCCTCTGTCCCGGTCAGGACGATGGTCAAGGCCGACCTGTTCTGCTCGTCGGTTGCCGCCGCGAGCGTCCTGGCCAAGGTCGAGCGGGACGCGATGATGGTCGCGCTCGCGGCCGAGGTGCCGGGCTATGCCTGGGAGCTGAACAAGGGTTACTCGGCGCCCGAGCATTTCGCGGCGCTGAGATGCCGTGGTCCGAGCGCGCATCACCGCCGGTCGTGGAGGTTGCCCGGAGTGGCTGCCGAGGTGGGACCTGTGATGGATGATGATGTTGGTTCGGTTCGGTTCGGATCGAGAGCGGAGGCGTGCGATGAGCTCTGAGGACCTTGAGAAGTACGAGACCGAGATGGAGCTGCAGCTCTATCGCGAGTACCGCGACGTCGTCGGACTGTTCTCCCATGTCGTTGAGACCGAGCGTCGCTTCTACCTGGCCAACTCCGTGGATGTGAAGGTCTGCGGCGAAGGCGGAGATGTGTACTTCGACGTGACCATGGCCGACGCGTGGGTCTGGGATGTCTACCGGCCGGCACGCTTCGTCAAGAACGTCCGGGTCGTGACCTTCAAGGATGTCAACGTCGAAGAGCTGGCCAAGACCGAGCTCGAGCCGCCCAAGGAGGGCGGCTTCTAAGGTGTCTGGACCCCCGCAAGGACACACCCATCGCGGCCACGACCACCATGGGGACGGTCCAGATCATGTCGTTACGAGCGAAGCCTTTTGGGACCAGCGATACCAGTCCAGCAGCAACGTGTGGAGCGGAAACGCCAACCCCCACCTCGTCACCGAGGTATCTGACCTCTCTCCCGGGGTAGCCCTGGATGTCGGTTGCGGGGAAGGTGCGGACGCCATCTGGCTGGCCGAGCACGGCTGGCAGGTCACCGCAGTCGACGTCTCCAGCGTCGCCCTGGAACGCGGCGCGGTCCACGCTCTCGAGGTCGGCGCCGACGTCGCGAAACGCATCACCTGGCTGCACGCCGACCTCAACGAATGGGTCCCGGCCACGGGCTCCTACGACCTTGTGTCGGCGCAGTTTCTGCACCTGCCGAAGGACCAGCGTGAGGTGCTCCACAGCCGGCTGGCGGAGTCGGTGGCACCAGGTGGCATCCTGCTCATCGTCGGCCATCACCCCACGGACCTCCAGACAACCGTCCCGAGGCCAGACGCACCAGAGCTGTTCTTCACGGCCTCCGACGTGGCGGCCGCGCTCGACGCTGAGCAGTGGGTGACGCGCGTTGATGAAGCCCGGGCGCGCCAGACTCTCGACCCGGAGGGCCGTGCGGTCACCATCCATGACGCCGTGCTCATGGCCCAGCGCGTCTGACCAAGGTCGCCGCGAGACGTGAGGGCGGCTCCGTCGTCCCACTCTTCACTCTCGTCAGGCGCGCAGCTGTCTCAAGAATGAAGCGCTGCCGTCAGCCGGTGGGGGCCGGTTAAGCGATCGTCCACAAGGGGTCCGGCGTTGGCCCCGTCGTCCACAGGCTCGCTCGGTCGCCTGTTCAGCCGGCCGTGTCGTTGCCAAGGTCGACCGAGGAGGTGGTCAAGGTGACCAATTCAGTCCCCGATCGGAGCAGATCGGGTGTGGCGTCCGGGGTGGTGGCCAAGGCCGGAGTGGCCAATGCGGTTGGCGCTTATGGTGAGCGGCTCGCTGCGCGATATCTGACCGAGGCTGGCATGGCGATCCTGGACCGCAACTGGCGCTGCGACGAGGGCGAGATCGACATCGTGGCGATGGACGACACCTGTTTGGTGATCGTCGAGGTCAAGACCCGCCGAAGCCTGATGTTCGGCTCGCCGGTCGAGGCGGTGACGGCGGTCAAGGCCGCTCGTCTACGCCGGCTGGCCGGCTGCTGGATGACTGATCACCGATCTCTTGTTGCCTCCGTGGCTGATGTCCGTATCGACGTGATCGGCATATTGCGACCCCCGCGGGGACCCGCACAGATCGAGCATCTGGTTGCGGTGGCGGCATGAGTCTGGGTCGCACGCAAGGGGTTGCTCTGCAGGGGATCGAGGGGGTGCTGGTCGACGTCGAGGCAGGTCTCGAACAAGGACTGCCCAAGACCATGTTCAGCGGTCTGCCCGATGCGGCGTGCCGGCAGGCGCCGGACCGGATCAAGGCCGCCGCGACGAACTCCGGCGTCCCGATTCCGAATCGGCGTCTGACGGTCAACCTGTCTCCGGCCTCCATACCCAAGGTCGGCAGCGGATGGGACCTCCCCATCGCGATCGCCGCTCTCGCAGCGGCGGAGCTCATCGAGGCGCGCGTCGTGGACGGGATCGTGCACATCGGCGAGCTGGGTCTGGATGGATCGATTCGCCCGGTGCGCGGCGTCCTGCCCGTGGTGCTGACCGCTGCGCGTCTGGGCATGGCCCAGATCGTCGTTCCGGCGGCGAACGCTGCTGAGGCCGCACTTGTCCCCGGCATCGTGGTGGTGCCGGCACGTCACCTTCGTGACCTGGTTGCGCGCTACCAGGCCATTGCGCGTGGCGAGCCACCAGAAGATGTCCTTGTCGACCCCGCACCCGTGCCCGATGACGTCGTCGTGCCCGACCTGCGTGACGTTGTCGGACAGGACGAGGCGCGGCTGGCGCTTGAGATTGCGGCCGCGGGCCGACATCACCTGTTCCTGTCCGGACCGCCCGGGGCCGGCAAGACCATGCTGGCCGAGAGACTGCCTTCCCTGTTGCCCGATCTTGAGCCGGCGCAGGCGTTGGAGGTCACGGCCATCCACTCGGTGCTGGGCGCGTTGCCCAAGTCCGGTGCACTGATCGTGCGACCGCCCTTCGTGGCACCTCACCACGGGGCGTCGATGCCCGCGATCGTCGGGGGTGGGAGCGGCTTCATCCGACCGGGTGCCATCTCGAAAGCCCATCATGGGGTGTTGTTCTTGGACGAGGCTCCCGAGTTCAAGCCTGGCGTCCTGCAGGCCCTGCGCCAGCCGGTGGAGTCCGGTGAGGTCGTCGTGGCGCGCGCGTCGGGGGTGGTGAGGTACCCGGCGCGCTTTCAGCTTGTCCTTGCGGCCAACCCCTGCCCATGTGGTCGGGGTGTCGGCAAGGGCATCGACTGTTCCTGTTCGCCACGGGCGCGCCGCGACTACATGGGAAAACTGGCGGGTCCTCTCCTTGATCGCGTCGACCTCCAGCTGCAGATGTCTGCTGTATCCCGCGTGGGCCTGTTCGCGCCCAAGGGAGAGCCCAGCGCCGAGGTGGCAGCCCGTGTGGCCAGCGCAAGAAGCCTGCAGGCGGAGCGCCTCGCCAACACACCGTGGCGGCTCAACGGCGAGGTTCCGGGCCCGATGATGCGGGAGGGATTCCTGAAGCTGCCGACGGCTGCCACCGTGGATCTTGAGCGCGCGCTGGAACGGGGGATCCTGACCCTTCGTGGCTATGACCGGGTCCTCAAGATCGCATGGACCGTGACCGATCTCGCTGGTGGCGGAACGCCCAACCGAGGCGATGTCGGGCTGGCTCTGACCTTGCGCGCCCAGTCATCGGTGGCGGCATGAGTGTGCCCCTGCGTAGCAGTCTGCTGTCCCAGGATCGCTTTGCCCGAGCGGCCTGGAGCCGTGTCGCCGAGCCTGGGGACGCGGTTGCTGCCCGCCTGATCAGGACGCATGGTCCGGCAGCCGCCCTGCGTCTGGCAGCCTCCGGGGTCGAGCAGGGCGCGCAACGTTTCCTTCCCCGCCTCGAGGTGCTCGATATTGAACGAGACCTCGAGGTCGGCGCCAAGTACGCTGCCCGCGTCGTCTGTCCTGGTGACCCCGAGTGGCCACACGGCCTCGACGATCTTGGAGCGCCGCCATACTGCCTCTGGGTTCGTGGACCGGTTGACCTGGCCGCATCCTGCCAGCGCAGTGCGGCGGTCGTCGGCGCCCGAAGTGCCACGGCGTATGGCGAGATGGTGTCCACCGAGATGGCGGCCGGACTGGGCGAGCGCCGGTTCACGATCATCTCCGGCGCGGCTTTTGGCATCGACGCCGCCGCCCACCGCGGTGCGCTTGCGACCGGGGCCACCACGATTGCAGTGCTGGCCGGGGGCGTCGAACGCCCCTATCCCTCATCGCACGCTGCGCTGATCGCACGAATAGTCGAGGTCGGTGCGGTGGTGAGCGAGGTGGCCCCGGGGTCAGCGCCCACCAAGACCCGCTTCCTGCAACGTAATCGGATGATCGCCACGATGAGCCCCGGGACTGTCGTGGTGGAGGCTGGTTTGAGGTCGGGGTCACTCAATACGGCCCGCACCGCCGCTGAACACGGTCGAGTCGTGGTGGCAGTGCCCGGGCCCGTGACGTCCATGATGTCAGCGGGATGTCACGAGGCGATCCGGTCCGGAATGGCACAGCTCGTGACGGACGCCGCTGAGGCGGCCGAAGCCATCGGGGACTATGGCAGCGACCTCGCTCCGCTCCGTCGGGGACCGACCATGGCTGGGGACGAGCTCGACGAACCCGCGGCTCGTGTGTTGTCCGCCCTTCCTGTTCGCAAGGGCGTGCCCGTTTCGCGGTTGGCGGTGTCCTCCGGACTGTCGGTTGCCGAGGTCAGATCGCTGCTCGGGCGTCTGGATCTAGGCGCTCTGGCCGAACGCCACGGCGAGGGTTGGCGACAGGGACCCGCGGCTCGAAAGGTCCTCGGTCTCTGAGCGCCGAGTCCGCCCCCAGCGAGGAAACGGCGCGCGCGGACGTCGATGTCCTTGCCCATCGCTCCCGGCTTTGTCAGCGTGAGGTCGTGAACGCAGAGCCCCTCGGCCACGTCGAGGCCTTTGCCCGACATCTTCGTGTCGAGCGAGGTCGGTCCGCGCACACCCAACGGGCGTACCTGGGTGACCTGCGCAACCTGTTGGCCTTCGTCGGTGCGCGCGGGATCAACGATTTGTCAGACGTGAAGCTCGCGGATCTGCGATCCTGGCTGGCCCACCAGTCCGAGAACGGAGCGGCCCGGGCGACCATCGCGCGCCGAGCCGCATCGGCCCGGGCGTTCTTGCGTTGGGCTACCAGAACAGGAGTGATCGCGGCCGATCCCTCCGTGCGCCTCCTGGCACCCCAACGGCTGCAGACCCTGCCCGGAGTGCTCAAACAGGACGAGATGAGCACCTTGCTGGACGTTGCGGCTGTTGCCGCTGACGACCAGGACGCACTGCACCTGCGGGACCGCGCGATGTTGGAGCTCTTGTATGCAACGGGGATTCGGGTCGGTGAGCTGGTTGGCCTGGACATGGACGACGTCGACTTCGGTTCCAACGTGGTCCGTGTCATGGGCAAGGGCGCCAAGGAGAGAACGGTCCCCTTCGGCGGTCCCGCGGCCATCGCATTGCAGGGATGGCTCCAGCTGGGGCGGGGTCAGGTGGTCTCAGCGATCAGCGGTCCGGCCCTGTTCCTTGGCCGGCGGGGCGGCCGGGTCGATCCGCGTCAGGTCCGCGCCTCGGTACACCAGCTGCTGCGACACGTGCCCGACGCACCCGATGTCGGGCCGCACGGTGTGAGGCACAGCGCAGCCACGCACCTGCTCGAGGGTGGTGCCGATCTTCGTGCCGTCCAGGAGATGCTCGGCCACGCCAGCCTGGCGACGACGCAGATCTACACGCACGTCTCGGTCGAGAGGCTGAGGCGCTCCTATCTCCAGGCGCATCCGCGCGCCTGATCTCGGGTCTGCCCCGGTCTCAGCCGAGCGGCAGGAGAATCGGCCTGCCGAAGCCCAACAGCGACAACGGATCTCGGTAGTCCTCTCCGGAGATG
>Ga0209638_1001368_pt1 | contig 15672 bp, 14 predicted proteins | sample BarGraNGADG00211_FD_184490 | JGI IMG/M metagenome (GOLD analysis project Ga0209638, IMG submission 184490) | Arctic peat soil microbial communities from Barrow, Alaska - Barrow Graham LP Ref core NGADG0002-211 (SPAdes) (version 2) | ecosystem: Environmental > Terrestrial > Soil > Wetlands > Peat... | reverse complement strand
ATGCCTCAAAAGATTCTTACATCTCACAATTAGTAAAGTTGGTTGATGATGCACAAAAATCAAAATCTAAAACACAGTTACTGGCAGACACGGCTGCAAAATGGTTAACCATTATTGCAATTGTTGCAGGTATTGGTACATTTTTATTTTGGTATTTAACAGGGGAAACTTTAGCCTTTGCTATGGAAAGAATGGTTACGGTAATAGTTATTTGCTGTCCTCATGCTTTAGGATTGGCAGTACCTTTGGTCGTAGCAAAATCAACAGCATTATCGGCTAAAAACGGATTGCTGATCAAGAACAGATCAGCATTTGAAAATGCAAGAAAGATCACGACAATTGTATTTGATAAAACGGGTACTCTTACTGTAGGGAAATTTGAAGTATCAAAAATTGTTCCCCTTAAAAGTGAAATTACTGAAAATGAAGTCATTCGCATAGCATCTGCGCTGGAACAAGAATCAGAGCATCCTATTGCAACTGGTATTCTTCTAAAGGCAAAAGATTTATCTATCGATGTTCCGTCAACAGAAAACTTTAAAGCCATCACCGGGAAAGGTATTGAAGCCACAGTAGAAGGTAAAAAGGTACTGGTTGTTAGTCCAGGATATTTGAAAGAAAAAAAGATTACAGTTCCCGATGGGTTCACAGCCAATGATACTGAAACGGTAGTATTTGTAATAATCAATAATGAACTGGCAGGTTACATTGCTTTGTCTGATGAGATACGACCGGAATCAGCCGATGCTGTTAAAACTTTAAAAGAAAACCATATCAAATCAATATTGCTAACCGGTGATAACAGTAAGGTAGCAAAAAGTGTCAGTGACACTTTGGGTCTGGATAGTTTTATTGCCGAAGTATTACCCGATCAGAAATTAGAAAAGATAAAAGAACTTCAAAGCAAGGGCGAATTTGTAGCCATGACAGGCGATGGCGTAAATGATGCACCAGCACTGGCACAGGCCGATGTGGGCATTGCTGTAGGTTCAGGAAGTGATATTGCAGCAGAAACAGCAGGCATTGTTCTTGTAAACAGTAATCCAAAGGATATAGTGAGCCTGATTCTGTTTGGGAAGGCTACATATCGCAAAATGATTCAAAACCTGATCTGGGCAACAGGTTATAATATTGTGGCATTGCCCCTGGCCGCCGGAGTACTTTATTCCTGGCACATATTACTCACTCCTGCCATTGGTGCAGCACTGATGTCTGCCAGCACAGTGGTCGTGGCAATCAACGCCCGACTGTTGCGAATAAAAGACGAGCCAAAATCTGGTACCAAAGCAGAACCTCAAACAGAAGCCAAAGATGTGAATCATGTAACTTTTTGAAGCAAATATGTAACTATCCAAACCAATAAAGGACTCAGCTTTGTATAGTGAATTTTATTCACAATTTTAATGAGAAACCAGAAGGATTATGGAATACTATTTTAGCAAAACAATTACCGAAAGTTTCGATAACGCAGTCCAAAAAGTTACAGAAGCTCTGAAAGTTGAAGGCTTTGGCATATTGACAGAAATTGATATAAAAGCTACATTAAAGAAAAAACTTGATGTGGACTTTTATAACTATAAAATTTTGGGCGCCTGCAATCCGCCATTTGCTTACAAAGCCTTACTGGCAGAGGACAAAATCGGAACCATGCTGCCTTGTAATGTCATTGTTCAGGAAAAAGTAGCCGGCCAGGTGGAGGTTTCCGCTATTGATCCTTCGGCCTCCATGCTATCAATAGAAAATAAAGATTTGCAAGCTATTGCCACTGAAATAAGAACCAGGCTGAAAAAAGTAATTGAGCATTTGTAGAGTTATATTATTGGTTTGCAAAGAAGTATTTTAAAAAAATAGTGATGAAAAATTTAAATTCAATTCGTAGGTTCATTAATTTTTCTTTGTCTTCATTTTTTATTTTCAGCGTTAGCATATTTTCCGCATACAGTTAGTAATAGGCATTGTATTTATTGGTATTGATCAAAGTTAATTAAGTTATCCTTAAATTTTAAAAAATGTGTTATGATGAACGGAATACATAATGGTTGGGGAATGGGATATGGCTGGATTATAGGCTTTATCGTTATTGTTGTGCTCATTTGGGTGATAGTTAAAGTTATGAATCAAAGCAACAAACCAGGGTAAGCTATACGTACATATTAGTTAACCTTTATGCAAATTATTTAATCATTTAGAAATTATGAAAAATGCTGAAATTATAGGGCACTCTGATGGTAAGATTAAATACTTCTGCCCCATGAAATGCGAGGGTGATAAAGTATATGATCAACCAGGCGATTGCCCGGTTTGTAATATGCATCTGGTACCTGTGGATAAAAAAAAAATGAAGTAACGATTCATGACCATCATAATAAGCATGAACATTTTGAAGGTCATGAACATTTACCAGTAAGGGATGAGCATCAAAATACAGATGCTCATGACAAATACTATTGCACTATGCTGTGTGAGGGTGACAAAACCTACCCCGAACCAGGCGATTGCCCTGTATGTGGTATGCACCTTAAAAAAATCGAAGTTGTACACAAATCCGGTATAATTTATACTTGCCCCATGCATCCGGAGATAAGGAGTGATAAACCCGGATCCTGTCCCAAATGCGGTATGACTCTTGTTACTGAAAAAGGGATTGAAACCAGCGAAGAAGATAAGTCTTACAAAAAAATGGTCCAAAAATTCCGGATTGCACTTGCATTAAGTATCCCGGTATTTATTATTGCCATGTCCGGGGTTATACCATTTCTTCATCTCGAAAATATTGCTTCAAAAAAAGTCTGGAGCTGGTTGGAATTTATTTTAGCCACCCCAGTCGTTTTCTACTCAGGCTGGGTTTTCTTCAAGCGTGGTTGGAGTTCCATCCGACGGTGGGCACCTAATATGTGGACTCTGATATCCATTGGTGTAGGATCAGCATATCTGTTTAGTGTTTTTGCTCTCCTGTTTCCTGGTATTTTTCCGGCACAGTTTAAAGACATGCATGGAAATGTTCATCTCTATTTCGAAGCTTCTGCCGTTATACTTACCCTTGTGCTAATGGGGCAGGTTTTGGAGTTAAGAGCACATGGAAAAACTAATTCCGCGATTAAAGCTTTGCTGAATCTGGTTCCCCCGATCGCGAGGCTGATCACTAACGGGAAGGAAGAAGAAATCCAGCTGGAGCAGGTTAAAGCAGGTGATATCCTGAGGGTTAAACCAGGTGAAAAAATACCGGTTGATGGAGTCATAACTGATGGTAATGCTGTCATTGATGAAAGTATGATCACAGGGGAACCCATGCCGGTTGACAAATCGAAAGATGATAAGATAACCGGAGGTACCATCAATGGGAAAACCGTTTTTGAAATGAAGGCTGAAAAAGTAGGAAACGATACCTTGCTGGCCAGGATCATCGAAATGGTAAATGAAGCGAGCCGGTCAAGAGCTCCGATACAAAAACTGGCAGATATTGTGGCTAAATATTTTGTGCAGATCATTATAACAATTTCACTTATAACCTTTGCAGTGTGGGCAATCTGGGGACCTCAACCGGCTTACGTTTATGCATTTGTCAATGCTGTGTCTGTTCTTATCATTGCATGCCCATGTGCACTGGGACTGGCTACTCCTATTTCAATAATGGTAGGTACCGGTCGCGGAGCCCAAATGGGTATTCTTGTAAAAGATGCTCGTGCAATCGAGGAAATGAATAAAGTTGATACCCTGATTATTGATAAGACGGGAACCATTACTGAAGGAAAACCAAGTCTTAAAGGATTTAAGTCCTTTGGTCAGTTAAGCGATGAGGAAATCCTTATGCTTGCCGCATCGATTGATACCAACAGTGAACATCCGCTTGCTGAAGCCATAGTGAAAGGAGCAAAAGAAAAAAACATCGTATTAACGAAATTAGATAATTTTGAATCGGTTACAGGTAAAGGAGTACAAGCGCTTTACCAGGGGAAAAAGATAGGACTGGGGAATCAAAGGTTACTGGAAGATTTTCAGGTAACTTTGAATGATGAAAATAAGGCGCAAGTTAAGGAATGGCAACTTGAAGGACAGACTGTAATGTATTTAATTTTAGGCAATAAATTAGAAGGTATTGTTAGCGTTGCAGACAGGATTAAGGAAACTTCTGCAAAAGCTATTCAGTCTTTACAGAATATGGGGGTGAAAATTATCATGATGACAGGCGATAATGAATATACTGCCAAAGCAGTAGCAGGTGAGTTACAACTTGATGGCTTTGAAGCTGATTGTCTGCCAGACCATAAATACAATAAAATTAAAGAATTGCAGAAACAGGGCCACATTGTTGCTATGGCCGGCGATGGTATCAATGACGCCCCCGCACTTAAGCAGGCCAACATTGGGATAGCAATGGGTACAGGGACAGATATCGCCATGCAAAGCGCTGAAATCACTCTTGTAAAAGGTGATCTTACCGGAATTGCCAATGCAAAAAATCTCAGCAGAGATGTTATGCGGAATATCAAAGAAAATTTATTTTTTGCTTTTGTTTACAATGTACTTGGAGTACCTATAGCAGCAGGAATTTTATATCCTGTTTTTGGAATTCTACTCAGCCCTATGATTGCAGCTGCTGCTATGAGTTTCAGTTCAGTGTCAGTTATTGCTAATGCACTACGTCTGAGAAGAAAATGATAAAAGCAAAACAGGTCTGCCGGAGAGATTTAAAGGTAAACTAAAAATAATAATTGCTGACTCACAATTTCTGTTTGTCGGGTAAAACTGCTGTGTAAGTTGTCCAAATCTTTATAATCAAATCCATTCAATTATTATTATATACCCTAAACATGGTACTAATATACCATAAGAGTGGTATTGTCTTAACTCCAATTATACCAAATCTTTGTACCATAAAATTAAATGTCATTCTCTTAATATGGCGCTAATGTAGTTGTGGAGTCTGCTGCCAAATTTATCGGCGGAAACTACACAAGCATAGGTTATGTTATGGTTGACTTAAGTAATTTTAACCGGGGTAATGGTAAATTTAATAGTTAAGTTATGCTGAATAATTCATTCGTAAATAGTAATATCCTTGAAACAATAGGAAATACCCCAATGGTAGAACTCCGAAAACAGGATACAGGTTTATGCCGGTTGTTTGTCAAGCTTGAAAATCAGAATCCGGGTGGTTCTATCAAAGACCGGATAGCGCTATCTATGATAAATGATGCTGAACTAAGTGGTAAACTTAAACCTGGTGGAGTTATCATTGAAGCTACTGCCGGGAACACGGGTATTGGATTAGCCTTAGTAGCCCGGATAAAAGGATATAAAGTAATTCTGGTGATTCCGGATAAAATGAGTCAGGAGAAAATAAACCTTCTGCGAACGATGGGCGCTGAAGTAATTCTGACCCGTTCTGATGTTAACAAAGGTCATCCGGAATACTATCAGGATATGGCCGGGAGAATTGCCGGTGAAATCCCAAATGCTTTTTATATTAATCAATTTGGAAATCTCGCCAATCCATTAGCTCATGAAACAACAACCGGACCGGAAATTTTCAAACAGTTAGATGGTAACGTTGATGCAGTGGTTTGTGGAATAGGGTCGTCAGGTACACTTACCGGTCTGACTCATTATTTTCAGAAGGTTAAACCTGATGTCGAGATGGTAGTTGCAGATCCTCAAGGTTCTGTTATAAAAGACTTTGTAACGAATGGAGCTTTTAGCGGAGCTGGTTCGTGGTTTGTTGAGGGCATTGGGGAGGACTTCATTCCTCCGATAGCTGATTTCTCACTAACAAAAAAAGCGTATACAATAAGCGATGAGGAGAGTTTCATAATGGCGCATAAAGTACTTCGTGAAGAAGGAATACTTGCAGGATCTTCTTCCGGAACCCTTATTGCTGCTGCTTTAAAATATTGCAAAGAACAACTTCAACCCAAAAATGTAGTGACGTTTGTATGCGATAGCGGTAATAAATACCTGACAAAAATGTTCAACGAATTCTGGTTGCGCGATAATGGGTTTTCAAAACATATCCAAAATGGTAATCTTAAAGACATTGTTACACGCAGGTTTTCCGATAGCGAAGTTATCTGTTTGAAACCGGATGATCTGATAAAAAATGCATATCAAAAAATGAAATTATATGATATTTCGCAGCTTCCTGTTATCCATGGAACGTCAGTTGTAGGCATTATTGATGAATCGGATCTATTAGAAGCGCTGGTTTCTAAACCAGATCCTTTTTGCTCTCAGGTAAAGAATATTATGGCCACCAACCTTGTGACCTTATCTCCAAACGATAAAATTTCAGATGTCAGAGATATCCTTTCATCGGGAATGGTCCCTATTATTGTAGATAAGGGCAGGTTCATAGGACTGATCACAAAAATTGATTTGATAAATTACTTAAACAAAAATAAAATTTTCCAGGAATGAAATTTAATACAAAAACCATTCATGCAGGACAAATGCCTGACAAAGCAACCGGCGCCGTTGTTATACCTATTTATCAGACTTCGACCTATAAGATGGATGAAATAAATGTACACAAAGGATACGACTATTCACGATCCGGAAATCCGACACGCAACTCTTTGGAAGAATGTCTTGCCTCCCTTGAAAATGGCAGATTTGCACTAGCCTTCTCATCAGGATTAGCAGCTGAACATGCCGTTCTTTCAACGCTTAAACCCGGGGACCATATTATTGCTGCCGAAGATATGTACGGCGGTACTTATAGGTTGTTTGAGGAGGTTTTTAAACCTTACGGCATTCAGTTCAGTTATGTAGGAGGCAATACAATAGATTTTGAGAAAGCAATTAAGCAAGCAACTAAAATATTCTGGATTGAATCTCCAACAAATCCACTATTACGTATTATTGATATTGCGAAGGTGTCAGCAATTGCGCACAAGAATAACATTAAGGTTGTTGTTGATAATACGTTTGCCTCACCCTATTTTCAACAACCTTTGCTTTTAGGCGCAGATCTGGTTATACACAGTACGACAAAATACATTGGTGGCCATTCGGATTTAATAGGGGGTGCGTTAATTGTTAATGATGAAGAATGGTATACCAGATTAAAATTCCTGCAAAATGCTATCGGGGCCGTTCCTGGTGCATTTGACTGTTGGTTGACGCTGAGAGGTATAAAAACCCTTTCGGTAAGGATGAAAAAGCATGAAGAAAATGCTCTCCAAATAGCCTATTTTCTTGAAAGTCATCCGAAAATAAATAAGGTTTATTACCCGGGATTACCATCCGATCCATTCCATAATCTTGCAAAACAACAAATGACAGGATTTAGTGGAATGATTTCTTTTAAATTAGATAAAGGTGATCAGAAAGCTGCAAACTCATTTTTTAAGAAATTAAAGATAATATCTCTTGCAGAAAGTCTGGGTGGTGTCGAATCATTGATCTGCTATCCCTCAGCAATGACACACGCCTCAATACCAGAAGCACAAAGAAACGCAATTGGAGTTACAAAAGATCTTATCAGGCTTTCTGTAGGAATTGAAGACGCTGAAGATTTGATCGAGGACCTTTCCCAGGCAATAAATTATTGACCACTTAATTATTCATTTTAAATTAATAAATTATGGCAGATTTGAATTTTTCTATTAAAGGAGTTAGTGAAAATCCCACTAAATTTGTAGCAGAAGCTCGTAGCTTTAAAATTGTTATTGATGAACCTCAAACATTAGGTGGAACAAATCATGGTGCAAACCCCGTAGAATATTTATTGGCGAGCTACGCAGGTTGTTTAAATGTTATGGGACATCTGATTGCAGATGAGTTAGGATTTAAGTTAGATAAACTTGAAATTGAAGTCAATGGAAACTTAAATCCAGACAGGCTATTTGGGAAATCATTCACAGAACGAGCTGGGTTTAAAAATATTCAGGTAACGTTAAAACCCTATGCTGAGGTCACCCCCGAATTGTTAAAAAGTTGGATTAAAATAGTTAAGAATCGTTGCCCGATAAATGATAATTTGCAAAATTTAACTTCAATTGAAATTGAGGTTTTAAAAAACTAACGAAAATTAAATTTTAAAAAATCTCAGGCAGAAGATCCAAATTTACCTACCTGGTAAAGCTGATCATTTTTACTATTATATTTACATCGAAATATTATTGAGTGTAGCGAATTATAATTTAGCTGGCATGAACGAATCGTTGTCCCGCCAGGGACGCAATAGTAAGCAAATAAGTCAAAACAATTAAATTATGGAAGAAAAACTAATCCTTCTAAAAACCAGGCTCAAAGAAGCTAATAGCGCTGTAATAGCCTTTTCTGGCGGAGTTGACAGTACTTTTCTTGCCAGAATTGCAAAAGATGTTTATGGTGATAACCTTTTATTGGTCACAGCTACTTCAAGTACTTATCCCTTTTATGAACTTGAAGAAGCAAAATCACTTGCAAACTTACTGGGAATAAAGCATAAGATTATTGTTTCAGAGGAGATCGATATTCCCGGATATTCAGATAATCCTCCTGACAGATGCTATTATTGCAAGAGTGAGCTGTTTGGGAAAATAAAATATATTGCTTCCCAGGAAGGCTACGAAGCAGTTTTTGACGGCAGTAACGCAGATGACCTGAAAGACTTCCGTCCGGGGATGAAAGCAAAGCTTGAGAAAGGTGTTATTTCTCCGCTGGCAGATTCGGGATTTACAAAAAACGATATCAGGCATTTCTCAGCAATATTGAATCTGCCAACTGCCACGAAACAATCTTATGCATGCCTTGCCTCACGATTCCCTTATGGTGAAAAGATTACTAAAATCAAACTCGACAGACTCGCGATAGCAGAATTTGAGGTCAGGAAACTTGGGTTCACTCAGTTCAGGATAAGGAGCCATGAGAATCTTGCGCGGTTTGAATTTATTCCAGCTGAAATGGATAAAGCCTGGGGTATAAAAAGTATACTGGCAGAAATTTGTCAGAAATCAGGTTTCAACTACATCACAATTGACCTAAGCGGGTACAGAACAGGCTCAATGAATGAAGTCTTATCGGAGTCTGAGAAAAAAGATTATCAGAAACCCCATATAAAGTAATCATTCAACAAACTATTAAAGGATGCGTTGTAATACTTCGTTAACCGAAGATGAGAAAATCAGATACAGCAGACAAATACGTCTGGTTGAAGTAGGTAAAGAAGGTCAGGAGAAAATAAAAGGATCATCTGTATTGGTTGTCGGTGCCGGTGCTCTGGGTTGTCCTGTGCTTCAATATCTGACTGCAGCCGGAGTTGGTACGCTGGGTATCGTGGATAATGACTGGGTAGATGAGACCAATTTAAACCGGCAGGTATTATATTCTTTAAAGGATATAGGCAAGCCTAAGCCTCTGGCAGCCAGAGAAAGACTTAAACTTCTGAATCCCGAAGTTACTTTCAACATGCATTTTATCAGGCTGGATAAACAATCTGCTTTGAAAATTATCTCTCCGTATGATATAATCGTTGACTGCACTGATAATTTTGCTTCACGTTATCTGATCAATGATGCGTGTGTCATACTGAATAAACCATTAGTCTATGGCGCAATCCATAAATTTTCCGGGCAATTGATGGTGCTCAATTACAAAAATGGGCCTACACTCAGATGTATATACCCTGAAGCTCCTCATCCTCTCGAGGTTCCTTCTTGCGAAGAATTTGGGGTAATTGGTTCTATTCCGGGTATGATAGGTTCATTACAGGCAACAGAAGTTTTCAAAATTATACTTGGACTTGATGGAGTTCTGTCGGGGAAAATCTTTATGATTGATACATTGAATTTTAATTCCCTGATTTCAACATTTGAAAGAAATCCTGTTTTATCTGAAATTACAGAACTTGGAGAATATGAAGATAATAGCTTATGTGATAACAAGTCAGTTAAAGATATTTCCGCTAAAACGCTAGTGAAAATGCTTTCAAAAAACCCGGGAATCCTTGTAATTGATCTGAGAGACAAGGAAGATAATGATGACATCGGGTTTAAAACAATTGCGATACCCCATTATGACGTAAGCAGAAGGGTCAAACTTTTTTCCGGTAAAGATGCGGTTGTTTTTTATTGTCGGTCAGGTAACAGAAGCATAACAGTAATCAACTACCTTCAGAAAGTACATAAGATGGAGAATCTGTTTAACCTTGTTATATAATATCTCTCTTAACTATTCCTGATTTTGTATAGCCTTATGGAATGATAATTGAAAAATTCCGAAATGAATGTGAATGAAACTCCCATCCAGGTGCTGATTGCAGACAGCCAATTCTTAATTACCGAATCGCTGAAGTTCATTCTTCAAAGCGAGGGACGTTTTAATGTCAACAAAGTTGTTACGGAAAAGAGTGAGCTTATAAAGGCACTGAAAACGGAAAATATATCCTTGTTAATACTTGACCACCTGATGATTGATATTTCCGGAATTTCTGAATTGAAGGAGATTAAAATCAGTTTTCCCCATCTTAAAATGTTAGTTATTTCTAATAGCATAAGTAAGGCTGATCTTCATGAATTGAATTCAGCCGGCATAAATGATATTATCTTAAAAACAGCTGATAAGGAAGAATTAATTGAAGCAATAGATTCAACACTTAAAGGGAAAAAATATTATTCAAATGAATTGCTCGATTTATTATTTGAAGTTAATGAAAAGAAGAGCCCCATTGAGGGTATCGGCCAATTGACAATTTCTGAAATTGAAATCGTAAGACTGATCTCTGACGGACTGACTACAAAAGAAATTGCTTCACGTAAGTTTATCAGTTTCCACACAGTAATAACCCACCGTAAAAATATTTTCAGAAAGCTGGGTGTTACAAGCATCTCCGAATTGATTATGTATTCTATCAAGGCAGGTTGGATAGATACTATTGAATACCATATTTAGTCGTTCTACCATATTTATGGTATATGAAAAATGCCATAAACAGGGGATTTTTTACATCGATTTAAGGTTCAATCTTTGTATCTAAATAAGTTAAATATTATGGCACAGGAAAATTTACATTTTGACACACTGCAGTTACACGCAGGTCAGGTTGTTGACCCAACGACCAATTCGCGAGCAGTTCCGATTTATCAGACTACATCGTATGTTTTTAATAATTCCGAACATGCAGCCAATCTGTTTGGTCTGAAAGAATTTGGAAATATTTATACCAGACTAATGAATCCGACCACAGATGTTTTTGAGAAGCGGATCGCTGCTCTTGAAGGAGGAGTGGCAGCTCTGGCAACAGCATCGGGTCAGGCTGCCCAGTTTATAGCTCTAACCAATATTCTGCAGACGGGAGACAACCTGGTTTCCACATCATATCTTTATGGCGGGACATATAACCAGTTCAAGGTTCAGTTTAAAAGACTTGGCATCGGTGTAAAATTTGTTGACGGCGATAAACCAGCTGATTTTGAAAAGCTGATCGATACTAATACGAAAGCCATTTATCTTGAGACAATCGGAAATCCAAGATTTAATATACCTGATTTTGATGCAATAGCTGCCATTGCAAAAAAACATGATATTCCACTGATTGTCGACAATACATTTGGGGCTGCAGGGTATTTATTCCGTCCATTTGAACATGGGGCCAATATTGTAGTTGAATCGGCCACAAAATGGATTGGGGGTCATGGTACAAGTATTGGAGGTGTAATAGTTGACGGCGGAAATTTTAACTGGGCGAATGGGAAGTTCCCTCAATTTACTGAACCCTCTGAAGGTTATCACGGTCTTAAATTCTGGGATGTGTTTGGTACGCCGGGTCCATTTGGAAATATCGCATTTATTATACGGGCACGTGTTGAAGGTTTGCGCGACTATGGATCGACTCTGAGTCCGTTCAATGCATTTCTTCTTCTGCTTGGACTTGAAACGTTATCACTCAGGGTACAGAAACATGTTGACAATGCTCTGGAGTTGGCACATTGGCTTTCGAAACATCCTAAAATAGAATATGTTGATTATCCGGGATTGCCCGGCAGTCCTTATCACGAATTAGGTAAAAAATACCTGAAACATGGTTTTGGAGGTGTTCTTGCGTTCAAAGTTAAAGCCGGAAAAGAGGCAGCTGATAAACTGGTAAACAATCTAAAACTTATCAGTCACCTCGCAAATGTGGGTGATGCTAAAACTTTGATTATTCACCCTGCTTCAACTACCCACTCACAACTGTCCGAAAAAGAACAACTAAGTTCAGGTGTTGTACCCGGGGTGCTGAGACTATCTGTAGGTATTGAAAATATCGTGGATATTAAAAACGATATCGAGCAGGCAATTAATATAGTATAGATGATTTTGGTAAAAATAAATTATATAACTTGTAAGATAGTAAATTAATATACAACACTTTTTGAAGTTAAGTGTTGTACATTTACAGAACAAAACAAAACAAAACGAAACAAGATAATAATTTATACAGATGGCTGATTATACGATACCTGATAAAAAAGCAGTGGAGAAAACAATCAAGTCGATTTTCAGACTTCTTTTTCCATCTACTAATTCCTATTCAGACTCAGAAAATGAGAATAGTCTCAATTATTCACAGATTCTATTACTCGGATTATTAATCGGCTTGACTAATGAAAAAGAGAAGATTGCAAATAATTTTTTTGAAAATCTTGAAAATATAAAAAAGACACTGCTTAAAGACGCAGAATTTATTCTTGAATCTGATCCGGCAGCAAAACAACTTATCGAGGTTATTGCTATTTATCCGGGTTTCTTTGCAATATTTTGTTACCGTGTTGCACATTCCCTGGCAAAGTTATCGGTTCCTCTGCTTCCAAGAATGATAACAGAATATTCTCATAAAGTTACAGGGATCGATATTCACCCTTTGGCTGAAATTGGTAGTCCTTTTTCCATTGATCATGGTACAGGTATTGTAATTGGAGAAACTGCATTGATTGGAAATAATGTAAAACTATACCAGGGAGTTACACTTGGCGCCCTGAGTGTGGATAAGAGTAAAGCGTCAAAAAAAAGACACCCCACAATTGAAGATAATGTTGTTCTGTATTCCGGTTGTACAATTCTGGGTGGAGAGACAGTTGTTGGCAGGAACAGTGTTATCGGTGGTAATGTGTGGCTTACAGAGAGTATTGCACCTTTTTCAGTGGTTTATCATAAAAGCGAAATAATAGTGAGAAACCAGACTGGTTTTCAGGAACCTATTAACTTTATTATCTGAACAAACTTTTACAAAACTATAACATCATGAAACTAAATTCAATTCTCGAATCAATAGGTAACACACCTCATTTGAAAATCAACCGGCTTTTTGATCCGCATTATTCAGTTTGGATCAAACTTGAGAGAAATAACCCTGGTGCAAGTATAAAGGACCGTATTGCATTGTCAATGATAGAGGATGCAGAAAAAAAGGGAATATTAAAACCCAACAGTGTAATTATTGAGCCAACATCGGGGAATACTGGTATTGGTCTGGGTATTGTGGCAGCAGTGAAAGGCTACAGACTTATACTTGTTATGCCCGAATCAATGTCGCTTGAAAGAAGAAAAATAATGAGCGCCTACGGTGCGGAGTTTGTTCTGACTCCTCGTGAAAAAGGAATGAAAGGCGCCATAGAACGCGCCAAAGAGTTAGTATCCGAAACACCTGAGTCATGGATGCCGATGCAATTCGACAATCCCTCTAATACCAATATTCATAAGACTGCTACAGCACAGGAGATCCTCAATGATTTTCCTGATGGCCTCGATTATCTGATTACCGGCGTAGGTACCGGTGGACATATAACCGGGTGTGCTGAGGTATTAAAAAAAGCATTCCCAAAACTGAAAGTATATGCAGTTGAACCGGATTTATCCCCGGTATTGAGCGGTGGTTCCCCGGCGCCTCATCCATTACAGGGAATTGGCGCGGGTTTTATACCTTCAATTTTAAAAACTGATCTGCTTGATGGGATAATCAGAGTAACCAAAGAAGAGGCATTTACATTTACAAAAAGAGCAGCAAAAGAAGAGGGATTATTTATTGGAATATCTTCAGGAGCATCATTAGCAGCAGTTAATCAAAAGCTCAATGAATTTCCTAAAGGATCAAGAATACTTACTTTCTGCTATGATACAGGGGAAAGATATCTCTCAATCGAAGGATTATTCTGACAATACATTTAAGGTTGGGGGCTGAGTTCATTGTACCTGCATTGGATTATTCTTCAAACAGATAGAGCTGCCTGTCTTCACAATCGTCAGTTTCCAGATTGGAGATACTCAATCCCAATAGTCTGATCCGTGATCCTTCGAGCTTAAGTGATTTACGGATTCCTGAAACTTCTTTGTGCAGCGTATCAAAATCCCGGATATAATTCAGGAGTGTTTTACTCCGTGTGATCTGTCTGAAATCAGAAAACTTTATCTTTAGGGTGATCGTTCTGCCGGTAGTTTCAGAATGTTCAAGCCTCACCATCAATTCTTTTTCAAGTTTATATAATTCTGCAATAACTTCAAAACGTGTTATAAGATCTTTTTCATAAGTAAGTTCAGTTCCAACAGATTTACGTTCCTGGTCCGGCTCCACAGGACGTTCATCTATACCTCTCACAATATCAAAGAAGAAGATTCCTGCTTTGCCAAAATTTCTGACCAGCGAAACAAGGTCCCATTTCTTAAGATCAGCACCAGTGTGAATTCCAAGTTTATGCATCTTTTGTGCAGTCACCTTACCTATTCCATAAAACTTTTCTACAACCAAATCTTCAATAAACTTTTCAGCATCTTCAGGCCGGATCAGGAAAAGACCATCAGGTTTATTAATTTCAGAGGCTATCTTTGCAAGGAATTTGTTCACTGAAATCCCGGCAGAAGCCGTTAAACCAGTTCTGGATTTTATTTCACTTCTGATTTTCCGGGCTATGACGGTAGCGGAACCGATATTTTTTTTATCAATTGTGACATCCAGAAAAGCCTCATCAATTGAAAGTGGTTCAATCAGGTCGGTATACTCTCTGAATATCTCCAGAATATTTGCAGAAACCTCCGTATATCTGGTGAAATTATGCTTTACAAATATAAGATCAGGACATAACCTTCTGGCAATTACTGAAGGCATGGCTGATCTGACACCAAACTTTCTTGCTTCGTAACTCGCTGCAGCTACGACACTACGCTCTCCACTTCCACCGACAGCAACAGGTTTACCTCTCAGCTCCGGATTGTCGAGCTGCTCGACAGATGCAAAAAACGCATCCATATCGATGTGAATAATCTTCCTCATAAAAGTATGTCTGGCGACTGGATCACTTTAGTCACTTTAGTCACTCCAGGCACTTTAGTCACTTTAGTCACTTCTTTTAAACTTCAAACAAATCTAATAAGAAAATCCTTTGAATATTGACCAACAATGACCATTATTGCATGATTTTTAATATTGAACATTTTGGAGACAAGGTCAGTCAGGAAAGGAAGGTTCTTTGCTCTAATTCTATTTCAACATAGACTTTGGGGATCCATCATACTACCCTATATCATTCAAAAGGAGACAGACAGAGGTTATTATAAATTATCAGAGTGCCTCTCTCCTTTTCCCAACATTGACACATTAGGTACACTTACATCAGAAGAACGCGAAGTAGTTAAAATTATTAACGAATATACCGACAGGATTCTGTTCAAACTGTTTTCCAAAGATAAATCAGTAAAGGAATTTCTTGAAAAGATAAC
>Ga0209638_1001367_pt1 | contig 15676 bp, 16 predicted proteins | sample BarGraNGADG00211_FD_184490 | JGI IMG/M metagenome (GOLD analysis project Ga0209638, IMG submission 184490) | Arctic peat soil microbial communities from Barrow, Alaska - Barrow Graham LP Ref core NGADG0002-211 (SPAdes) (version 2) | ecosystem: Environmental > Terrestrial > Soil > Wetlands > Peat... | reverse complement strand
CCAAGGCCGCTGTGTAGGGGTCGGGCATGCCCGACCCTGCCGCGTCGAGGTACAAATCTGCCGGTCACGCCGCTAGGACTTGACAAGACCATGAGTCCGGTTAGAATAAATCTCATCTAATCGTTGTCTTATGCAAGCCGCTTGTGAACACACCCGCACGCAGATCATTGCTCGAAGAGACGGCGTGGACTACGTGGAATGTCTGGATTGCCGCCAGATCTTCGAAGCCGAAGACCTTGAACCCCCGAAAGCCGAGGAGGAAGAGGAATAGCGCCTCCACGCATGCGCTAGCATGGATGGAAATGCACGATCTCCCGTTCTTCCGGAATAACTTCGAGCGCGTCGCCGAACGGCTCGCAAGCCGCGGACCTATCCCCAGTCTCGACCAGTTCCGCGAGTTGGACCGGACGCGCCGCGCCGCCATCTCGCAAACCGAGCAGTTGAAGGCCGCGGCGAACTCCGAAAGCGCCGAGATCGGGAAACTGCGCCGCCAGGGAGAAGACACCACCGCCCGGCAGGAACAGGTGCGGCGGATGAAAGAGCGGATTGCCGGACTCGACGAGCAGGTGAAGTCGCTCGAAGCGGAATTCCGGGAACTGCTGGCCGGCATTCCGAATATTCCTCATGAATCCGTACCGGTGGGCAGGGATTCCGCGGACAACGTCGAGGTGCGGCGCGTCGGGGAGCCGCCCCAGTTCGATTTCGAGCCGAAAGCTCATTGGGACCTCGGCCTGGAACTGGGCATCCTGGACCTGGCGCGCGCGGCCAAGATCGCCGGGGCGCGCTTCGCCCTCTATTGGGGGCTGGGCGCGAAGCTGGAGCGGGCCCTGATGAACTTCATGCTCGACGTACACACCCGCGAGCACGGCTACACCGAAGTTCTGCCGCCATACCTGGTGAACTCGGAGAGCCTCTTCGGCACCGGCCAATTGCCCAAGTTCAAAGAGGACCTGTTCCAGTGCGAGGGCCGCGATTTGTGGCTGATTCCGACCGCCGAAGTCCCCGTGACCAACATCTATCGCGACGAAACCCTCGATGGCGGCGCGCTGCCGATTCACCTGTGCGCGTACACGCCCTGTTTCCGCAGCGAGGCGGGGTCGTATGGCCGCGACGTGCGCGGCATCATCCGGCAGCACCAGTTTCAAAAAGTGGAGATGGTGAAGTTCGTCCATCCGGAGCGCAGCTATGCGGAACTGGAGACGCTGACCGCCGACGCGGAGGACATTCTGCGCCGGCTCGGCCTGCCCTTTCGCACCGTCGCGCTGTGTACGGGCGACCTGGGATTCGGGTCCGCCAAGACCTATGACATCGAAGTCTGGCTGCCCGGCCAGAACGCCTACAAGGAAATCTCCTCCTGCTCGAACTATGAGGCCTTCCAGGCGCGCCGCGCGGGCATCCGCTTCCAGAACGGGAAGAAATCGGAGTACGTCCACACCCTGAACGGCAGCGGCTTGGCCGTGGGCCGCACGTGGGTGGCGATCATCGAGAATTACCAGCGGAAGGACGGCTGCGTCACGGTTCCCGAAGCGCTGCGCCCCTACCTCGACGAAGAGGTGATCCGCCCCCGAAAGTAGTGCGAGAAAAGCATGAATATCCAACTCATCGGACACCTGATAGGCCTGCGTTATAAGCTCCTGTGGGCCAAGACGCGCACCCGCAACGGCAAGATCGCACTGTTCATGGCCGGATACCTGTTGTTTGTACTGGTCATCGCGTTTTTCGCGGTGGTCGGCGTCGGCGGGGGTATGGTGGCGGTGCGCTCCGGAAAGGCCGAGCGAATCGCGCAGGGCGTGCTCACCGCGCTGTTTGTGTGCGCCACCGTGACCAGCGTGGTGCTTGGGTTCGGAATGAACGAAGTTTTCTCCGATACCGAGCTGCGGCGCTATCCGCTGAAGGCGCGGGAACGGCGGTTTGCGCGGCACTTCGCGGGAATCGCCGACCCCTTCTGGTTTCTGTTCCTCACCCTGAATCTTGGCCTGGCTTTCGGGCTGTATCTGTATGGCTCGGGATCGCTCGTGCTGGGCTTCATTGCAGTCGTCGCGCTGTTTGTCTGCAACTATCTCGCCGCGCAGGTGGTGGGTTTGGCTCTGGAGCGGCTCATGCAGCAGAAAGGCGGTTCGCTCATACTGCCTCTGGTGCTCATGGTGGTGTGCTTCCTGCCGGGCATGGCCATGCCCATGCTAAAGAAGAACCCCGCCGCGGGAAAAGTGGTCGTGCAGGTACTCGGCTACACGCCGTCGTTCGGGGCTGGTACGATGATGACCCGCACGGACGCGGCGGCGTTCGGCGGCATGGCGCTGATCGCCTGGTGGGGGCTGGGCCTGACCGCCGCTCTGGTGGTGTTGGAACGGAGGCCGCCCAGAATCCGCGTGGTTCAGACCACACGGATTCGGTGGGATACGCCGTTCGCGCGCATCGGGGCGATGTGCGGCCCCCGGTACGCGCCCCTGGTGGAGCACTGGTTGCTATTCCTGTTCCGCTGCAAGAGGTTTCGCCTTTCGTATCTGATGTCGCTCCCGCTCATCCCCTTCCTGCTGCTGATGTGGACCAAGCAGAGCGCTCGGGGCGACCCCTTTGCCGCCGCGGTGGGCGTGTTCGCGGTGGCCGGCCTGGCGCCGGCGGCGGCCTTCATCGTCAACCAGTTCGGTTACGTGGGCAGCGGGTTCCGCCGGTATTTCCTGTTCCCAATGGACCCGGCAGCCGCGCTGCGCGCCAGCAGCTTTACGCTGATGGCCCTGTGTTCCGTGTACCTCGTTCTAGCCGCTCTGGCCTGGGCCCTGTTCGCTCCCGTGGCTTGGGATGCGCGCGGGATGGGCATGCTGCTGGCCAGCGGGGCGTTTGGGCTGTTTGCGTTTCACGGCGCGGGGCTGTGGACCACCTTGTACGGCCCGCGCCGAAGCGACCCGGCCAAGACCATGGGGAACGACCTGTCGCTGGCCGGCAACCTGGTGGTGGTCGGCGGCATGATGGTGATGCTCATGGGTCCGATGATCGTCGGCCACCTTCGGAAAGGCGTCATCGTGCCGGACCACTGGTTTGTGGTGGTCGTCCTGGCGGCGCTGGCCGCGTGTTTCTACTTCGCCTCGCTGCGCCGCGCGACGGCGATTCTGTCGTCCCGGCGCGAACGGCTACTGGCCGTGGTGGAAGGAAGGGCTTAACCCAATGGACGCGATTCGGATTACAAACCTGGTCAAGAAGTACGGCTTGGTCACGGCCGTCGACGGCCTGTCGCTGGGCGTGGCAACGGGCACGATGTTCGGCTTCCTGGGGCCCAACGGCTCGGGCAAGAGCACCACCATCGGCTGCCTGACCGGACTGCTCGACCCCACGGCCGGCCGGATCGAGATTCTCGGCAAACCCTTCGACGCCGATAGCGCCGATCTGAAGCGCCGCATGGGTGTGATGCCGGAAACGCTGGGGCTTTTCGAGCCGCTACGCGCGCACGAGTTCCTGGCCTTCGTGGGGCGAATGTACGGGCTGGACGAGGGCACGGTGCGAACCCGCGTGACGGAGTTGCTCGATGCCCTGGAACTGACCGACGCCTCCAAGATGCTGTCCGATTACAGCACCGGCATGCGCAAGCGCGTGGCCTTCGCCGCGGCGGTGATCCACTCGCCCGACGTTCTGTTCCTGGACGAGCCGTTCGAAAGCATCGACCCGGCCGGCGTGGCGCTGATGAAGCAGTGGCTGCACCGCTACGTCGAGCAGGGGCGCACCGTATTCCTGACCAGCCACGTGCTGGAGACGGTGGAACGATTGTGCCAGGAAGTGGCCATCATCGCGACCCCCGGCAAACTGGTGTGGCAGGGGGATATCACGACGTTCGGCCGCGAAGGCGCGATCGTGTACGACGGCAAGGAATTCGACGCCCTCGAACCGCTGTTCCTGCACCTCACCGGCGAGCGCCACGTAGATCTCAAATGGCTGTGAGCGCTTTCTCCGCCGCTGCGCGGCTGTCGCCCGCGGGCGCGTATCCTTGATCCCGGAGCGCAGCTTCCAGCCCTTCGAGCGCCAGCAGCACGTTTTCACCGGTCGATCCGTGACCCATCAGGCCGATGCGGAACACCTTGCCGGCCAGGGGGCCGAAGCCGCCCGCGATCTCCATGCCGCGCTCTTCGAGCAGATACTGACGCACCTTGGCGTCGTTGACGCCCTCCGGCACGCGCGGCGTGTTGAGGGTCCAGAGGCGGTGTCCTTCGGGCACGTGCATCCGCAATCCCATGGCTTCAATGCCCGCCACGAAAGCCAGGTGATTGCGGCGATGGCGTTCCCAACGGTTCTCGATGCCTTCCTCGGCCGCCAGCGCCAGCCCTTCCCGCAGCGCGTAGAACATGGTCGCCGAAGCGGTGTGATGATACTTGCGGCCCACGTAGTAGGTCTCCAGCAGCAGGAGATCCAGATACCAGGAAGAGGGCGGCGTGGGGCGCGCCCTCAGACGCTCCAGCGCCCGCGGCGAAACCGTCATGGGCGAGAGGCCCGGCGGGCAGCTCAGGCCTTTTTGCGTGCAACTGTAGGCGATGTCGATGCCGTTCTCGTCCACCAGCACGGGCATGGCGCCCAGAGAGGTCACGCAGTCGGCGATCACCAGCGCGTCCACTTCGTGCGCGGCTTCGCAGATGGCCTTCGCCTGGTTGAACATGCCGGTGGAGGTCTCGGCCTGCACGAAAGCCACCACGCGCGGGCGTTCGCGGCGGATGAATTCGCGGGCTTCCTGGGGATCGAACGGCTCGCCCCAGGGCTTGGCGAGACGCGCTACTTCGGCGCCCTGGCGGCGCGCCATTTCCCCGATGCGGTCGGCGAAGAACCCGTTGGTCAGCAACGCGAACTTGCCGCCCGCCTCGGCGAAGTTGGCCACGGCCGCTTCCATGCCGGAGCTGCCGGTCCCCGAAACCGCCAGGTTGAATTCGTTACCGGTGGAATAGACGTAACCGATCAGCCGCCGCACCTGGTCCGCGACTTCAAAGAAAAAGGGATCGAGATGCCCCACGACGGGCTGCGACAACGCCTCGTAAACGCGCGGCGCCACCATACTGGGTCCGGGCCCGAACAGCAGCCGCCGCGGCGCGCGTAGCGGAGGATAAGCGTCTGGCATAAGCCCTAGTTTACCAGTGGGGCGGACCTCCCGGTCTGCCTTCTTGTTGCCGGGCGGCGCGGCCGAAAACCGTCGGGACTCATTGAGAATATGGGCGCCGGGATCGGTTGGGTTGTGAGCGCTTCTCGAACGTTCGCCGCGGAAAGAAGGCAGACCGGGAGGTCCGCCCCACTCGCGCGCCGCGCCAGATCAAAGCCCATGCCGCTGAAGAGAAACCTTCTCAAGCGGAAAAGAAATGGAGGTGCTGTAATACCTCATTTCCTGCCCTTTACCTTCTTGTATTCCTCCCGCCGTTCCTGCAACTGCCGCGCGTGGGATTCCGTGTGCCCGGCGTTGCGTTCCACCAGGGCCTGCAGCGTGATCGCGCCGGCTTCGGTGTGATTTCCGGAACGCTCGAATGCACTCTCCGGCAGTCCTTTCAGCAACTCGTAATTCTCGGAGCGAAGGCGGCGAAAGGTCTCGAGCGATTGCTTCGGCTTGCGGCGGGCATAGTCCAGGTTGCGCGCCCAGAGTTCCTGGTCGTAGGCGGTCAGCGTGGGACCGTCCTCGGCGACGATCAGACGAAAACGGTGCGCCGCCACGAGCTCGGAGTCGGCCAGATGCGCCACGATCTGCCGCGCGCTCCACTTGCCCGGCGCGGGCGCAAAATCTTCCTCCTCTCCGAAAACCCCGGTCAGGACCACGGCCAAAAGCTCCGGACCGCGGCGGAATCGTTCCAATAGTGCTGGTAGGTCGGACATATGCGAACCGATTATACCGAACGGGGGCCGGAGGCCGGGCTGAAAGCTGATACCTGACGGCTTTACAATAAACGACATGACGAAGCTCAGAGTGGCGATTCTATCGATTCCGCTGTTGGCCATCGCCTTGGGGCAGCAGCGGCAACCGGTGGCGCGGCTGGTAAGGTCGCCTTCGCGCGGGACGCATGGGGCGGTGGCGGCGGGCAGCGAGTACGCCACGGAAGCCGGCATGCGTATGCTGTTCGCCGGCGGCAATGCGGTGGATGCGGGCGTCGCGGCCTTGCTGGCCGCCACCGTGGCGGAGTTCTCCCATCTCGGGCTAGGCGGAGAAGCGCCTATTCTGATCCGCACGCGCGACGGCAAGGTGTACGCCATCGCCGGCGTGGGGACCATGCCAAAACTGGCTACCGCCGACTATTTCCGGCAGCACAAGGTGACCGACGACGAAATGCTGGAGCCGCCGGAACCCAAGGGCTTGAAGGCTTGGCTGCCGGTGGTGGGCATCCTGCCGGCGCTGGTCCCCGGTACGCCGGAGGCGGCCCTGGTGGCGCTCCGCGATTTTGGGACCAAGTCGTTCGCCGAGGCCGTGGAGCCGGCCATCGAGCTGGCCGACGGTTTCCCGATTGACGAGATGCGCTCCAACGCCATCGCGCGCAGCGCCGAATACCTGGCGCGGTGGCCGGCTTCCCGGCGCATCTTCCTCCCCAACGGCGCCGTTCCGCGGCCCGGCGAGATTCTGCGCCAGGCGGACCTGGCCCGCACGCTGCGCTCCATGGTGGCGGTGGAGAAAAAGGCGCTGGCCTCCGGCGCCAGCCGCGGCCAGGCCATGGATGCCGTTCGCGATTTCTTTTATCGCGGCGACATCGCCCACCGCATCGACGATTTCTCGAAAAAGAACGGCGGGCTGCTCCGTTACGAAGACATGGCGGCCTTCCGCATCCAGCCCGAGGCGCCCGTCGCCACCACGTTCCGCGGCTATACCGTCTATAAACCGGGCTTCTGGAGCCAGGGGCCGGCCATGATCGAGACCCTCGACATTCTGGAGGGCTACGACCTCCGCGCCATGGGGCTGAACTCGCCGCTGTACATCCACACGCTGGTGGAAGCGCTGAAACTGGCCTACGCCGACCGCGACACCTACTACGGCGATCCGAAATTCGTGCACATCCCCGAGGAGCGGCTGCTGTCGAAGGAATATGCGGCGGAGCGGCGCAAGTTGATTGGCGACCAGGCTTCGCTCGACTTCCGGCCCGGCGACGCGGAACCGAACCCGCCGCGGCATCCCTTCTTTTCGAACATCGACCGCCGCCCCATCGACGACGCCCTGAAGGCCAAGGACACCACCTGCGTGGACGCGATCGATAAGGACGGCGTGGCCTTTTCCTCCACTCCGTCGGGCGGGTGGATGCCCACCTACATCGCGGGAGACACCGGGATTCCCCTCTCGCAGCGCGCGCAGAGCTTCCTGCTGGTCCCCGGCCATCCCAACGAGCTCGCCGGCGGGAAACGCCCGCGCGTGACGCTCAGCCCCACGCTCGTCACCAACCCCGACGGAACCCTGATTACGCTCTCGACCCCGGGCGGCGATAACCAGGACCAGGCGCTGATTCAGGTGCTGTTCGACTCCATCTTTTTTGGCATGAACGCGGAGGCCGCCGTGGAAGCCCCGCGCTTCCAGACCGACCATCTGGTTTCGAGCTTCGACAATCACGCCATGCGGCCCGGCAGCCTGCTGCTGGACGAGCGCATGCCGCCCACCCTGCCGGTCGAAATGCAGAATCGGAAGCACCTGGTGGAGATCCGCAGCCGCTACAACAGCGGGGCCGCGCCGGTGATCGTCCGGTTCCACCCCAGCGGGCTGATCGAGGCCGGCGCCGACCCGTTCTACTACCGGAATTCGCAAGCATGGTAGGCCCGCTGTTCGAGGAGCCCGGCGCGTTCGACCGCGAGGGCTTGGCCGTGCGCCTGAGGGCGCTGGCCGCGCAGGGCATTTTCATAGGCGGCAGCTCCTGGAAGTACGAGGGCTGGATCGGGCAGGTATACACGCGCGAGCGGTACCTTTCGCGCGGGCGCTTTTCGCGCACGGCTTTTCAGGCCGAGTGTCTGCGCGAATACGCCGAGACGTTCCCCACGGTGTGCGGCGATTTCGCCTTCTACCAGTTCCCCACGGACGATTTCTGGCGCAAGCTCTTCGGCCGCGCGCCCGCGGGCTTCCGTTTCGCCTTCAAAGCCCCCGAACAGATCACCTGCCAGGTATTCCCCACGCATCCGCGCTACGGACCGCAAGGCGGCAAGAAGAACGAGCTGTTCTTGGACAGCCGCGCGATTACGGAGATGTTTCTGCGCCCGCTGCTGCCTTACCGCGACAAGACGGCGCTGGTGATTTTCGAGTTTGGCTCGATGCGGGTGGAGCAGGCCGCATTCCTAGACCGCCTGGACCCGTTTCTGGCCGGGCTGCCGCCCGATTTCCGTTACGCCGTGGAGATCCGCAACCCCGAGTTTCTGGAGAAAGACTACTTCGCGTGCCTGCGCGGCCACAACGCCGCGCACGTGTACAACGCCTGGTCGCGCATGCCGGAATTGCGGCATCAGACCGCCATGCCGGATTCGGCGACGGCCGATTTTCAGGTTTGCCGCGCCCTGCTGCGCCGTGGCCGCGTGTACCAGGACGCCGTGGCGGCGTTCTCCCCCTATACGGAGATCAAGGACCCCAACCCCGAGGCCCGCGATTCGATGCGCATCCTGATCGGCCGCGCGAAGGAGGACAAGCGAATGCTCTTCCTCTTCGTGAACAACCGCCTGGAAGGCAACGCCCCGCTGACGATCCTGTCGCTGGTGGAGTGAACCACGTCACCCGGCTGCCCGCTTGGCTACCCGATTGGGCGGTGGCGAACTCTCCGCGGAGTCCTCGGCAACCAGCAGTCGCAGGCGTCCCACCAGTGCCTTACCGAGGTCTATCTCCCCCGCGTTGTATTTATATCCGGGCATCCGCGGGTCGATGAACTCCCTGCGGAAAAGCTGGTCCGACGCCAAAGTGGCTAGCAGCCGCAGTTCTTCAACGGTTAGTTTCAGCGTCAAACGTTTCATACGGTTCCAGCTTTCTATTGTATTCCAATGCCCGCCTGTCCCGGGAAATCCCGCATTGCGCCTGCTTTCGATGGCCTTGAGGAGGGCCGGGGGGAGCGGACCCCATGTCCGGCAGAGCCTTGCCGTTTATAGGACCGCTCCTGGCGCCGTTATCCCTGAAAAACCTGGTGGATTGGGCCTTTGAGTTTCGGCCCGCCTTATCGGTGGCCGTGGGCGTGGCGGGTTAAAGCCTTCCTTATCATCAGCCCCTCCGCAAAACCGCTTAAACCCCGTTCGCGTTCTCTTCGCCGAAGTTCAGTGGCAGTTCTACACTGTTTCCGAGTTCGAGCAAGCCGAAAGTGTTGGGGGCTGGCCGCGTAAAAATCTCGCCCTTGCGAACATAGGCCGCAATGGAACCGCCTAAAGCAGAGCGGTTCATGCGGTCGCCGGGTTTCCCAATCGCCTCCAAAAGTTCGGTTATGTGCATGGGTCGTCCGGCCTTTCGGATCGCCTCCCGTGCCCTAAAAACTGAACTCGTCGGGCGCAACACCTGTTCTGCGCCACCATCGTTCAGTCTGTCGCGCGGAAGCAATTTAAGCGTGTCCTCCAGCGCTTGAACGTAACTGTTAGACTCGCGGATCTGGGATTCGAGCGTTGCGATATCTTGCCGTTTACGCTCAATTCGCTTCAAAAGTTCATCGCGGAGTCCCATGCCTTCAGTATATGCCAGGAGGGACGGTGGAGGCAAGTGGTGTGAAATGGTGAAACTCGCCATGCTATCATTGGGTTGGAGGATTCTGAATCGAATGCTCACGTATCAATCCTACGTTCAAGGCCTTGAAGACAAGAAGCGCTTAACCCCCAATGGCGCGGAGTACTGGATGGCCAGGGACCTGCAACCCATGCTGGGCTACGCCAGTTGGGAGAATTTCGAGTCTGCAATTGAACGTGCTCGTATGGCGTGCGAGAGTGCCGGAGGAAGCACAACGCATCATTTTCATGCAACCACGAACATGATCACGGCGGGCAAGGGAGCACAACGGGAAAGAGCGGATTTGGCGCTATCGCGGTATGCCTGTTACATGATTGCGATGAATGCGGATTCCGGCAAGCAGGAAGTGGGGTATGCGCAGACGTATTTTGCCATTCAGGCCCGCCGCCAAGAGGTCCAAGATCAACTCGCGGGAACGGATCGGCGGCTGGAATTGCGAGATCGCGTAAAATCCGCGAACAAGAACCTCACCAGCGCGGCCAAGGCAGCCGGAGTGCAAAAATACGGGGTTTTTCACGATGCCGGCTACAAGGGGATGTATGGCGGCATCGGAAAGAACGGCGTTCAACTTCTCAAGGGCATCCCGCCCAATGAGGATCTCTTAGATTGCATCGGCCGTGCAGAATTGGCTGCCCATGAATTCCGAGATAGCCTTCCTTGACGCCATCGAGCAAGGAATAGCGGAAGGTCGGCTGGCACCTCAGCGGGGAACGGTATCGGGAGGGTGGGGCACGCCTGTCCGCGTTTCCCCTTCGGCGGTTTGAGGAAGTCTGCACTTTGGAATACGGCGCAAGTTTGCCGAAGGAAAAGCATCTGGGCGGCCCTTACCCGGTTGTCGGCTCGAATGGCATCACCGGTTACCACAGCGAATACCTTGTCGAAGGACCAGCAATTGTCGTCGGCCGCAAGGGATCGGCGGGAGAAGTCACGTTGATTGAGAAGAACTGCTTCCCTATCGACACGACCTATTACGTCAAACAGACAAACCCTGCGGAGTCCGACATCACCTATCTCTATTGGCTGCTGAAAACCTTGAACCTTCCCGAGTTGCGAGGAGGTGCTGGGATTCCCGGTCTGAATCGAACCGACGTATACGAATCACACCAAATCCCTCTGCCGCCTCTGGAAGTGCAGAAGGATATCGTGGCCGAGATCGAGGGCTATCAGAAGGTCATCAACGGTGCCCGCGCCGTCCTCGACAACTACCGCCCCCACATCCCCATCCACCCCGGCTGGCCAATTGTGGAACTGAGGAATGTCGTTAGCCTCAGCAGCGGCGGAACGCCATCAATGGCGAACGAATCCTATTGGGTCGGCGACATTCCATGGGTCTCCGCCAAGGACATGAAACTCGACGTGCTATCTGACGCCTCGATGCACGTGTCCAAAGCCGCCGTAGCCACCAAGCAGATTGCGCCCATCGGCTCCCTCCTGATTCTCGTCAGGGGAATGGGGCTTGCGAACGGCGTGCCCATCTGCCAACTTGCCAAGCCGTGCGCCTTTAATCAGGACGTGAAAGCCATGCAGCCGGACAAGGGGGTGAACTCAACCTTTCTACGCCTGATTCTCAAACAGGAGGAATGGCAGTTCAGGCGGATTCTTGAAACCGCGGCCCACGGCACGTTGAAAATTAACACGGACGACCTGAACAAGATCCAGATTTCCCTCCCACCCCTCGCCACGCAGCAAGCCATCGTCGCCGAAATCGAGGCCGAGCAATCGCTGGTCGCCGCCAACCGCGAACTGATTGCCCGCTTCGAACAAAAGATCCAAGGCACCCTCGCCCGCATCTGGGGCGAAGAAGCGCCGCGAACTTAGCGTTCCGGGCGCGCGTAGTAGAATGGGAACGGAGGCCCCTCATGACAAGCGCTAACGGTTCCGGCGCAGTGCGAAACCCGCCCAAGAGGATCCCCGTAGAGCGGACCAACCTCACCGCAAAAGAGCGGGCCTTGCTGCCTGATCCGCGATGGGTCACGGAAGACGACGCCGACGCCATCACGATGATGCGAGAAGAGAAAAAGGCGGGCGGAAGAAGTTACAGCTTGGATCAAGTCCTGCGCGAATATGGCCTCACCTTGGAACGTTCGAATCCTGCCCGGCGCCCACCGGCAACTCCGCAACTTGGACGAAGACGTCAAGCTTGAAGCCTTCCGGGCCATTACCGAACTGCGTGAAGACCCCTTGCCTTTCGATAGCACTCCCATGGGCGGTTACGGCGATTGTTACCGGGTACCTTTCTCCGGAGGTCGGTACCGGATCGTCTACCGAGTGAAGCCCCGCAGCAAGATGGTGATCGTCGGAGCGGTGGGGCGGCGGGACACCGTATATCTGGGCATGCTGAAGCCCGGTCCGAAGAAGCCCGGTTGAAGCCGTTTAACCCGCCGCTTATTCCCCAGTCACAACACACTTTGCATTGATAACAATGCAGTTACCAGAAGCTCGTACAGCCTGATGGTGTAACCTGGAACTGGGATATCATGCCTGCACCCAGACGGACCATTTCTCCACGCGCCAATCGCAAACTGCGAACTTACCAAACGAACCCAATCCCACCCATACCGCCGCCGGTCTTTGCCGGCGGTGTTCTTGGTCCCGGACACGCCACCCCACGCCGTACCAAACGAACCCAATCCCATTCCCGGAAAGTGGGGCGGGCCGGGGCGCCCACGTCGTTTGTGGGTCCGCCTGCCTCCGTAGGGGTCGGGCATGTCCGACCCCTACAGCTTGAACAGCTCTCTCAGCCGCCGTGTCTGCACCCGGCTCACGGGGATTTCGGTGTGCTTGCGGTCGTCCAGGCGGAGCTGGTAGCTCGACTTGAACCAGGGGACCACTTCCTTGATCCGGTTGACGTTCACCAGGTAGGAACGGTGGACTCGCCAGAACATGTCGCGGTCCAGATTGGCCTGCAGGTCCTCGATGGTGCGGTAGTTCGAGTGGCCCTCCAGGTTCGTCGAGACCAGCGTGATCAGGCCGTTATCGATGGTCGCGTAGATCACGTCGTTGGCGTCTACGATGAAATTGCGATTGTTGGCGCGAATCAGGAGCTTGGTCCGCGGCGCCGGCTGGCTTGCGGGAGCGCCGGTCTTGGGGCCGGGTGGGGGTTCCGAAGCCTTTTTTTCCTGAATGGCCCGCTGCGCTCGCTCGATGCTTTCCGCCAGCCTGCCCTTGTCCACGGGCTTCAGCAGGTAGTCCATGGCCTCGAGCCGGAAGGCCTCGACCGCATACTGATCGTAAGCCGTAACGAAGATGAAACGCGGAAGATCCAGGCCCAATTCCCGCAGGCGGCGCACCACGCCCATGCCGTCCAAGCCAGGCATGTGTACATCCAGGAAGACCACTTCCGGCTCCAGTTTCCGGATGAGTTCCACTGCCTCCAGACCGTTGGAACCAGTTGCAATTACTTCTACTTCCGGGAAATCCCGCAAAAGGAATGAGAGCTCGTCGCGAGCCAGTGGCTCATCGTCAACTACTATTGTAGTGATGGTTGCGATAGCACGCTCGCGCATGGAAGCTGGTATTATAGCAATTTCAGGAAGCAGGAGAACGGAATTGGCCAATCACGACGCCGTCCAAATTGCGCCCGCCGAGGGCAAATTGGGCGTTTTGATACCCGGCATAGGCGCGGTGACAACCACGTTCATCGCCGGCCTGGAAGCGATGAAACGCGGTTTGGGGAAGCCCATCGGCTCCCTGACTCAATTGGGTACGGTCCGTTTGGGCAAGCGCACCGAAGGCCGCACCCCCGCCATCAAGGATTTCGTACCGCTGGCAAAGATGGAAGACCTGGTTGTCGGCGGCTGGGACATTTTCGAGGATAACGCCTACGAGGCGGCGGTCAAAGCCGGAGTGCTCGATATGGCGCTCCTCGATCAGGTAAAGGAGCCGCTTTCTGCCATCCAGCCGATGAAGGCGGTGTTCGATCCGGCCTTCGTCACCCGCCTCCGCGGCCCGAACGTTAAGGCGGGCGGCTCCAAGATGGACTACGCCGAGATGGTGATGGACGACATCCGGCAGTTCCAGGAGAAGACCGGCGTTTCGCGCCTGACCATGATCTGGTGCGGATCGACCGAGGTCTACCACCAGGCGGCCGCGGTGCACGCCAGCCTCGAGGACTTCGAGTCCGGGTTGCACAAGAACGACCCCGAGATCTCGCCCAGCCAGATCTACGCCTACGCGGCCCTGAAGATGGGCATTCCCTACGCCAACGGCGCGCCGCACATGACCACGGACATGCCGGCGCTGCTGGAACTGGCGCGCGAAAAGAACGTGCCGCTGAGCGGGAAGGATTACAAGAGCGGCCAGACGTTCATGAAAACGCTGATCGCGCCGGGGCTGAAATCGCGCATGCTGGGCCTGAACGGGTGGTTTTCCACCAACATCCTGGGCAATCGCGACGGCGAGGTGCTGGACGATCCGGGATCGTTCCGCTCCAAGGAGGTGACCAAGTCCTCCTCCCTGGAGTACATCCTCCAGAAGAATCTCTACCCCGACCTGTACAGCAAGTACTATCACAAGGTCCGGATCGAGTATTACCCGCCGCGCGGCGATGCCAAGGAAGGCTGGGATAACATCGACATTTTCGGGTGGTTGGGCTACCCGATGCAGATCAAGATCAATTTTCTGTGCCGCGATTCCATCCTGGCCGCCCCGCTGGTTCTGGATCTCGTTCTGTTCATGGATCTTGCGCAGCGCGCCGGGATGCGGGGCATCCAGGAGTGGCTGTCCTTCTACTTCAAGGGTCCCATGCACGCGCCCGAGGTGTACCCCGAGCACGACATTTTCATCCAGCTCATGAAGCTCAAGAACACGTTGCGTTGGATGAGAGGCGAAGACCTGATTACCCACTTGGGTCTGGAATATTACGATTAGCCGAGGTATCGTTTTAGAGATGCCGTGGGCCGTCGCGTTTATCTTTTTTAGGAGTGTATGAAGGTACTGGTCATTGGCGGGACTCTCTTTATTGGCCGCCTGCTCGTGGATGAGCTGGTCAAGGGAGGGCACGAAGTTGCGATCCTGCACCGCAAGCCGAAGCACGATTTCGGCCGGCGGGTGGAGAATATCATGGCGGATCGCAATGACGCCGATTCCATGCGGGAAGCCCTGTGGGGGCGGCGGTTCGAGGTGGTCTTCGACAACGCGTACGATTGGGAAAACGGCACCACCGCGGCCCAGGTGGAAGCTACCGTGCGCCTGTTCGACGGCGACTGGATGAGCCGCTACATCTTCATGTCCAGCGTGGCCGCGTACGGCGACGGACTCAACCACAAGGAAAGCGACCCGCTGGCGCCCGATTATCACCCCGATCCCTACGTCCGGCACAAGGCCACCACCGAGCGCATGCTGTTCCGCATGCACGCCAAGACGCGCCTGCCGGTAGTGACCTTCCGGCCGCCGTTCGTCTATGGACCCGGCAATCCGTTCTACCGGGAGCAGTTCTTCTGGGACCGCCTGCGCGCCGGACGGCCCATCATCATCCCCGGCGACGGCCACCGCCTGATGCAGTTCGTGTACGTTCGCGACCTGGTGGAGGCGATGGTGCACGCCATGACGGAGCCGCGGGCGGAAGGCGAGGCGTTCAACATCGGCGATTCCAAGCCCTTGACGCACATCGAGCTGGTGGAAAGGCTCGCCCGGATCGCGAACGTCGAACCCACGCTGGTGCGCGTGCCGCGCGACGCTATACAGGCCGCCGGCGGCAACGCCATGACCGAGCCCTATTATTTCGGCGAGTACCTCGACGTGCCTCCGATCACCGAGTACATGGGCAAGGCGCCGCGCGTTCTGAAGATGAAGATGACGCCCTTCGATATCGGAATGAAGGAGACGTACCGGTGGTACGTGCGCAATCACAAACCGCGCTCGGCCGGATTCGAGTTCGACGACCGGCTGATGGGGATGGCGCGCGCGGGATCGCACGCGAGCGTGTAAGTGGCGCGGACGATCGTCTTTTGTCGTCTGCGTTCGTTTGTGAGATGGCAGGCCACAAAAAACGATGGCCTGCCCCGC
>Ga0209638_1001366_pt1 | contig 15698 bp, 12 predicted proteins | sample BarGraNGADG00211_FD_184490 | JGI IMG/M metagenome (GOLD analysis project Ga0209638, IMG submission 184490) | Arctic peat soil microbial communities from Barrow, Alaska - Barrow Graham LP Ref core NGADG0002-211 (SPAdes) (version 2) | ecosystem: Environmental > Terrestrial > Soil > Wetlands > Peat... | reverse complement strand
GGTGGGTCGGTCGAGATCAAGCATCGGACACGCTCGTAGTGGGTCCGGGTCACGGGTTTCGGACGGGGAGTTCGACTCTCCCCCATCTCCACCACCTCCGTCTCGCCCGACGCGTCACGCGCGCTGCACATGACCGCATACGTTGCGACTGAATCGTGTCCACGACCTCATCCGTTGTCACCAAATGACAACGGATGAATATCTGCACCGGCGAGTTGCTCGCTGCGGGCCGCTTGTGCCTCCGGTTTCACCACCGTAGCGGTCGGTCGCGGAAGGACGCGCCGGAACTCCCGGAACCACCCCAGCCGACTGGCCTTGCCTTCCAGGTTGGCCAGGCAGCGGTTGCTCCTCGACGCGGACGGCAGCACGAACACCCGCGACGAGCCCACCCTCCCCTGTTGGCGGCCGAGGGGGACGACGCGCCCGTGGCCCAGCGCCCGCGAAACCTCGACCGCGGCGCCCTTGCCATGGAACGCGACCCAACCCGGAGCGAAGCGTGCGGTCCGCGCCATGGCGACGCCGGTCGCGTCGGTGGATACCTCCGCATCGATGAGCGAGCCGGCAGCGCCGCTCGCAGCGTTCGGGTAGGTCGACTCGCAATGCGGATCCGATTGCGTGGTCCGTGGCATCCGTTGGGAGTCGCGGCGAAGATGGATCCCTGGTGTCCAGACCCCATCGGCGGGATCGCGGTGAAGCCGGACGCGTCCCCATCCTCGTGACACTCGAGGTGTCACGACTTGCGACCATACTGCGTGCGTGGACCTGGTTCGGCGCCTCGTGGAATGGGCATCCCTTCAGCAGGTGACCCCGCTGCCAGAGGAGGCTGTCCCCGGTACGACCGAGGATGAACGGATGAGCCTCGCAGCAGTCGGAGGCATCGCAGCCGCGCTTGCTGGCGAGCGATCAGCGGCTTGGCCGGAGCGCCTACGCCTGTGGGCCACCTCTGGCCCACGACCACCGCACGAACTCAACGAGGCAATCCTTCGGGAGCTGGAGGGTGGCGCGGACGTACTCGCCCTCCTCTACGAAGGGATCGTTTCCGGTCGAAACCGGAGGCGCCTCGGGACGTTCTTCACCCCACCTGCGGTGGTCGACTTCATGCTGGATCGAGCCGAAGCTTTGCTCGGCGCGCCCGCGGTTGTGGTAGATCCCGGCGCCGGCGTGGGCGCCTTCAGTCTCGCTGCCAGGCGACGCTGGCCGAACGCCGACGTCCTCGCTGTCGACGTCAACGTCGTGACGTTGGGCCTGCTTGGCGCGCGTCCGCATGCCGACGTGTCCCTTGTGCTTGAGGACTACCTATCTTGGGCGGTCGGGCCAAAGGTCCCAAACCAAACGCCCCGACTCTGGATCGGCAATCCGCCATACACGCGTCATCAGGAACTGTCGGCGAACCTGAAGCGAACGGCGGGCGCGGCGAGCCGCGACCTGGTCAAGAGTGGTCTCGCCGGTCTTTCAGCCTACTTCCTTGCCGTGACCCTGCGAGCCCTCGCCCCGGACGACGTGATGTGCTTTCTCCTGCCTGGTAGTTGGACCGACGCGCGATACGGGCGACCCCTTCGGGCTGAGCTTCGGGACCTAACGCGGCGACCGATCGAGTTTTACGGTTTCGGCAGCGAGGTCGATGTGTTCCCAGGTACCCGCGTGACCGCGATGGTGTTGGTGATCGGCCCAAGTCGCGCCGGAGCGACTCAGCGCATGACGACTTCGACCGCCCGGATCACAGCCAGCGGCGTGTCCGCTGGCCGCGAGGTAGCACGGAGTCGGCTGGACGGAGCGATCGAGGGCCTGGGTGGGTGGCTCTGGCCTCGCAAGCACTCGTTCGTCAAGGACTTCGTGTTGCTAGGCGACGTGGCGCGCGTCCGACGAGGCGTCGCGACTGGAGCCAACGAGTTCTTCTTGCTCACAGAGGGTGAGCGCGCTCGGTACCCCGAGGCCGCCACCGTTCGAGCAATCCGACGGCTCCGACACCTTGTCGGCGATCATCTGACGATCGAGGCACACGCCGAGCTGGCGGCCCACGGCGAACGATGCTGGCTCCTCAAGATCGGGAACTCGGCGCTGCTGGCCGACCTCTCGATTCAGCAATGGATCAAGGGGGCGACTGATGCAGGAGTACCCGACAGGTACCTCGCCAGCCATCGCGACCCCTGGTACCTCGTTGAGGCAGTCGATCCGCCGGATCTGATCCTGTCCCCAATGGGCAAGCGTCGGATGCGCGCAGCGACCAATGAGGCGCGAGCGATTCCGTCGAATGCCCTGTACGGAATCTACACGGGTGGAGATCCCGCCATCGCGGGCCGCATTATGAGTTGGCTCAACGGCACTACCGGGCAGACGGCGCTTATGGAACGGGCGCGGGCCTACGGAGCGGGTCTCTTCAAACTTGAGCCAAAGGACCTCCTGGCCCTCAGGATCCCGCGGACGATTCTGGGTCGTGCGAAATCCTCGTACGAAGCCAAGTCCCCGAGCCTGGAGATCATCGGCCCGGCCAGGATCGGAGAGGCCGAACGAGTCTTTGAAGCATCAGAACGCGACCTATGATCCCTCGTACTAACCCGATGGGAGGACGCTGATGACCGAGGAGAGCCGGAAGAAGCAGATCGAAAAGGCGCTCGCGGCTCGGGCGGAGCAGCAGGAGGCGGACCGGCCTTCGCACCCGCTCGTATGGCGGAACAACGTCGAGAAGTACTTGCCGGTAATTGATCTGCCACTCGACGTTCCTCTCCTTTGGGCTGACAGCCACCGGATCCGGGCCGAGCTCGAAGCGCCCGAGTACGAATTCGTTCGCAAAGAGCGGACCACGGAGGCCGCGCAGCAGACTCTGCACGGCCTTTGGAAGAAGGCTCATCGAAAATTTGAAAAGCTGAAGGAGAGCCTGGACGTCGAGGGCCAGACGGAACCCGGCGTGATCACTCGCGAAGGCGTGCTGATCAACGGCAATACTCGTTTGGTCGCTTTGCGTGAGCTTGGTAAACAATGGATCCGCGTGGCCGTTCTCGAGTCAGATGCGAGACCGTTCGAGCTCGCCGATCTTGAGCTCCGGCTGCAGGTGCGCGAAACCGGCCACGACACGTATCGCCTTTCAAATGAGCTCCTGTTTATCCATGAGATGCGCTGGGCATACAAGAGGACCGACGAGGAGATTGCCCGGCAGCTGAACTGGACCCCATCCCGGCCAGCGATCGGGAAGAAGAAGGTCGAGCTATATCAGCGCCTGCTTGCGCTGATTCGAGAGATGCAACACCGGGATGCGCGCTTGCCGATCACCTTCTTCGACGACGAAGGACGGGGTAGCGGCAAGTTGCAGCAACTGAAGGAGCTCGAGCAGCGCTACAGCGAACTGGTCTCGTCTGGTGAAACGGATGCGGCCAACCTCCTATTGGACGTCTGGCTCGTCGTGGCCCGAAGCGGTTTCTCGAGCGTCCATCAGATCCGCGCCGTCACCCGCCGCGAGGACTTCGTCCCAGAGTTCCTGTTGCCCCGTCTCGGCGAACAGGAAATCTTTGGCGAGCAGGCCGATTCGCTCATCCGTGCCGCGCAGGCGCCCGACGCAGGCTTGCTGGGTATCGATGATCTCGATACCGATGTGGACGATGACGCAAATGGAGCCTCTTACGACCTCGGCGCGCTGCTCAATCTGGTCGAGGCCGAAGAGGGAACGACGGTATCTTTTCCCGGATCTAACGGAGTCCAGATCGACGCAGACCGCGTCAAAGCAGCGATTCGATCGGCCGTTGAGGGCGCGGTGCGGGACCATCGTGCTGAGGACAGAGTGGAGGACGCTCTCGACGCTCCCGTGGACGCGCTCCGGAAGGCTGGGCGCGAGATCAAGAGAGCATTGGACGCGTATTCGGATCTTCACGGCACCAAGGAGTTCGAACGCCAAGCTCGCGGTGCATTTGAGTACCAATTTCGGCATCTACGCAAGAACGTGAAGGCGTTGGAGGACCTCCTGAGCGGGAAGGAGAAGGACAAGGGCGGCCGGTGATCGCTACCCCAGTCATCCAAGTACGTCTATCCGGCAAACCGCCAACCATCGAGATTGGCAGGGTTGCCGGCGTGGAGGACGACTTCTGGCATGCCCTTCCGCTTCGACTTGGGGCTTTGCCCTCCCGCGACGGCGGAACTGTATTGCGGGTCCCCGTTGAGAGATTTCTCGCCGCCCGACTCTGGCTGCGAGATCACTGCCTCAGCTACCAGGTGGGTCTCGAGATCGACGACCGTGTCAAACACCTCCTTCGTCGCGCCCGAGATGAAAACCGCGTGGTGCGGCAACGCTTGGAGCAGCCTCCTTCAACTTTGGATGCGAGCGCGGCCGCAGCCTCGCTGAAAGGTGCGGAGAGCCGCTTCAATCGGGCCCTCCGCGAGTTCCAGCTGCGAGACCTAGCCAAGCTGCTTGATCTTCCCCACGGGGCGAATTTCTCGGTCCCAGGGGCTGGGAAGACAGCAGTCACGTACGCGCTTTACGAGGCCGAGCGCCTGCGGGGTCGCGTAGTGCAAATGCTGGTCGTATCGCCGATCTCTGCGTTCGAGGCATGGGAGACCGAGGCTGAGCATTCCTTCGTGAACCGTCCGATTGTCCAGCGGTTTGGCGGCACTATTCCGCCGGATGTCGAAGTGCTCCTGGTCAACTACCAGAAGCTGAAGGAACCGTATTTCGAGGAGCTGACCGCTTGGGCACTCGATGCCCCGACTCACGTTGTCCTGGACGAGGCGCACCGCATGAAGCGTGGTCAGGCTGGCGAGTGGGGGCGCGCCTGTCTGCAGTTGGCTCATGTCGCAGCTCGTCGCGACATCCTCACAGGCACGCCTGCCCCCCAGAGTCCCCGAGACTTCATCGCCCTGCTCGACTATCTGTGGCCCAATCAGGCGCGGGCAATTCTTCCAGCGACCGCGCTTCATCCTGATCCGCCGATAGGGTCGATGGAGCTCGTCAGCGAAGCTCTCGCGCCGCTCTTTGTTAGGACAACCAAGAGCGAGTTAGGTCTGCGTCCCCCAGTGTTGCGGGTGGAGCTCGTGGAGCTCGAGGGACTTCAAGCGGATATCTACGATGCCCTGAGAAACCGCTACGCTGGCATGTTCGATCTGACCCGAGCAGACAGGACCATGCTGGCGCAGATGGGCGACGTCACGATGTATCTGTTGGAGGCTGCCACGAATCCCGCTCTCCTGACCGGACGGTCGCCGGACCAGGGCGCCATTCCGTTCCGCTACCCCTCGCTCGCAATACCGCCTGGGTCGAGTTTGGCGGAGCTCATCGCGCGATACCACCGCCACGAGATCCCGCTGAAGTTCAAGAAGCTGGCCAGGATGGTCGACGACAACGCTCGTCTTGGCCGAAAGACGCTCGTCTGGTCCAATTTCGTCGGAAATCTTCTGACGCTCGAGCGCATGCTCGCCCGCTACAAGCCGGCCCTTGTCTATGGCGGCGTGCCGAGCGTCGATGGGTCGGCAGCGCCCGGCGTACGCACCCGCGAGGGCGAGCTGGCGCGCTTTCGTTCCGAGGCTGACTGCCTGGTCTTGCTTGCCAATCCTGCTGCCCTGGGCGAGGGAGTGAGCCTCCATGAAGGGTGTCATGACGCGATATACCTCGATCGCACATTCAATGCTGGGCAGTACCTGCAGTCGCTGGATCGTATCCATCGACTTGGCCTCCCACCCGACACGGAAACTCGGGTGACGTTCCTGCTGACCAGCGGAACGATCGACGATCGGATCGACGACCGTGTCAAGGAGAAAGCCGAGCGTCTCGCCTCCATGCTCAATGACTCAGATCTCGTGACAATGGCACTGCCGGACGAAGAGGAATACGGCGAGGCAATCGAGGATGTCAGTGACCTGAGCGTGCTGTTCGCGCACCTCCGTGGCGACGACGCCTGACCGGCGACCGGAGTGGACGCTGCCGAGCGGAATTCCGCCTGCTCACCTCGTCCGGGCCGCATTACGGTCTGGAAGCCTCATTGATGCCTACGGCTCTCGAGTTCCGGCAGCTCGCACGGCCTATCTCTTGTACCCCTCCGACGCCCTGTACCCACCCGAAGACCTGCGTCTAGGCGAATGCCTGCTACTGGACTGTGGGCTTCTGCTCCAGCAGGGCGACCACCTCTATCCCACAGACCAACTCAAAGGGTTGCTGGCGGTCGAAGATGCCGAGGCCACTTCAATCCTCTTCGAGCGAGCGGTTCTCGCCACACTCTCTGGTGGATTCGCATTCGGTATCGACGGCGCGCTACCTCCTGACGCCCTTTCGGTTGCCGAGAAGCTCATCTCGGATCCGGACCGTCGGGAAGCCTTCTTGCTCGCTCTCGGTCGCAAGCACGACGAGTCGCATCGCGCTGCACTCGGTCTTCGTGGCGAAGAGTTCGTTGCGGTGTTCGCGCGGAATGAGCTAGCGGATCTCGGACGAGATGACCTTGCCGCAGACGTGCGGTGCGTGAGCGAATTCTCGGATCAGCTTGGCTACGATGTCGTGGCACCACGCTTCGGCGGCAAGCGGAGGCTCGAAGTCAAGACCAGCGCCCGGCATGATGACGGACTCTTCCACTTCTACGTCTCACGAAGCGAGATCGATGTCGGCCTGCAGGACGAGGATTGGGCCGTCGTCGCGTGCCAGGTGCAAGACGGGGGTGCAATCATGCTCGTGGGATGGTGTCGCGCACGAACGCTCGAGCCATACCTGCCCGTGGACGGCGAGGGGGCTCGGTGGACGTCGGCCGAGCTCGACCTTCCCAAGACGATCTTCGAGCATGGCCTCCCGCCAGCAGTCTGACGGGAGGGTTGGCGTAATCACCGCCCATCGGCATTGAGTCGCAAGCTGGGGTCACGATGGCGCGAGATTGGGAGTCGCAGTTCCGGACCTGGGCGCGTCCGCCCTCCGCGACCGAGACCGAGAAGATGCAGCGCGCCGAGAAGGCGATCCGAGAGGCCATCGCTGCGAGCGCGAAACTCCAGGCGCACGACGTCCATGTCCAAGTCCAGGGTTCGTACTACAACCGGACCAACGTGCCCCGGGAGAGCGATGTCGACATCCGGGTCGAGGTGAAGGACGTCCTCTACCCGGACTGGCACTTTGTCGATGAGAACGCCCGCCGCGACAAGGCCATCCGCGCGAGCCTCGAGGTCGAGGCCGGCCTCACCGATGTGACCTACACCTACGCCGAGTTCAAGGATGACGTCGGGGTCTCTCTCGTCAATCGGTTCGGACCGCCGCCAGCGGTCATCCGGGGCGACAAGGCTTACGACATCCACGAGAACACGTATCGGGTCGAGTCAGACTGCCTTGCCGCTTTCCGCCACGTGCGCTACCGCCGCGACTCGGGCGGCCGTATCGTGACCAGCGCCGAAGGCATCGAGTTCAGGACCGACAAGGGCGAGCGGATCGTGAACTTTCCCGACCAGCAGCACGCCAACGGGAAGGCAAAGCACGAAGCCACCGGCCAACGCTTCAAGAAGATGGTCCGGGTGCTGAAGAACCTGCGGAACGAGATGGACGAGGCCAGCGAGGCTCCCGCCGCGCCGATTGCCTCCTTCCTGACCGAGTGCCTCGTGTTCAACGTCCCCAACGACCACTTCGGACATACGACGTTCTACGACGAGCTGCGCGAAGTCGTCCGCTACCTCTACGTCAACACCGTGTCCGAGGAGTTGTGCTCGGAGTGGGGCGAGGAGAGCGATCTGCTGTACCTGTTCCGTGGCAAGCACCCCTGGACGCGCGAGCAGGTCAATGCCTTCCTCCTGGACGCCTGGATCTACGTCGGCTTCCAGAACTGATGCTGTCTGAGCTGCGCGTCTGGTCGCTCATCCTCGCCACCGGGGCCATCTGGCTGACCCTCGTCGCCGCAAGCGTGGTCTCCGGCAATACCGACGCCTTCTCGGCCATCGTCGACGCTCTGCCGCTCATCTTGCTCTTCGCCTACGCCTTCGAGCGCCGCGGCTGGCGGGCGCAGTGGCTGCACCCTCGCTGGGTTTCAACGCCGGTCGTCACCGGGACGTGGCGGGGCCATCTGGCTTCATACTGGGAGAACGCGGCGGGCCAGGCCCCGCCGCCCAAAGTTGCCTATCTCACGATTCGCCAGACCCTTACCACCGTCTCGGTCCGCCTGCTCACCGACGAGGCGACTTCCGAGCAGGTCGCGGGCGGCGTGAGCCGCGCCGAGTCGGGCTACCCGGCGATCTCCTACACCTACCGCAACAAGCCGAGCGTCGGCCTGCGCCACGCATCGAGCAACGTCCATTACGGCGGGGCGCTCGTCGAGATCGTCGGGGACCCGGCGACCGGCCTCGACGGCGAGTACTGGACCGAACGCAAGTCCAAGGGCAAGTTCACGTTCCGCGAGCACGCGCCGGCGATCGCCTAGACCTACGAGGAAGCCGGCAAGTTCATCTACGGCAGACCGCGCCCGCTGCGCGTGCGGGAGGGCTAACGTCAGCGCTGACCATTCGGCCCGCAGCCGGTTCCCCTGCGCAAGCAGGCAGCACGGGGTCACCTATCCCGGGGGTTGCTTAGGGCTTGAGGCCGAGGTAACAAGCGAGTTCCCAGCTCGCAACTCGGCAATCGCTTGAGATCAAGAGTTCCTGTTGGCGCGCACCTCAGGGCGCACCCTCGGCGCCTTGCTCCAATCCTTCGTCACGGAGGAAGGACCGGAATTCGTTCAGCAGGTGGTTCTCGTAGATGTAGTTCACGAGAGCATCTATGTGCATGAGCCGGACGTCTCGACCGAGCTTGTCGCGCTGCAGAACGAGCCATCCCTCGATCTCCGGAAGAACATACTGGCTTGGGTGGCTATTCACGACCAAGTAACCGACGATGTGGTCAGGGGGCTCAGAACCTGTGAGCAGGCTCGAGACTGGGACCTCGAACATCGCTTCGAGTTCCTGCTTAGCGTCTCGCCACAGCTTCATGGTGAGTTCCCCAACTTTCACCTGATACAGGCGAAGCTCAGTCCCTGTGTCGAGTCTGACGAATACGGCGACATCCTTGCCGTGCTCAAGTGGTCCGTGGAGCACCTGAGCGTACGCGGGCACGGCGACGCGGGCGAGTCTCAACAACAGGCGATGAAGCAGGCGCTCGTCAGTGATCGCCTCGAGAGCCGCGTAGACCCATGTCTTCGGTCCAAGGACCGCCTCCGTTGCACGGGCACCAGCCGCCGGACGCACCGCCTCAGCGATGCCGGCCGGCAAGACAGGTAGGCGGTCAAGAATCGTCAGTGCTTCGCTGAGATGACCTTGGGTAATCTCTAGCCCCGGATTCTCGGCGAATCCGGCGAGCGAGGCAGACGCCAGGTCGATGAACTGCTTGGCAAGTTCGTCATACTCGGTCGACTCGCCCCATCTCGTGGCGAGCTCAAACTCCCGGCGGACTGCCTCAACGGCAACCGCCGGCCCGGTGCTGGTCAGCTGCGACAGACACGCAACGAGTGCGCGAAATCGTTGGACCTCCGGGACAGCCCAACCACCCCGCCCCAAAGGTAGCTCGGCAGATGCGCGCTCAACGTGCTCTCTGGCGTTAGCGGGCCCCCGGATCGCGAGGGCAAGCTCGGAGCGGGCGCGAAAATACGGCGCCCAAAGGTCCACGTTGATGGAGCTCCAGCCACCCCGTTCTGGGTCCATCTCCGTGGGGACGACGTCTCGCGAAAACGCAGCTGCGGCGGCCGAGAAGTGCTCAACAGCAGCTGCGCGATCAAGGAACCCGTCAACGGCGTGTCGCCAACCTATGAGGCCGGGGGTTGTGATCGCCTCGGGACACGCTGCAGCAGTTCGATCTGCCCCTTGGTAGTCGCCGGCCGCGATGAATAGCTGGAACGGCGACGGGATCGAGAAGTGAAGGAGTCCGGCCCCTCCGCTCTCCGCTCCCCAGTCGACCTCCCACTTCGGTACCGTGAGCTCGAACCGGCCCACGAGGTCCGTCGTGAGCCTGAGGCCCCGCACAAGCTGCTCGCGCCGGCCCTCCACCAGATCCGGGCAAGTCAGCACCCTGGTGGCGATTTCGTCCAAGACGACCGCCCGCGTTGTTGGGATCAGGTCCGCCCCATCGACGAGATGCGAGGCCGAACCAAATAGCCGCGCGAGTCTCGTCAGCGCGGCGAGTCCCTCGATCGAGCACCTGTCGGACCCGACGACCACCCGGAGATAGCTTTGGGCAGCCGCGCCCAGGGCCGTCGCGAACTCGGCCGGCGATCCCCATGCACTCAACGCAGCGCGGTCCCACGTGTACCCCGCGGCGAAGTGGCTTCCGGCAGAGTCGAGCTCGATCGCGACAGAGGCCCATGCCGTGAAGGCGTCCGGGCCGATTTCGATCGATCCGCTCAGAGCCCACAGGCGCCCCAGGACATCCTCGACGGCCATGGGCGCCATTCTGGGCTGCGCTCGCGCGGGATGCCAGGCGTCCCGAAAGGGGAGCGTCACCAATCGGATCGACTCCGCGCTCGGAGCGACCCGAGCCGTGGCTATCCTAAAAGGAGGTCCTTGTGGCCCGAGGAGTGCGGGTCGGCCGCCCCGGAGCTGACCCCCCACGCCAGCGTTGGTGTTCTCCCGGGATGGTGGTCGAGTAGGGTATAGAGGACGATCCGTCGAGGACACCAGAGAGTGGGGGACATAGCAGAAGTGACACGCGAACCGACCTCGGCGATCATGCGATTCCGCGACCTCAACGTGCCTGCCGGCGAGACGGTATCGCGTCATCGAGAAGTGATTAGCGACAAGAAATCAGTCTGGTGGGGCTGGTGGGCGCAAACCGATGAGAAGATTGCGGTGGAGGCATTCCAGACCATCGCCAAAGAGGCGGCTGCCGGCGGCATCGACCTGTGGCTGTTCGACTCCGGGCAGCGGCGTGCCTACCGAGCGCACTGCGAGCAGGTGACCTGGGACCCCGTACATGACGCCATGGAAGCGCCCAAGGACGGGCGGGCGCCGTCCTACTACATCGATCGACAGTGCCCGATCTGGTTTCGTTTCACCGAGATTGTGGACGTCGATTTCGAGGCGCTTCGCGCGTTCAGTTACGTCGAAGTCCCGGAGTTGTTCCGCGACCCGGTCACGAGCAACTACGCCATCTTCGATGGCAAGCGAGTTACGTCGGCGAAGGAACTCCATCACCAGAGGAGAACCATCTGGTTCGTCCGGCCGTACGAGCCTGCGGATCGCGACGATGAGATCATCCTCGTCGGCGCCGAAGTGGTGGAGCCGCGGGATTTCGTGGAGCACTTCGTCGAGGATGACGAAACGCGGCTGCTCTGGCTCTCGGATCTCCACTTCTCGGACGGCCCCGAGCATGGGTTCCCGGCCATCGCGGGCCCAAATGGAACCACAATGGGCGAGTCGGTCCGTCGTGAGCTGCACCGACACGGTGAGGATCGTCTCGCCGGTGTCATTGTCTCGGGTGATGTCACGTTCCACGCGAAAACAACTGAGTTCGATAGGGCCGCGGAATGCCTTCGGCAGATTGCCGATTGGGCAGGATTCCGAGAAGCGAACTCCCGACGCGTCGGCGTCGTGCCGGGAAACCACGACCTCAGGTTTACGGAAACCCCTGAGAACCCGGATACCCCGGTGGACGTGGTACCGGCCGACTCACGAGACGCCTACGCGGCCTTCTACAAAAGCCTGTTTCACCGGTCGCCGAATGAGTTCATGAGCGCCGGTCGACGTTTCCTGCTGGGCCGGTCAATCCCCGTGGAGATTGTTCTGCTCAACAGTTCGCTCCTTGAACAGGTGTCGGAGCCCAAGCAAGAGGCGGCTGGGGGCCCGGCGGGAAAGCATCGGTCGGTGAGATTCCAGGGCCAGGGCTTCGTGGGCGACCCTCAGCTTGAGGACGCGGCCAAGCAGATGGGATGGAGCACGCCTCGCAAGGGCCGAGCCGTTCGGGTGGTCGTCCTTCACCACCACCTCCTCCCCGTCCCCTATAGCGAGGCGGCTCAATTCGGGGGCAACTACAGCACCGTTCTTGATGCGGGTCGTCTAGCTCGGTGGTTGGTAGACCACCGGGTCGACATAGTCCTTCACGGTCACCAACACGAACCCTTCGTGGCCAGATTGTCTCGACCAATCATGCACGGTGCCACTGTCACGGGATGGCATACCTTCCACGTCCTTGGGATGGGGAGTACGGGTGTCGCTGCCGGGAAGCGGCCCAGGAATACGCCGAACGTCTTCGCGGTGCTGACCTTCGGAACTCACAACGATGGCTTTCAGGTAGAGGTCGACATCAAGTTCCGGTCTGTCGACCCGAGCCTTCGGTCAGAGTTGGTCCTCAATACCGTGCTTCAAATGGGTGGTGGATGACGTCCCTACTAATCACCGATCTCGACAACACGCTGTATGACTGGGTGACCTTCTTCGCCAGATCATTCCGGGCGATGGTCAAGGAACTCGAGGTGATCCTCGGGGTTCCCGCCGAGCGGATCCTGGACGAGTTCCAGACGACGCACCGCGCGTTGGGGTCGGTTGAACAGCCGTTCGCCGTCTTCCAGCTCCCAATAGTGCGCGAGAAGTTTGGCAGCAGCGATCCGGCCGAGTTGAAGGCGTGCCTTGATCCGGCCCTTCACGCCTTCAATCGTGAGCGCGTCCAATCCCTCCAACTCTATCCCGGCGTCGAGGATGCCCTGCGCCGCGTCGTCGCGGCCGGCGTGCCCGTCGTCGCGCACACTGAAGCCTCAGCCGCCAACGCCTTCTATCGCGTGGCTCGACTCGGTTTGGCCGATCGGCTCCAGCGGATCTACGTGCTTGAGGGGCCACCTGTGCAGCATCCAGATCCAGTGCGACAGCAGAAGTTGCGTCCTCCCGCCGGACTCGTGGTTGAACTCCCTGTGAGCGAGCGGAAGCCAAACCCACAATTGCTCCTGGATATTTGTGCGCGCGAAGGGTCAGCCCGATCGGAAGCGGTCTACATCGGCGACAGCCTGACTCGGGACGTGCATATGGCTCGGCTCGCAGGCGTCACCTCGGTCTGGGCACGCTACGGCACCCAATATGCGTCGGCCGAATGGGCGACAGTCGCACGTGTTACAAACTGGTCCGACGAGGACGTAAAGAGGGATGAGGCACTACGAGCCGAAGCGGCTCGCGAGATGCCCGACTATGTCGCCGACTCGTTCGCCGACGTGCTCAGAGTTCTCGGGATCCAGTGATCCGCTTTCGGGCCAACCTCGCAAGGGCACACCAATGTTGTGCCGCCGTCCGATTCAGGGGCTGGTAAGCGCCCACCCGTGCAGTGCTGGTTGCCCCCGCTCCGCGCGTCGAAGACGACCCCGGATGCCGCCGGCCAGTTCGAGCAATGGCGTCAGGGGGTCAGTTCCGGGGCGGCCGACCGTGCCGCACGCACCGAACCCACCCACGTATTGGCGCCTGGCCCTCCGCAGAATTGTGCCGCTGGTCGCCGCCCAGGGCCAGCTGATCGGAGTCGACCACGTGTCATCTCAATGGCTCTGGACTCGGTAGCGTGATTCTGGGCCGTTCTGGTCGCAGCCGGAGTAGCTGGGAATGACTGCGACCCATTTGGCCCCACCGTGATCAGAACTGGACCCACCCCCGACCGATTTCGTGAGCTTCGATCGGTCGCTGATCAGGCCGATGGCGGTCCCTCCTTGCGCTTGCTTGGCTCGTCCGGAGCCGATAGGACGCCGCTCCCGTCTCGAGAATGCGGGCCCGGAAGGTGAGCCGGTCGACGACCGCGGCGGAGAGCCGCGGGTCGCTGAAGGTCTGGCCCCACTCTCTGAAGGGAGCGTTGCCGGCCACGGCGACGGATGCTCGCTCGTCCCGCTCGGTCAGGACCTGGAAAAGGAGCTCGGCACCGCGCCGGTCGAGGTGCAGGTATCGGAGCTCATCGAGACAGAGAAAGTCCAGCCGCCCCCGCCGTGGAAGCGCGTAGTGTAGGCGGGGATCACTACGTCTCTGAACCGCCCTGGACTTCGTGGTGAACCTAACGATTGGGATCAGGGCTTCGCCAAGACCCAATCCCCCGGGTCTCCACGAGCCCCAGGGATGGTTCAGGCGGGAGGGAATCGCACTTGATACCAACGGACAAAGCCGCCACCCTTATGCGCCTCGCGATCACGGAAGCGAAGCTCTCCACCCCTGAAGACCATGGAGTCCGTCCGTTCGTGGGGGCGGTGGTGGCGGACGAGAACGGAGAGGTAATAGCCACCGCTCACCGGGCCGAGCAGGGATCAGGTGATCACGCTGAGTACATCGTCCTCTCGAAGGCGAACCTACTACAGCACGACCTCGCCAGGGCTGAGCTATTCGTGACACTAGAACCATGCACAGCCCGTAGCCCTGGCAAGAAGCCGTGCGCGCAGCACATAGTCGAGAGTGGGATACGTCGCGTTCACATAGGGATGCTCGATCCGAATGGCATCATCCTCGGACGCGGAGAGGACAAGCTTCGTCAAGAGGGTATTGCGGTTGAGCGGTTCCCCAGCGAACTCGTCGGGGAGCTCGAGATCCTAAACGAACAGTTTGTGCGCCATCACAGAGAAGTCCGATTGCCGGACACATCGCTCTATGTGAGCACTCAGGTCTGCGACATCATCCTAGAGGCGCTTCAGCGCGAGGGCCTGCCCGTCAAAGAACTCCCACATGACTGGGATGTGTCGGTGGAGGATCTCATCAACTACTGTCGCGCTTTCGACACCGACGACACCAGTTGGGACATCCCTGCGATGATTCGTCGGTTTCGTGGGCTCGCCTTTGACAAGAAGTACGCCGACTACACCTACGAGAAGGATGCCAGGGGATTGATCCCCGAATGGATCGATGACCTCAACGCCGTCTTGACCCGCTGCGGATTGTCCACTCTCGAAGGTTCACGCGTCATCAACGTCGGCATCGGGAACGGAGCTGAAGGCCACGGGCTACTTGAGAAGCTAGATAAGCTCACGCTGGTCGACGTGGGCTCCATATCGCTCCAGAGGGCACAACAGAAGTTCCCCAGGGCCAGAGCCACTGTCTCAAATGCTGAGAACCTCGATGCGATCCGAGCCAAGTCTCAGGACGTCTACATGTCGTTGCGCACTTACCAGTCTTCGTACTTCGACGTGACCGCGTCCATTAGGGAGGCGTATCGCGTGTTGAGGGCAGGCGGTTTGTTCATTGCTTCGGTCGCGAATGCTTTCTTGGGCGAAGATGAGACTCTAGTCCCGGGGCTGGTCTTCCCCCGCTCCAACATGGTGGACCGTGATCGTCCCTTTGAGGTCGCAGAGAAGATTCGGCATCAACTTACGATCATGGGATTCGATGACGTCGGGCTCCATTCGGGGCGAACTGAGGTGTTTGTGTTCGGGAAGCGACCTTTATAGCGATAGTCGGCGGGGATCTGCGTTGGTAGTGGGTGCGACCGGTGCGAGCCCCGCGGTCTCGATCAGTAGTGCCCGACCCGGTGCGATCTACGTCCGAGGGTACACGCCTCCGCCGGTGCCTCCCAAGGCGTATACACCCGCTGAGCCAAAGCAATAGCTGCGGAGCAGTCGTGTCGGTGGTCTGCCCAACGCTCGTGGCTTCGTACGGTCTGAGGCGCCGATGCCGCATCAGCTAGCCCACCGCCAATACGCGCCACGCTTAGGGCGAGCGCTGGGCGGCGATGACGTCGCCGAGGACTGGCCCCCTGACGCGACGGGCGTGTCGCTCGAAAAGACCGGACGCGCCGTGGCTCGGGGAGGCGCGTTCCACCCGCTGGCGGGAGCTCTGCCGACCTCAGGCGGAGC
>Ga0209638_1001365_pt1 | contig 15702 bp, 21 predicted proteins | sample BarGraNGADG00211_FD_184490 | JGI IMG/M metagenome (GOLD analysis project Ga0209638, IMG submission 184490) | Arctic peat soil microbial communities from Barrow, Alaska - Barrow Graham LP Ref core NGADG0002-211 (SPAdes) (version 2) | ecosystem: Environmental > Terrestrial > Soil > Wetlands > Peat... | reverse complement strand
CGGCTTCGCCCGCCACATGCGCGACGCCCTGCCGGCGGCCAGCTTCGCGCGGACGAACCCGAGCGGCCTTGGTCGACTACATCAGCATCTACGACATCGCTCGCGGTCGAAGACGGCGCCACGGTCCCGATCTACTACGAAGGCCGGCTCGCGAAGCTGGAGCTCTCCGAGGCCGAAAGCCCCCAAGATCGACCCCGACTTCGAAGAGGTCACCGAAGGCGAGGAGGTCGAACGCAAGGAGGGCCTCAAGTCGAAATGGGGCACCCGCAGTTTGTTGACGCTGCGCGCAGGACACCGCAGAATGTTGACCTTAGCGGGGCGGAATCGCTCGCAGTACCGCAGAATGTTGACTCGGAGGGCCGATGGCGCAGTCTCGATGGCCGGATCTTGTCTTCGCGGACGAGGCGCCTCGAGCGAGTCTTTCGCGCGCGGTGGCTGCCGGGCGCCTCCGCCGTATCGGTCGTGGTATCTATACGTCGTCGACCGAACCGCTTGAAGTTGTCACGCGGCGCAGGCTACCCCAGATACTCGCGCACGAATTTCCCGGCGCCGTGATCGTCGATCGCTCGGCGCGAAGCGGGCTTCCGGACGTGCAGGGGAACCTTTATGTCGACCATCGCCGGGATCGTCCGCTGGCGTTGCCGGGCGTCGTTATCACGCCGCGCCCGGGTCCCGGTCCCTTGCCCGGCGATGCTCCTTTGCCAGACGGGGTCTACCTTTCGTCGCCTGGCCGCGGTCTCCTCGACAACGCGGCTGGCCGGGGGCGGCGCTTCCTTTCGACCGATGAGATCGAAGGGTGGGTCGCGGACCTTCTTCTGCAGCACGGCGAGAGCCGCCTGAACCAGCTACGCGATGGCGCCCGCGATGTCGCCCGGCAAACAGACCGGATGCCGGCCTTCGAGCGGCTATCGCGGATCATTTCCGCGGCCCTCGCCACAGGGCCCGCTGATGCCGTTCGGTCCAGAGTTCTACAAGCTCGCGCCACCGACAGCGCGTACGACCACGAACGCATCGCGAGCTTTGAGGAAGCAGCGGCCTTCCTGGCCGATGGGATGCCGCCCCAGATCCTCCCGGAGCTGCCCGAATTCGCCGGGCGCCGGCGGCTGCTTCCGTTCTACGAGGCCTACTTCAGCAACTACATCGAGGGCACCGAGTTCACGCTCGACGAAGCGGCGGCTATCGTGTTCGACAATGTCGTTCCGGCGGAGCGTCCCGAGGATGCCCACGACGTCCTGGGTACATACCGCATCGTGTCCGATGCCGCGCAGATGGCGCGAGTCCCCGGCACAGCCGACGAGTTGATCGAGATCCTCCGGCAACGCCACGGGATCATCATGGACGGGAGGCCTGGCAAGAGTCCGGGCCAGTTCAAGACTCTGGCGAACCGAGCGGGCAGCACGGTTTTCGTTGCGCCGTCGCTCGTCGATGGCACGCTTCGGGCCGGTTTCGAGGTGGGGCGCGGCCTGCGCAATCCATTCGCGCGGGCGGTCTTCATGATGTTCTTCGTGTCGGAGGTCCATCCCTTCGCCGACGGGAACGGCCGAGTCGCCCGAGTGATGATGAACGCCGAGCTGGCGACCGCTCGGGAGGTCCGGATAGTCGTCCCGACCGTCTTCCGCGGCGAATACCTGTCAGCGCTGAAGACCGCCTCCAACCATCGCTCCTTCCAGGCGATGGCCTCCGTGCTCGAGTACGCCCGGCGATGGACCGGTCAAGTCAACTTCGAGACGCGCGCATCGGCCGAGCTGGATCTGATCCGAACAAACGCACTCGTCGAACCGGCGACGGCCGAGGAGACGAACGCCAGGCTGATCCTTCCGTCAACGCTCGACCGGGTCAGCTAATGCTGCGAAGTGCCGCCGACCGAGCCGACCTGCGCGAGAAGCTCCGCGCCGGCGGCGGTGGCGTCGTCTTCACGACGATCCAGAAGAGGTCGCCGAAGGCGAGGAGGTCGAACGCAAGGAAGACCTCAAGAGCAAGTGGGCGCAGTTGGCCGCCGTCGTAGGTTCGGAGAAGAGGATCAAGCTCGTCGCGGCCGATGTGGTCGACCATTTCGAGAAGTGGCTCGAGACTGAGCCTCCGCCCGGATAAGCGGCGGTTGAGCCTCCGCTGAGAGACTCCCAATGCGGAAGTCGGCATTGCCATGTGCCGCTCCGATATGCCCTTGATGGCATATGCCTGGGAGGTTATGGTCGATAGCGTAGCCCGTCGAGGTCACAGTTGAGTTCGAGGCCTGGTATTCGGGTCTGGGAAATGCCGACCGCGAGGCGGTCAATGCTGCGGTGGATACCGTCGAGGAGCGCGGTCCTGGTCTTGGCCGCCCCTTGGTCGGTGTAGTCACGGGTTCGCGCCATGGTCATCTCAAGGAGCTGCGCATCGGTACGATCCGGATCCTCTTCCGGTTCGATCCACGCCGGACGGCGATTCTCCTGCTCGGCGGCGACAAGAGAGGGAAGTGGAGTGCCTGGTATCCAGAGGCTATCGCTGCCGCCGACGATCTCTACGACCTCTACTTGGCCGAACTCGGCGAGGAAGGCTTGCTTCCGAGGGAGTGATCGATATGGCTGGTCATAGGGCCTGGCGCGAGGTCAGGCGCGGAGACGACTCGAGCCCTGAAGCACAGGCGCATCGAAGCGCCATCGGTGACGCGTTGGCTCTGGCGGAGATTCGGGTCCGTCGAGGGCTGACGCAGGTGGACGTGGCGCGCGTTCTTCGGACGAGTCAGGCCAGCGTGTCGAAGATCGAGCGGCGCGACGATCTGTACCTGTCCACTTTGCGCGGTTTCGTTGAGGCGCTCGGTGGCCGGCTGGAGTTGGCGGCGGTCTTTCCGGAAGGCCGGGTCGCAATCTCGGGCCCCGGCGAGGAGCCCACGAGCGGTCACGCCATCGCAGAGCGGTAGGCACCCACCTAGGAACCGTCGAAGCCCTCACCTGGGAAACACAGTGAAGGGCGCCATGCGGCAGAGAGGTACTGATGCATGCGGCATAGCGGTACCCGATGCTTCGGGGCGTGTCGGAGCCGTCCGCTTCGGCTGCCTGACCGTCCGACATGTGTCGAGCAATCAGTGGTGCTTGGTCCGTGACATGTGCTAGCGTATGCACATGCCACACCTGGACCGCCGCGTTCAGATTCTCCTAGACGAGCCTCGCTATCGGAGGGTGGCCGGCGAGGCGCGGCGGCGCCGTGTGTCGGTCGCGACCGTGGTCCGCGATGCCATCGATCAGATGACCTCCGGGGCCGAGACCCGCAGGGACGCCATCGCCCTGGTTCTGGCCGCCGATCCGATGGCTGTTCCCTCGGATCCGGCGGATTTGCGGCGAGAGATCGACGCCGGACACGAGCGGTCAGCTTGATCATCCTCGACACGACTGTGCTCGCGTACGCAGTCGGGGACGCGCATCCTCTTCGCGAACCTTGTCGCCGCCTGCTTGCCGCACACGCCAACGGGACCATCGAGGCGACGACGACAGTCGAAGTGCTCCAGGAGTTCGCCCATGTGCGCGCCCGCCGGCGGACGCGCGAAGATGCGGTCAACCTCACCAGGCTCTACGTCGTCGCGTTGAGTCCGATCGTCATGACGGCCGCCGACCTGGACGCGGGCCTTTCGCTCTTCGGGCAACACCCCGAGTTGGGCGCGTTCGACGCGGTGCTGGCTGCCGTGGCTCTCGCCCGTGGCGCGGAGGCGATTGTCTCTGCCGATCGAGCGTTTGCCTCAGTTCCTGAGTTGGCCTGGATCGATCCGGCCACGGCGGCCCTCGACCGCCTCCTTGATGAGTCGGCGAGTGGCGTGGGCGAGAGCGACCAGAAAACCTGACGTCGCGCTGGCCAATCTGGCCACCGGGTTAGAACGTGAGTCGTCCCGTGCGGAGGAGCGTCGGCATGGCGCGAGCATGGCTACGGCCGCCTATCCGCCGATCATTCGCGACTTAGCGATTTCGTTGCGCGAGCCATCGGAGCCCGTCGCGAGACGGCGAGATAAGCGCGCGATGAGAGGCCGGGTTCATCCTGACGTCCATGAACGACCTTCAGCTCGGCCTGGCGCTGAGGGCGACTCGCATCAAGCGCCGTTTGCGTCAGTGCGATCTGGCGAAGCAGGCAGGAGTCTCGGCCTCACTCGTGTCGCGCTTGGAGCACGGCGACCTCGACCAAGTGTCGTTGCCCGCCATTCGCGGAGTCGCGGCGAAGCTCGGCGTCAGCCTGGAGTTCGTGCCGCGATCTGCTGGCGGCGAACTGGACCGCGTCGTGAGCGCCCGGCACGCGGCATTGGGCGAGCGGGTCGCGGCGTGGATCGCCCGTCAACCCGGTTGGACGGCGGTCGGCGAAGTCTCCTTCTCAATCTACGGCGAGCGAGGCATCGTCGATCTTCTCGCCTGGCACCGGTCCACGACTTCTCTCGTGGTGATCGAACTCAAGACGGCCATCGTGGACGTGGACGAACTGATCGGCACGCTCGACCGGAAGAGACGACTCGCGACTCGCATTGCGGCCGATCGCGGTTGGATCGCCCGATCCGTTTGCGCGTGGTTGATCGTTGGCGACTCGAGGACGAACCGGCGGCGGGTCGCCGAGCATCGCACTCTGCTCACGTCGGGGCTGCCGCGAGATGGCCGATCCCTGGCGCCGCTCTTTCGCCACCCGGGCCGGAGCCTCGAGTCCGGCATTGCTTTCTGGCCCAACTTGCCTGGGGCGGGAGTTCGGCGTGAAGTCGCGGCCCGACAGCGCGTCGTCAAGCGGAATGCCTCCGTCGGCGAGACGGCCCACGCTCGGGTCCCGGCCCGGCGAGTGGTTGGAGACCGGTCGTAGCTATCCCACCTGCCCCAACTCCCACCTGGCGCGAGTTCGACCAGATGTGCCGGACTCTTGTGGCCGACTCGGTAGACTGGCCCACAACTCGCGGGCGACTGTGCCCGCGCGGCGGCTCGTTCCTCCCATGCCGCCGCCACGCGTCGCCGGCCTGCCGAGGAGGTAGTGAGCAACGTGCTTTCGGACGCCCCTGGCGCGCTCGATCCTGAGCTCTCCGACCTGATCGACCGCCTGCCCAAGGTCGAGCTGCATGTCCACCTGGAGGGCACGCTCGAACCGGAGCTGGCCCTTCATCTGGCCGCCAGGAACGGCGTCGCTCTGCCGTTCGGCTCGTTCGAGGAGATCCGGGCGGCGTACGAGTTCAGCGATCTGCAGTCGTTCCTCGACGTCTACTACGCGGCCTGCACCGTGCTCGTCACGCGCGAGGACTTCTTCGACCTGACCCGGGCGTATCTGGCACGAGCCCACGCCGACGGCGTTCGCCACGTCGAGCCGTTCTTCGATCCCCAGACGCACACCGAGCGCGGCATTCCGATCGGCGAAGTGGTCGGCGGCATCCTCGATGGGCTCGCCGAGGGCGAGCGCCTGTACGGCATCACGAGCGGCCTGATCCTGTCGTTCCTGCGCCATCTCCCGGTCGAGGCGGCCGATGCGGCGCTGGCCGCGGCGGAGCCGTGGCTGGATCGGATCGTGGCGGTTGGGCTCGACTCGAGCGAAATCGGCTTTCCGCCCGAACCGTTCGCGGGCACCTTCGCTCGGGCTCGATCGCTGGGTCTGCGCGCAGTGGCACATGCGGGCGAGGAGGGCGACGCGTCGCTGGTCTCGCGAACGATCGACGCGTTGGGGGGTATCGCGGATCGACCATGGCGTCCGGGCCGCGGACGACTCGGCCGTGATGCGCCGCCTGGTCGAATCCGGAGTCACGCTGACGGCTTGCCCGAATTCGAACGTGCGGCTGCATGTCTTCCCGACGATGGAGCGGTCGACCATCGGGACGCTCTTACGGGCCGGCGTGGCGGTGACGATCAACTCGGACGACCCGGCCTATTTCGGGGGCTACATCGGCGACAACTACCGGGCGATCACCGCGGGGCTCGGGTTGAAGGCCGCGGATCTCGGCCGGCTGGCGGCCAACGCCATCACAGGTTCGTTCGCCACGGAGGCACGCAAGCACGAGCTTCTGGCGGAGCTGGCGCGGGCGATCGCGCCCTAACTCGTTGGTGCCGCGATCTCCACGCCTGACAACGTGTCGATGCTGATGTCCAGCGTCACCTTCACATGGGACGTCGTGATGAAGATCGTTTGATCGAAAGACGCCTCGATGCTGAGGCCCGCCGGAGTGCCGTCGTCCTCTGCCCAGAAGGACACACTGCTGACGGTGAGGTTCTGTTGACCGGAACCGGCCGTGATGCCGAACGCAGAGGGGTCTACGCCCGCCACGTCCGCGACGCTGAGGCGATGGAGCTGTCTGCCGAACTTGACCTCCACGCCCTCGTCGGTGAGGACGATGCCGCTGCCCACAAAGCCTTGAAGCGTCTTGCCCGAGGCCGTCGCCTGGCTCCACTGGCCTCCGTTCGTCCGCGAATAGGCCGAGTCGCCGACGACGACGTTGTCGTACGTAACCGTGACGCCCAAGATCGTCGAGGTAATCGAGACGGCGCTGTCGCCGCCTTTGACCTTGAACGTTCCCGTGACCGGGCTCGAGCTCGAGCCGACGATCACGGCCACGGTGGTTGACCCGGTCACGGAGCCTTGGGCCTGGAAGTCGCTGCTTGCGATCTTGGTCTTGAAACTGTCCACCGTAGACATGGGTGTCGGTGTCGGTGAAGGCGTCGGTGAAGCCGTCGGGGTCGGTGATGGCGTCGGTGTCGGAGCTGGGCCAAGGGGCCAAGGCAGGACACAGGCCGCTACGGACCCCAAGAGCAAGACGACGGCTGTTGCCCGCACAACACGGCGAATGGACAAGAACGAGGGCATTGCCAGCTTCCTGTCCGCGCTCGACTCCCTTGCGGCAAACTTAAGGCCGTGGGGTCGTTGTTTGGCGGGGGCGGCGTTCAGCATCACAACATCGTACGCCCCAGGCGCCGTATCGACCCGACAACCTGATCGAGCCGTCCGTTTCGGCACGCCGTCAGCTGCGAATCGAGCTCCGGTCGATATCGAACCGGCGGCCTCCATGACGTCCGCTTCCGAGACGCCCAGGAGCGTCCAAAGACCGACGAAGAATGTGCGGGGGCCAATCCGGAGGAGCGTCGGCATTCCGCGATCATGGCCGCGGCCACTTATCTGCCGATCAACTGCAGCACGTCTACACGTGTCAGGAGAGACACCTAAGTCGCGTTTCTCTCCTCGCGCTGAGTAGCGTAGATGGCCTCCGCTTGATCGGCCGCTTCGGCCAGGACCTCTTCCGGCGTGGCCTCTGGGTAGGCCGCTCGAATTGCGGTAGTGACCGTGGCGAGGTCGACACCATCGACTTCTTGAACGGCCTGCAGATTGATGACGTAGTTGGCCAGGATCGAAATGACTGCCGCGACCGGCAGCCCAAAGATGGCGCCCCACAGCCCAGCCACTTGTGCTCCGACAAGAACGGACAGGATGGTGATGATCGGATGAACCCCTGAGGTCTTCTTCATCAGTCGTGGCACCACGAGATTCATGATGAGCGTCTGGCAAACGAAGAGCACGAGGGCGACCGGGATGAAGGCGCCGGGCACGAAAGCCGCGGCGATGAAGATCGGCGGCAGCAGAGCCAAACCGGGGCCGACGAATGGAAGCGGCATACAGAGCGCGGCGATGAGACACATCAGGAGCAGGTACGGCAGGCCAAAGACCAAACCGACCACGATCGTGAGCGCGACCTGGATGGCTATGAGGATTGCCTGGGTCCACAGGAATCCCCTGAATGCTCGCCCAACCGAGCGATCGAAGAGATCGAGCTGTGTCTCATACCGATTCGGGATCACCCTGCGCCATTTGGCCTGCAGGCCCGAAGCGTCCGAGACGATGAAGATCGACAGCACCAGGATGATCGAGAGGGTGCCGATAATCGACGCCACAGTTCCGGCGATTGCCCCAGATTGGTGTGCCAGAGTGGTCTTGATATCGGGCAGGATGTTGGCCTCCCCCTGGCGGAATAGGGCGGCCAGATCAATCGTCTTGGTGCTTATTCCCAGACTCGCCTGGAGCGAGGCCAGACTGGCGCTGATGGTCGCGGTGGCCTCGTCGATTCTACCTATTAGATTCGTTGCCTCATTCATGCCGATCGAACCGGCAACGAGAACCAGACCGACAAGGGTGAGGGCTATACAACCGTAGACCAGACCGACCGCCGCGCCCCGTCCTGTGTGCAAACGGTTGGCGACCCCGTCGACCAGCGGGCTGACCACAAACGCCAGGAGCCAGGCGAGAAAGCAGATCACGAAGATCCCGCTGAAGGCGCCAACGACCGTGAGGGATCGCTCGAGGATAAGCAGAATGAAGACCGCCGACCCGGTCGCGAAGAAGATCGTCGCAAAGCGACGGAGACTGTAGGCCGGACGCAAATTGATCGAACGAAGACCGGCCAGACGAAGCTTGGGAAGCGGTTTATGGGTCTGGCTATGGGTCTCGTGGGCGGGGTGTAGCGAAGAGTTCGATGTCATGTGTCCAGAGAGCAGCGTGCCCGCTCAGCAGTGCTAGTGGCGTTGACCGCGGCCCTGATTGCCATTCTTGCGCGATGCGATCGCGATGCCAGCCACGACGGCAGGAGACAGCGCGGCGAGGGTGACAAGACGCGGCGCGCCTGCCATCCAGAGACCTGCCCCGACACCCAGGGAGAATGCGACCAGAAGCTTGAGCCTCGGATCGGACAGTTCCTGGAGCATTCTCACTGACCCGGCAGCTCCTTCGGCGCCGGCCGACGCGATGCCGGGAAGTCGGGTCCCGACCTCGTCGGCAGTGGCCCGGGCACCCGCAAGCGCCACTCCGGCGCCTTCTTGCGCCTTCGAGGCGAGCTCGGCGGCCGCGTCGATCACGGTCTTGGACACGTCGCTGCTGGCTTGACGGACCTCGGAGGCATTCATTCTTTGTGTGCTCCTATCGCTGAAATCTGGGGACTTGCCGGGGGCTGCGCTGCCTACCCCTAGAGTTGATCGGTACGCCGGCCACCCATTGCCTGGGCGATGGCGACCACGATGACCGCGCCTATCACGGCCACGACGATGCTCTCGGGGTTGACGCCGGTAACATCCGCCAACTTCAAGACGGTGCCCGCGATAAACCCGCCGACCACGGCTCCGACGATGCCGAGGACGACCATCATGAGGAGTCCCTCACGGGTGCCCATGATCAGGTTGGTAATGAAGCCGGCGATGGCTCCGAGGACAATCCACGCGATGATGCCCATTGTTGATAGTTCTCCACTAGCCGCGCGTGCCCGCGCCGGGCATGGACTCTTGGATCCGTACCCTCTTGAGTTTGGGCCGGGTCGGGCGCCGGCCGCGAGGATGAGAACCCTCTCCTGATGGAACTATCCCGCGCAGATGCGTGGTGCGGCAGCTGGGTGGCAGCGCCTCAGACGGTGATCCCTACGGGCTGCAGCCGTCCCCGGCGGATGACACTGGCGAGGCCCCAAGCGCAAACGACGAGCGAAACCACGAGCAGAATCGCGGAGGCTCCGACCAGGTCGGCCGCAGGCCCCACCACCATGATCGGCAGCAAGCTCGAGACAGAGACGAGCATGTTGAGGATGCCAAAGACCCGGCCTCGGACGTCCTCCGGCAACTCCTCCTGGAGTTGGGTTTGAGCGGAGATGGCGACGACGGCGTAGCAGACGCCCGCGACAAAGGCGATGGCCATAACCACAGAAAGAAGGGAGATAACCTGACCGGGATCCTGCAAACCATGCGCTGTGGCGGCCGCAGCTATTTGGACATTGAGGAAGTGCCAGATAGAGCCAAGGCAGGAGAGCAGGGCGAGAAGGAGACCGAGGACGATCAATCCCGCCTCGATTATCCGCCGCCGCGGGAAGTTGTGACCGTAGGCGTTGACGGCCAGAACGCCGGTGACAATGCCCAGCCCAAGAGGCAGGACGACTACAACCAAGCCGTTGTCTCCCAGTCCCAGCGACGTCTTGGCAAAGTCGGGGCCGAGCACGGCAAGAATGCCGATCAGCGCTCCGGTGATCCCCATATAGGAGAGCGACCAGCCCACATTACGGTGCTCGCGGATGTAGGTGAGGCCCTCGACCAGTTGCCCGAATGTGCCCGTGACCGCCTTTCCTGCGGCCACAACCGCAAAACCAGATGAGTCTGCCGACCCATCACTCGGCAGGGACGCCGGCAGGGAAAACGGGAGCGTGGACGGCAGCGACGATGCCGGCAATGGCAGTGGCGTCAGCGACGACGGCAGAATCACACAGAAGAGGGCAGCCACGAAGTAGAGCGCGGCAACTATCAGGATCAGCATCTGTGGGCCGGCGATGGCGATAACGAACGGTCCGAACAACGCGAAGCCCAACGCGAACGCCGCGTTGGTCGTCAGGGCGAAGAGACCGTTGGCCGCCAGCAGCTGCGACCTGGGCACAAGGAAAGGAATCATCGAAGCCTCGGCCGGGCCAAAGAACGTCGTCACGGTCGAGACCAGGATCATCAGCAGGTACAGCAAGAGCAGGTTGCCGCTGACCAGGAAGACGAGCACGAAGGCCGCTCCGCGGAGCACGTTCGTGACGACCAACACGAGCCGCTTGTCTACCCGGTCCACGAAGACGCCGGCGATGGCCGAGAAGATGATGGCCGGAGCAAGAAAGCACAGCAGAAGAATGCTGATCGCGATCTTGGAACCGCTGTAGTTGTTCGAGATGATGACCAGCAGGCCGAGCATGACCATGTTGCCGCCGACCTGAGTCGACAGTTGAGCCAACCACAGGAGCAGGAACGGCCGGTTGCGCAGCACCGCCATGCCGCCACTCTCACGGTCGGTAGCCGCACCCGGCGTGTTCACGCTCGCTGTCTCCGAGGATGAGCTCGGCATTGAGATGGCCCCGCGGATCGTCCTAGTCGGCGAGCGCAAGCGGCGCAGGCCCTGAGAGCACTATGATCGCCGCAGCTCACGGTGTTTCGCAAGCACGCAATACATCGGAGGAATCGAGATGGCGCAAACCTATGGACCCGGTGACAAGGTCGTGGTCGTATCCGGACCGGATGCCGAGCGCTCGGCGACCGTCGTGGACAACTACGAGAAGGTCTACAGCGACGATTTGACCGACGGCGCGCTCGTTCGTTTCGACGACGACAAGCCCAGCAACGACCCCGTCGCCGGACAAATGGGCGTGGAGCGCGAGTTCGGTAGCGCGATGCTGCGTCGCGCCTGAGAGCTCAGGACCTGGTACATGCCTCTCACCGGAGAATACGAACCGGGCACGTCCGCGTGGTCGCGCGCGCAGGCTGAGCTCTACGAGGCGACGAACGGCGAGAAGAGCGGCGATCTTCGCGGCAGGCCGGTGATCGTGTTGACCTCGGTCGGCGCGAAGACCGGCAAGCTCCGCAAGACTGCCCTCATGCGCGTCGAACACGGGGGCGTCTACGCGGTGGTTGCGTCACTCGGCGGCGCCCCGAAGAATCCCGTCTGGTACTACAACCTCAAGAAGAACCCGCACGTAGAGCTGCAGGACGGCGCGACCAAACGCGACTACACGGCGCGTGAGGTTACGGGCGACGAGAAGGCCATCTGGTGGCAGCGCGCGGTCGAAGCCTGGCCCGACTACGCGAACTACCAGGCGAAGACGGACCGCCAGATCCCCGTGTTCGTGCTCGAACCCCTGGTGGCCTAGCGGTTCGGCCTGGTTCTGCGTCTTGTCCCGTCTGTCGCGCCAGTTCTCGCTTACTAGAAACTCAAAGCCCACGACATAGCCGCGCCGGCTTCCGGAGACGTAACTAGTCTGAACGGTAAGCTCGCCGCCCCTTCCTATAGTGGGTAAACCGATGATCTCGTTTCGCAAGCTGACGGCCGCGTCGATGGCGGTCGCGCTCATGGTAGCTGCGTGCGGCGGCTCTGCCGCGACGCAAGCCCCAGCCGGCCCCGGCGGCTCCACGACCACCGTGGCGGTCAAGAGCATTGGCGGCGCAAACATCCTTGTCGACGGCGCGAACTCGATGACTCTCTACATGTTCGCCACCGACGTAGCCAACAGCGGCAAGAGCGCCTGCAACAGCGGCTGCGCGACCACCTGGCCGCCGCTCACGGTCTCGAGCGGGACCACGCCGTCCGCCGGCACCGGAGCCAGCGGCACGCTTGGCACGATCACCCGCGACGACGGGACGATCCAGGTCATCTACAACGGCGTCCCGGTCTACCACTATTCGGGCGACTCCTCACCGGGCGACACCACCGGCAACTACCCGGGTTGGAGCACTGCCAAGGCCTGATCAGCGCGCGTCGGTCTGGGCCATGCGCTCGCGCACCATCAGCTCCACCAGGTCGTTCGGGAGGGGATGCTCCGGCGTGAACCGGAGGGTGCCCTTGGCCGTGGCAAAGCCCGCGAATTCGTCGCGATGCGCCTCGATCAGCGCCGCGCTCATCGGAAACAGCGAGCAGTGCGCCTTGAAGGCCGAATAGGACACCAGGGCCCGCCCGTGGTACCGAAATGCCGGCATGCCGTAGCTGATCGCCTCCTCGGCCTCGGGAGCCGCCGCGGCGATCGTCTGGCGGAGGGCCTGCAGGGCGGCACGTTGATCGGCAGGAAGCGCCGCCAGCGTGGCGTCGATCTGCGCTGTCGCTGTCGTGAGATCGGTCATCTCGGGGCCTCCTGGCGTCGCGGACGATTGGTGGGATTATCGCCGCTTCACCCCTGCCCGATATAGGATGGCTCGATCCGGTCGCGTCGGCCGGACCCGTTCGGGATGAACCCGATGCCAAAGGCCGGGAGCCCAATGATGTTCACACGCCTCGCCCACGTCTGCCTCAACGCCAGGGATCTCGAACGCTCGGTCGCCTGGTACGAGAAGCTGGGCTTCGAGATCCGGTTCCGATTCACGCGCAAGGGCTCGCAGTTCGGCGTCTACATGGTCGTCGCCGAGGGCACCTTCGTGGAGATATTCGAGGACCCGAACCTTGGGCCCGTGGTCAACAACGGCATCGCCCACTTCTGCCTGGAGACCGACGATATCGACGCGGTGGTCGCCAAGCTGACCGAGCGCGGCGTCGCCGTCACTCCCAAGAAGCTCGGTGTCGACAACACCTGGCAGGTCTGGCTCGAGGATCCGGACGGGAACCGTTTCGAAGTGCACCAGTACACGCCCGCCAGCACCCAGTTCTCGGGCGGCACGGTCGAGGCGGACTGGTAGTCGGGCTACTAAGCGACCTGCATAGGCAGGACGGTCGCCTTGTTCGCTGCGCCTGGCTGCGCCACCGGGTCATGCCACCGATCGCCGTGCAGGAGCACCCCGGCCGCTTCCGGCGGACCCCACGTCCCGGGCTCGTAGACGCACAGCGGCGTGGCGGAGCCCAGCACTCCGTCGACCACTCGCCAGGCGGCCTCGACCCAATCCTCGCGGGAGAAGAGCGACTGGTCGCCGCAGGTCGCATCGCCGATGAGGCGCTGGTATGGCGGGCGTTCCGTCCCGCTCTCATGCGAGGCGTACAGCTCGACGGCTTCGCCGACCATCGCCTCGCCCGGCTTCTTGGCGCGCGCGCCGAGCGAGATCGACATGTCTGGCGTGAGGCGGAAGCGGAAGTAGTTGGCGTCGGGCGGTTGCGACTCGCCGAAGACGGACTGCGGCGGCCGCTTCATCTCGACGAGAACCTCGGTCGCGGTCACCGGCAGGCTCTTGCCGGTCCGGATGTAGAACGGGACGCCGCCCCAGCGCCAGTTGTCGATGTGCAGATGCAGAGCCGCGAAGGTCTCGATGGTGGAGTCCGGGGCCACGCCCTTGACGTCGAGATAGCCCCGGTACTGGCCGCGCACGATGTCGCCGGGCGTGAGCGGGCGGATGGAGTCCAGGACCTTGAATTGCTCATTCCGGATGGCCTCGGGCGTGCGCCCTGAAGGCGGCTCCATCGCGAGCAGGCTCACGACCTGGAAGAGGTGGTTCTGGACGACATCCCGGATCGCCCCGGCCTCGTCGTAGAAGGCGCCGCGGTCGGCGACGTCGAAGGCTTCGGGCATGTTGATCTGGACGCTGGCGATGCGCTCGCGATTCCAGATCGGCTCCAGGAAGGAGTTGGCGAAGCGGAAGTAGATGAGGTTCCGGACGGGTTCCTTGCCGAGATAGTGGTCGATCCGGAAGATCGCGGGCTCGTCGAACACCTTGTGGATGGTTTCGTTCAGGGCCATCGCCGACGCCAGATCGCGGCCGAATGGCTTCTCGACGATGATGCGCGCTCCCGTCGCGCAGCCCGATGCCTGCAGATTGCCGACGACGTCGCCGAAGAGCACCGGCGGAATGGCGAGGTAGTGGAGTGGATGTTCGGCGGCGCCGAGCTCCCGGCGCAGGGCGCGGAAAGTCTCGACGTCGTCGTCCGAGCCCTTGACGTAGCGCAAGCGGTCGGTCAGGGCGCAGATCACCGCCTCGTCGGCGAAACCGTGGGCCGCCAGGCTCCCGCGTGCCCGCTCCTTGAGGCTTTCGAGGTCGCCCGATCTGGCCACGCCGATGATCGGCAGGTCGAAACCATCGTCCGCGATGAGCCCGGCCAGCGCGGGGAAGATCTGCTTGTAGGCGAGGTCGCCGGTGGCACCGAAGAAGACGAAGGCGTCCGAACGCTGGGCGTCCATGGCTAAGCCCTCCGCTCCTCGTGGCCGCCGAAGCCAAAACGCATCGCCGAGAGGACCCGGTCAGCGAAATCGGCCTCGCCTCGAGACGTGAAACGCTCGTTGCCACCGTCGACGACAACGTCGTCCGCGGCCAGAAGCGGCACGAACTCGTCCAGCGTCGCGTCCAGGGAAGCGGCCGGCACCATGAGCCACATCACCCGGGGCTTCGCGAGCTGCCCTACCAGATCCGCGAGGGAAGTGGCTCCGGCCGAGATGGCCTTGTCGGCGAGGAGCCCGTTCACGGTTTTCGCATGGAGGGCGTAGCCCACCACGGTGTGGCCCGATCGCAGCCAGCGGCGCGACATATTGCGCCCATCCTGCCCAGACCGACCAATCCGACCTGCATCGTCGTCCCTTTCAGTTGCTGCGCGACCGCGCTCGAGAGCGTCTCATCATCGCCGACGCGACAATAACCGCTGGAGCGGCCCCGGTCGGGTCCGCCAGGCGGGGTGCGGCCACCACCGCCGCGATGAACGCGTCCCCCCTCCGCAATGAACACGTGTCGCCGCAATTGAACACGGCGCGCCCCAATCTCGTCTGGATTGACGCGAGGCTGCCACGGCCTTCTCTCCGAGCGGCCTCGACGTATCTAGTTCGCAGACCATATGGAGGCGGTCCGGTGAGCGACGACTGGAACCGCTACGGCGGCGGTCGAGCGAACGACCGCGGCGTGGCCGGGGCCCATCGAACGGCCGAAGACCTCGCCGACGACCCCTTCTTCGAGTATCGCTACGAGGGCCGCGGCGAGCACCGCGACCTCTCTTTGCGGCGCGCCCCGAATGGCCCGGGGAAGCGGCCGCACCCGCCGGCCCGCAAGCTGATCGGGGCGTTGCTGGCGGTCCTGATCGCGGTCGGGACGGCATCCTTCCTGAATCGGCAATTGTGGGGCGGCACGCAGGTGAGCCCCGCTTCGGCGACGGAGACCGGCCCGCAAACTACGCCAACGGCCACTTCCGCCCCGACCGAGACGGCGACTGCGCCTATCGTGCGAATGGCGCACCCAAACGTTGCGTCGCTATTCGTCCGCGCTTGCGTCTGCGTCCTTGGTAGTCTCCGGGAGATCGGCCTTCACCTGCGAGAAGAGCAGAGCCGCGGTGGCGATGGCCAGCAGG
>Ga0209638_1001364_pt1 | contig 15708 bp, 14 predicted proteins | sample BarGraNGADG00211_FD_184490 | JGI IMG/M metagenome (GOLD analysis project Ga0209638, IMG submission 184490) | Arctic peat soil microbial communities from Barrow, Alaska - Barrow Graham LP Ref core NGADG0002-211 (SPAdes) (version 2) | ecosystem: Environmental > Terrestrial > Soil > Wetlands > Peat... | reverse complement strand
CGCGCCGCGGGCGGCATCGGCGATCAGCTGCTGCTGCTCGAGCACGAGCCGGTGCTCACGCTCGGCCGCCACAGCGACCCGACGCACGTCCTGGCCGGCCCCGCCCAACTCGCCGCCCGCTGCATGGAGCTGATCCAGGTCGAGCGCGGCGGAGAGGTGACCTATCACGGCCCCGGCCAGCTCGTGGCCTATCCGATCATGCGCATCGCGGACCGAGGGCTGCTCGTTCGGCCTCTCGTTCGGGCCCTCGAGACCGCCCTGGTCGAGACATGTCGATCCTTCGGCGTGCAGGCCGGCCCCAAAGAGGGCTACCCGGGCTGCTGGTGCGGAGACGGCAGTCGCAAGGTCGGCGCCATCGGCGTTCGCGTCGAGCGTGGGGTGACCTACCACGGGATCGCACTCAACGTGAGCGTCCGTCTTTCCGACTTCGAGCTTATCGACGCCTGCGGCATGCCCGGCGTCGAATCGACCTCGATCGCGCGCGAGCTCGGCGAGCCCTCCTCGCCCACGACCGAATCCGTCGCTCGCGCGGCTGCGGCCTTTGCCCCGGCGCTGGCGGTCGCCCTTGGTGCGACGCTGGCCGGATCGCTATCCCCGGGCGCGGATCCAGTACAAGCGCGCGCCGCTCTCGAGGAGCTGCTTGCGGAGCGGGCCGTCATGGCGCTCGCCGCGGGAGCCGTCTGATGGGGGCCGGGCTCTTCGAGCTGCGCCGCGACTCCATCACGGGTTGGTGGGTGGCCACCGTTGTCGATCGCAAGTTCGAGCGCGGCCGATTCTCGCTGGCGGCAGCTCCCGTGGACGACGCGGGGCCGTGTCAGAACTGCACCGACCCGCCGGGCGAAGGGATCCGGCTGCGGACCCTGAAGGACTACGCCTTCCATGTTGTGGGGTCCGAGAACGAGGCGCGCGAGATGGAAAAGGGCCTCGCTCAGGTCGCCATGTCGCAGACTCGCGCCTCGGGCAGCTGGCGAACGATCGTGGCGCCGCCTGGAGAGCACCGACCTCTGCAGCGCATCGGGAGCGAGCCGCTATGCGAGATGCTCGCGCTGGCGCGCGATGCGATTGCCGAGGCCGCCAGGGTCGGACAGACCGAGTACCTCCAGGTCGTGCAGAACTGGGGCGCGCAGGCTGGAGCCCGGACCAATCATCTATGCCTGGATCTGTATGACCTGCCTCAGATTCCGCATCGAGTCGCCGAAGAGATCGGCGGTGCGGCCCGTTCCCTGATCCGAGAAGGCGAGTGCCCGTACTGCCGGCTCGCGCGTGAGGAAGCTCGAATCGGGACGCGCCTCATCTGGCAAGACGCGGAGAGCGTGGCTTTCGCTCCGTATGCCTCGCGGTCGCCGTTCGAAGTCTGGATCGTGCCGCGACGCCACGCGGCCGACTTTGCCCGCGCCACCGACGTGGACGTGGCGTCAACCGCCGAAGCGCTGCGACAGGTTCTCGGCAGGCTGGCCCGCCTCGACGGCCCACCGCATAACCTCGTTCTTCACACCGCACCTCTTCGCGAGCGTGTCGACGCGACGTACCATTGGCACTGGGAGATCCATCCGCGGCTGCGCGAGATTGCCGGTCTCGAGCTGGGGACGGGCCTACCCGTCAACCCGGTCTCGCCCGAGGAGGCCGTGGAGGAGTTACTGCGTCAGGGCCATGCAGGGGAGACTACAGACGCGCTATGAGACGAGGGGGAACCGGATCGGGGCGTCACAGGGAATGCCGGGGCGCCGTCACAACGATCGGGTGCGGGGGAGCGCCAGATCTTGGTTGGCATCGGAAGGCAGGGGCGGCACGGCAGTGGCATTCAACACCGCGACTTGGCCATTGGGGATTGGCATGACGGCCACGCCCGACGAAGAGGCTCAGCACGCGGTCGAAAGTGTCGCCGACCGCGCTTTCATCGAGGAGCTCTTCGCCCGCCATCACGGCGAGATCTACGCCTATATCTATCGGATGGTTCGGGAGTCCGAACTGGCCGCCGATTTCGCTCAGGACACCTTCATCAAGGCCTACCGCCACCTTGACAGCCTCGAAGACCGGGCCAAGGCGCGAGCGTGGCTGTACCAGATCGCCCACCGCGTCGTGCTCGACGAATTGCGTCGCCGCCGCATCGTTCGCTTCCTGCCGTGGACCGGAGAGTCGCACGGTGCCGCCCCTTCCGCCGAACATCTGGCGATGGAGATGCGGCTGTCCGGTCCGCTGGCCCGGGCGCTGGCGCGCATCCCCGAGCGACAGCGGGCGGCCCTGCTGATGGCCGAAGTCAACGACATGACCGGTCTTGAGCTTGCCGAGGCCCTGGGCGTGAGTCACGTGGCGGCGCGAGCTCTTCTGACCCGGGCCCGCGAGAGCCTCCGCCAGGCCCTCGCGGATGAGCGCCGGGAAGAAAAGGAGCGCGAAGCCGCGCTCGATGCCACCTACGCCGCACGCACCGGCGGCGATCCGCGCCATGCGGCAAAGCGCGACTCGGACGATTCGCAGGGGATCGAGCGATGAGCCACATGAGTCGCGCCCCCCGAGAGTCCGAGCTTCTCCACGAGCGAGCCCGGCTGCTCGCCTCCGACGCCATCGACCTGGACCTCGAGCCCGGCGACGCCGCGTGGCTGGCGGAGCATCTCGAGGGCTGCGACGGGTGCCGGGCTATCGCCGACGAGTACCGTGCCATGCACGGCGAGCTGCGTTCTCTCGCGCTTCCGGAGCCTCCGCGAGATCTGTGGGCGCGCACCTCCGCTGCCCTTGATGCTGTCGATCCGTCGGCTGCCCACAAGGGGATGGTCGCCCGGTTGGGCTTGGGAGTGTCGGCCGCCAATCGATCGTTTGTCGGTACCGCGGTCGCCGTCGGGTTGGTCGTGGCCATCGCCGGTGTCTCCCTGCTCTCGCAGGTGCCGGGGCATCGTAGGGGCTCGGCCGCGCCGAGCGATATCGTCGCCGTGGTATCGGCGTCCGCCTCGCCGTCGGCTGAGGCGCCGCTGGGCACGGTGGAGGGCAAGAGCTACTGGGTGGTGCAGGACGGCGGGACGTTGTACCAGATTCGGGGCAGCTCGGCGCAGTGTGCGGACGGTTCGATCAACGGCTGCTCCGTTTCGAGCGACAGCAGCACGACCGTGGGCTCGATCACGAGCACCACTCCGGTCTCTGCCGCCCTCGCCCCCGATGCCCGACAGGCTGCGGTGTGGAACGGCGACACGATTGTCGTTCTTCCTCTGGCGCCTGGGACGGCTCCGACGGTCGCAATCGACCACCTGACCCCGCGCCCAACCACCTCTGCGACGGCAGTCGTCACGCTTGCCCCGCCGACTCCCACCGTCACAGCGACGTCCACGGCCAGGGCGAGTGCCTCTGCTACCGCGACATCCAAGGCGACCCCCAAGGCGACCCCCACCGCGGCGTCTACCCCCAGTCCATCAGCGAAGGTGACCGTCAGCCCCACGCTCGCGGCGTCTCCAGTGTCAGCCGTGACTGAACCGACGGCGATCCTCAACGGCTACGAGGTAGTGCGCGATCCGGAATTCTCTGCCGATGGGTCGTGGGTGGCGTTCTCAGCCGTGCCCAAGGACCATCGCACCGGGCCGGACGTGTTCGTGTGGCGGGTCGGCCAGGGAAAGGCCCATGCCGTCACGGTCGGCCACGCCGATCTCTTCTCGGGCTGGCTTGGCTCCCGGATCCTCATCAGCGAACTTACCGCGGGCCAGAGCGGCTCGGGCGCGAGCGCAAGCCCTCTGGGTTCATCGGCGCCGACGTCGACCGGCTCGGCCCCCTCCGCACCGACAGACAGTGCGTCTCGGACGAGCCACGGGACGGACGAGCCGAGCGGTACCAGCGGATCCGCCGTGACTCCTCAGACGAGCGGCCCGTCGGCCACGTCCTACCTCTTCGATCCCGCTGCCGGAACGTGGCAGCGCATCGATCAGCACATGTGGCTTCCGGTCTCGGATCCGACGGGCACGTTCCTGATCTACTGGTCCGGGACGATCGAGCTCGATGCCGCCTCGGGGCAGCTCCACACCGGCAGGGGCAATCTCTATCTGGATTCGTGGGCGAACCTGACGTTGGAGCCTGGGTGGCCCGCAGGAACGGCCGGGCCGTCTGCGACCTCCAGCCCGGAGCCGAGCCCGAGCCCGACCCCCAAATCCAGCGCTTCGGACCAGGCAACCGCGACCGCGAGCGAGACTGCGACGGACAGTGGCAGCCTCGCCACGGGAACTCCGGAGCCGACCGCCTCGCCGATACTGCCAGAGCTGCTTCAGGTCGCCGCCATCGACCAGGTGACGAACTGGGTCGCGCGCTGGGATGCGACGGGCCAGCACGTCGCGGTTTGGGTCGCCGACCCGGGCAGCGACACCGTGGGCGTCGTGAGCCTGTTCGCCATTGATCGCGCGACCGGACAGGTGGCTACGGGAATGCCGCTCTTCTCTGCGCGCGGGCTCTCCGGCATTCAGTTCGACAAGGGCTTCCTCGTTTACACCACGCCCGCTGAGGGCAGCGACGGCAAGACCTTCCTGGTGCCAATTCCGCCGACGCCGGCAACACCCGTTCCGCCAAGTCCGTCACCAAGTCCGTCACCAAGTCCGTCACCAAGTCCGTCCCCAAGCGCTTCCGCAAGCGCAAGCGCAACGGCCACTGGGACGCCTACCGCCAGCCTGGCACCGACGACCTCCGCCACTGACGGTCCGGGCAGCTAGACGCGGGGCGATCGGGGGCCCGGCGCTGTATCCTTCGCACAACCTTTAACGACCGGCACGGAGAGGCCGGGAAGGAGGAGTGCGCCTGTGCCAGGCAGCGGCAGTCGATGACCGACCGGCAGATCATGACGGACGACGAGATCCGGCGAGCCATCGTCCGGATCTCTCATGAGATCGTCGAGAAGCAGGCCGGCACCCAGGGTTTGGCGCTGGTTGGGATCCAGCGTCGCGGCGTTCCCCTTGCGAGACGGATCGCGGGCGCGATCGAGGAACACGAGGGTGTCCGTGTTCCCGTGGGAGCGCTCGACATCACGTTCTATCGCGACGATCTCTCCCTTGTTGCACAGCAGCCGATCGTCAAGGGCACGGATCTACCCTTCGACCTGAACGGCGCGACCGTTGTCCTCGTCGATGACGTGCTGTACACCGGCCGCACGATCCGCTGCGCCATGGACGCATTGATCGACTTTGGGCGACCGCGGGCCATCCGCCTGGCGGTGCTGATCGATCGTGGGCATCGGGAGTTGCCGATCCGCGCCGACCACGTCGGCAAGAACGTGCCCACCTCGCGCGAGGAGATCGTCAAGGTCCACGTGGCCGAGACCGACGGTCGCGACGAAGTCAGCATTTCGCGGCGGGCGAGCGCTGCGGAGCCCGCGGCGGGAAACCAGTGACCACCGAGACTGAAGCCGCGGTTGCCGCCGCAGCCAGGACCGCCGGGCAAGGCCAGGGAGCGGTCTGGCACCATCGTCACCTGCTCGATCTGGACGTGGTCAGCTGGCCCGAGATCGAGTTGATCATGCGGACCACCGACGAGATGAAGGGGATCCTTGCCCGGCCGATCCGCAAGGTCCCCGCGCTCAACGGGCGCCGGGTGACGACGCTGTTCTATGAGGCCTCCACCCGGACCCGGGTCTCGTTCGAGACCGCGGCCCGAAACCTGTCGGCGGACGTGGTCAGTGTTTCCACGGCCACGTCGTCGGTGACCAAGGGCGAGTCGCTCGTGGACACGATCCGGACGCTGGAGGCGCTCGGCGCCGAGATCCTCGTCATGCGCCATTCCGTATCGGGCGCACCGTATCTGGCGGCGGATGTCTTCGGCGGGCACGTCCTGAACGGCGGGGACGGCTGGCACGCCCACCCGACTCAGGCGCTGCTCGACCTGTACACGATGCGCCAGCATCTCCCCGGCGGTGATCTGCACGGCCGCAAGGTCGTGATCGTCGGCGACATCCTCCACTCGCGAGTGGCTCGTTCCAACATCTGGTCCCTGACCGCGGCAGGAGCCGACCTGTGGCTGTGCGGCCCCGCCACGCTTCTGCGAGGCATGGATCGCTGGGCGACGGCGTGGGGCGGAGGGGCGATCCCGGGCCACGGCCGGTTCCACGTCACCAGCGACTTGACCGAGGCCCTGCGGGACGCGGACGTGGTCATGGCTCTGCGGATCCAGCGTGAACGTATGCAGGGCGGTCTGCTTCCGTCCCTGCGCGAGTACGCGGCCCGCTTCGGGCTCACAGCCGAGCGTGTCGCCCAAGCCCGCCCCGAGGCGATCGTGATGCACCCCGGGCCGATGAACGAGGGAGTGGAGATTGCCCCGGACGTTGCCATCAGCGGTCGAGCCGTGATCACCGAGCAGGTGACCAACGGCGTCGCGGTTCGGATGGCGCTGCTGTATTTGCTCGCCGGTTCGCACGAGGCGGCTCACGCGGGCGATGTGCCGCGATGAGTGCCAACAAGAACTCATCCCGGAGTCCCAAAGTCGGCGAGACAGTCGAACGGTTCGAGCTCGAGAAGGCCTGGCTGGTCGACCCCGTCTCCGGGCGTGAAGGCCCGGGCGAGATCGTTGTCATCGACGGCGTGCTCGAGTCCATCGTCTGGCTCGAAGGCGAGGATGCGGCCGGCGTGACCGACGCGGGTGTCGTCGTCGCCCCGGGCTTCTTCGACCTCCACGCCCATTTCCGCGAGCCCGGCTTCGAGGATGCCGAGACCGTCGCGACCGGTTGTGCTGCTGCGGCCCACGGGGGCTACACGGCCGTCGCGCTCATGCCGAACACGTCGCCGGCGCTCGACGAGCCGGGCGTACTCCATCGCGTTCGATCGGCTGCCAGCGCAGGTGGCTCGCCGGTGGAGGTCCTCGCCTACGGCGCCGTTTCCGTCGGTCGGGCGGGGGAGCAGCTCTCGGCGATGGGCGAGCTGGCCGACGCGGGCGTGCTCGGCTACTCGGACGATGGTGCCCCCGTTCGGACGAGCAAGTTGCTGCGCAGCGCGCTCGTATACGCCGGGATGCTCGGCCTGCCGGTCGTGGACCATGCCGAGGATTCCGAGATGACCGCCGGTGCGGAGGCCAACGAAGGTTACGTGGCCTCGGTCCTGGGGCTTGCGGGCTGGCCGACGGCGGCCGAAGTCAACGCCGTCTCGCGCGACCTGGCCGTATTCGCCGACGCCCTTGGCGACGAGCCGCGGGCCCGACTCCACCTGACGCACGTCTCCACTGCGGCCGCCCTCGACCTGGTGCGACGAGCCAGAGCCGCAGGGTTGCCGGTCACGTGCGACGTTACGCCGCACCATCTGGCCTTCACCGACGAATGGCTCGCCGGCGCGCGGCGCTGGTCGTGGGATGCGCTCGGCGCCGACGGGAAGCCACGCGATCCGTGGGCCGACGGAGCGCTTACGGCCGCGCCCTTCAATACCTCGCTCCGGGTCAACCCGCCGCTCCGCACGGTATCCGACGCAGCGGCCTGCCTGGCCGCCCTCCTCGACGGCACGGCAGATGCCGTTGCCACGGACCATGCGCCGCACACCGTCGTGGACAAGGAAGTGGAGTTCGGGCGCGCCTCGAACGGGATCAGCGGCATCGAGACGGCGCTGGGCGTGCTGCTGGCCCTCGTGGACGCCGGCAAGTTGCCGCTCGCCAAAGCCATTGCCGCGCTGACCAGCGGTCCTGCACGTGTCGTCGGCAGCTGGCCCGGCGTCGCTGCGACCTCGGCGGCACGAAGCCGCGGGCTCATCGAGGGCGCCCCCGCCGACATCGTCGTCTTCGACCGCGCGGATAGCTGGCGTGTCACCGACGAGACGCTGCGTTCCAAGGGCAAGAACTCCCCGCTGCTCGGGCGCGAGCTGTCGGGGCGTGTGCTGCTCACGATCGCCGGCGGTCGCCTGGCCTACGAGGATCTCGAAACAGACCAGACCTGAGGCCTATTGCCCCTCGGCGCTCGTCTCGCGCTCGGCCCACATTCAATGGGAACCGTGCCGCTTGCGGGCGTGCGAGAATATGTCTCCGCATAAGTGAGGAGAACCCAGAAGCCGTGCCAGTCCTTGCGACCTTCTTCTCGGTCCGTCGTGGGCGTGACCCGTTCTTCAAGTTCTTCATGAAGACGTTGATGCCTCGTCAGATGAAGCAGTACGAGGAGAAGTTCGGAATCAAGTTCATGGGCTGGTATAACGTCGCCCACGGCTGGGATTTCGACAACGTAATCCTGCTGGACCTGCCCGACTACGCCACGCTGGACAAGCTCGAAGCTGACGAGGCGAGCCGCGCCCTCGGCCACCGTGCCGGGGAGTGGATGTTCGAGCGGCATCATTCGATGTTCCTCCGGGAGCGCATCGGCCCGGATCTCGAATTTAAGGGATAGGGAGAGAACAGATGGATACGAGCCGCAACGACTTGCTCGGCGAACTCGCAGCCGATGCCTCTCTCGAGCGATCCGACTTCCTGGCGCAGGCCTCGGCTCAGCTCCGCCGCTTCCTCGAAACCAACGGCGATCGCATTGCCGAGATCGGCGGCGTGGTCCTCATCGACGACGACGTCGACTATCTGGCCGTCGCTGCGGATCTGTCTTTCCGAAGCCGAAGCCGCTACCTCGATGAGGCCACCGGCAAGTGGGTCACCGAGACCGAGGTCATCGAGAGCCCTTCCGAGCTGGTCGAGCTCTACAACCTGGCCGACGTTTTCGCCGCCTTCGGCGACGCCACGGGTGCCGCGGTCGAAGAGGGCGAGGGCGAGGAAGGCGCTGAGCCGGAGGAAGGCGCGGAGGCTGCAGCTGAGGGCGGCGAAAATCCCTATGCCGCGGCCGCCGACGACTGGGCCGCCGCACACGAGTACGAAGAACCGCCGGAGACCGAAGAAGAGGCGGCTGCCCGACTCTACGATCTCGCGCTCGCCTTCCAGGAACGAAGCCAGCAGACGGAGGCGCACCTTCTCGAGCAATTCGAGGCCGCTGCCTCGCAGTACGCGTCGGTCCTGGGCGATCTGATCATCGTCGATGACGAGGATGAGCGCCTTACCCTCAAGGCATCCGGCGCGTTCGCGGCCGAGGTGATCCCCGAGGCCGAGGCGGAGTCGGGTCAGTGGCGTCAGCTCGACGGCCCCGACGCCATTGTCGAGTTCTACGACCCGACCGACGTCTTCGGCGACCTTGCGGACACTCTGGCCGAATCGTTCCCGAACCTTGCCGAAGATGGATCCGGCGAGGATGACGAGGGCGAGGAAGCGGACGACGAAGAGGAAGCGGACGCGGACGCGGAAATCGGCGAGGCCGGTGACGAGGCCAAAGGTGACGAGGCCAAAGGCGACGACGAGGGAGACGGAAAGCCCCGGTGACGATGCGCCTCGTCTCGGCTGAGCTGGTCGAAAGCCGGCAGATCCTGCCGGGGCAGTGGCTCCAGTCGTTCCACGCTCCCGAGCTTGCCACCGGGTCACGCGCCGGCCAATTCGTCCACGTCCGCACGGGCGACTATTCCGGGCTGGTCCTGCGACGCCCGTTCTCGATCAACACCGCCGACCCGGCCACGGGCATCGTGACCCTCCACTTCCGCACCGTGGGCCGCGGCACCGAGTGGCTCACGCGGGTTCGCGAGGGTGAGCGGCTCGACATGCTCGGGCCGCTCGGCCGTCCGTTCGAGGTGGATCCGCGGAGCAAGCACCTCTTGCTGATTGCCGGCGGGTTGGGCATGGCGGGCGTGCGGATGCTGGCCGACGAGGCGGTTCGCGATGGGCGCCAGGTCGTCGTCCTGTTCGGGGCGTTGAGCGCCACCCACGTCTACCCCTCGAGCCTGCTCCCCGACGAGGTGGAGTATGTCGTCGCCACGGACGACGGGTCGCTGGGCCACCGCGGCTTCGTGACCGAGCTCGTGGCCGACTACGAGGCCTGGGCCGATCAGGCCTTCGCCTGCGGTCCACACCCGATGTTGAAGCGACTCGCCCAGCTCGCCGCCGGACGACGCGAACGGCTCGGCGTCGCCAAGCTCGGACGAAAACGTGGTGGCGGCAAGCAGGATCCGCTGGGCTCGCCCGCAGCCAGGCGCAAGGCCTTCCTGCAGGTCTCGATGGAACAGACAATGGGCTGCGCGGTAGGCGCGTGTCTCGGCTGTGTCGTCCTCGGCACCGAAGGCCCGCTGCGCGTCTGTCGTGAGGGACCCGTCTTCTCGGTCGAGGAGATAGCCTGGGAGTCGATCGCGTGAAGGCCCGCAAGAAGGTCGTGACGGCGTCGGACTTCCGCAACTCGGAATTCCGGATCGGCAAAGACACCGACAAATCGAAGCGGATCCCGACGGTGCGAAAGGCTAAGAGGGCGATCGGGCCGCTCGATCGGCCGGTCCGAACCCGCGTCGAAACCGGCGCCTCTGCCGTGGCCGACCTCGGCACGAGCCCGTCCGCGCGGCCCACGCTCGCCGAGCGCGAGCGGCTCGACCTGATCGACCTTTCGGTAGAACTGGCGCCACAGCGTGGACTGCGGCTGGTCAACCCGATCATGGTCGCCTCGGGCACCTTCGGCTACGGCGTGGAATACGGCGAAGTGGTCGACGTCCAGAGGATCGGCGCGATCTGCTGCAAGGGCACGACCCTCCGGCCGCGGATCGGCAACCCGCCGCCTCGCGTGACGGAGACTCCAGGCGGGATGCTGAACTCCATCGGCCTCCAGAACCCGGGCGTGGATGCCGTCATCGAGAAATACGGAGATATCTGGCAAGGCTGGCAGGTGCCGGTCATCGTCAACATCGCCGGCGAATCGATCGAGGACTACGTCGAAGTGGCCCGACGTCTGGACGGCGTGCCCGGCGTGGCGGGCATCGAGCTGAACATCAGCTGCCCCAACGTCGGCAAGGGTGGCCTGCAATTCGCCATCGACAAGGACGCGGCGCGGGCCGTGACGGCCGCGGTCCGGCGCGCCACAGAGCTGCCGCTGCTGGTCAAGCTCTCGCCCAACGTAGCCGACGTCCGGCCCATCGCCAAAGCGATCGAGGAGGCCGGCGCGGACGCGCTGACGGCGATCAACACGCTCTCCGGGCTGGCGGTTTCCGCCGATCGCACGCGGGCCTTCCTGGGCAACACCTACGGCGGGCTCTCGGGGCCGGCCATCAAGCCCGTTGCGCTGCGGATCGTGTACGAGGTCGCGCAGGTCGTCTCGATCCCGATCGTCGCCATCGGCGGCATTACGAATCTGGGCGACGTGCTCGACTTCCTGGCCGTTGGGGCCGTGGCGGTGCAGGTGGGCACGGCGATCTTCGCCGACCCGGAACTGCCGGTTCGGCTTGGCGACGAGCTTCGGGCCGAATGTCTGCGACGCGGCCTCAGCTCGTATGGGCCGCTCGTCGGAACCGCGCTGCCGAAGCGTGCCGCCGTGTCGTCGGCTAAAGGCGTGGAGTATCGGCCGTGATCGGCGCGGCCTCGCGAAGGAGGCTCGCATGACCACGATTCGACCGGCTGTGGAGCTTGCCGCAGCGGCGGCGATCGCGTCGCGAACGGAGGAGCTGTTCCGCAGCTCCGGCGCCCTCAAGGAGGGCCACTTCCTGCTCAAGAGCGGCAAGCACTCCGATCGTTACCTGGAGAAGTTCCTGGTTCTGCAGGATCCGGCGGCTACGAGCGAGCTATGCGGGTTCTGGGCGGCGCAGCATCGGGGCGCGGACGGGACGCCGCTCGTGGACGTCGTCGCTGGGCCCACGACGGGCGGGATCGTCCTCGCCTTCGAGACGGCGCGCCAGCTGGGCGTGCGGGGCATATTCGCCGAGGAAGCGGAAGATCCGGACGGGACGACGCGACGCGAGTTCCGGCGGGGGTTCACGATCGCGCCGCGTGAGCGAGTGCTCCTCGTCGACGACATCCTGACGACCGGGGGCTCGCTCCTGGCGATGCTTCCCGCGGTCGAGGCTCTCGGCGGGGAAGTCGTCATGTGCGCAGTCCTGGCGGATCGATCCGGCGGGCTGGCGTCGCTCAGCTCCCCGATGACGCAGCGCAACTACCCGCTTCGCGCCCTGTGGCAGCTCAAGCTCCCCACGTATTTCCCGGGGCCGGCAACGTGTCCGGCCTGTGCGGCCGGAGTGCCCCTCTACGCGCCGGGAAGCACCGGCGCGGTCGGCCCCACGGCACGGTAGGTGCGGCGGCCGACCGGACCAGCTGACCGCGAGGCGGTTGTCGTCTAGTCGCCGATGTCGATCGAGGCCAACAGAGCCGTCGCCTGGAACCCCGAGATGGCCTCCCACTCGATCGTTTGGAACCCGCGCGGGTCGGTTGCCGGTGGCGTGTACACCATGTCGAGCGACATGACTTGCCCGGGTGCGAAGTAGACGCCCATATCGACGCAGTTCATGGCGCGAACGACCGCCGCGATTGCCGGCGTCCCCAGGACGTACATTCGGTAGGTCGGGCATGGTGACAGCCGGATGGTCCGTGAAGTCGTGTTCGTCAGGTTGACCGTGAAGTGATTGGGCTGCCCGGCCGTCCAGAGGAAGCCGGCGGAGGTCGCGTCGGCCGTGACCGAAGGCAGCAGGCTTGGAAAGGCGGTCGGACCCGAGGGCGATAGCGTCGGCAACCCGGGAAGTGTGGCCACCGAGGCGGCGGTTGCGCTTCCAGCCGGCACGACGACGGTGTCCACCCACGAGATCGGAGTCGCGGGCGCCGGCGTGACCTCAGACACGGTCTCGTACCAGCTCACCGCCCGACCGCCCAGTGCCACCAACGCGATGACGAAGATGATCCCCGCTAGAACCGGTACTCCGACACTTCGGCGCCGGTCCAGAGGTGAGAGCCGCTCGACCAGCAATGGCTCCGCGGGCGCCGCGTCGCGCTGGTCGAAATCGGGGTTGAAGCTGCGCTCGGTACCTCGTTTCACGATTACGTGCCGTCCTCAGATGACTGCGCAGTCGGGCTGCCGCTGCTGGCTGTCAGTAGTAGTGACGAGCCGGAGGCGCGCGCTGTTCAACACCGAGTCGCCACGGCGCCGGCGCGCGCAACCGGACCCGAAGCGGATCAGTCGAGAACGACGCGCTGGTGCCAGTGGGGGACGAGCGTCGGCAGGCCGAGAGCCTGGACCTTCGGTTCGAGGGCCTGCTGCGCGTCGGGGTCGCCGTGGACGATGAAGACGCGCCTCGGCACGCCTGTATCGCCGGCCTTGCGGCCCTCGATGAAGTGGCCCAGCCACGCGAGCAACCCTGGTTCGTCGGCATGCGCCGAGAAGCCGCTGATGGATCGAACGGCGCAGCGCACCGGGTATTCCTGGCCGTCGATACGAGCCGTCTTGGCGCCGGCCTGGAGGTTGGCTCCGAGCGTTCCTTCGCCCTGGTAGCCGACGAAAAGGATCATCGCCTTCGTGTCGCCGATGAGCCTGCGAAGGTGGGCGAGGACGCGACCTCCGGTGAGCATGCCGTTCGAGGCGACGAGGGCGTATGGCCGTGGGGCCGCATCGACCCGCTCGGAGTCGGCGGCCAGGGGCGTCTCGCGCTGGCCCGGATAGTCGATCGGGCCTTCGCCTTTGGTGAGCAGCGCCAGCGTTTCCGCGTCGTAGTAGTCGTTGTGCTCGCGGTAGATGGTGGACGCCTTCGAGGCCATCGGCGAGTCGAGATAGAGCTTGATCTTTGGGATACGCCCCGCGTCGAGCAAGTGGCTGAGCGCCCAGACCACTTCCTGAGTTCGGCCGATGGCGAACGCCGGAACGAGCAGGACGCCCTGCTCGGCGGCGACGTCCTTGACGGCCTGCGCGAGCTGCTCGAGCGAATCCTCCTCGGGCTCGTGAGTGCGGTTGCCGTAGGTGGACTCGACGAGGACGTAGTCGGCCTCGCGGATGACCGTCGGGTCGCGCAGGATCGGCGCGTCGGTCCGACCCAGATCTCCGGAGAAGATGAGGGTGCGGGCCGGGACATCTTTCTGCGCAGCCACGCGCAGCTCCACGATCGAGGAGCCTAGGATGTGGCCGGCATCGTGGAAGACGGCGGTGATTCCGGGCGCGACCTCGGTCTGGGTTTCGTACTCGACGGGCCGGAAGTGCGTCAGGGCGCTCTGTGCCTGCGGCTGGTCGTACAGCGGCGCCTCGAGAACGAGGTTCGGCTGGGCGGGATGTCCGGCCATGGCCGCCGCGTGGTTCGGATCTCCGAAGGGCGGGAAGCCCATCCGAGTGCCGAGGCCCTGCTCGTCGCGAAGCGTCAGCCCGTCCACGCCCGAAGGGAGCACGCCACCGCCGGGCGTGGGGTCGCCGGGCTGGAGGCTGGTGGCCGGGCCGCCGTCATCTTCGAGCTTGGCGATCTGCTCCTGCCGCTCGATGTCCTGTTCTTCTCGCTGGTCTTCGCGGGCCGCCTGGTCGGGATGCTTCAACGCCCAGTGACGGTGCCGCTTTGCGAACTCCTCCTGTAGCTTGCCCGAATCGAGCAGAACGAGGCTGGCCAGCTCGATCGTGCCCTTCGTGGCGTAGATGGGGCCTCCGTAGCCCTCTGCCACGATGTGCGGGATGAGGCCGCAGTGGTCCAGATGGGCATGCGTGAGCACGATCGCGTCCAGCTTGGTCGGGTCGTATGCGAGCGGCACTCGGTTGCGCACTATCTCGTGAGGCCCGCCCTGGAACATGCCGCAGTCGATCAGGACGCGGGCTCGCTCCGTGACGAGCAGGAACTGGGAACCGGTGACGGTATTGGCAGCGCCAAGGAAGTGGATTTCCATACGCGCATACTGCCACCAGGACGCTAACTCGGCCGAGCGTTTCGTACCGCTCTTGCGTCTGTAGAGTGTGATCAGCGATAGAGCGTTCTCGATCGGGGAGACCGTGGCCTTGGGGGACTCGGAAGTCGGCAACGAGCGGGCGCTGCAGCTGCTGTACCAACGTCGCTCGCAGGAGATGTTCGGTTTCGCCAGGCGTCTCGGGCTGGCCGACGAAGATGCTTCCGATGCGGTCCAGGAGACGATGCTGCGCCTGTGGCGCGAGCTGGACGCGGGCACTGACGTCGCGGACCCCGACGCATGGGCGTTTCGGGTTCTCTACCGTCTGGCGATCGACGACCACCGGCTGCGCGGCAGGTTGCGCGGACTCGCCGAGAGGCTCCGCGCGCCGAGATCGGCGGACGATCCCGGCCGGCTCGATGTGGATCCGGCGCGAAGGATCGAGGTCGACGAGGTCTGGCAGGCGGTCGACAGGCTGCCGGAGCGCCAGCGTGCCGTCCTGTATCTCCGCTTCCGGGCCGATCTGCCGTACGAACGCATCGGTCTCGCACTCTCGATCAGCGCGAGCGCCGCGCGTGGCCACGCGTCGACGGGTCTGGCCAGCCTGCGCCGGCGTCTCACCCAGGAGGATCGGTCATGAACCTCGACGATCAGATCGAGTCCGCGCTCCGGCGACGGCCTGCCGACGAACGAACCTACGGCGAATCCCTGACGACTCTTGGCGATGCAACCGGCGCCGTCCAGCCGGTTCGGGGGAGGACCGGGGCCCGGTTTCGACTGGCCGGGGGGCCCGGTTTGGCCGGGCTCGGCGTTGTGGTGGCCCTCGTCGTTGGGCTCGTGGCGATCTGGCCGCGGCTTCAGGCTACGTCGCCGCTCGTTGGTTCCGCGCCGCTGCAGATCCAATGCCGTGCCTGGGACGCCGCCGGCTTCTCGCCGGACCTGCTGAACGGCGTGGGGAATGCCGAGAGTGGCACTTCGACGGCTGCGAACGTGCTGCGTCAGTTCATCGCTTCGCCGGACTATGGCCAGGGCTTCCCGGCGAAGGGCTGGTACGCGGTCGAGCAGACCCAGGATCGTGTCCTCTTCGTAGCGAAGGGCCAGGGCGACGAT
>Ga0209638_1001363_pt1 | contig 15733 bp, 15 predicted proteins | sample BarGraNGADG00211_FD_184490 | JGI IMG/M metagenome (GOLD analysis project Ga0209638, IMG submission 184490) | Arctic peat soil microbial communities from Barrow, Alaska - Barrow Graham LP Ref core NGADG0002-211 (SPAdes) (version 2) | ecosystem: Environmental > Terrestrial > Soil > Wetlands > Peat... | reverse complement strand
TTCGCGAACACGACGCGTTCGTGCACGATGAGCTGCTGATCGACGGCGAGCCGCTCGACCCTGCTCCTGGCGCAGTGCTCATGCTGCACAAACCGGTGGGCTACGTGTGCTCAACGAAGGACACGAGTCGCGTGATCTACGAGCTGCTCCCACCCCGGTTTCCCCGTCGCACGCCTGCAATGGCGCCGATCGGCCGCCTCGATCGCGACACCTCGGGGCTGCTCCTGATCACTGATGACGGACAAATCAATCATCGGCTCTCTTCGCCGCGCACACATCTGCCGAAGATCTACGAGGCTCGTCTGGCGAGCGATCTGCGTGGCGATGAAGCGGAGATCTTCGCGAGTGGCACGTTGATGCTGGCGAGCGAAACCACACCGCTTCAGCCGGCGACGCTCGAAGTGGTCGTCGCGCGCTCCGTTCGCGTCACGCTCATGGAAGGTCGGTACCACCAGGTACGCCGCATGTTCGCGGCGGTTGGCAATCACGTCGAGTCACTGCACCGGAGCGCGATTGGCGGGCTGGAGCTTGGGAGTCTGGAGCCTGGCAACTGGCGCGTGCTCGCGGCTTTGGATCTGAGTCGTTTGTTGGTCGACTGACCAAGCGCAACGGCAGGGGCAGGTCGCCTTCCCGCTATCCGCCTCGGCTAGTCGATCCCTCGCGTCGCCGTTAACACCTTGAAGCGCGGCCCATCGTGCAGGGTGGCGACATTCCCGAAGCGATGCTTGATCGTCCGCTCGTACGGAAGCGTCCGATTCGCCACCAGGAAGAGGCGACCGCCGTGAACGAGCACCTCCCACGCGTCGCTGATGAACTGCATCGGAACATTGAGATCCGTTGTCTTGCCGACATGAAATGGCGGATTCGTCACGACCACATCAAATCGTTCGTCGAGCACGGCGGTCGCGACGTCGCTCGTGAGCGCACGGTAGTTGACGACGCCATTGGCGTCCGCCGAACGCGTGGCCGAGCGAACCGCTTCGACGTCCGCATCCACCATGGTCAGCGGGCCACCACCGGATAGTGAAGCGGCAACGATCCCGAGCGCGCCGCAGCCGCAGCCGAGGTCGAGCACGGAGTCCCCAGCCTGAACCTGCATCACGTCAGCGAGAATCGTCGTTGCCTCATCGATGTGATCCCACGAGAAGACTCCGGGCCTCGAATACATCGTGTACTGCCTCCCACGCAGCGTCGCGTCGAGCTCGTTGAATGCATTGCTCTCCAGAAACAGACTGTCGAGCCCCTCGGCGCTTACGGGAGTCGTCGTGCGCTTGACCGCACTGATGACGCGATGACTGCTGTCGCGCGCCAGTACGCGTGCATTGCCGAACAGCTTCTCGATCGTGCCAGCCGCTGTCTTGATTCCCTCGTTCGTCGCGCCGGCGATGTAGCAACGTCCGCCGACTTTCAGAATCTTGAACGCGTCGACGAGAAGTTGGAGGAGAGCAAGCCGTTCCTGCGGAATACGTATCGCGACGGAGTCGGCCTGAAGATCCTTCGGTAACGCGTAGGCGCCGTGACCGAGAAACACTTCGCCGTCAGTGACGCCGTTCGCCGCGAGCGTGCGTCTCGCTGCTTCGACCGACACGATGTTCCTGTCCGTGAGCAGCACTCGCCCCGCACGACCGGCAGAGGCGACAGCGCCGACGAGCCCGTTGCCGCAGTTCAGGTGAACGACGGTATCGCCTTCCTTGACCCCGACGTGCTCCGCCAGCAGCAGCGTCGCGGGATCGAGCCGGCCGTGAGCGAAGGCTCCAGCTTTCGTCGCAATCTCATACGATTGCCCCGCCACCTTGACCGAATAGGTCCTCCACTCGCGGTACGCGGTCTCGTTCACGAAAGCGCTTGCACTTCGTCGTTCGTCAGCATGCGCCAGGCGCCCTTCGGCAACGCGCCCAGCACCAGTGGACCAATCGCCACACGCACGAGTCGAAGCACCTCGATGCCAAGCTCCGCGAACATGCGCCGGATATGACGGTTCTTGCCTTCGTCCAGGACAACCTCGAACCAGGCGCTGCTGCGCGATCCGGTGCGCAGCAGCGATATGCGCTTCACCTTCAGCTGCTCGCCGGTGTCTCGCTCGACGACACCAGCTTCCACACGCGCGACGGTCGCCTCGTCCAGCATGCCTCGCACCTGCACGTGATACACCTTGTCGACGTGTGAACTCGGCTCGAGCAGGCTCGCCGACCAGCGCGAATCGTTCGTGAGCAGCAACAGGCCTTCGCTCGCTTTGTCCAGCCGCCCGACTGGAGCGACGAATGGCAGCGGCGCGCCCTTCAGGCACTCGTAGATGGTCGCCCTGCCCTGCGGATCGTCGCGCGTCGTCACGAGCCCGCGCGGCTTGTTCAGCGCCAGGTACACCCGCTCGGCGCGAACGATCGGCGCGCCGTCGATCTCGATGAGATCTCGCTCCGGGGTGATTCGCAGCGCGGTGTCGCGAACGACACGACCATTGATGCGAACGCGTCCGGCCTCGACGAGACGTACTCCTTCCGCTCTGGAGCACACGCCGAGCTTCGAGAGTCCTCGCGGAATGCTGACGGTTCCTTCAGGTGCTAGCACTATTTCGGTTGCGGTCCACTAGCATCACCCTAACTCCGCCGCAATTTCGGCGAGCAAATCGCGCAGGCGCTGACCACCGGCGTCCGTATCACGCAAAACACTCAACTGCGTCCACATCCCGCGCATCAGGTTGAACAGTCGCGCCCGTCGCTGCGACAATACCTCGCACCGATCTCGCATCTGACGCACCAACTCGAGCTGCCGCTGCACGAGCGCGGTGAGCTCGTGCTGCTCGGCATTGGCCCTCGACGACTCGCCTCCGATTGTCGCGAGCTGGGCCATCAGCCGATCGAGCTCACTCGCGCTCGCCATCGGCGCGAGCGACCCAATCTCGGACTCGCACGCTCCGATGGCGCCGAGCAATCGCCGCACGGTCAACAAGGCTTCAAGACCGAGTTCGCGCGACGAGCTGGGCAGCGTCGGAACCAGCTCCTCGATCGCACGACGATGATCCGCTGCCGAGTCCCGGTCTGGCGATCGCACGCCAGACACCGGAGCCAGCAGCCTCGCGATATGCGGCTCGCTCCACCCTGGCGACGGTGTCGTCGCCCCGAACAGAACGCGCATCGACTCGCCCCACGTCAGCGCGTGTCGCATCCCCCACATGAGCGCACCAAGCACTGCGGCCGCTGAGCCGAGCACAATTGCCGTCTCCATCGCGACAAACCAAACTGGCTCCCCGCTGCCCGACGCTTGCGCCAACTCCGCGGCAAAGCGCTGGCGCATGAGAATCATGAAGGGAAGCGCCACAAAGAAGACGCTCAACACTGCTCGCACAGCCCGCGCCGGCCAGGGAAGTCGCCGCCATAGATCCGTCGGACGTCGAAACGCTCTCGGCCACCACATCCCCCACCATTCCGGCGGCCAGAAAGCGACGCGCGCGAGCTCGAGCGGCCCGAGCCCATGCCGTCCGACATTCCGTATATGAAGCGCAAAGCCGACCGGAACGAGCAGAGCAATCAGCAACAGAAGCGCGCGGTCGCCGGCCGAGCTGAACTTCCGCACGGCGAGCAACGTCCACGCGAGCGCCCATAACAGCGCATACGGACCGAAGGTCGGCAGATCGCGCAACGATTCGGGCAGTTGCACCGCTGCGTCCGCATTGGCGCGAGCAATGGCGTCCTTGAAGCTTCGCGCATCGGGCCACCTATCATCCCGCGCGCGCGCCATGCTTCGCATCACGACTGCAGCGAGCTCCTTCGTCACGGAAGGCGCGACGCTCAACAATGGTGTCGGATCGTGCGCTATGCGCCACTGCACAAGATCGACGGCTCGCACGCCCGCGAATGGCTCGCGACCAGCCAGCATCGTGTAGCCCACGGCGCCGAGCGAGTAGATGTCGCTCCGTTCATCGACGTCCGGTGAGCCGAGTGCCTGCTCCGGCGACATGTAGCTGGGCGTGCCGACAACGACGCCCGTCGCGGTCAGACTATCGCTCCCACCCTGAATCTTGGAAACGCCGAAGTCGGCGAGAATCGCGCGTCCCGACTCTTCGTCGAGCAGGATGTTGGAGGGCTTGATGTCGCGATGAATGATACCGTTCCGGTGCGCGCACTCGAGTGCGTCGGCTAGCTCCGCGAGAATTCGATGAGCCTCTCCGCTCGGCAGGCGCCCCTCGGCGCGAAGACGCTCGCCGAGCGTCACGCCGCGCACGTAGCCCATCACGAAGTACCAGAGTCCCGCGACTTCGCCAAAGGTGTGAAGCGGCAGGATTCCCGGATGAGAGAGCTGAGCCGCGATGCGTGCCTCGCGCCTGAATCGCTCGCGCGCTTCGTGCGCGTCGGCGAGGTCGGGACGCAGCACCTTGATGGCGACGAATCGTTCGAGCGCGCGCTCGCGCGCGAGATACACCGCTCCCATCCCGCCGCGCCCAAGCTGGCGCACAATCTCATACTGCTGACCGAGCGCCGCTTCGAGTATCGCCTGCTCGGCAATCGTCGCGATGGCGACGCGAGCGTCGGGTAAGCTTCCGGTGTCCTCCGCGGCGGCGAGCAGCGACTCGACTTCTGCGCGAAGCTCCGCGTCACCGGCACACGTCTGCGCAACGTATGCATCCTGCTCATCGCGCGGCATTTCGAGCGCCTCGGCGACAATGCCCTTGATCTGCTTCCACCGCTCCGGCGTCATGACGCCGAGAGCTCTCGGCGAAGCCACGCGCGCGCCACGGCCCACTCGCGCTTCACCGTGGCGGGAGACACACCGAGCGCGTCCGCGGTCTCGTCGATGTTCAAGCCGCCAAAATAGCGAAGCTCGACGAGCCGAGCCTGGTCTGGATCGAGCGCGCCGAGCCGATCGAGCGCCTCATGGAGCGCGAGGACGTCCACACTGTTGTCAGGATCTCCCGCGGCTGGTTGGTTGGCATCGTTGAGTGTGATCTGCTGCATGCCGCCCCCGCGCTTTGCGGCGTGCTGACCGCGAGCGTGATCCACGAGAATGCGGCGCATCGTCTGCGCGGCGACACCGAAGAATTGTGCGCGGTTGCGCCACTCGATGCGACGTTGATCGACGAGACGAAGATATGCCTCGTGGACGAGTGCGGTCGCTTGCAACGTGTGCTCGACACCCTCTCGGCGCATCGCTCGCGCGGCCTGCCGGTGCAGCTCGGCGTAGATCGCTGGCAGGAGCTGCTCGCCAGCGGATTCGTCGCCGTTACCCCACGCAAGCAGCAATGGCGTGACGTCGGGGGGTGGCGCGTCGGACTCGGGGAGGTTGGACGATGGCGACATGATAGCTACATGAATGTCGCGAGTGGCAGCCGTTCGCCAGTCAGCGGCATGTCATGGACGCCTTGTGCGGCGACCTATAGTGAGCATTCTTCACGACACTATGACACGAATACTTCGCAACCTCGCGCTCCTTGCCTCGCTCGCCGCGCCAGCCCTCGCGCAGCAAGCCGCCGACACTCCTCCACCAATAGCGCGCGAGTTTCGCGGCGCCTGGGTCGCGAGCGTCGCCAACATCGACTGGCCCTCGAAGCCAGGACTCACCGCCTGGCAACAGAAGGCTGAGCTCATCGCGATTCTCGATCGCGCCGTGGAGCTCAACCTCAATGCGATCCTGCTCCAGGTTCGTCCCGCCGCCGACGCGCTCTACGACTCACCGTACGAGCCGTGGTCCGCGTACCTCACCGGCGTCGAAGGCAGAGCACCGGAGCCATACTACGATCCGCTCCGCTTCGCTGTAGCCGAGGCACATGCGCGCGGGCTCGAGCTGCATGCGTGGTTCAACCCGTATCGCGCCAAGCACCCCAGCGCAAAGAGCCCGCACGCGCGCACGCATATCAGCATCACGCATCCAGAGTTCGTGCGCACCTATGGCAAGTACGAGTGGATGGATCCAGGCGATCCCGCGGTAATTCGGCAAACGCTGCGCGTAATGCTCGACGTCGTGAAGCGTTACGACGTGGATGGCATTCACATCGACGACTACTTCTATCCGTACCCCGAGATCGGAAAGGACAGCGTCGCAATTCCCTTCCCCGATTCCTCGAGCTACGCCGCGTATACCAAGAAGGGTGGCCGTCTTGCGCGTGACGACTGGCGCAGGCACAGCGTAGACACGCTGATCCAGCAGATATACCAACGCACGAAGGCGATCAAACCGTGGGTGAAGGTGGGCATCAGCCCGTTCGGCATCTGGCGACCGGGATATCCCGAGCAGATCAAAGGCTTCGATTCCTACGAGAAGCTCTACGGCGACTCACGGAAGTGGCTGCGCGAGGGGTGGATCGATTACTTCACCCCGCAACTCTACTGGCCCATCGCGCAGACGGCGCAGAGCTATCCCACGCTGCTTGCCTGGTGGCTTGGAGAGAACGTGCACGGGCGCCACATCTGGCCTGGGCACAACACGAGCCGCGCCGCGGCGGGCGCCGGCTTGTGGGGCCCGGATGAGCTCAACGCACAGATCCGCGCGACGCGCGCGTCCGGCGCAACGGGCGACATCCACTTCAGCATGCGGACGCTCATGCCAGTCGCTGCCGTACGACGCGACTCGGTGCTCGTCGGCGTCGCGACTCAACCACCACGCCAGTTGGCGGCCGCGCTGCTCACCGAGCATCTTCGCTCCGAATTGTATTCGGCGCCGGCGCTGATCCCTGCATCACCGTGGCTCGGGAAGCGCGCGCCGCCACGTCCCGCCGCAACGGTGACGACGAACGACGCTGGTGAACGCGTGGTGCAGCTTCCGCCGGCCGCCGGAAGCAAGGTGGCATGGTGGACAGTTCGCGCGCGTAGCGGTAACGACGCGTGGCGCACCTGGATCCTTCCCGCGGCGCAAACGCGGCTCGTGGTCGCAGGTGCGTCGGACACGCTTCCTCTTCGCGTCGTGGTGACCGCGGTAGACAGGCTCGGCACGGAGAGCGCGCCCCGGGTGATCGGAAAGATGTGAGGTCAGCCGATATCGCACTCACTGTGCGCAACCCACGACGCGGTTGACCGGATGGGGGGTCCCCGGGTAGCTTCCCATCCATGCTGACTGCCCGCCCACACCACCACGTGCATCACCACCATGGCCTGACGGGTCGGGGCGACGCACGCGTGCACGGGTAAGCGACAAGCTTTCTCCCCGGCACACCTGCCGGTCTTCCCTCGGCCCGTCCCTTCCGGACGGGCTTTTTTGTTGTTCTTCGCCGGAGCCATTTCGGAACGGACGGCGTTTGGTGGGGCAACGTTGGTGATCGAAGCATCATGCCGCCAAGAGGAGTAGCGGCAGCATCAGAGAGCTGAAAGCGTACAGCCGTCGGCTCAGCCGTGGATCTAGCCGTTAGCTCCGAACTGACAGCTCGCAGTGTTCAGTTGCCGCCGTTACGAACCACCCAGTCGAGATATCATTCACCGCAGTTTCGGTTCCTTTTTCTTCACACGTCATGCTTCGCATTGCCCTACCCAACAAAGGCCGCCTGTCCCAGGAAGCCCGTGAGCTGTTCACGGACGCCGGGCTCGAAATTCGAGCCGCCGGACCCCGGGCTCTCACCGCCTCACTCGGCGGCGAATTCCAGGCCCTCTTCGTCCGGGCGCAGGACATCCCCGAGTTCGTCGCCGACGGCGCGGCCGACGCGGGGGTGACCGGCTTCGATCTCATCCAGGAATCCGGTCGCGCGCTCGACGAGCTGGCCGACCTGGAGTTCGGGCGATGCCGTCTCGCCGTCGCCGCCAAGGAGGACAGCGGCGTCGTCTCGCTCGAGGACATCCGGGACGGGATGCGCGTCGCGACAGTATTTCCCCGCATCACTAGGCAATTCTTTGCCGAGCGTGGCGCCGAGGTGGAGGTCGTGCCCGTGTCCGGTGCGGCGGAGATCGCGCCGCACATCGGCATCGCCGACGTGATCGTGGATCTGGTGTCCACAGGGTCCACTCTTCGCGTGAACGGATTGCGCGAGATCGCCACCGTGCTCGAGTCCACCTGCCGCCTCATCTCGACGCCGGCGGTTCGCGCCGACGCCGCGCGGGCTCAGGCACTCGACGAACTAGTTGCGGCACTGGGCAGCGTGCTCGCCGCGCGTGGCAAGCGCTATGTGATGGCCAACGTGCCGCGCTCGCGGCTCGAGGAGGTGAAGCGCGTGGTGCCGGGCCTCAATGGGCCCACCGTGATCGACATCATGAACGGCGGCGAGCACGTTGCCGTCCACTCCGTCGTCAACGCGGCCACGATCTACCGCACCATTGCCGATCTCAAAGCGCTCGGCGCCGTAGGAATTCTCGTCACCCGCATCGAGAGGCTGATGCCGTGAGCGACCGCGCATTGTCCCGGCAGGTGCATTGGACGGGCGCGTGCGCGGACCTCTCCGCGAGCGACCGGCGTGCCCTGTTGAACCGAACATCGTCGTCGAGCAACGACGGAATTCGCGTCCGCACGGCAGCCATCGTCGCACAGGTTCGCCGCGGCGGCGACGACGCACTCCGAGCGCTCGCAGCGGAGCTCGACGGCGTCAGGCTCGAAGCGCTCGAGGTGCCGATGTCGCGCTGCACGGCGGCGCTCGACGCGCTCGATCCGGCGCTGCGTCGTGCAATGGAGCGTTCGGCGAACAACATTCGCCGAGTGCATCAGGCATTTCTTCCGGTCACGCAGGAGATCGAGAGCGAGCCCGGCATCGTCGTGGGCCGGCGACCGGATCCATTTTGCCGAGTCGGCGTGTACGCGCCCGGTGGACGAGCGGCCTATCCGAGCAGCGTCCTGATGGGCGTCATTCCGGCGCGCGTCGCCGGGGTTGGCGAGATCATCGTGTGCTCGCCGCCGAGCCGAGTGACCGGGCTTCCCTCTGAGGTGGTTCTCGCCGCCGCAGCACTCGCGGGCGCCGACCGTGTGTTCGCCCTCGGCGGTGCGGGTGCAATCGCCGCGCTCGCATACGGCACCGCGAGCGTACCGCACGTGGATCGCATCGTCGGGCCGGGCAATGCGTACGTCGCCGAGGCAAAGATCCAGGTCGCGAGCGCGGTGGCAATCGATTCGCCAGCCGGTCCAAGTGAGCTGCTCGTACTCGCTGACGACTCCGCGGATCCGCGGCTCATCGCGCGCGAAATGCTGGCGCAGGCGGAGCACGATCCGCTCGCTGCGGTCGTTGCCATCGTGACGAATGAGGCGATCGCGAATGCCGTTCTTCGTGCGCTCGGCGAATTGATGCCCTCTCAGCCGCGCGCCGACATCGTCGCGGCATCGCTCGCAGGGCAGGGTGCCGTCCTCTGGTCCGATTCCCTCGACAGCGCCATCGACTTCGCCAATCAGTACGCCGCCGAGCATCTGCTGCTCGTCGTCGCTTCGCCGGACGCGGTACTCGCTCGGCTTCGCAATGCGGGGACGATATTCGTCGGATCGTTTGCGTCCGTCGCATTCGGCGATTACATGACCGGTGCCAATCACGTGCTGCCAACTGGTGGGTTGGCACGTTCGTATTCCGGGCTGTCCACTCTCGACTTCGTGCGCTGGACGACTTATCAACGCGTAACTCGCAATGCGGCAGCTCGGCTGGCGGAAGACGTCGGCGTGTTCGCCGACGCCGAGGGCCTTGGCGGTCACGCACTGGCGGCTCATGCCTGGCGTGAGGGCGCAGCGGTATGACGACATCGCGTGAATTGCTGCAGCTAGCGCGGGATGAAGTGAGCGCGCTGCCGCTGTTGAGCTCGGAGCTCCCGAACTGCGACGTGGACCTCAGCGATAACACGAATCTCTGGGGCGCGCCTCCGGCCGCATTGCGCGCACTGCGCGACGCGCCGCCGGAGGCACTGTCGCGATATCCATCGGTCTATTCCGAGCCACTCCGCGCCGCGATGCTGCGGTACGTCTCGCTGGACAGCGTGGCGGGAATTGGTGTCGTCACAGGCTGCGGCTCGGACGATGTGCTCGACTCCTCGATGCGCGCGTTTGGTGCGACGGGTGATCGGATCGCCTTTTCGTCGCCCACCTTTTCGATGATTCCCCTTCTCGCTCGGCTCAATGGCCTCGAGCCCGTGGCCATTCCGCTCACGAACTCGTACGACGTCGACGCCGAGCGGTTGGTGGATGCCCAGGCGAAGATCACCTACCTGTGCGCGCCGAACAATCCTACCGGCACACCCATCTCGCGGGCCGCGGTGGAGTATGTCGTCGCCAATGCGCGCGGGATCGTGCTGCTCGACGAAGCGTATGCGGAGTTTGCGCCGGAAGTGTTCACCGATCTTGTCGCACAGAACGAGCGACTGATCGCTGCACGCACTTTTTCCAAGGCCTTCGGTCTCGCCGGGCTGCGCGTGGGCTACGGCGTCGGCGCGAGCGACCTCACGCGTCTCGTCGAGCGAGCGCGCGGCCCATATAAGGTAGGCGGTCTTGCGGAGCGGGCCGTGCTTGCCGCCCTCGAGCCAACGCCAAACGGATTGGAGTGGGTCCGCGTACACGCGGCGCTCGCGATCGCGAACCGCGATCGTCTCGTCGTCGCGCTGCGGCAGCTCGGGCTCAGCGCACTGCCCTCCGCGGCGAACTTCGTGCTCGTTCCGGCCGCGCGTGCCAGCGAGCTTGTTCAGCTCATGCGCGCGCGCGGCGTCTTCGTCAAATCGTTTGCCGGCCTTCCGCTGGAGATCGCCGCCTTCGCCGAGCAGGGCGGCAGCGCCCTTCGCATCGGAGTGGGGCCGTGGGAGATGATGCAGACGCTGCTCGACGTATTGGGCGAGGTCCTGGCGTGAGAGTCACCATCTTCGACTACGGGGCAGGCAACCTCCACTCGCTCGCGAAGGCACTCGAGAGCGATGGCGCGATTGTCGCGGTCGAGTCCGACGTGCTGCTGTCCCTCGACACGGATGTACTCGTGCTGCCCGGTGTGGGCGCATTCGGCGCTGCGGTCGAGCGCCTCGCGCCGGGACGCGACGCGATGCGCGATGCCATACTTGGCGGCCTCCCGACGATCGGCATCTGCCTCGGCATGCAGCTTCTCTTCGACTCCAGCGACGAGGGCGGCGGCGCCGGGCTTGGCATCATCCCAGGGCGTGTCACCCGTCTCGAGGCGAAGCGTGTGCCACAGATCGGGTGGAATACGGTGATACCGAGCGACGATGACCCACTCTTCGCGGCAGCCCCTCTGCCCATTGCCTACTACGCGAACAGTTTCGTCTGTCGCCCCACGGACGAGCGCGCCGTGATCGCGTGGACGACGCACGAGGGCGATCGTTTTCCCGCCGCCGTTCGTGCCGGACGGACCGTGGGCGTTCAATTTCATCCCGAGAAGAGCTCCGCTAATGGCGTGCGTTTTCTGCACGCCTTTCTTCAGGACGCTCAGCGCACCGGAGCCGCCAAGTGATTGCCATTCCAGCCGTGGATCTTCGGGACGGGGCCTGCGTGCAGCTCGTCGGAGGGTCGTTCGCGGAGGAGAAGGTTCGTCTCGAGAACCCGGTAGACGTCGCGCGGTCGTGGGAGCACTACGGCTTTCGTCGGCTCCACGTCGTCGATCTCGACGCGGCAACGGGGCGCGGATCGAACATCGCGATCGTGCGCTCGCTGCTCTTCGATGGCGGCATTCCCATCCAGGTGGGAGGGGGCGTGCGCTCGGACGAGTTGGTGGAGGAGCTGCTCGAGGCCGGCGCGGCGAGCGTCATCCTCGGGACGCGCGCCATCGAAGAGCCCGAATGGCTCGCCGAGATTGCATTCCGATACCCCGGACAAATCATCGTTGCCTGCGACGTGCGCGAGCGGCGTGTCACCACGCGTGGCTGGGCTCACACCCTTCCGGTGGACATCCTCGACGTGGTGCACGAGCTCAACCCTCTACCGCTCGCCGGCCTGCTCGTCACGGCGGTGCATCTCGAGGGCCAGATGCAGGGAACCGATTTGCCGTTGATGGAGGATGTGGCTGAGTCGTCGCACTTTCCCGTGTATGCCTCGGGTGGTGTGACGACGATGCAGGATTTACGTGCGCTCGAGCACCGCGGTCTGGCTGGCGTCGTGATTGGCATGGCGCTGTACACCGGCGCGCTGGACCCCGTAGTCGTAGCCGGAGAATTTGGCGAATAATGTCGTCCTGAGCGCAGCGAAGGACCTGCACCTAATAAGAGAGCATGAAATGACCGTCGTAACGCGCGAAACGAAAGAATCCACCATCCGCTGCGAACTAACACTCGGAACGGGCCAAGCCAACGTCTCCACCGGCACCCCCTTTCTCGATCACATGCTGGTCGCCTTCGCGCGCTACAGCGGACTGGATCTCTCCCTTCAGGCCACAGCCGACCTCCCGCATCACCTGATCGAGGACGTCGCCATCTGCGTCGGCGCCGCCGTCTTCGCCCTCCTCCCCGCAACGGCAGCTCGCTACGGCGACCGCACCGTCCCTATGGACGACGCCCTGGTCCACTGCGCCCTCGACCTCGGCGGCCGCCCCTACTATCGCGGTCCCCTGCCGAGCGGCCTGTACGACCACTGGATGCGCTCCTTCGCCGACAACGCGAAAGCCACCCTGCACCTTCGCATCCTTCGCGGCACCGACCGTCACCACATCGTCGAAGCCGCGTTCAAGGCCCTCGGCCTAGCCGTGCGCGAGGCATTCGTCGACACCGGCGCCGTATTCAGCACCAAGGGCAGCGCGGTGCTGCGCATCGAGGATCCGGCGTAGATGCTGACGAAGCGCGTCATCGTATGCCTCGACGTGAAGGGCGGACGAGTCGTGAAGGGCACGAAGTTCGTGAACCTGCGCGACGTCGGCGACCCCGTGGAACTCGCGACGCGATACGAGCGCGAGGGCGCTGACGAGATCGTCTTTCTCGACATCTCGGCGACCGCCGAGGACCGCGGAACCTTGCTCGACGTCGCACAGCGCACGGCGGAGCGGCTCTTCATCCCACTCACCATCGGCGGCGGCATACGCTCGGCAAACGACGTTGGCCTCGCATTGCGTGCCGGTGCCGACAAGGTGAGCATCAACTCGGCGGCAGTCCGCCGGCCCGAGGTGCTCACCGAAGCCGCCGAGCGGTTCGGCGCCCAGTGCGTCGTCGCAAGCATCGACGCGAAGCGCGACGGCGTGGCATGGCGAGTGTACGTGAAGGGCGGGCACGAGCGCACAGAGCTCGATGCCGTTGCGTGGGCGACCGAATGCGTGCGCCGAGGGGCGGGCGAGGTGCTGCTCACCAGCATCGATCGCGATGGCGCGCGCACCGGATACGACATCGAACTCACACGAGCCGTCGTGGCGGCGGTGGACGTCCCCGTTGTCGCATCGGGCGGTGCAGGCAACGCGCAGCATGTCTGCGACGTGTTCGAGCACGGCTATGCCGACGCAGCCCTTCTCGCTGGCATTCTGCACGACGGGCTCACGACCGTTCACGCCGTGAAACACGCGATGCGCGACGCGCGTCTGCCCGTGCGCGCCGCATGAGCGCCGGCGAGACGTCGGTACTCGACGCGCGCATCGCACCGGCGGCTGAACTGGCGCGTCTCACCGGCGACATCGCGCTCCGGCACTACCGTTCGCACCTCGATGTGGAAACGAAGGCCGACGGTTCGCCCGTCACCGTCGCCGATCGCGCCGCCGAAACGGCAGCGCGTGATTGGGTCCATCGCTACTTCCCTGACGACGGCCTGCTCGGCGAGGAGTTCGGCGAAGAGCGCCCCGAGGCGCGCCGGCGATGGATCATTGATCCCATCGACGGCACCAAGTCGTTCGTGCGTGGCACCCCCCTCTGGGGCTCGCTCGTCGCGCTCTGCGAAGGAGAGCGAGTGCTTGCCGGCGCGGCGTATTTCCCGGCCATCGGCGAGCTGATCGCCGCGGCGCCCGGAGCCGGGTGCTGGTGGAATGGGTCACGGTGCTCCGTGTCATCGGTCGCTGTGCTCGGCAACGCCACCGTGTTGACGACAGATGATCGCTTTCGCGAACGTCCCGCGTTGCGCGCCGGATGGGAGCGCGTCGCCAACGCTGCCGCACTGAGCCGAACGTGGGGCGACTGCTTCGGCTATCTCCTCGTCGCGACCGGTCGTGCGGAGGCAATGCTGGATCCAGTCATGTCTCCATGGGACGCCGCCGCGCTGCAACCGATCATCGATGAGGCGGGTGGCCGCTTCACCGATTGGTCCGGGCGCGCCACGGCGTTCGGAGGCAGTTCCGTCGCAACCAACCTCTTGCTCGCGGATTCTATTCGCGCGCTGCTTCCTGATCCCGGAACGGCCTGACATGCTCGATCTGAATCAGCTCGACTTCACGAAGGGCGGCGGGCTCGTCACCGTCGTTGCACAGGATTCACAGACGGGTGTGCTCCTCATGGTGGCACATGCCGACCGCGAGGCGTTGGAGCGGACGATGGCGACCGGTGAGATGCACTATCGCAGCCGCACTCGTGGGCTCTGGCACAAGGGCGCCACGAGCGGCAACGTGCAGCGGGTCGTTTCGCTGAGTGCCGACTGTGACGGCGATGCGGTGCTGGCGCGCGTCATCTCCGCGGGGCCTGCTTGTCACACTGGTGCGCGGTCGTGCTTTGGTGATGATGCGCTGCGTCCGGATGCGCTTGCGATGGTGGACGCGATCATTGCTGAGCGTGCGGCGTCTGGTGACGCATCGACGAGCTACACGCGGCGGTTGCTCGACGATCGCAATCTTCGGCTGAAGAAGCTCGGAGAGGAAGCCGCGGAGCTCGTGACTGCTTGCGCGGACGGGGATGCGGAGCGGGCGCGTGAGGAGACGGCCGATCTCGTGTATCACGCGCTCGTCGCACTACGCGCGGTTGGCGGAACGTTGGCTGATGTACAGGCAGTGCTCGCCACTCGCCACGCTTCGTTGTCGTCCTGAGCATCACGAAGGACCTGCCCTTTATGGACGCACGACGTCAGCAACTTCATGTTCATTAGCAGTTGCTTGGTGGGCTAGTTGGTGCCGTTAAAGCCGGCACTCGAGATTCTAGCAAGCGCGTGCTTTCACTCGCCAGCCGACGCTCGCATCGCCATGTTCTGCTGGGCTACAGTGCCTCGTTGAGTAGTTAGCGCAACTGGACTTATGGGAATACCATGCTTTTGCGTGAGGAATCCCTCACCTCGTGGAGAGTCGTGGCCAAGTCAATAACTGTACAAGTCAGCCATCCAGAGATTCTACCTGGAAAGATTCGAGGCTTTCGCCACATGTGGGCGTTCTACGTGAACGGCTACAAGCCCGACACTCACTGTCAGTCTTGTTTCAGAGGTAGACGGATCGGAGAATTCTCGACCAACACAGCCTCCAGCGCGAGGGATACGGTGTTCGACCGGATGGATCGGTATCCGTACGTCTACGTGTGCGGAGTTGGCAGTGGGCCCAAGACTGAACTCTGGTCTCGGAATCTGCATCTCCCGCTGAAATTCAAGGAAGGTGGCATCGTCGAAGTGGTTACGTACAATGGATATGTCTTCCATGCTGACAACGCGGAAGCGGTGCCCATTCCAGCGCTTGAGGACGGCTGGATGGGTCTTGATCGCGAGCACACGCGCTGCAAGAACTTCCAGTTCGCTGTCGCATACTTTGGTTCATCAGCGAATTGTGCTGTCGAAGTTGGCGCGCGCGCTGACGAGTCATGAAGCTCGAAGATCTCCAACCAGACGCCACCGTACGCGGTATCCTTCCGGACGCCGCGGTCACAGTCGTCAGCGTGCAGTGGCACGGATCGGACGCCCTGACCCTCGTGTATCGCGGTCCGAGCGGACGGATCGCGGACGAGATCCTCTATGAACCAGCCGTCGCGCGCCGGCACGGGAA